>Ga0214921_10000026_pt1 | contig 304637 bp, 288 predicted proteins | sample LL1505_MetaG_FD_177992 | JGI IMG/M metagenome (GOLD analysis project Ga0214921, IMG submission 177992) | Freshwater microbial communities from Lake Lanier, Atlanta, Georgia, United States - LL-1505 | ecosystem: Environmental > Aquatic > Freshwater > Lake | place: USA: Georgia | collected... | reverse complement strand
ACGGAGTCCCCTCTTCCAGCGGATTCTTGATTCTGTCAGCAATCTCCTTCTCGACATCTCTCACTGCTTCCCTCTCTTTGAGCTGATAGAGAAGTTCTAGATCGAGGAATCCTTTCTGGTGAACATCCCTGAGTAGTATCTCGAGATTCTTTGGGTCCTTCGGGAGTACCAATCCGTTCTGATTGTAATCCATCTCAGCCTTCGTTGGATACGGAGCTGATGGAACGTAGTCCTTCTTCTTTGCTTCTGTTGTGATCACAAGATTATTTAAGCAGTCCTCTACGGAGCTTTGAGTATCGGCGTTCCCACGGACTTTGTGCCCTCTTACCAGTAGCCCATCCCGTATTTGCTCTTTCGCCTTCGTTTCCTTCGCGGTATAGAGAGTCATGTCTTTGACCGAACTCAAAGAAATCCTTGCTGGGCCGTGTGCTCGACATCCCATCAAGAGCATGAAGGTCTTTGGCTCCGTGGCTCGTGGAGAATCGAGAGTGGGTAGTGATCTCGATCTATTAGTCGATTTTGAGGAGATGCCGCCTGCGGAATATGCCAATCACTATTTCGGACTGCTTCATGAGTTGCAGGATGTCATTGGCACCGAAGTTGATTTACTGACACCCGGTAGTGTCACTCGCCCCTCACTCAAGAGAAACATCAAGGAGCAGGGGGTCGTCGTCTATGAAGCCTGAGCTTCGCGACAATCTGGAGGATGCACTGAAGCATGGGCGCGAGATCCTAAATTTCGTCTCAGGAATGTCTCTTGAGCAATATTCCGAGGATGAGAAGACCCGTTTGGCCGTAGAGCGATTGTTTGAGATCATCGGTGAGGCTCTCAATCGCTCCTACAAGCTGGATCCCGAACTCGTGGATTCCATTCCAAACTACCGCCAGATCATCCCTTCCGAAAAATTTTGGCTCACTGCTATGACACCGTGGAGGACAGGATCGTGTGGGGAATTATTGAGGAATCGCTGCCTCACCTTCTAAGTGACTTGGAGTCTCTTCTGGAGAGTTGATTCCCTGCTCCTTGCAGCTGGCATCGCAGGATTCCTGATCGTTCGCCGCCGTCAGAACGCTGCGGCTCTGGTCGCTTAATCAGTCCTAGTTTTTTCAAAGAAAACCCATCTCCTCTGTCGGGGATGGGTTTTTTGTTGCCCAGGATCACCCCGCCAGCCTGAGTCTCGGTTTTTTGGAGGAATCTTTCGCTCTGAAGTGTTTTCAGAAGGAGAGTGGGGTAGCTGGGTTTTCCAAAAGAGCGACAAGATCGCGTCGTCAGAGATAGACAATACGACGACAAGCAATTAAAAAAAGAAGAGTAAGGATTAACCCTCACACTAGATCAAAATCACGAACCTGCTTACTTAGAGAGAACTTTATGCCCCTTATTCATATCCATTTAGTCAAAGGCAAATCTCCCAAGTATATTCAGGCTGTTTGCGACGGAATCCATAGCGCTCTCAAGACAGCTTGGAAGATTCCCGTCAACGATCGCTTTCAAATGGTCTCGGAACACAAAAAGGAACATTTCCATTTTGATAAGACGATTTGGGGCGTGAAGAGGTCAGACGACCTCATTGTGATCTATATCACTTCGATTGCCCGGTCGGCGGCCCTGAAGAAAAAACTCTATAAAGAACTCATCACAGTCCTTGGGAAAAATCCTAAAGTAAGAAAAGAGGATGTTTTTTGTTCTATCGTGACAATCGGGCGAGAAGACTGGTCCTTCGGAAATGGAGTGGCTCAACTTACCGATCCTTCGCAAAAGCCTTAATTTGATAGGAAAGCGTTTTTTGTAGGGCAGGATCATCCCGCAAGCCCGAGTCTCGGTTTTCTAAGAAGGCTCCTTCTCTCTGAAGAGTTTCTAACCTTCACGAAGAGGATAGTCGGGTTGCTGCTTTTACAAATACGCTACGGATGCCTGAAGTAAGTGATTTGCTTGTCAGGACCAGTGGCGTCAATCCCCCATTAACCCATTAATCCATGGACTCCGTTGTCATCTCTAGTTGCGAGGAACAGACTACCCTCCCGAGGCAAGTCCGATGGCACGCGAAAGAGTCAGGGCAACCAGATCAAGCATCATGGCCCCGTGGATCACGAAGAGCGTCTTCATAAGCCTCGAGGTAGGCTTAGCTCCGGAGGGCTCAAACTGCAGAAGCGTCATGGCGGAGGCATGGTAGTAATCGAACGTATCCAACTCTCCCATCTCGTCATCAAAGCGGATATGGTTACGCCCTTTGAGCCTGGCCGCAGAATCAAGGCGCCAGTAGATCCAACCAAAGTCGATCGTGATCACCGGAATAAAGAGGATGAGTTGCATCAGTAGCAACCCACCTGCTTTGAGATGACTAAGAAGGAGTAGATTTAGGATCAGGAAGATCACCAGACATCTCAGCGTCAGAAAGATGCCCATCAGATCAATTCCCCAGCCAACTTCCTTCCCACGAATGAGCTGAATTTGGAGAAACGCAATGAACAAGAGGCCGAAGGGAGCGACCCAATGGACAATCAGTTCATTAAAATGTCCGAATACACGAGCCACATTCAACACATGAAGATCATCAATCTGATCGACTCCCATTCCTAGATTCCTGAGAAAGAGCATTCCAAAAATCTGCCCTACCAAGATGATCCAGAGCGGAATACTTCGCCGAATGGCGGCATGATTAGATGATGGATTGGGCATGCGATGATTAGACGCCATTACAGGCCCCTTGTTGATAAAGAATTCTCCCTTTTCCTATCATGCTTTGCCATCAGGCCAAGTCTCGGTTTTCTAAGAGGACTCCTTCGGACAGAAGAGGTTCCAGAAGTGTGGTGGGGTGACTGAGTTCCAAAAGAGCGACAGAATCGCTATGGAGACTAATCCTTCAACGCTTTGGGAACTTTGCTTGCCCTCTTCAATACACCGCTACCTACCACTTCGTAGACTGCAAGAATTTCGTTGTAATTCCTGAGAATCACATAGAGCCGACCCTCCAACTGCTCAACAGAGGATGCATACTGATCCGGTTCGCAAGACGATGACCGGTGTTCTTTTGAAAAAAGGGTGATTGCCGAATCGACTAGAACCTCGTCGTCGGGGACATCGTTCATGGTTTAGAAGTCTACCCAATCGTCTAAGGAGTCAACCAACGTCACGTGACAGAATCGACACGATACAACAGTTGCAAGGTCTCGCCCATTCAACTCTGGTAGATACATCAAAGATCAGGATCTCACTTCTTGTTAAGCCCGTCATGTCAATGACATCACCGTCGGAACACGAGTATCTTCAAGAGGGAGGGAGTCCGACTTTTATTGTTGTTAGCGGAAGCATTGCATCCGCAGTTCCAAGCAATGCCCGAGTTGTCAAATCTCTAGTAGAAGCAAGGAAACATATCGGGAGAGGTGAGGCATATGTTGAGTACAGGCGTTACATCGGTCTAGATGGAACGGGCTCCATGCCGTGGGTCGTCACGATCAATGATGGCGATCATCAGGTTGTTGATTCCCAACACTCGACTCTCCACAAGGCTTTCCAGATAGCCACTCGAATGAATGCTCCTGATCCAGTCGAATCCGACAAGCCTGAGCACGAAATCATCAGTCTCTTCAGAAGACTCATAGGCGATAAGAAATAAAATCCCAGGGTCTCGGGGAGTTCTGGCGTCTTTGCCAAGGGGCCACAAAGCTTCTCGCTGGTATTCCCCTCAATGGGAGCCGCCGGAACGTTAATCTTTAGGGCATCCCCAAGCCACCTGATCACCTCGTTTCGGGGAGCATCCGGGACGTCTTTGACCTCTACACGTCAGACGGAGGGAAAATTTGCCATGACAAATGGTTTTATGCTCGCACAAGTTGATTAGGAAGAGTGTATTTTCGGACATGACCAAGGCCTCGGTTCCCCAATCACCGAAACGCAGGTTCTATTTTCTTATTCTTGAGTTAACAGTGCTTTCGGCAGTTGGTGGAGGTGCGCTCTATTTTGCTATTGACCATCAATCCCAAGGAACGGAGCAATATGCCGTGAGTCCCAGCGCGGATGGGAGGGAGGGGCGGGGGGAGTCTGTCGATGAGAAGGGGTCGATACGAAAGCTCTCGAAGATCGCTTGGAAGCCGTCCCTGAAGACATGGAGGCAGCGGTCGCTGGAATCGCTCCCATTGAATCAACTCCTCAAGGAGCTCTCGTTGATCCCCTCCATGGCACCAGGAGAGCAAACTGATGCAAAGGAGCTTTCCCTGGTGACCCGTTGGGCAGCCTTTCATCCTGAGCAAGCCTGCAATTATGCTTATCAGGCAGTTTTTGGTGGGGCTAATGACAGGCTGCTGAAGGAAAGCGTCTCTGTCTGGGCGCGGATGGATCCCATTTCCGCCTCACGTTGGGCATCAAAGCTCCAGTCGCCGATTCTCCGGGACATGGCTATCGGTACTGTGTATGCGATCTGGGCCTCAAGCAACCACGCCGGCGCGATGGCCTCGTTGAAATTCCTGCCGGGTTTCGCGTCTCGTTCCTCTGCCTTGAGCGGCATCACCAGCGCTTCAGAGAGGGATCCGAAGGGGGCTCTGGCCTGGGCGGAAAAGCTTCCAGGCCCTCTTCGGGAAAAGACCCTGCTACAGCTGTTCGGATCTTGGATGCGGCGAGATCCTCAGGTTGCAGCCGAATGGCTTGCCGAACGGCCCGTGGAAATCCAGATCCCGTTGGTGGGTAAGCTCGCGTCGGAATGGGCTCGCAAGGATCCGCAGGCCGCCTTGATCTGGAGCCGTGCGATGGCCGGCGGCCCCCTGACTGGTCCGCAACTGGCGTTCGGTCCCGTGCAGCGTCGGGCTATGGATGCTGCCGTGGGTAGTTTTGTGAGTTCCGATCCCGAGGCCGCTGCTGTATGGATGACAACCGGATCTGGCCGTGAGTACTTCCCTCAGCGGGTCGCCTCCATCGCCTCCAGTTGGACCTTGATTGACCCGATGTCGGTAGCCGTGTGGGCGGCGGCCATTGCGAAAGACAGCGAGAGGAACGCCGCGGTGGGCGCTATTTCTTCTACGTGGACACGCTCGGATCCCTTGGAGGCGCTGCAGTGGATTCAGGGCATCCAGAGGGCCTCCGACCGTAATACGGCGCTTTCTTCCTTTGGAAGCACACTTGCGGCAAGTGATCCCGAGCTAGCCGCCTACTGGAGTTCCCAAATCTCGGAGCGACCGCTCCGGAATGAAACCTTATCCCGGGTGGTTTCAAAATGGAAAAGCATTAATCCGGGAGCTGCCGCACAATTTGTCCAGACGGCCCCGGCAGCCGCTTTCCTGAGATAGAAGCCATGATCTCAAGGTGTGTAACTTGGGAGCTATGCTGGTCTTAAGGGAAGCTTTACGAGGACATCTGACGTGACCTCGGAGATTTGAGCCAGGGAGGTCCACTAAGTCCACTAAGGACATCCTGCCTCACTTGGGAGATCTTGGCGGATCTAGCGGATGTCAAGCAGGAGATCTGTCTGAGTCTCGATACTAAGGACATTGATTCCAGAGCACTGATGAGACAGGACTCGTAGGCGACAACAAATAAAATCCCAGGGTCTTGGATATCTAACGAGCCTCCTCTGCATTCAAGAGAAGGGTGCGCTATATGAGGTTCTGACTAGAGCCAAAGCTTCTGACTCTTTACTTAGGAGATGCTGCGCGGAGTGGAGCATCTTGGTCTTTGATCATTTTCTGATTTCAGCGCCTCCCTGCAAATCGGCGTGCAACAGGGCACGGAGTGCTGTATCCCACAGGTTCATGAAAATCGTCGTTGCTTACTCTGGGGGGCTGGATACCTCCGTTATTCTGAACTGGATCAAGGAGACCTACTCCGCGGAGGTCATCGCCTTCTGCGCGGACATCGGCCAGGAGGAGGAGCTAAAGGGACTGAAGCCCAAGGCACTCCGCACGGGTGCCTCCAAGTGTTACGTCGATGACCTGCAGGAGGAGTTCGCGAGGGATTTTATCTTCCCGATGATGCAGGCTGGATCCCTCTATGAGGGTGAGTATTTTCTCGGAACAAGCATTGCCCGTCCGCTGATCGCGAAGCGCATGGTCGAGATCGCGACCGCCGAGGGTGCCGATGCAGTGGCTCATGGTGCAACGGGGAAGGGGAACGACCAGGTCCGCTTCGAGCTAGCCGCCGCCGCACTCTCACCCGATCTCGAGGTGATCGCTCCGTGGCGCGAGGAGAGGTTTCGCTCCGAATTTCCGGGCCGTGCAGAGATGATCGCCTACTGCGAGCGCCACAAGGTGCCGGTCGAGGCTAGTGCCAAGAAGCCCTACTCGATGGACCGCAATCTGCTCCACATCAGCTATGAGAGCGGAATCTTGGAGGATCCTTGGTTCGACGCCTTTGCTCCTGCAAATCGTGGGATGTTCAAGCTCTCGGCCAGTCCTGAAGAGGCCCCTGACAAGTCCGAGATGGTCACGCTCGATTTCATCCAGGGAAACTGTGTGGCCGTCAATGGCAAGCCGCTCGATCCGCTGGCCGTCATGAAGACACTGAACAAGATCGGCGGCCGTCATGGCGTCGGTCGCGTTGACATGGTCGAGAACCGTTTTGTTGGTATGAAGAGCCGTGGTGTCTATGAGACCCCCGGTGGCTCGATCCTGCACTTCGCCCACCGCCAGATGGAGTCCCTGACGATGGACCGTGAGGTGATGCACCTACGTGATGGTCTGATCCCGAAATACAGCACGCTGGTCTATAACGGATTCTGGTTTGCTCCGGAGCGTCTGGCTCTCCAGGCTCTGATCTCAGAGTCCCAGAAGAATGTGACCGGCACTGTCCGTCTGCGTCTCTACAAGGGAAACATCATGGCGGCCGGCCGTAAGAGCCCGGTCAGCCTCTACCGTCCCGATATCGCCACGATGGAAGCCGACCCAACTCAGGCCTACGATCAGGGTGATGCCACCGGCTTCATCAGACTGAATGCCCTCAGGCTAAAAGTCGCTTCCAAGGTCGCGGCAAAAGTTGTCGCCGGCGGGAAGAAGCCCCCTGTGAAGAAGCGGAAATAAAAAGTTTTCCCGCAGAGGCGCGGAGGCGCAGAGAAAAGAAAATTTAAAGGATTAAGCGGGTTATCTGATGCTGTACCAAACCTTGAAAAAACTCACCGGTTTTATCCTCTGCGCCTCTGCGCCTCCGCGGGATAAATTCCCCTTCTGCGTCGGTTGGAAGGGTTATCGAATGAAGCCCCAGCGCTCGGAGAAGGGCCAGTAGACGAAGTAGCCTCTGCCGATGACATTCCGCTCGGGAACGATGCCCCAGTAGCGGCTGTCGCTGGAGTTGTAGCTGTTGTCGCCCATGGCGAAGAAGGCATGGGCTGGTACGGTGAAGGTCTCCTCGGGAGTCGTCAGGTATTGCGCGGCGCTGGGATTGGAGTAACCGCGATAGCCGTTCTCGCAGCTCATGACGCGTTGGAAAGGAGTCTGTGTGGCGATGGAACCGTTCAGGAAGAGCTTCGGAGAGTCAATCCGCAGGGTATCTCCCGGAACTCCGGCGAGTCGCTTGATGTAGAACTGGGAACCGAGGGCAGGGTCGAGGTTCATCTCGATGCGGCGGATTCCTGTGGTCTTGAAGACAAAGACATCGGATCGCGACGGATTCCTGAACTGGTAGGTCATGCGGTCGACAAAGACTTGGTCACCAGCTTGGACATAGCCATGGGCGATCGTCTCCCCCGGCTCATAGACTCTGCCCGGACTCACTCCGAAATCCCGCGCCACGACATCGCGGGGTGCGAAGATCGAGAACTTCCCCTTTGTCGTGACCACTTCTGTGAAGGTGAAGAAGTTGAGTTTGGTGTGCTCGTTGAGTCCCAAGACTTCCTCTTTTGCTGTTGCCTTGAGGTCGAGATGGGTGCGCCCGAGGCGGATGAAATCCATGGCACGGTTCATCGGTCCCGGCAGGGGATCTGTCGAAGGATGTCCCAGCATCCCGTAGAGAGTCGGCTGCATCGATCCCGTGGGTATCTTGAATGGCTTCAGGAAGTAGGCTTGGAATCCTACGGCCAGGGCGATGGCGACCACGATAGCCTCGATATTCTCAGCCCAGACAGGGTGGGGTCTGGCGGGAATGACGGAGGCAAAACCGGTTTCAACGGCGCGGGTTATTTGATCAATCTCCTGCTCTTTCTTTCCGCGGATTGCGCGATTCAGTGAGGAAATGAGGTCCTGAAGGCTGGAAATCTGCCCTTCTCCCAGGAGGTCACGATGGTGGTGAAGGGTCTTGGAAGCCCCCTCGGAGAGGATACGTGCTTCCTTGATGAATCGGGGGGTGAAGAATCCCATAGCTTTAAAAAAGTCGGAAAAGAGAGCGAAGCAGGATCACACACTCTTGGCAATCACCGCCCGTCATCCTGCACCCGAAGCCCTTCACTATCGGATTTACGGATTTCCTGCTTTCCGAGAAAGCTCGTTTTTGATTTCTTATATGCCTTCATGCATACTCATGCAGCTCCTTCCACCGGTCCCAAACAGGCTGAATTGATTCCTGCGGACCTCCTTTCCAAGATTGACGAGGCGGTGACTCACTACCCCGTCTCCAAGAGGAGTGCTTCCCTTCCGCTGCTTCATCTCTGGCAGAATCACTTCGGTTTCGTCGATGACAGCGGTGTGGATTGGATCGCAAACCGTCTGGAGCTTCAGCCGATCAATATCTTGGAGCTGGTGACCTTCTATCCCTGGTTCCGTCAGCAGGCGGCTGGAAAAGTCTGTATCCGCGTCTGCCGCACGCTCTCGTGTGCCTTGGCTGGTAGCTATGAGGTCCGGGATGCCTTCTGCAAGGCGGCTGGGATTGATCCAAAGGCTCCGACGCATGGTCATACTCCTCCTGTCAGCGCGGATGGAAAATTCAGCGTCGAGTTCGTGGAGTGTCTCGCGAGTTGCGGTTCGGCTCCCGTGGCCCTGGTCAATGACGATCTTCTCGAGGACATTACCCCGGAAGGCACAGCCGTTATCCTGAGCCAGTACAACTGATCGATCCCGCTAGATTGCACTAAGTATCAACAAGGCCCACGACTATGAAATCACTTCTTCTCCCTCCACATCCCAAGGAGCGCCGCATCGTCTTCAAGAACGCGTGGACCCAGGGCTACACTCCTGACATCGACTGCTACGAGAAGAACGGCGGCTACGCCGAGCTGAAGAAGGCTCTCGGTATGAAGCCGGAAGCAATCATTGATGAGGTCAAGAAGGCGAACCTGCGTGGTCGCGGCGGCGCGGGATTCCCCTGCGGCGTGAAGTGGGGCTTCATCAAGCGTGACGACGGTAAGCCGCACTACATTACCTGCAATGCTGATGAGTCGGAGCCCGGCACTTTTAAGGATCGGTATATTCTGCATAACGACCCCCATCAGTTGATCGAGGGAATGGCGATCGCCGCCTTCGCTCTAAACGTAAATCTTGCCTATATCTACATCCGTTGCGAGTTCCCGAAGGCTGCAGGGATTGTCACGAAGGCGATCGAAGAGGCCCGTGCCAAGGGATTCCTTGGAAAAAACATCATGGGTAGCGGGTTCGACATCGATATGTATGTCCACCAGGGAGCCGGTGCCTACATCTGTGGAGAGGAGACCAGCCTGATCGAGTCGCTGGAGGGTAAGCGCCCTTATCCCCGAATTAAGCCTCCCTACTTCCCCGCGGTCCTCGGTCTCTACATGTCTCCGACGATCGTCAACAATGTGGAGACATTCTGCCACGTGAAGCAGATCTTCAAGATCGGTAGCGACGAGTACGCGAAGATGGGCACTGCCGGCGATGGTGGTACCCGCGTGATGTGTGTCTCTGGAGATGTCATGCGTCCCGGTCCCTACGAGATCCCCGCAGGCGGCGTGACGCTTGGTGAGCTGATCAATGATGTTTGCGGCGGCATGAAGCCCGGTCGCAAGCTCAAGGCGATCATTCCCGGTGGCAGTTCCTCCAAGATCCTGCGTGCCGGTGAGACCTTCAAGATCAAGGAGAAGGGCCCGGACGGCGAAATGATTGAAAAGGAAGTTCCCCTTCTCGACCTTGTGATGGATGCGGCCAGTCTTGCCGCGGCGGGTACAATGATCGGAAGTGGCGGGGTAATCGTGATGGATGACTCGCGCAACATGCTCTGGGCTCTCAATAACCTGAATACTTTCTATGCCCATGAGAGCTGTGGTCAGTGCACCCCCTGCCGCGAGGGTGTGCTCTGGATCGACAAGATGACTACCCGAATGGTGAATGGAGAGGGAATCTCACAGGATCCAGCGACTCTCAAGAACGTGGCTGACAACATTGCCGGCCGCACGGTCTGCGCCTTTGGCGAGGCGGCCTCATGGCCAGTCCAGAGCTTCCTCCAGAAGTTCCCCGAAGAGTTCGAGGTCGCGGCCAACTAATTCCCTCCCTCATGTCCCGTCGAGCCGCACTCCCAGGGCTCTTTGTGGCAGGTTTGACGGGTTTCTTAGGGATTGGGCTTGGAGCCTTCGGTGCCCATGCCCTGAAGGGTGTGCTGGAGATTCATCATGCACGGGAGATCTGGAATACGGCGGTGCTCTACCACCTCGTTCATGCTCCGGTCCTTCTCTGGTTGGCCCGTGAGCACTCCGTTCCAAGAATCCCATTTCTCTGCTTCGTGTTCGGAATTCTGCTTTTTTCGGGAAGCCTCTATCTACTGGCGGTGACAGGGATTACCTGGCTTGGAGCCGTGACCCCAATCGGAGGACTTCTGTTGATGGCCGGTTGGGCCTCGATTGCATGGAATGGGTTCCGCTCGGAATCCCGAGCCTCCTGATCCTCAGATGATCATTCTGATCTTACGATGATCGCACTCACCGAGAGTTTTATTGTGCCAACCCGAGGGAAGGGGACCTATGAGATCACAGACCAAGTCGCAGGCTTGCTTGCCCGCTGCGGAATCAAGACGGGACTCGCTACGGTCTTTGTCCAGCATACCAGCGCGAGTCTGGTGATCTATGAGAATGCCGATCCGACGGCGCGCGCCGATCTCCACCGCTTCTTCGAGGATCTTGTCCCGGAGGATCATCCCAACCTGATCCATACGGCCGAGGGGGCGGATGATTCCACCAGTCATCTTCGTATGGCGCTGACGCGCACTAGCGAATCCATTCCCATCGCCGAGGGAGGACTCCAACTCGGCACCTGGCAGGGAATCTATCTGTTCGAGCACCGCAGGGCTCCCCATCGTCGCACTATTGTGGTGAGTCTGATCGGGAACTAGCTCTTAAAAACCAGTCTGCAGATCACCAGCGATGCGGCGACTCCTGCTGCGTCAGCAAGCAGACCAGCGGCAAGGGCATGACGGCCCTTGCGGATTGCCACGGAGCCAAAGTAGATGGCCAGTACATAGAGTGTGGTCTCGGTGCCCCCGAGGATCGTTCCGGAAAGATGGGCCGCGTAGCTATCAGGCCCGCATGCCTTGACGATCTCGGCAAAGAGCCCTGTGGCGGCACTTCCGCTCATTGGGCGTACAAGGACCAGTGGCAATACCTGAGGAGGTAAGCCGATCAGATCCAGAACGGGAGAGAGAAGACGGGTTAGGATATCAATGCCCCCAGCAGCCCGGAAGATGCCGACAGCAACAAGGATCGCTACAAGGTAGGGGAAGATGCGCAGGGCGACCTGAATGCCCTCCTTGGCACCCTCGATAAACTCTTCGTAGACGGCCACTCCCCGCAGGGCAGCATAGAGTGGGAAGAAACCGATCAGGAAGGGAATCGCCACGAGAGAGATGCTCTGGATGATGGCGATCGTCAAGGAGTGCTGTCCCTCGACTCCCGACAAAGCCAAACGACCGATCGTGATGACAAAGAGGGCCACGTAGCCACCTAGCAGGATCTTCTTCCAAAGCGGAAATTCCGTGAGAGGTTCCACAGGAGATGGGAGGGATGCCTCACTGGCTACACTCGCCATAACGGGAGGCATCGGAGAAAGGGCAAACATGGGGAGTCGTTGCAACAGTTTCACCGAGACGATGCCCGTCACGAAGGAGCAGGTCGTGGCGACAAGCGCCGTCCCGATGATGGCGGTCGGGTGAATCGATCCCGCTGCAGCCAGAATCCCCACAGCGGTTGCGGGGATGAGCTGGACGGAACTTGTATTGATGGCCAGGAAGGTACACATGGCATTTGTGGCCGTTCCCGGGCGGGGATTCAGAGATTCGAGTCCCTGCATGGCTCGCAGACCGAGGGGAGTAGCCGCATTGCCAAGTCCCAGCATGTTCGCCGCAATATTCATCACCATGGCCCCCATGGCAGGGTGGTCCGCAGGGACGTCGGGGAAGAGACGGGTAAGCAGAGGTTTCAGGAATGACGAGAGTCGTTCCACGGCACCCGATGTCTCGGCAAGCCTCATGATCCCCAGCCAGAGAGCCATGACGGCCCCAAGGGGCAAAGCGATGGTCATCAGGGAGGCCTTGGCCGCGTCGAACGTGGCGGCAGTCACGGCCTCAGTTTTGCCGGTCAGGACACCCAAGACTACGCCGCAGAGAATCAGGCCAAGCCAGAGGTAATTCAGCATTGCTGAGCATTAAAGATCATCTGACTCTGCATGGGGAATAAAATTGAGATAAAGGCTTCGATTTTACGATGACGGCCAATCGGGGATCCGCTTAAATAGATCGCACTATGTCTGTCTGCTCTGATCGCTGGATTCGCAAAAAGTCGCTGGAACAAGGAATGATCGAACCGTTCATCGACGGTCAGATTCGTGCCTCTGAAGATGGGGGGCGCGTAATCAGTTATGGTCTCTCAAGCTATGGTTACGACCTCCGTGTCGCGGATGAGTTCAAGGTCTTCACCAATGTCTTCAGCGCCATGGTCGATCCCAAGGAATTTGATGAGAAATCCTTCGTTGATGTGAAGACCAATGTCTGTGTGGTTCCGCCCAATTCCTTTGCCCTCGCTCGTAGTGTGGAATACTTCCGCATTCCCCGTGAGGTCCTGACGATTTGTGTGGGTAAGTCCACCTACGCCCGATGCGGCATTATCGTGAATGTCACTCCCTTCGAACCTGAATGGGAGGGGCATGTGACCTTGGAGATCTCCAACACGACACCACTGCCGGCTAAAATCTACGCCAACGAGGGTTTGGCTCAGGTCGTCTTCTTCGAGGCCACGGAATCGTGTGAGACGAGCTATGCCGATCGCGCCGGCAAGTACATGAAGCAGCGAGGCATCACGGTGCCAAGGATGTAGAAGAGCGGACCCTGTCCGCTCGGAAGATGAAACTTGAAAGCTGAAAGCTGAAAGAGAGACAGGCCCTGATCTCTGAACCTTCAGGTTTCCAGTTTCAGGTTTCAGGCTTCTCTTCCTCCATCATCTTCTTGAGGACTTCGGACATGTCCTCCACTTCATTCCAGACTTCGCCAGTGGCATAGATGGGAGCTTTCTGCTGGGCGGCCATCGCAAGGCAGTCGCTGGGGCGAGCATCCAACTCCAGCACCTTGCGCTGCTGAAGTTCATTCTCGGCGGTCACGATCATCCGTCCGTAGTAGGTAGCCCCCTTGAGATCATTGATGATCACGCGCTCCACTTTCGCACCGAAGCCCGCAAGCATCATTCCCATTAGATCATGGGTGAGGGGGCGTTCGTTCTTTGTTCCCTGGATCATGATGCTGATGGCGTTGCCGACCAAGGGATCGACATAGATGACGAATACCTTCTGATCGTTACCAAGAAACACAGCGCTCCCGCTGGTCGTGGGAATCACTGCCTTGATATCGATCTGGACGACCTCTTTAGGGCTCATTTGGCTCATGGTCTCACTATGTTCCAGAATGGGCTGTTCCGCATCTTAGCAATTGTGCTTATTGATCGTCCTTTATTCTGGCTGAAAAGTCGGGGTGTACGATTCCTCGGCGTTTGTATTCCGCGGAAACGATCAAATAATGATCCGCCCAAGAGCCTAGTTTCTGCTGTTCCTCGCTACTCAGGGTACGAACGATCCTGGCAGGCGATCCCACCACCATGGATCCAGGCGGGATAATGGTATTCATGAGTACTGTGGCATGGGCTCCGATGAGGCACCTTTCGCCAATGATAGTTCCATCCAGGATAATCGCTCCCATGCCGATCAGTGACTCGTCACCAATCGTGCAGGCATGGACGATAGCACCATGCCCGATAGTGACTCGTCGCCCCACTTTGACGCCAAGCCCCGTGGCAACATGGATTACGGAATTGTCCTGCACGTTGCTCTCTTCGCCAATCTCGATCGGGGCGATGTCACCGCGTAGCGAGGCAGAGGGCCAGACGCTGGCCCGAGCACCCAACCGTACCGCTCCGGCAAGGAATGCGCCGGGTGCCACGTAGGCATCGGAATGGACCAGAGGCCTGAGGTCCAAGTGCTCGGCCACGATCTTTTTGAAGTAGTCAAGGTGTTCCGGGTGAGAAAGGTCGTTCCTAGGGTCGTCTGCGGGATGAGTGTTCATGAGGTTTAAATAAGGTTTTTTTTCGATTTTCTCACAATGGGAGTTGACAGCAAGAGGAGGTTTTTTTTGGATCAGTGGTGTCACACGACATAACCAACCAAATAACCCAACCCAACAATCCATGAGCAGCAAAGTCCACCTCGTTGAATCCGTCCAGAAGGCACTCGGCAAAGACACCTCCAAGGCCCACGCCGAAAAAGTCGTCGCTTCCGTTATCGAAAGCATCAAGGCCCTCGTCAAGAAGCACAAGAGCCTTCAGTTGATCGGCTTCGGTACTTTCAAGGTTGTCAATCGCAAGGCCCGCAAGGGAATCAACCCTAAGACCGGCAAGGCTATCCAGATCAAGGCTTCCAAGAGCGTTCGCCTCACCCCTGGTAAGGCTTTCAAGCAGTCTCTCTAAGTTTTTTTAAGGGTTTCCCTCCCGCCCGAGAAAACCCGTTATGCCGTTTGGCATAACGGGTTTTCTCATTTCTCTGCAGAATCGTTTTGGTTAGTATTACTTTTCCATGAAACCACCACTCGTTGTCTCCGTCACCGGCGCTGCCGGACAAATCGGCTACTCACTCCTTACCCGCATCGCCTCCGGGCAAGTCTTTGGGTATGACCAGCCTGTCGCCCTCCGCCTCATCGAGATCGAACCAGGCATGAAGGCCCTGGCTGGTGTGGTCATGGAACTCAACGACTGTGCCTTCCCTCTCCTCGAGTCGATCGATGCGACTGCCGATCTTGATCACGGTTTTAGCGGAACCAACTGGGCCCTGCTGGTCGGGAGCGTTCCCCGCAAGGCCGGGATGGAGCGCAAAGATCTCCTAGGTATCAACGGCAAGATCTTCATTGGACAGGGGCAGGCTATCGAACGGAACGCCGCCGCGGACGTCAATGTCATCGTGGTCGGCAATCCCTGCAACACGAACTGCCTGATCGCCATGAAGAACGCCCCCTCCATTCCCGAGGATCGCTGGCATGCGATGACTCGTCTTGACGAGAACCGTGCCAAGAGCGCCCTCGCCGAGAAGGGGGGTTGCCATACCCGTGACATCACGAAGCTCGCCATCTGGGGCAATCATTCCAGTACGCTCTACCCCGATTTTGAGAATGCCCTGATCAACGGCGACCCTGTCAGCAAATACATTCCCGACCGTGACTGGCTCGAGAATGATTTCATCAAAGATGTCCAGCAGCGCGGAGCCGCCATCATCGCGGCACGGGGGCTTTCCTCCGCAGCTTCCGCGGCCCATGCCGCCATCGAGACCGTTCAGTCCCTCCGTGAGGTGACATCAATGGATGACTGGCACAGCATCGCTATCGCCTCCAATGGATCCTATGGCGTCGAGAAGGGTCTTATCTGCTCCTTCCCTATCCGTTCCAACGGAACCACAGCCTCCATTGTCGAAGGGGTCAATCTCGGTGAGTTCGGGAAGGCCAAGTTCCAGTTAAGCGTCAACGAACTACTTGAGGAGAAGGCGATGGTTTCCGACCTTCTGCCGAAATGAGCGGCCACGAGATTCCGACTACCGATCCGGCGACTCACCGATCGGAGACTGACAGCATGGGGGCGATTCCCGTCCCTCATGGCTGCTATTATGGTGCCCAGACTGCACGGTCACTGATCCATTTCGATATCGGAAACGACACGAAGCCACCCGAACTCATCAAGGCCCTCGGCCAGCTCAAGAAGGCATGTGCCTTGGCCAACAGGGATCTCGGCAAGCTACCTGCTGATAAGTGCGACCTCATCGTTCGCGCCGCCGATGAGGTGATTGCGGGAAAACTCAACGAGCACTTCCCTCTCCGTATCTGGCAGACCGGAAGCGGTACTCAGAGCAACATGAACGCCAACGAGGTCATCTCCAACCGCGCCATCGAGATGACTGGGGGTGAGATGGGGTCGAAGAAGCCGATTCACCCGAATGACGACGTGAACATGTCGCAGTCCTCGAACGATACCTTCCCCACCGCGATGAATATCGCGGCCGTGACGGTCGTTCTTGAGCGCTTATTGCCTGCCGTGAAAGCACTGCGTGGTGCCCTGCATGCCAAGGCTCATGAGTTTGCGGATCTCATTAAGATCGGGCGTACCCATCTTCAAGATGCCACTCCGATCACCTTGGGCCAGGAATTTTCGGGTTATGTTGCGATGCTCGACGCCGACCTGTCTCGTCTTGCCGAGAGCCTTCCCGGTCTTGAGTCCCTGGCCATCGGTGGTACGGCTGTAGGTACGGGTCTGAATTCCCACCCCAAGTTCGGTGAGACAGCTGCCTCTCACATCGCTCAAATTACCGGTTATCCCTTTGTCTCTGCTGAGAATAAATTCATGGCCCTCTCTTCGCACGGCGAGTTTGTCTTTGCCAGTGGAGCACTCAAATCCCTTGCTGCATCACTCATGAAGATTGCCAATGACATCCGTTGGCTCGCCTCGGGGCCTCGTTGCGGATTGGGTGAGCTCTCCTTGCCTGAGAATGAACCGGGATCCTCCATCATGCCTGGTAAGGTGAATCCAACCCAATGTGAAGCCGTCACGATGGTGGGTGTCCAAGTCATGGGGAACGACACGGCAATCGGAATCGCCGCTTCCCAGGGGAACTTTGAGTTGAATGTCTTCAAGCCGGTTATCATCCATAACTTTCTTCATTCCGTCCGACTTCTTTCCGATGCCTGCCTATCCTTTACGGAGCACTGCATTATGGGGATTGAGGCCAATCGCGAGGTGATTGCCGGATATGTTCAGAATTCCTTGATGCTAGTCACCGCTCTGAATCCATATATCGGCTATGACAAGTCGGCTGAGATCGCCAAGAAGGCTCACAAGGATCATTCCAGCCTCAAGGAAGCAGCCGTTGCTCTCGGCTATTTGAGTCCGGAGCAATTTGATGAGTGGGTGGTGGCTTCAAATATGACCCATCCTTAGGCACTCCTAGGGACCCCTACGAAACTGCGCTTAATCCCTCAGGAAATTACGACTGACCGATTATCTGCCAATTGCGAGCTTTGCCATCAGGTCGGTCGTCATTGATTCGAGCTCAATGGAAACCACTTCGACACGGCGCGTGAAGTAGTTGTAGGCGATCAAGTTGGGAACAGCGACACCAAGGCCGACAATCGTACAGTTCAAGGCCTCGGAGATACCGTTAGCGACCAACTGTGGATCTCCACTCGCGCCAATATTACCAAAGATACCAACAAGGCCCGAAAGGGTTCCGAGCAATCCGAGAAGTGGGGAAATGCCAGTTGTAATTTCCAGGAAGACTAGACCTGATTCGAGCTTGGAGATTTCATGCCTGGCACGGGTCTGTACGGAGTCGAGGATCTCGGCTCGTGTCCAGTCTCTGTGCTGAAGAACGCTCAGCAGAACCCGTGACAATGGGGAAGGTTCCTGGAGAAGGAACTTCTGAAGATTCTCGATTTGGGATCCGCCTTTAAATCCCTCGAGGGCGCGAATCACTTCGGGCGGAAGCGCACGATCCATCTTGATGATGAGCGCCCTTTGAAGAATTACAGCCAGGGAGAAAACCGAAAGGATGAGAAGAACGGCCATAAAGAAGCCGCCTTTGACGAAGAACTGGACAAAGTCTGGCATCGCGGCAAGGAAGGGGTGCAGGTACATGGAGTGAAGCCTAGTAAACGGTGAAGCTATAGTCGATTTCCAAGACCCCGTTCTGGAGTGTTCTGACAACGTCGGGAGGAATCGGAGGAAGTTTGGCATCCATGATCGAGCGAAGACTACAATCAGTCAAAGACTCATTCCCATTGCTGGAGACGACATGGAGTCCGTTAACTTTCCCGCTGGCGGTGACTTTGAAGCTCACGTCCACTGTCCCGATGCTAAGAATCCCCATCCGCTCATCCACATAGTAGTACCACCTGGAGCCGATGGCATCGGAGACGCCTTTGCGATAGCGGCCCAGCGGCGTGGCCTCGGCGGCAACGGAGGAGCGACCACGGTTGGAGATATTTCCATGGATCACGGTTTGACGGGTCTCGGGTTGGTATCCCTTGGCGATTCCCTGGGATCCTGGAACGGAAGCCTGGCGTGGCGGGGATGTAGAGGTTGGCGATGACTTGTCCGCCGTCTGCGCTGCTTGTTTAGAGCTCTCCACCCGGGATTCAGGCGGTTCGAGTAGCTTGATATTGTTGGGAGGTGGAGTGGCTGTTGGCGTTGGTTGTGGATTAGGGGTGGGCTTGGTAGTTGTGTTGGGTGTTGCCGCAGGGGTGGGAGACTGGAAGGGTTTTTGCTGCGATGGGGATTGTCTGGCAGGAGTGGCTGGGGGTGAGGGCGGCTGTGAGGGGAGTGGGTTGCCGGCCTGAGAAGCCGGTTTTTCACCCGGGGTATGGCGCTGGTTCTGAAGTTCCAGCGCTGCTTGCTCAATGCCCTGCTGCGAGGGAAGAGGTAGCTGTCCTTCAGGGAGTTGTTCGCTGGCTGCTTTGCTGTTCTGATCCGATTGGAAAGGGGAATTCTCGGGTGCTTTTTCAGAGACTTCCTTTGCCTCGATGAAGGGACGTTCGTTTTTGGAAGGAGGAATGATTTCGAGAGTTACCTCGGGTGGAGGAGGGGATTTCTGAATCTCTTTTTTCAGCAGATTTCTGGCAAAGAGAATTGCCAGGAAGATGATCAATGCTCCATGGATGAGGCATGAGAGGATGACAAAGAAGGGAAAGCTCTTCTTCCTGCGACTTCGCCATGAAGTTCGTTGATCCGTGGTGGTTGTCATGGCACGGAGGTGAGTTGCGGAGAAGAGGTTTGTTGAGAAGGTTTGGTAGTGGCTCTCTTCTGAGGCCTCTGAATCGGATGAGAAACTTTCAGCCTTCCTGTGCGTGCCTGATGAAAGAGGTATTGCTGGATATACCCGGCATAAGGTCCCATGACCTTTTCTCCATAATGCTCTAACTCGATCGGAGTCAGTTTCTTTGCCCGAGAAGAACGGAAGGAGTTCAGGATCCTACCGATCCAGACATCCACGGGAACTGCCTCGAGTCTGCCATAGGAAAAGAGAAGAATGCAGTTGGCAACCTTCCTTCCGATACCTGGCAATGTGCAGAGGGCTTCGCGTGCTTCGCGGGTGCTCATGCCGACCAGTGCTTCGGGGTTGAATTTTCCCTCGGCGACCAGTCGGGCCGTGGCGAGAAGGCCCTTTGCACGGAAACCAAGGGCACAGCGACGCAGTTCCGCTTCTGTCGCAGAAGCAAGGATGGATGGCTCTGGGAAAGCGGGAACAGGGGTGTTCTCGAGTTTTTTCCCATAGGCATGCCTCAAGGCCATGCTCATCTGGCGGATATGGGCGACCTGCTTCATCGGCGAAAGAATAAAGGAGGCCAGACATTCCCAATGCGGTTGTCTCATAATGCGCAGACCACGGCAGGCCAGTGATGCCTCGAAAGAAGCGGGATGAGAGATGCAAGAGTTACGGACCTTCTCAAGATCATGATCAAAGGCCAGATAATGCTCTAGGGATTTGGGATCAATACCCTGGTAATGAAGGATTTCACCCTCCTGTCTAAGAAAGACCCCCCTCTCGCCGATACATCCTGCATAGCCGCCTTGGAATTCCATCCAATGAAAGGTCTGGCCACTCTCCAAGGTCATTCGGAGATCGAATTCAGGGCATGTGATACTGCCGCCTGTTTGCTTAAGGAGTTCATCCCGACTCATCGTGCAAAGTAGCTGAGGTTCTCTAGTTCGATAGCGAGGTTAACATTGTTCACAGCAACCGTCTCGGGAAGATGTAGCAATGCTGGAGAAAAATTCAGGATCGCCTGGATTCCTGCCTCGGCAAGCTGTTCGGCCACGTTTTGTGCGGCAGAACCAGGCACACAAAGGATGGACATCCTTATCTCCCGACGCCGGACGAGCCCTCTCATCGATCCCAAACCCCTGACTCCCAATCTTCCCTCTTTTGGCTTTTGAGCTTTGAGATCAAAGGCCGCCACAATCTCGAACCCCTCGCGGGCAAACCCCTTGTAGCTCAGAAGAGCCTGGCCCAGGTTCCCCACACCCACAAGGATGACGGGCTGAAGGCTCGCGCGCCCCAGGATCTCCTCAAGCCTGTTTCTTAGGATCACGACTTCGTAGCCTGTACCGCGTTTGCCAAGGGGACCGCAGTAGGCAAGATCCCTGCGGAGTTGAGCCGACTGGACTCCGGCCACGCTTGCTAGGGCGGTCGAAGAGACGAAGCTCTCCCTTTTTGCGACCATGAGTCCGAGGCAACGCAGGTACAAGGAGAGGCGGTAAACGGTTTTTTTTGGAATATCTGACGAGATTCGGGCTGACTTTTCTAGCTTCCCGGGACTTTTACTCATGAAGGCAGGGAGATTCCGTCGTGAATGACCGGGTCGCCGTAGAGGGTTGAGCTGCTGGCAGAGATTATGGAAACATCGAAGATTTCCCCGTGAAAACGACTTCCACCTTCAAAGATGACGATCTTATTGGCTCTCGTGCGACCGGCAAGTCGGGCTGGATCATTACGGCTGGGGCCCTCGCAGAGGATTTCCTGTCGTGTGCCAATGCACGCTTCGAGCTTCCTGGAGGCTGAGGCATTCACTACCGAGAGAAGATCCTGGTTACGGTCCTCTTTCTCATCCTCGCTTAGCTGTTCCTCCATCAGGGCTGCCGGGGTGTCCCCGCGCTTCGAGTAACGGAAAATAAAGGCCCCATCGAATTCCAGTTCCTCGGCCAGATCCCGGGACGCCTTGTAATCACTTTCTGTCTCTCCCGGGAAGCCGACGATAATGTCTGTAGTGACTGCAATGCCGGGACGGCTTGAGCGCAGGTCGGCGACGAGCTTCCGGTATGATGCCGCTGTGTAGGGACGGTGCATGGCTTTCAGGATCTTGTCGGACCCCGACTGAAGGGGAAGATGGACATGTTCCATGAGCTTCGGAAGTCGGCCGAAGCATTCCACAAGATCCTTGCGGAAACCCATCGGGTGGGGCGAGGTGAAGCGGATACGATCGAGTCCATTGACCTCGTGAAGAGCCTCGATGAGTTGCACAAAAGGGCTTTTTTCCCCTATTTTAGGAAACTCGTGTCGTCCGTAGAGATTGACGATCTGTCCGAGGAGGGTCACTTCACGAATCCCTCTCTCCACAAGATTGCGTGCCTCTTCAACAATCTCGCTAATCGGCCTGCCTCGTTCCTCGCCCCGTGTTGTGGGGACAATGCAGAAAGTGCAGTGCATGTTGCATCCCTGCATGATGGAGATGAAGGCCGTGGCCTCTTTCTTTTTCTCCGGGAGATGATCCCGAATGGAGTTCTGGGAACCCTGTTCAGTCGCGGTGTCGATGATCGGTTGGATGGACGCACCTAGATCCCGCACGTCTTCCTGAATGAACGCCTCCTCACGTTTTTTTAATGCCTCTTCCACATAGTCCGCAACTCGGTGGAATTTCTGGGTGCCGATCACGAGATCAACATGTGGGGAGCTTTTCTGGAGGTCTTGACCCAGTCTTTGAGCCATGCACCCCATGTAGCCCAACACGAGTTTTGGTTTTTCCCTGCGGAGCTTACGTAGCATGCCCATTTTGCCAATGGCTTTCTGTTCCGCCATCTCTCGGACGCTACACGTATTCAGCAGGATCACGTCGGCATCCCTCTCGTGAGAGACAAGTTTGTGGCCGCGATTCTGAAGGTCACGCGCCACCTGCTCGGAGTCGCGTTCGTTCATCTGGCAACCGTAGGTCTTGATGAAGACATTGGGCATGGAGGTATTATCCTACAATCTGAATCCCCGGCTTTCCAGCACGACTCTCATGATCCAAGAAGGATCAGGTTATCCTTGAAACGATCAGGATTGAGGGGATACCGGGGTTTCGATGCTCTCGCCTGATGGTTCAGACGCTTCCCCTGCATCCTTTTGCGTTTCACTGAATGCATTGCTTTTCCGCGGATCGACCCTACTGAGTCCTATTCGCTGGCCGCTTGCCTCCACCAGTTCGACAACCCGTTTCTTCAAACGGTACCCTCGAGTCCAGATGACAAACATGGCCGCCGCGTAAAGGCCTAGGGGAAGAAGCATCGAATGTCCTGACGCCGCGAGATAGATCAGTAGGCTGATCATGAGGAAATTTGCCAAAAACGTGGTTGCCACCATCCGGGAGGCGAGGCCTACACGAGTCAGGCATTTAGGGCCGCCATGATATTCGGTAACGCTTCTCATGGTGACTCCCCACCAGAAGCTTCCATAAATCTGGACATCCCAATCCTTCCAACCCGTGTCGGTGGAGTAGCTCCAGCCTTCGTTTTCCAAAGCCTCGATGACCGAAGTGATCAGAAGTTCGCGCCCCTTTCCTTCCTCATTCCACAAAACAAGTTTCGAGAGCCCGCGGATCTTACTGGGCTTGAAGTCTTTTTCCTTGGCGGCGATGACGGATTCCGGCGTGCGCTTGAACTTGAGCCAGGTGAAGTATCGGGCCCATCCTCTCACCAAGGGCTGGGAAAGGGCGAGAAATGCCACTAGCAGACGTGCCCTGATCGTATCGAAACGTGGCTCCAGCTTGGCATGAATCATGTAGGACAGAGCGACGAGGAAGGTGCCTCCAAACATCAGATAGGCCACGATCCGCAGGACGGGGAAAGGAATGGCCAGGAGAAAGAGAAAGGCGGTAAGGGTGACCCATTCGATGCTGCTCAGATAGGCGGCCAGTTCCGACTGCGGGGTGGGGTAGATGCACTGGAAGAGCCCTTCACCAAAGACGCCATGATAAATCACGGGTTGGTTGATCAGCCATGTGAATCGCGGTGCTCCATAGACTTGCCCCTTCCACTTGGCTGTACCGGTCGGACCAAAGAAAACCAGGTGCTTAAAGCGAAGGAGGGATTCGGCCTCTCCATAACCTTCCTGCTGCTTACGGAAAGCCTTCAGGGTGAAGCGGCGATAGTGCCACACGATGGCCGAAGGGCTGAAGGCAATCACCTCGCCCTCCTGTTGAAGGCGCCAGCAAAAGTCCACGTCGTCACCAGCTTTTCGGTATTCTGGATCGAAGCCTCCGATCTTTTCAAAGGCCCAGCGGTAAAAGGCCATGTTGCACCCGGGGATATGTTCCGCGACGACATCCGTGAGAAGAACATGACTCGGGCCTCCTGGTGCGGCGGCAACGCATGCCTGATGCCAATTCTGAGCGGGAGGGGAGATATTCGGTCCCCCGACGCCGGCATAGTTCCCCGAGAGGAGGGTTCCTACAAGATAGTAGAGCCAGTCAGGATCTGCCATGCAGTCGCTGTCGGTGTAGGCAATAATCTCGCCAGTGGCCGCCGCCGCGCCGACATTCCTCGCAAAACTGAGGCCGTGATTCGTCTGGTAAATGGCATTTACCCAGGGGTGATGAGAGAGAATCTCCTTTGTCTGGTCCGTCGAACCGTCATCGACAACGACAACTTCGTAATCGGGATAATCGATTTTTTTGAGGGAGCGAAGACATGCTTCCAAGGTCTGGCCACCATTGTAGCTACAGACAATCACCGAGACCTTGGGAACGCGGGGTAGGGGCGCGTGATGCGTGATAGATTGGCTATTGTCAAAAAACTCCCTGACCGTCAAAAGTGCCTTTTTGGGTGTGCGGTCGCGTTTCACAAGACCGAAGGCCCAGTCTAGGATTTCCATGCCCCCGCGATGCCACTCATCCGTCCAGGCGTAGAGAATGGTTCCTGCAAGACCTCCCCGCACGACGGCATCCAGATGCCAACCGATCATCTCTGCCTGTTCCTCTTCGGTGTGCCGGATCGTATCCATCCCGAATTCACCCATCATGAGGGGCTTGTCCTCGGCCAGATTCTGAAGGCGGGCTAGATAGCGCTCAAAATCTTCTCTGCGGTGCAGGTAGACATTGAATGTCAGGAAGTCGACGTTTTGCGGAAGCAGGTACTCTGTGGGAGGATAGCTTGCATAGGAGTAGAGTGCCCGCGGATCCTCGTGACGGGCGATGTTGACCAGATGCTCCAGGAATTCGGTTACCCTCTTTGCTCCCAGCCAGCGCACCATGGAGGAGGGGATCTCGTTTCCGAGCAGGTAACCGAAGATCGCATGATGGCCTTTGTGCTCCCTCACGGCATCAAGAACGGCTTTCTCCACGGAGGCTCTTACCTTCGCATCATTCAGAAACTCGACATGCTCCATCCAAGCAATGCTGAAGAGAACTCGCAGGCCATTCTCTAGGCAGAGATCTAGGAACCAACGCGGCGGAGTGGTGTAGATACGGATCAGGTTGGCACCTGTTTCTCGAATGACGGCCAGGTCACGGGCAACCTGCTCTTTCGGGCCAAACTGGAATCCCTCCGAATCAGGGGCGAATGGTGCATAGGTGACTCCTTTAACAAAGAATTTCTTCTCCCCCTCGAAGAAGAACTTTGATCGGACAATTACACGCTCAGTCACTGCGAGATGTTTATTGAGGGAGTTCTCCAAGTCGAGTCAGAAGAGTTTTTCTCCTCTGGTTGTTGGGGAATGCTCAGAGGATCGGAGGATCCTTAGAAGATCCTTAGAGTCCCTTGATCCCCCCAAGAAGGAGTTCTGCGTTACTCTTGGTGGTTTCCATATTCAGGCAGAGGATCTGCATTGCTTCGGCGGCCGGGATCTCCATGAGTTGCTTCCGTAACTTCAGGATCCGCTCGTATTCGTCTGGATGATAAAGAAGTTCCTCCCGACGGGTTCCAGACTTGGTGATATGGATGGCCGGGAAAACACGCTGCTCCATGATGGAACGATCTAGGTAGATTTCCATATTTCCCGTCCCCTTATATTCCTCGAAGATCAAGTCATCCATGCGGCTATGCGTTTCCACCAGGGCGGTGGCGAGAATGGTGAGACTCCCTCCCTCCTCGACATTGCGAGCAGAGCCGAAGAATTTCTTGGGACGAGCCAAGGCCGCCGAGTCCACGCCGCCGCTCATGGTGCGGCCTTTGCCCTGGATGTTGTTGTTATAGCCGCGCGAAAGGCGGGTGATGCTATCCACAAGAATCACGACGTCCTTTTTCAGTTCTACAAGGCGCTTGGAGCGTTCCGAGACCATCTCTGAAACCTGTACATGGCGCGCAGTGGGTTCATCGAAGGTGGAGCTGAAAATATCGCAGTCCAGTGCCCTTCGTAGATCGGTGACCTCCTCGGGTCGCTCATCCACCAGGAGGAGCATGAGATGGACATCGGGATGATTGGCCCGGATCGCGAGGGCCAGGCTCTTGAGCATCATGGTCTTACCTACACGCGGGGGAGCCACGATCAACCCGCGCTGACCCATTCCCAGTGGGGCGATCAGATCAACGGCCCGAGCCGTCGGATTATTTTTGCCTGGCTGCTCCAGATAGATCCTCCTGTTGGGGAACATGGCCGTGAGATTGTCAAACTCCGTTGGGCTTTTCCAAGACTCTGCCGGTATTCCTTCGATGTCCGTGAGTGTTTGGAGCGCCAGCTTCCGTTCGGATTGTAACGCGACCGTTCCCTTGATTCTCAGACCGGGGCGCAACTCGTACTGGCGAAGCAAGGGAATGGGAAGGTTGAGATCGCAGGGAGTAGGTTGAAAATTAAATTGAGGCCAGCGGATCATCGGTGCATCCGGAGCAAACTCCAGGATTCCCTCCGCCGTGAGAGTGCCGCCCCTCTTCAGTTGATCCCTAGCCAGATCGAGCACTAGATGATGTCTTGAGGAATCCCGGTGCAGGGGAAGGTTTCTGGAGGCAATCAACTCCAGGAGAATCTTATGGCTTGAACCGTGAAGCACATCCATATCCAGCGGAGAAGGTATCTCGACCGGAAGCACCTCCTTTGAGGAGGTTTGCATGGGAGTATCCGTTAAGGGGAGTTCTGCATCGGCTTCATGAGAGATGTGGCCGGAGTTCATAGGTTTTTCAAAAGCGGTAGTAGATGCCGGATCTGGAGTTCTAGCATGGGAGTCGAGGAGTCATTCCAAAGAAGGTGATCCGCAAGGAGGATTTTTTGCTCCTGAGTAGTTTGGTTTTTTAACCAAGCCAAGGTTTCGGTGTGAGAGAGCTGGCGATTCAACTTCAGTCGTTCTCTCCTGACTGAATCTGAGCAGGCAACGAGAATGACCTTATCGAAGAAGTTTTCCAAACCTTTCTCGTAAAGAAGGGGGATTTCCGCGATGAAAAAATCACTTTTGGTCCCCTTGGATGCGAGAGCCCTCGGTTTCCAGACTTTCTCTAATCGCGGATGGAGAATTCCCTCAAGCAAAGTTTTCGCCGATTGATCTGATGTGATGAGTTCAAAAAGGTGTTTCCTGTCCGGATATCCCAAACTGTCAAAACAGGCGTCACCAAATGCCTTTTTGATGAGGTCACGGACCTCTTCATCATGGTCCAGCAGTTTACGATTTTCGAGATCAGCGTTGTAGATGTTCGATGGTAGGAGCTGAGCTAGTAATTTTAGGGCAAGGGATTTGCCGCTCCCGATACTACCCGTGATCGCTATGGACGGCATCTGATGGCATCTGATGGTTTCAGCAGATCAAGAGTACCTTCCTTCTCTTGATCCGCTTTGTGATTATTTTCCTCTGACAGCGGGCGACGTCATGGACGGCTGGGGCAAGTCTTGAGGTAGTCCCAGGGGCGTCACGATCTCTGATTCCTCAGTGTCGCCGCGACGCGGCTGGCCTTCGGCATCGAGGATGCGGGGCGTAACAAAGATGACCAAGTTCTTTTTGATTTTCTGGTCTGCATCGGAGCGAAAGAGGCGACCAGCCATAGGAATGTCTCCCAAGATCGGCACCTTGTCCTGAATCTTCTGGACATCCTCTCGGATCAGCCCCCCAAGTGCCACGGTCTGACCATCCCAGACCGTCACAAAGGTATTGACTTCACGCACGCTAAAGACCGGTTGGTTGATCGTGTTTGTTGTGAGTGTTTGGCGAATCGGTACCCTTAAAATACCTGCTGGTACTAATGAGGATACTGATCCAACTGCATTGATAGGAGAGCCATAATTAATAAACCCATCAAAGTCTGTTACCTTAGGATTCAGTTCTAGGTCGATGGTGTAACCATCGGGTCCAATAGTGGGTTTTGCTTCTAAGACTACACCGAGATCCTGTTTAGTGAAGTCTCTTGGAAAGGAGGGTGTCACGGTAGGCGGTGGCTGATCCCGGAGGTTTCCCCCTCCATTGCCTTGGATTTGGACCTGTGTGCTTTGTGGAATCGTAGGAGGGTCGTACTGACGAGGATAGATGAACTCGTTCACGATTTTGACCGTGGCCTTGACGCCGCTCTTGGTCGTAACCTTGGGGGCGGCCATCAAATCCACCCCTTTTTTCTGATTCAGGGCATGAATGACCATTTGGAATTGAGGATCCGTGAAGACCCCAGCCACGCTGAAGACTCCGGGGGCAGGCGATAAGGAGCCACCTGCCTGACCAGCTAGAAGGGAGGCGATGGAATTCTGGCTGATGGCCCGATCACCACTCCGGAGACTGCCCACGGTATTCATGCCTGCCGAATTGAAGGGATAATTCGCACCAGTCAGAGAGTTGGATCCACCACCACCGCTTCCATAGACGCCGCTACCTCCGATGCTGAATGGTCCTAGCAACCAATCAAACCCCAGCTCCTGAATGTTGTTCTGATTGATTTCTATGAATTTCGTCTGGATATCGACTTGTGATGGGGCGACTCCCATTGCGGCATCCACAAGGGCATCGATCTGATCGATATTATCCCTTGTATTCCGAATCACGAGCTTACTGCCAGAGGGGAGGTAGTTGGCACTGGCACCATCCGGAAAAACCACCCCTTGAGAAATCAGATACTCTTTAGCCTCCTGACGTTGCGCGACGCGTGCCTTGTTCGGGTCGCCCACTCCTGTAGCCCCAGCCTGAGGGAGAGACGCTCCTCCATCCAGAGCCTTAGGTGGGATGAAGGTTGGGGGAACCTGATATTCTTTGGTGATCAGGATGTCCGTTGGTTCTGAGAGAGGGACGATCGAGACAGCGTAGGGATCGATTTTGAGCTTCAGATTGCAGAGCTTGCTGATGTAGTCGAGGGCTACGTAGAGAGGCACATGGGAGAGGGCCAGTGTGACATGAGGCTCTGTTGATCCTGCGTTGGGCTGGGCGGACACACCGGTAGCGGCGTCATTGGAGGATGTCACACCCTGAGGTGGTAATGAGGATGGTTGTGAGCCGAGCTTCAGGAAAATATTCACACCCTTGTGGTTTGGATCTTGCTCAACGCTTTTCTGCTTCAGGTACTCGACAGCTTCACTGATCGGCGAGTCGCTCAGGTCGATTTTGGGTATGATGATGGAATTCAGCTTGGCTGTGATCTGATCCGTTCCCCGGATGTCCTGTTGACGACCTACTGATTCGGTCGTACGCCCCTGCTTTGACTTACGAGGTGGGCGTTCCCAGGCTTTATCAACCTGCCAGAGCATTCTGCTTCGCGTCTCATTGTAAGCCTCGTCGGCATACTTGATCGTGGAGTTGTGGATTTCCTCCATTCCTAGGCGTGCAGCGTTGTTATAGGGGTCGATCTGAAGGATCGCCTCGTATTGTTTGAGGGCCAGTTCGTTGCGACCTGTTTTTGCGAGGTCGGAAGCTTGCCTGAGAAGCTTGATCACCTCTTCGCGCTTGGCTGCAAAGGTGGGGGTGACTGTTTTGTTAAAGATGCCTGGCTGTTCCAGATCGGAGAGGAATTTCACTGCGGCTTTAGAACTTGGATTCATGGAAGGGTCCAAGATGGATTTGGCAACGCCTTCAGCCGAGAGAGGGAGACCGTTGGCGTCCATGATGCCCGATTTTCTGGCGATGCTGTCGGTGAAGACGCCGTTCTGAGCCAACTCACGGGCAAAGGCCAGCGCGATGGTCGTGTAGTCCGAGAGGAAGGCCTTCCTGCTGGGATTGGCAGAAGTGCCCGAAGGGGCTAGGTTCATAGCCTCCACGGCTTGGGCATAGGCCCCCTTGAGGTCGTGCTGGGAGTATTTCTGCATGGCAGACTGCATCAGTAAGCGTGCCTGAATCAGGTCTTCCTGACTGCGAACGATGGCTCGTTCCGAATCTGCAGAGACTGATGGAGTCTGTGCCGTCAGTTTCCAGGAACCGAGGCCGGCCATGACGACGCTCGCAACAAACAAAAGGGGCAGAAGACGAGGGTAAAAAGAAGATTTGAAGCTGTGCATGACAATGATAAGCAGCTTGCTCATCGGCTGGATTTCGAAGCGGTCGAAGGATCACCCGGGATTGCCTCGGAGGCAACAGCCCTCGCGTCGGGAGTAGAGATTTCCGTTCCATTTTCCACTGTTTTGATCAGGGGTTGGCCTGCGGGATCCAGCAGACCAGCTGAGACAAAGATGAGGAGGTTTCTCTTGATCCGCTGGTTGTTGGAACTGCGAAAGAGGGATCCTACTAGGGGCAGGTCCCCCACAATGGGTGTCTTATCCTGAACCTTCTGGACATCTTCCCTCATGAGTCCACCCAAGACAACGGTCTGGCCATCATAGACTGTTACTTGAGTATCGACTTGGCGCACACTGAAGACAGGCTGTTGGATAAGGTTATCAGTAACTACAATAGATCTGGTATCAATAACAATTCCATCTAAAGTAACGTTCCCAACCGTGCTAATAGGTGATCCATAGTTTATAAAGCCTTGAAACTCAGTAATCTGAGGGGAAAGACTCAACTCAATCGTGTAGCCATCAGGGCCGACCGTAGGCTCTACTTCAAGTTGAACACCTACATTGCGAAACTCAAAGGAAGTAGGGGTTGCTGGTGTGGCTGGATTGAAGCCTTGCCCCTGTTGTTGAGGTACTTGCGGAGGTGAGTAGTCTTTCGGGTAGGGGAATTTCTGAGTGATGTTGATTGTGGCCTTGCGCCCACTGGTGACGGTCACCTTGGGTGCGGAGACAAGATCAACTCCCTTCTGTTGGTTGAGGGCTCGTAGTACGACTTGGAACTGGGGATTCGTGAAGATTCCCGCCAACGCTAGGACGCCAGCAGCAGGTCCTGAGGGCGAACCGAAGAGGAGGCCATCCAATGCATTGGCGGTAACGGCGGCCGAACCTGTTCGGTTTCCTGAGGTGACATTTCCGGCGGTGACATTGCCGACTGGATCCACAGTCATCGCTCCTGCAGGTTGGCCAGCAGGGCTTACAAAAGGGTAATTGCCTCTGTTGGCCTGTCCCTGTCGATTGCCAACCGTGCCGCCTCCGGTATTGACTCCACTACCACCAGGAAGTTGGAATGCCCCCATCAGCCAGTCAAAGCCAAGTTCCTGGAGATTATTCTGTGAGACTTCGAGAAAGCGGGCCTCGATTTCCACCTGACTGGGGGGCGTGGCTAGCGAGACCTCCACCAGGGAGTCGATCAGGTCGAGGTTTGACTGGGTGTTCTTCACAAGCAACTTACTGCTTGAAGCCAGGTATGTCGCGCTGGCTCCCGCGGGGAAGGTGACGCCTTGGGATTCCAGAAACTCCTTCGCGCCCGCTTTACCTACTGTACCAGATGACCCCGGAACTCCTGCCGTCGGAAGTGCACCGGTTGGGGTAGAAGCAGCGGCGCTGGAGATGAACCCTGGAGGCACCTTGTATTCTTTCGAGATAAGGGTCTCTGTTGGTTCGGAGAGGGGAACGATGGCCACCGCGTACGGTTCTATCTTGACCTTAAGATTTGCAGCAGAGGCAATATATTTCAGGGCCTCTCCAAGAGGGAGGTCGTTGAGGGAAAGATTGAGTTTGGTGCCGCCATCGACTGCTTCCTTGGCCGGATCGAGCTTGAGAACAATATTCACCCCCTTCTTGGCGGGATCTGTTTCGGTTGTGTCCAAGACGCGGGATTTTTTCTGAAGCTTTTCCACAGCTTCGCGTACGGTCTCGTCGGAAAGGGAGAGTTGAGGAAGCCTGATCTCTTGGAGTTTTCGGCTGATGGCACTGGTGCCCTGCATATCGATAGGGCTCTGCGCGACGATCGTGGTGGCGCCTGTATTGATTTTTGGCACAGGGAGTTCCCATGCCCTTGCTACGTCGGTGATCATCTGACTCCTCCGCTCGGTGTAGGCTGTTTCCGCGTAATCAGACCGCTCTTTATTGACTTTTTCCATCCCGAGACGGGCGGATCTATTTTCAGGATCCAGATTGAGAACCTCTTGATATTTTTCGAATGCTTTATCGAAGCGAGCAGATGCGTAGAGCCCCTCGGCTTCGTTCATCAACTGTTCAACCTGAGTCACCTTGGCGACGAATCCGGGAGTTATAGTCCTGTTGAAATGGTTTGGGTCACGAAGTGATTTCTGAAGATCCAGCAAGGGTGCATAAGACGATGCATAAGGCTTATCGGTGGCTGTTTTCACCACCAACTCAGCATCATCGTAGTAGCCTTCGCTCACCCGTTGCCTGGCCAAGGCACAAGCAGACTTGGAAAAGGTCTCAAGAGACAGAGAACGCAAGCCTGCAGAAGACTCACCACCGTAGGGTAATGCATCGACGGCGCTCTTGGAAAAAGCAAAAGCGGATTCGTAATCCTTGTCCGCCATGGCGGTGATGGCTTTTTGAGTCTGGGTCTGCGCCCAGCTACTTCTTTCTTGAAGAATCCGGATTTCACGCTCCGATTGGCCAATGACCCCGCTCTGCTGCGCGTAAGCAAATGAAGGTGAAAGAGCTACTCCAACGATGAACCTGATAGTCACTATGGAAAGAACAAGTGTTCGCAGGCGTATCTTCGAGATGTTCAGGGGTTGAGTCATTGTGATGCGAAGGGGGATTAATGAGGACAAGCTCCTCACAGAGAAGGGCTCGGACTCGGGGATGGAGAAGAGGATGACTTGATTGTGTAATTTTTTCCATCCTTGCTCAGCAGAATCCCCTCTTTTGAGAAATCAAGGAGCTTATAAGTTTCTACATGTTTTTTTTCCAAGCCGGACAGATTGAAGGTTTTGCCCCGTTCCACCGTAACATCCTCAACAGGAGCGCCAGAGAGTTGGTAATGGAAGGTGACGCTTTCAACAAGTTCAATGGGTGACTTTCTGTATTCTCTAGAAGAATTCTTCTTCATAAGAGTGAGGTGCTCTCCAGTGAGGGTGTTTTGCAGGATGAGTTCGCTCACATCATACTCTGTATCATGGATCGTTTTTTTCTTATCGCTGTAGTCCACCATTTTGAGGAAGGGGGCTCCAGGTACGGTTTCCCCTTTGAGTACGACCCTTACGGAAGTGTCGGGGCGGTTCCCTTTTGATGGATTGGGAAGAGGTTGAGATGGTCTCAACTGATACTCAACTGTCATATTCTTTGTATCGGTGATCCCATTGGAGTCAGTGAGCGCATTCGTTTCAACACCCACAAATTCCAAAATATAGCTACTCTTGCGGATATCATTTTCACCATAATTGAGCTTCGTGTGTAGCGGGGGGAACTCTTCCTCATTGTTGGGATCGGTTCCTGCTAGAAATTCCTCACGCACGGTAAATCCCTTATGCTTGGGATCACGATCCAGAATGTTAACATCCGTATAGTCGAGTTGGTGATCGATGAGCCACTGGTTCGGAACGGGGGGGTAGAGCGGCTCGTTACCCACCATCGGATCAATGAGTTTGCCTTCCTTGAGGAGATAGGGACGCGAGACCAGCGGGGATGAGCCATTGTCACTCGGATTCCAAAGCGTGGGCTTTTTCAAATGCTCGATAGCAACGACTGCATTCGAAGAGGCCAGTGGCGACGGGATTTTTTCCTGTTTTGAGAGGGAATCGGCCCCTTTGAGAGAGTCTTGAAATCCGAGCGACTGGGTGATCAGAAACACGGCGGTACCTATGGAAATAAGCGAGGCGATTCCCAAGAGCACCAAATGGTAGTGGCGAATGATCAGATTATTCATAGGCCTGTTACCTTGCCTCAAGTTTGGGTTGCAATTTTGTTGAGATGGATGATCCCTGATCAGGGAACTCCAGTCCGCGGAGATTCAGCGAGATATCGAGAAGTTCCCTTCCAACAATGATTGGGAGTCTCTGAATCGGGGTGCTTCCGTTCAGAGGGGAAGCTGCAGTGGGCGGTTGCGTATCGCGTCTGGGGGGCTCGCTAGAGGTGTTGCGAATAAGGAGCTGATCAATAATCAGGAAATAAGGAGCCGTTGAAACCGCATTCACAATTTCCCGAAACGAACCCTGGTTGCATCGAAAGCTCAACTTCATACTGCAGGCATTCTCATAGGGGGTGGAAACTTTCCCCGGAAGAGCTGGGGGTGTTTTTTTCGGCGAATCCTTTTTCGCCAACATTTCTGAGGTAGATCTAGAGAATTCAGAAAGAATCAGATCCTTATGGGTGGCAAGCAATTCGCCTAGCCAGCTCAGAATGGTGAGTTGTTTGGAAAGAATTCGGACATCCTCTTGGGAGGGAAGACGATTTTCGTATTCATCAAGGCCGAGATAGAATCCCGGTGGTAGTGTGGCACCAGCGCTTGCGGCAAGTGATTTGATCCTAGTCACCTCGTTACGCAGTGCATCCTGAAAGCGTTGAGGTCGATCCTGGAGTTTTGCTTTGCCAATGTCGGCAAAGGAGGGCACCTGATACTTCTGGAGATCTTTGATGAGGGCGTCCAGGCTGGACTGCTCAGTGTTTATGGTTGCTTCAAGCTTGGAGAGATTATCCTGACTGGGAAACGGTTTAGTTTGCGAGAGCTTCACCAGTTGGGATGCCTTGGAGGTATAATCCGCAGAGGCAGTTCCATAATCATCCCATGCCTGATAGGCCAGAAATCCAAGGATGAGTGTTCCAAGGATCAGGGGGGCTAAAAGAGAGGCTGCCAGCTTGTTGCCCGCAAACCATTTGGTGATCTTGTTCATCAGTTCAGGGAAGGGGAGCGATGGGATTGCGAAGAGGAATCCTGAGTGAAAAAGGATAAGCCCAGTATTCCCCATTGGGACTGCCTCGCTGAGTGATGATCTTGGATTTTTCCTTTTCCTCGACGGCAAAGACATCAGAGGACTGAAGGGAAGTGACGAAATCATCGATCACTGAGGCCTGCTTGGGATTGTCAAGGTAGAGCCCTTTGACTAACAGAGCCTTGATGGCGCCATCGTTACTGTTGGGAGAAACGCCCCTCGCAGAAGTATCCATCGCAGGTTGGATTTCTGTGATCCAGAGATAGCGCTCAGGTACCTTCGCACTCAGTTCGGTAAGGATCTTCGGGTAGGCTTCCCAAAGGCTAACCAAAGAAAGAAGGATGTCAGTCGTCTGCTGGATAGAGAGTTCGTTATCTACCTTGGTCTTAATCCGATTTGATATACTGGTTTGGTCGGCGATCTGCTTATCGATCGTTGCCGTCGTGGCACGCGTCAAGGAGGTTGCTTGCAAAGCAAAGCCATACAAGGCCCCGAGACTTGCAAGGAAAAAGAGGACGGCAGCAGCCAGGTAAGGGATGCGTTTGGCGAAGGATCGTTTCTTGGATACAGATGGGGGAAGGAGGTTGATCTTGGTTCGCGGGGAGGAGGTCAATACCAAAGCCCCTCCCACTAGTTCCCCCAAATTATTGGAATTCGACTCAAGGAAGGAGTGCGCGGATTCGGCAACTCCGATGTCTTCCATCGGATTGAAGAAAGAGGTCTTTTTCTGCAGTTTTTCGTTGAAGAATTCAGCCAGATAGGGGAGGTAAGCCATTCCTCCTGTTAGCAGAATTAACGTGGGCTCATTTCCCCCGAGGTTTGATCTGTAGTAGCTTAGGGAGCGACTGATGTCGGCCTGAGTCTTGAGTAGAGTCTGTCTTGCAATACGTGCGATATTGGCCTCGATGGGGTCGGTTGCTTGCTCGAAGCCGGCACCAAGCGCAACGCTACCGCGGGCAATCTTCAGCTTTTCCGCCTCATCAAGCTCTGCATGGATATCCTTGGCAATCGCGGAAGTGACAGCCAATCCTCCTGAAGGAATGCTTCGTGAGAAGAAGGATCCTTCTGCAGAGATGATCATGTTGGAAGTCCGAGATCCCATATCCAGCAGGAGAGTCGTTTCCGATGCAGTTGCTGAAGAAGCATGGAGGAATGCATCATGGAGCGCGAGGGGAGCTACCAGCACGGCAGTAATATTTAGGCCGGTGGAGGTCACTGAATCGCAGAGCGATTCCAGCAAGTCAGTTTTGATAGCTGCAAAAATAACATTCACAGCACCAGACGGGGTATTTCCCATCACGACATAATCCCAGACGACTTCTTCCAGAGGGAAGGGTATGTTCTGTTGGGCTTCAAAACCGACAACGGCCGCCACTTGGCTCGATGAGCCTCCAGGGACTTCCAGGGGAACAACCCTCGTGAAGACCGTATGGGCAGGCAGTACGCAGACGACATCCGACCGAGTGATCTTCCATGCTTTTAGAATGTCCTTAAGGGCGAGTCGGATCTGATCCGGTCGCGATGTATCGAGCGCTGGATCGAGCATGAGCTCTCTCCGGGCCCCTCGCAGAAGCTTTAATCCACCGCTCTCAGTCGAAGAAAACTCGGCAATCCTTAGGGACTGCATTCCGAGATCGAGGACCAAGGTCTTTTTTGGCGATGCCATGGGGGAAAGCTATAAGGGCGGGGTTTTCTGGAGAACCCTTACTACTTCTTCACCGCCTCATAATAGTCGGAGTTGAGGGATGCGAAGGGAGTCTCGTTTTTACTGAGCAAGAAGCCGCTGGTCTTTTGATATTGCGGCCACCAGACACCGGCTGACTTGAGGCTTTTCTGGGCGACCAACTGTCCCTGGCGGGAGATGGTGACACCGATATCGACTATTGCTGAAGAGGCGCTGGCGGGAGGCTTCCCGTCGAAGAGGCGTTCCAATGTTCTTGGGCTAACATACATGACTGACTTAAGGTCATTTTGCATGGCCGGCACGGAGGTGTGAGTGACCTGCCCCGTAAGAAGTGTTCCCTGAGGGGAGGATGCACTCTTGTTCGACAGCAGGACGTAGTAGTCCACAACAATGTCGTCTGCATACTTGTCAGCGGCGGTCATTGGCCCCGTGGGCTGCCAGCCGAAAGTAACCTCGATTTCCAACCAGTTTTTCGGACGAGAGGGCTTCTGGGTGCCTCCGGAATAGGAGATCGCAGGCGTTGTGATAATGGCCGGTTCGATCTTTGAAATCACGAAGCCCGTGGTATTTTGTGAGTGCAACGACAAGCTGCAAAATAAGAGAAATGCACAGGGATTAAAGAGTCTTTTCAGTAACTGGGGGAGAGTGGAGCGATACATAAAAATGAGTTATTTATATCAACGGATTTTCCTCACAAAATCCAGAAAGAACGCTCTCGATTTATCTTTTCGCAAGGGCAGCTATCCTGCGCTGCTATCGCGCTCCTTTACGTAAAAGTACGGCGGGAATGGTGCGAAGGATGATCCAGAGATCGAGAAACAGAGATGCCTTGTCGATGTATTCAAGATCAAGCTGGACCCAGTCATCAAAGCTTTTGATCGAGCTTCTCCCCTGAATCTGCCAGAGGCAGGTGAGTCCTGGCTTTACGCTCAGGCGGCGCCGGTGAGTACTTTTTTCTATGAGTTTGGTTTCGTAGTCTGGGAGTGGCCTGGGGCCGACGATGCTCATCTCTCCACGCAGCACGTTGATTAGTTGTGGCACCTCGTCAAGGCTCGTGTGCCTAAGGAATGCCCCGAAGCGCGTGACCCGGGGATCCTTCTTGATTTTAAAAACGGGCCCCTCCATCTCGTTTTGCTTCGAGAGGTCGGCATGCAGTTCCGGGGCATTCGCGACCATGGAACGGAATTTGTAAATCGTAAAACGTTTCCCTCTTCTTCCGCTTCGTACTTGGGAAAAAAAGATTGGCCCGGGAGAGGTGCACTTGATGGTGATGGCGATTATCAGGCAAATTGGTGAAAGAACGACTGCCCCTATCATAGCCCCGCAGACATCCAGAATTCTTTTGATGAATTGCTGCCAAAAATCAATAGGTGATTTGCAGAAAGACAGCATCCGATTTTTGCCGACCTGCTCAAAGGAAGGAGTGCTGGTAATGCCATTGATATTTTCGGATAAAATCCAGACATCTAACCCCTCGATCTCACAGGTGAGCGGGAGATCGTTGTTTGCAGCAGATTTGGACGAGACGAAAATAACCCTGCCTGCGATTTTCTCGCGGATGTTTTGCAGGATTGTTTGTGGATCATGTTTCGCCAGATCCATCATTCCAACAATCTGAAGCTCCATCAGCTCTGAAGGGGAGATTCCCGAGAGGAAGGCCTCACAATCAGCATCATTTCCCACCAGGAAACTTTGCTCTCCAAAGTTCCCTTGATTGTAAAAATGGATCAGGAGTTTCCTCATCATTCTGACTCTGAGGATCAAGAATCCAGGTGTCAGAATCAGGAAGAGGATCAGAACGGATCGACTCGGGATTTCCAGACGTCCGAAAATCGATGCGGCACTGATCAGTAGGATGAGCCAGAAGCCTGCCTTAACGATCTTGATTAGGAGCTTCTCTAGGGGCTGCGAAAGGGGCTGCTCGTAATAACCATGCAGATCGAGAAGGAGCGGCGTGAACGGAATAATGAGTGCAAGAATCCAAAGGGTGCTCGAAAAGGAGGGGATCTCGCCCAGTCGGTCGAGGCGGATGATCCCTGTCGATCTGAGCAGGTAACATACCCAGAGACAGACGCCGACCATCAGTCCGTCGAGAATCATGGGTAGATCCTTGGAGATTTCCTGCTTGCGGTTCATAGTGGGTAAGGAAACAAAGGATGACACTACTAGAGTGAAGATCATGCGCCGTCAAATCCAGAGCCTTCAGCCCCTCCTTCGAGAAGGAGCTTCCCTCGTCGTGGGAACGCTCCACGACCAAGCCGGACTAAAGTTTTTAAAAAAGGCGGCGACCGCGGATTCCTTGCTGCGAGGCATTGATCTTCTCGAGGTCAGGCTTGACGCGCTGCCCCTGACCGGACTGCCTGTGCGCTGGCCCCTTCCGTTGATAGCAACGGCCCGCCATCCCGCTGAGGGTGGTGCTGGGAATCTTTCCCAATCAAGCCGTGAGGCTTTGTTGGAATCCGCACTTCCATGGGCTTCGGCGCTGGATATCGAGCTGCGCTCAGCCCGCTCACTCGCTCCCGTGATTGCCCGGGCCCATCAGCATGGAAGGACGCTTATCCTCTCGCATCATGATTTTAAGGCCACTCCGACGCTTCCTATGTTGAAAAAACTGGCTTCTCAAGCCGCTGTTCATGGAGCAGATCTCTTTAAGGTGGCGACACTGCTACGGGATCGCCATGACTTGCAGCGTCTGATTGATCTTCAGTTGAGCCGGACCGAGATTCCCGTCATCGCGATGGGGATGGGGGATGCTGGGCGTTTTTCCAGGATCGTTCTTGCAGGGTTCGGAACGCCGCTTTGTTACGGGTGGCTTGGAAGTCCGCAGGTTCCAGGCCAGTGGCCCGCTCAGAAGCTCCGCGTAATCCTAGACGAGGTTCTGCCGGCGTGAGCCCCATCGCATTGGTCTTGCCTCTGGCGGCAGGCTTTGGTTACGCCTGTGGAGCAGTCGCGATTAAGCGATCTCTTGGTGCTGGCGTATCGGGTGACTGGGTTAATTTTCTTTGCAACACAGTCATGGCCGTTTTGTTCCAAGGACTCTGGTTATTGCCGGGTCATCCCTTGGCACTCGGGATGATCCTGCCGCCGCTCGCGTGTGGGGGGTTGTTTTTTCTGGGGCAGATCTTCACATTCAAGGCCATCCACACTGGTGATGTCTCCGTCGCCACGCCGCTCTTGGGATCCAAGGTTCTACTGGTTGCACTTTTCTCCTTTTTTCTGATTGGAAAAAGTCTTCCTCATGCCATCTGGATGGCCTCCTTAATGGCCAGCCTTGGTATTGCCCTCATCTCCTATTCTCCTGGCGGAAACCATGCGAGGCTGCTGGAGGCTGTTGCATGGTCCCTATCCGCTGCCGCCGTTTTTGCCCTTACCGACGTCTTGGTGCAATGCTGGGTTCCCTCGGTAGGATACAGTAGGTTTGCCCCGCTCATGTTCGGCTCCGTTGGTCTGTTTTCGTTGGTGTATGTCCCCCGACTTATGAGTTCGAGGGCCAGTGTTAGTGAAGGGGGCATCCGCAGTTTCCTTGTTGAGGGGAGCCCGTTTTTCACGTCTCTTCCCTGGCTTCTTGGCGGAGCCTTGCTGCTGGCCGTTCAGGCTCTTGCCATGTACTCGGCAATCGGCCTCTTCGGAAGCGCCACCATGACCAATATTTTGTACGGATCGCGGTGTCTTTGGAGTGTCCTGCTGGTCTGGGTTCTGGGAGCGATGGCCGGTGATTCTTCGACGAGTCCAAGCAGGGTAGGAGTGATGACCCGGCGTTTGATTGGGGCGTTGCTTCTCTTCGGTGCGATGACACTCGTGTTGGAATAGCTCTTTTGATAGGCAAGTACCGAGATGATCAAACTCTTTCCCGATCCTTTGTCTAATGCTCAGCTTTCCGATACCGAAATAGCCTCTTCGCTTGAACTCCTGACACGGGAAGGAATTGGAGAAGAACCGAAGAGTGCCTTCTTGTCGGCGCTTCATAGACGGGGAGAAACAGCTGCTGAGTTAGCCGGATTTGCCGATGTTATCCTGAATCGAGGTGTGAAAGTGACAATCGAGCGTGATTCCGGCTCTCCCCTGCTAGAACTCTGTGGTACAGGAGGAGACCGCGCTGGATTCCTCAATATTTCGACTGCCGCGATGTTTGTGGCTGCAGGAGCGGGGGCCCGGGTCGTGAAGCATGGGAACCGTGGAGTCAGTTCGCGCTGTGGGAGTGCCGATGTCTTGGAGGCTCTCGGAATAACACTTCACATCAAGCCTTCCTCGGTTGCCTCAGTATTGGAGAGTGCCGGATGTGTCTTTCTTCTGGCCTCTGATTTTCATCCCATGATCGCAACGATGGCTCCACTCAGGAGATCTCTGGCCGCCAAGGGGCAGATGACCATTTTTAATCTTCTAGGACCGCTTCTGAATCCAGCCCTTCCCGAGGCTCAACTCACCGGCATTTTCAATCCAGACCAGTTGCGGTTCTATGCCGAGGCACTTGGTATGCTGGGACGGCATGCCGCGTGGGCTGTCCATGGGGAGGGTCTGCAGCGTGACACAGGAGTCGACGAACTCTCCATCACGGGACCTTCCAAGGTGGTGGCGTTCCGCGAGCGGAAGGATGAGGGGCCAACCCTTCGGGAATTCGTCATCCATCCGCAGGAGCTTGGATTTTCCACGATTGAATCCCCAGAATTGCTGCTCGGCGGCGATGCTCAGTCGAATGCCCTGCGTATCCAATCCATTCTCTCCGGCCAGGAAATTGGTCCTGCCCGTGACATGATCGTGCTTAATGCAGCCGCAGCTCTGCATCTTGCTGGCATCGGGAGAACACTTGCGGAATCCCTGTTGTTTGCTGTTGAGAGTATCGCATCGGGAGAGGCTTCCCGTGTGCTTGATCGGCTCAGGAAGTCCTCAAAATCCCACGCAGCCTGCTAAATCCGCTCAGACTCCCAGAAATCCAGGGAGTTCCTCGGGACCGAAATCGGAGAGGATTCTTCCCTCTGCTGTCACAAGAACCGGAGCTCTTGACTGCCCCGAAATCTTCTTCATCTCTGCAAAAGCGGTTGCGTCAGAAAGTACGTCAATTGCCTCATAGTCTAGACCCCGTTGGTCAAGCCAGGCTTCTGCCATCACGCACCAGGGGCATCCTCCTTTGATATAGAGTTTCATAGAATTCATCATGATGGTTGATCTCTCTCCTTGCCAGCATCCAGATCATGGCTCAAAGTTAAATTCTCTTATGGCGCGTTCGTCTAGTCGGTTAGGACACAGCCCTCTCAAGGCTGGCGCACGGGTTCGAATCCCGTACGCGCTACCATTTTAAGGACACAGCCTGCTGGACGCTTCCAGGTATTTGTCCTATTGATCGACTTATCCATGGATATCCCTCCGGAATCGATTGAGCTCTATTGCAGGGCTGCCCATGAGTACAAGGCATCCGATCTTATTCTTCACGTAGGGGAACCACCGATCGTCAGGGTATCGGGAAGTATCACACCGATGGAGGCGCCTGTCGTTACCCGTGAGGATCTTATTGCATTTCGAAACGCCTGCGGAGTGCCTGTGACCTCAACGGATCACGATGCAAGATTCATCTCCTCCGAGGGAGTACGCTTTCGCGTGAATTTTCATGATCATTTTGGAGGGCAGGGAGCAGTTCTAAGGAGGATCAATTCGGTTATACCAGATATCCATACTTTGGGTGTTCCTTCATTACCGCTTTGCGAGATCATGAAACGCCGATCCGGCATATTAATTGTCTCGGGATCCACGGGCTCAGGAAAATCCACAACGATTGCCTCACTACTCGATTGGGTAAACCAAAATCTGGAACGCCATATCGTTACGATCGAGGATCCCGTGGAGTTCATCTTTGAAAAAAACCGGTCTCTTTTCACTCAGCGTGCAGTGGGAATCGACACGGCAAACTTTGCCGAAGGCTTGAGACGTGCACTCCGACAGGCTCCCGATATTATTATGGTAGGTGAGATACGCGATGCTGAGACTGCCTCCGTGGCACTCAGAGCTGCTCAGACCGGACACTTTGTCGTTGCCTCCCTTCACACCAATGATGCTCCAGGTGTGCTGTATCGTATTGTTGAAAACTTTCCCGGTGACGAGCAGGAGCAAATTCTCGGACTATTAGCGAACACGCTCTGTGCAATTCTTTCCCAGAGAATTTTTCTTTCTGAGGATGAAAAGAATCACGTCATGGTCACTGAGTTATTGACCAATAATAGTGCGGTCGCCTCTTGCATCCGGGATCGTCGGTTCGAACAAATCGTCGGACTCATGGAGATAGGTCGCAAGGATGGTATGCACACTTTCGATGATATGCTCGAAAAGCTTTATCTTGAACGGCGAATCAGCAAGGAAGATGCGGTTGCTGGTGCACGAGACAAGGCCCGTATTGAGGGTCTTCTGCGCACTCTTCCTAATCTGCAGTGATATTTCCACGCGAACGGAAACTTCTCATTCTTTGCCTGATCCTGTTTCTTAAGGATCCATCGGTCATTACCGGTCAAATTGATATTTCTCATGAACCCGATCCAAGCCTCGTGTCCCGGATCGCTAGGGATGGGCAACTGGCAGAGTTTCATCGTGAACTTGGCAATGCCCTTGCATTGCAATGGAAACCAGCAGTTTCAGGACGCTCCGGATCGTCCTCGCTGAAAAATATTGCTGGATGGGTTGATCTCTACCAATGGATCGACTTGCTAGTGTCGGAAGAAGCCTCCGTGACGAAACGATGGCTGTCGCATCATCTCTCGGTGAGTCGTGAACAAACAGCCCAGGGGGTACGCTTCCATGTCACGATACATCAACCCGGAGCCCCTTTAGTTCGCCGGTATGATCAGCATCAGCATCGTGTAACTCAAGAACTCGTAGGCAATTCTCAAATACTTGGCCAGGTCCTCACGGGTCTGGTCAGGCAACCTTTCGAGTCGAGGAACGGCACTTTGATAAGTCGGCTTGATTGCTCCTTTGTGGAGGCAACAATACAGAATAAGAGCTTTTGGAATTCGTGGTCCGATGCCTTCGGAGAGGATGATTTTGCTCCAAGGGTTTTGCTCAATCTCCAGTCGATCTGGAAGTCTTCACCTGCCGATTGGCAGGAATATCAGAATCTCGCACTGGCGATTGCCATGGTGCATGATCAGCCTCTTCCCGATTCATGGCCTCATCGACAGGTAGCTCCTGTTGATGTTACCAAGGGTTCGTCTGAGCCCTCTGAGATCTTTTCATCGGTTGTTGATGCCTTTAGAAAGGGAAAACTGCAACGGGATCCCAGGCGTCTGGATGTGTGTGAATTGAAGTTTATTGTCGATGCGCCTATGGCAGCCTCGGATCTCGATTACATCAGAAATTCTGCTTCACGCTCCAGGGAACTTCCGCCGAATGCTTTCCATTCGATTTCCTATGATCAGGAACGGGTATTAAAGGATAGTTATGTCTGGCCCTGTGGAACGTATTCACTCGCCAGTATTCGGAATCATGGGGGGATCTGTGTCGATCAAGCTTATTACGCAGCCGTCTCTGGAAAAGCCCTTGGAATCCCGACAATCTTTTTTGCCGGCGAGGGCCGAGATGGGGGGCATGCCTGGGTTGGCTATCTCAAGAACCATGGTAACTGGGATCTGAATGTCGGCAGGCATGGAGAGAAAAATGTTGCCACCGGTGTAGCTTTGGATCCCAAGAACTGGTCTCCAGTCACGGATCATGACATTACGATGATGAGCCTTAACTCCCGGAATCGGGTTGCTCGTGAGGCGAGCAGAAGGGATCTTGTGATGGCGACGATTTTCCGTCGCCGCAATGATGCACTATCCGAGGGGCAAGCGCTGCGGAGCGCGCTTTCGCGTTGTCCTGAAGACCCTCTCTTTTGGGATGCCTTGGAGGATTGGCTTGTTCGCACAGGCTCAACGTGTTCGGAAATCCAGCACCATCACGAAGCAGCAATCCGCCAGTTTTCACGATTCAGAGATCTCAAGACTCAGCATCAGGCGGCTTTGGCCCGACTTGCCGAGGTAAGCGGTGATAAAAATACAGTCAAATATCTTTCGGAACAGATCATCCGCGAGAACTTCGGTGTGAGAAATGACCTGAGTGCCGGAGCTGCCGGTGTGGTGATCTCCTCTCAGATGAAGGCGAACGATCCAGAGTCTGCCCTGAGGTTCTATGAAGAGCAGCTTCGGACTCAGGGCGTCGCCGGAAGAGGGGAGTTTTTTTACAGGGTAACAGCCCCTCTGGCAGGAGAGTTTATAACCAAACAGCGAACCGATCTGGCGAGGCGTGTCCTGAAGCGGGCTTTTGAAACGATCAAACCCCCCAGGGGTTCTCTTCTAGATAAGGAGTTAAGGAAGCTTTGGCTGAAAGCTGGAGGGAAGCCCTAAACACGTGGGAGCCGGCAATGCCCCGACTGATGAATCAAGATACGTTTCCCCGGCGAACCTTGTCCTTTTTGACCTCTCGCTTTTCCTCCAAGGAGGCGATCTCGCTGGCAAGTTGCTTTCGAAGTTCAGCAACTCGTGCATCATCCGTAAAGGCCTTGGCGATCTCTCCGTCGATGAAGATTCGCTGCTCGGCGGTACGCGCCTCAAACTCTGAGTCGATTTCTGCCAGCATCCTTTTCTGATCATTACTTAGCTCGATGGATGGGGCAGTCTTTTCCAGGCGACTCATGGCTAGTTCGTAAGCTGATTTCATAGATTAACCCTATCATTCCTGATTCGGAAGAAGAACGTAATTTGTTGATTGCACACCGGAAGCGTCATGGGGAGAGTTTCCTGATGATCCGCTTACTAAGCACTGACTTTGATGGCACCCTTGCCGATACGCTTTACCCCGAACACTGCAGCCCTTCCTTGGATCGTGAGCTTTCCGAGGCGGTGCGTGGAGGTTCTCTCTGGGCTGTGAACACCGGACGCTCGCTGGAGAGTGCACTGGATGGACTGAGGGGGCTTGGTGCCTCCGTTTCTCCGGATTACATACTCACGAACGAACGTCACATCCATAAGCCTGACGGTAAGGGGGGCTGGCTCGACTATGGGGAGTGGAATGAAATCTGCAGAGTGCACCACGACCTGCTTTTCAAAGAGAGTGGAACATTCTTTGAGCATATCTCGAAGCTGGTGGATTCTTATGAAGGCGTTAGTTTCCAACAACATTACAAGGGGATTCCCGAGGGCTTAGTCGCTGCCAGTGAAGAACAGCTCGATCAGATCATCAGTGAGCTGGGGGCATTGCCGGGAAAGCCGGAGGATTTTCACTACCAGCGCAGTAATATTTACCTGCGGTTCTGCCACCGCAGTTATGACAAGGGTAGCGCGCTTGCCGAGTTAAGTCGACTGATCGATATGCACTCGTCGGAAATTTTGGCAGTCGGGGACCATCAGAACGATTTGCCGATGCTCTTTGGTGATGTCGCGGCGATGGTCGCCTGCCCCTCCAACTCTCATACAAGCGTCAAAGTTGCGGTTTCCAAAGCGGGAGGCCATGTTTCCGAACTCCCCGCAGGTGAGGGGACAGCCGAGGCCATTCATCTTTACCGAACGGGGAAAAAGTCCCCCTCGAAAAAAGAAACCGGGAAGCGGTCTTAAAAGACCAACTTCCCGATTAAGATACTAAGCTTCGGAATAAATCAGGCTTTCTTCTCCTGAATTCTGTAATGAGCTTTACCTACTTTCTTGATTTCAGGAAGTTTCGATCCGGTACTGCTGAACCAGACATGCACGTTGGCATTCTTAACGCCGATCTTCTTGGAAAGATCAGTGACTTTCATGCCCGCGTCTCCAGCGGCCTTGAGTGCGGCCAGAATCTTCTTTTTGATGGCTCCGCGAGGTGCACGCTTGGTTGTTCCTGCGATTTTTTTCCCTGCGGACTTGGGACCTTTCTTCGCGGGGCGACCACGACGTTTGGAGGTGCTGCGAACCGGCTTTCCCGAAATCAGAGAGGCAAGTTGTCCCTCAATAACTTCGATTTGCTTAACGAGCGATTCCTTGCGCTCCGTAAGTTTTATAAGGTTGCGCAAGGCAACTGAACTAATGTTTGTGATGTTCATAACAAAGCTTGTTATTTGTTAAGTCTTTGATGATGGCAAGTACTAAAAACCCAAACATTCCGGAATTCCTAATAGATGCTCCGTTTCCTTGGATGCTCCCTAAGGGGAAAGAGGTGAGCCTATTTATTGCACATCTTGATGTCTTTGCGGAAATCCCCGTTAGTGAAGAGGAACAAAAGCGGTGCGAATCGATGTCATCAACTGCAGCAAGGCAGGGGATTCTTGCCGGACGACGTCTTGTCCGAAATATTCTCTCCCACTGGCTTTCCGTGGATCCTGTGAAATTGCAGATTCGCTTATCTTCCGAGGGAAGACCTTATCTGGTCGGGGATTCTAATCCCTTCTTTAGCATTACTCACAGCGGCGATCTGGTGATGGTTGCTTTCTCCGAAGAGGAAATCGGAGCTGATCTGGAGATCGAGAGACAGCTTGATAGTGTTGCCCTTGCTTCCCGTTTTTTTTCAGATCAGGAAGCTCTCTTGATAAAGGATAAGAATGATACAGAAACCTTTTTCAAGCACTGGACATGCCGTGAAGCGGCAATCAAGGCTGATGGGCGTGGTATGGGAAAGCTTCTTGCTCAGACTAAGGTCAAGTCGGTTCCTAAGGATGAGAAAGGGGATTGTCTGAATGTTGAGATCGGAAGCGATAGCTGGTCCGTTGCCCATTGGATGATGGGGATATTAGATCAGCGGTACCATGTGGCGTTGGCCACTAAGATCATGCCTTCTCTTATTCGCTGGTGTGATCTCCGCTAACTGCTACGTTCATCTTCTTCATGTCATTTCAGGATCTTGGACTCTTAGAAGCCGTTGTCCACGGCGCTCAGCGGATGGGTTATGTCGAACCTTCACCGATTCAGGAACAAGCGATTCCCATCGCGATCAGTGGGGGAGATCTTATTGCCTCTGCTCAGACAGGGACCGGAAAAACGGCCGCTTTCGGACTACCCATTCTGAGCAAGCTTAAGAAGTCTAATGGCAAGACGCGGTGCCTGATTTTGGAGCCGACACGCGAACTTGCCCTTCAGGTAGAGGAAGCATTCAAGGAATTCTCTGCCTTTACCGATCTGGAGACGGTTGTCATCTTCGGAGGGGTTGGTTATGGAGCGCAGCGCGAGGCATTGGCACGCGGGGTTGACGTCATTGTTGCAACTCCCGGTCGACTGCTTGACTTCATGCAGCAGGGGGAGATCAATTTCGGCGACCTAGAGATTCTTGTTCTCGACGAGGTCGACCGGATGCTGGATATGGGGTTCTTACCCGACGTTCGCAGGATCATCGAGAAGTGTCCCAAGGAGCGCCAGACACTCTTTTTCTCTGCCACGATCCCCGAGGAAATTGAGCGCCTCTCCTCCTGGTGCCTCCGTAATCCCGACAAGATTTCCATCGGTGCCCGCCGCTCGGCTGCTGAAACTGTGAAGCACGCCTTCTATCCGGTAGCTGCTGATCAGAAGCTCGATTTACTCAAAGCAATGCTGGACCGTACGGAATACCACAGTGTCATCGTTTTTTGCCGCACTAAGGATGGCGCTGACCGCATCGCTCGTCAGCTTGAGAACGAAAAACATAAAGTAGCCGTTATGCATTCGAATCGTTCCCAGCAGGAGCGTGTTGATGCGCTCGATGGATTCAAGACCGGACGATATGAAGTGATGATTGCTACCGATATCGCCGCCCGTGGTATTGATATCGCCGGAGTCAGTCACGTCATTAATTATGATGTGCCTCAGCATCCTGAGGATTATGTCCACCGCATCGGACGTACCGGTCGCGCCCAGAGTGAGGGGGATGCCTTCACGATCATGACGGCTGAGGAGCTTCCCCATGTGAAGGCTATCGAGACCTTCATTGCGCAGAAAGTCCCCCGTGAAAAACTCGAAAACTTCCCTTATCTCTTCACTATGCTCTTTCAGGAAGATGAGGCCGCAAGGGTTCTCAAGAACATCCGTGGGGCTCGCACGCTGAAGGGCTATAGCTATGGGGCGAAGCGTCGGCGCTAGGCCGTTTTTTACCTAGTCGAAGGGCTATCTGCTCTCTCAAAGAGAGGCTTGAGACTGAAACTTACGAAGTAACGACTGATGTTCTTTGAGCGATTCCGACGGCAGATGATCGATGAAGAGAATGCCGTGGAGGTGGTCGACTTCGTGCTGGGCTGCCCTTGAAAGAAGTCCCTCGGCCTCAAAATCCAAAATCGATCCGTCGAGATCCTGGCAGATCACGCGGACCCGCTCTGGACGTTCCACCTCATCATAAAGTCCAGGCATACTGAGACAGCCTTCGACCTCTCGGGTCCGCTTCTCACCGACGGGATGAATTTCGGGATTGATCATCACCAGAGGCATCAAGGACTCGATCTCCAGTTCGCGCCCGTTTATCCAGGCTCTGCTGGGGCGATCCTCGAAGGCGGGCATCACATCGATCACGGCGAGTTGAAGCGCGCGGCCGACCTGATGGGCAGCTAGTCCACATCCATCCTCCTCGTCCATGGTCACGATCATTTCCACCGCGAGAGCACGGATAGAGTCATCGATCTTTTCGATCTTCTTTCCCTTGCTGCGCAGAGCGGGATGACCGTACTTCACCACTTCGAGTGGCTTGACGAGTGGCTTCTTAGGGGGTGATGTGTCTTTACGTGGACGAGCCATGCCGTTGGGTGAGGGGTTGTAGTTACTTGTTCAGAGGTTTTGCAATAGCAGGGATATTCTTGATTCCCGCTATTTGCAGGGCATCAAGAACTGTTACGACTGTTCCGAAGGGGGCCTCTTTGTCAGCTTGCATCGTGATTGAGCAACCAGGGTTGGCTCGTTGCGCCTCATGGATCGCAGAAGGAAGAGCGGCGGCCGTGATGGGCTTGTTATCGAAGGAGATCTGATCCGCCCCTTTTATCTGAAGGAGGATTGCCTTCTTCGGTTGGCTAGTCGCTGCCGATGCGGCCTTGGACTCTGGAAGGTTGATCTGCAACTGCGGGAGGCGCTCCTTGAAGGTCGTCGTAACGATGAAAAAGATCAGGAGAATCGCGAGAATGTCGATCAGAGAGACAACCGTGATTGAGGGCATCTTCCGCCGTTTAGTGTAAAATCGCATAGGGAGTTAGGTAAAACTAATATGGAACTTAGAAAGCCAAGAAGGGAAATGGAATGCAACTGGAAAGCTGAAAGAAAGTTAGTGCCGGGATGAAGGAATGTTTTTTCCCTCTTTTTTATGTCTCTGAATCATAGGCTAGGGATCTTTAAGCCTTTCTTATTTCTGAGTTTCTGAGTTCCAGATTAAAAATTCTGAAATCCTGTAAAAAAAATGGTGGCGGGGGTAGGATTTGAACCTACGACCTTCAGGTTATGAGCCTGACGAGCTACCGGGCTGCTCCACCCCGCGTCCAGAATTTAAAAGATATCATTCACTGACACGCAGTCAAGGGGCATTCCCGTGCAATAACTTCTTCTGAGTAAGTTTACCGGAGGCCAACGGCTCTTCTGAGGCGCTCCATGACAGGCGCCGCGATTTCAGAAGCCCGTTCCCCACCTTGTTTTAGGATGCGGTCGACTTCTGCGGGGTCGGAGGCGAACTGGTCGCGACGTTCCCGCATCGGGGCGAAATACTCTTGAACCGACGAAAGAAGGCGCTTTTTGAATTCCCCATATCCCTTTCCCCCAGCAAGGAAGTTTGCCTCCATCTCAGCATAGTCGACGGGGGATGCGACATGCTTGTAGATGCCCAGGATGGCGGATCCTTCAAGTGGCTTCGGAGACTCCACGGGTGTTGAGTCGGTTTGAATCCCCATGATCTTTTTCTTAAGAGCGCTTTCCTCAAGGAAAAGCTCCACGGTGTTCCCGTAGCTCTTGCTCATTTTGGCCCCGTCGGTTCCGGGAATGGCTGCCGATTCATCGCGTATTATTGCTTTGGGAAGTTTGAAGACCTCGCCATAGAGTTCATTGATCTTCACCGCGATATCGCGGGTGACTTCAAGGTGTTGCTTCTGGTCCTTGCCGACCGGAACCACGTCGCTGTCATAGGCCAGAATATCTGCTGCCATCAGGACGGGATAGGAGAAGAGTCCGAGTGAAGCATGAAGGCCTTTGGCGAGCTTGTCCTTGTAGGAGTGGCATCGCTCGAGAAGTCCCATCGGGGTGATTGTGGAGAGGATCCAGGCAAGTTCTGGAATACAGGTGATATCGCTCTGGCGAAAGAGGCAGGCCTTTGTGGGATCAAGTCCGCAGGCGAGGAAGTCGATCGCTACTTCCCGTGAGTTTCGTCGCAGAGTTTCTGCATCTCTGACTGTCGTGAGGGCATGAAGATCTGCGATAAAATAGAGGGCTTCACCTGTTTCCTGCAGTTCGATGGCCGCTTTCATCATCCCGAAGTAGTTACCCAGATGAGGGAGTCCAGTGGGCTGTATTCCAGAAAGAATGCGCATAAAATAAAGAGTCGTATGTGATTAAGAGAGGTCTGCTTGAAGAGTGTGGGTGAGATTTTATGATTTTTGTGCCCTCAACGCCACTCACATTCTTGATGGAAAATCTCCTCTGATCAAAAATCTCTAGCGAACTGCTGATGAAAGCGCCCTTTCCAAAGTTTTGTTGATTTTGGGAAGGATGAAGGGGTGTGACGGTTTTTTTTGATTATTCTGCATCCATGATAAAGCCGGGAGTCAGAGATTGGTGAGGTGACAGGCCTCCAACTAGGGGTCATTTGCCTCCATAAGAGGGTGTTTCCCCTTGATCTCAGGCCCTATGGGCCTAGCGGAGCATGCGTCCGGCAATGAGTAGGTTAGACAGTTCGCCGACATGATAGGCAAGGCTCAGCGCGGTCACTTGCTGTCCGAATAGGAGCTCGCTGGTAAGCCCTCAGCCATCCTCCGATGCCTGCCTTTATACCCCCTTATGAATGTAAGCAACGCGGCCGGTAATTCCGCAGAACACATGCCAAGGAATGGTATCAGCTTTTTGAGCGACTTCGGTGGCGGTGATTTCTGTTTTGCCTTGTTTGCCAATTAGGACGGCCTCGTCACTGACTTTGATCCCTTTGACGGCTGAGACATCGACCATGATCTGGTCCATGGTGACACGCCCGAGAACGGGGCAGCGTTTGCCTTTGATAAGGACGGTGGCGTTTTTGCCCGAGAGATGTCTGGGATATCCGTCTGCATAGCCGACCGGCAATACAGCGACCTTCATGGCTCTCGGCGTTGTGTAGGTACTGCCGTAGCTGATTCCATGCCCCTCGGGAAGATCATGGATAAAAGTCACAGAGGCTCTCCAGCTAAGGGCTGGCTTGAGTAGTTTTTGAAATTGGGGAACTGGAGAGACTCCGTAAAGAGCCAGACCAACGCGTACGAGATCCTGGGCATGCTCAGGGAAGAGCATGCTGCCTGCGGAATTCAGAACATGGATCGGCACCTCGGGGGTGAACTCCTGGAGATAGGAGAGGAGATTTTCAAATTCCTTGAGCTGTTTTTTGGTAAGTTTTCGATTGCTGTCGGCCGAAGGGAGATGAGTCGAGATGCTGTGCAGTGAGAGCGTCAGCTTCCGAATCTCCCGAAGGATCGCAAAGGCCTTCTCGGGATGGGCGCCGAGGCGCCCCATGCCGGTATCGATCTTGAAATGGATGAGAGCCCCTTTCTTGGCCGAAGCAGCATAGAGAACTGCCTCCTCTAAAGAGGAGATGGTGGGGATGAATCCGTGACGGCCGATCTCGGGATACTCTACAGGAAGGGCGGCGCTCAGGAGCAGAATCGGCTTTTTCTTCTCGGTGCGGCGAAGCTGGATGGCCTCTCCGAGTGAAGCTACGGCAAACACCTCGATGCCTGAGCTGAAAGTTGCTACAACTTCGTTTAGGCCATGCCCGTAACCATTGGCCTTTACGACGGCCATGATCCCGGCTTTCCCGGCCATCTTCCTGAGGGCTGTGAGATTATGCTTGAGAGCCGCATGATCGACCTCGACCCAGGTGCGCATTGGAAGAGACATCTTTTGATTATGTCACAGGAGTAGAGGGAAACAGCATCAGAATTTCACAGGGATCGAGGGGGGCGTTATGGAAAAAGGTTTAGCCGCAAGATGCACAAAAGGCACAAAGAGAAAAGGAAAGTGAAGGAGCGAGGATGATTTCGTGATAGAATGGATCTAAGTGCTTGCGGGAATGGGATCTGAAAAACTTTAAGCAGATTGATTCGTACAGTGCTAGGCCTGCAGATTTGATCAAAACCTGCGGCAGCGAGACTGTTTTACCTGTGCTTTTTGTTGATTTTGTGGCCATGGCTCAACTGCTGCATCTCTATGGCTGCTCCTGAGTCGTATTTCAACTCGGCAACCCCGGCGACTCGTTTATCCCTTTATCCCTGTGAGCCATGTTGGTTATTCTCCCCCCATGAAGATCATTGTCACAGGAGGAGCGGGCTTCATCGGATCCCATGTGGTTCGCAGCCTCCTAGGTGAAGGGGAGGGACACGAGGTAACGGTGATCGATGATTTCAATGATTTCTACGATCCAGCTATCAAGCGGGCCAATGTCGCTTCTTTTGCCTCGTTTAGCTCTCCCGTGGAAGTCGCCGAGATTGATTTGCGTGACTGGGAAGCCGTCCGGTGCATCTTTGAAAAAATTCAACCCAATGCCGTAATCCATCTGGCAGCCCGTGCAGGTGTCCGGCCATCGATTGCAGATCCGAAGCTCTACATCGACACGAACATCACCGGCACCTTCCATGTGCTGGAGGCGGCTCGTCTCTCCGGTTGCCACAAGATTATCTTTGCCTCCAGTTCTTCGGTTTACGGTCTTGGAAAGACCGTGCCCTTCAGGGAAGACCTACCAATCCTTCAGTCACTCTCGCCCTATGCGGCCACTAAGATCGCGGGTGAACAGCTCTGCGGCAACTATGTGAATCTTCACGGAATGAGAATTGCTTGTCTCAGGTTCTTCACGGTCTACGGACCGGGACAGCGTCCTGATCTCGCGATCCATAGCTTTACCGATGCGATCGAGAATGGGCGACCCATTAAGCAGTTCGGCGATGGTTCGACTCGTCGCGACTACACCTACATCGACGACATCGTCCAGGGGGTGCTCGGAGCCCTCTCCTATGTTGATGGGGAGGGACCACTTTTCGAAATCTTCAATCTCGGGGAAAACGAGACGACAACCCTTGCGAAGCTCATTGCCTCAATTGAAAAGGCCCTTGGCAAGAAGGCCATAATCGAGCGTCTACCGGAGCAGAAAGGGGACATGCCCCTAACTGCTGCCGATATCACGAAAGCGCGTACTCTGCTCGGTTATGCGCCGCACACGCCTATCCGGGAGGGGATCCCGAAGTTTGTGGCTTGGTACCGCGAACTCCACGGCACGGGTAAAGCAAGGAACTCCGGAGCCTGATTATGAAATCGCTTGATCCGGTTACATTGCTAAGTGAGCTGATCAGAATCCAGAGCGTGAACCCTGAGGGAGATCCCGGCGTGAGTGATCCGGGTGAGGCGAAGATCGCGGTTGCCTTGAAAAAACTTCTGCGGGAACTCGGTGCCGAGGTCAGCTTACGAGAGGTTCTGCCGGGTCGTCCCAATGTGGTGGCGCGTTTCCCGAGTGACCCAAGTGATGGTACGATCAAGCCGCGTCTCTTGCTGGCGCCTCACATGGATACCGTAAGCGTCGTCGGAATGACGATCGATCCCTTCAGCGGCGAAGTCCGCAACGGCAAGATCTGGGGGCGTGGAGCCAGCGACACCAAGGGACCGATGGCTGCCATGATCTCTGCCCTATCCCGAGTCCGCGCAGAAATTCCAAAACTGAATTATGAGATCTGGTTTGCTGGTCTGGTCGGCGAGGAGTCAGGACAGCATGGGGCAAAGGCCCTGGCGATTGAGGAGCAGTTTGATTTCGTGATCGCCGGGGAACCGACCGACCTGAAGACGGTCCATGCCCACAAGGGATCTCTCTGGGTCACCCTCACGGCTCATGGGAAGGCCGTCCATGCCTCAACACCCGAGCTGGGTGAGAATGCGATCTACAAGATGACCTCGGTCATTGAGCGAATCACAGAACTGGTCATTCCAGAGCTTTCCAAAACCGAGCATCCCCTCCTGGGACGCTCCACGCTGAGCGTCGGGACCATCCGCGGTGGATCCAAGACGAACATCGTGCCCGACCACTGCGAGGCGACCCTCGACATCAGGATCATTCCCGGAAGCGATCCTCTCCAAATCATCAATTTGATCGAGAATGTCGCTCATGGGGTGCAGGTCGATCACCAGGGATCCACGCCGCTCTTTACCGATCCCGCACATCCTCTGGTCATGAAACTCTCTACCCTAGGAGCAACGCCAACAGGTGCCCCTTGGTTCTGTGATGCAGCTGTCTTCGCTGCCAAGGGAATCCCGGCTGTCGCGCTCGGACCCGGCTCCATTGCCCAGGCTCACACGGCAGATGAATTCATCTCCATTGCCGATCTGGAGGCTGGGGCGGATTTCTTCGAGCGCTTCCTCCGCTCGCTTGCGTAACCAATAGCCAAAAGGCTACCCTGCTCGACCTATGAGCAAAGGCAACGAAAACGCTATTTCCCCGCGTCGCGAAGAAGATTTTCCCGAGTGGTACCAGCAGGTCGTCCGGAGTGCGGAGATGGCCGAGAATTCCGAGGTGCGCGGATGCATGGTGATCCGTCCTTGGGGTTACGCTCTCTGGGAGCGGATGCAGGGGGCGCTCGACGCTATGTTCAAGGCGACAGGCCACAAGAACGCTTACTTCCCTCTCTTCATTCCCCTGAGCCACCTGCAGAAGGAGGCTGAGCATGTCGAGGGATTCGCCAAGGAATGCGCAGTGGTCACCCACCACCGTCTCGAACTCAAGGACGGGAAACTCGTGCCCGCTGGTGAGCTCACCGAGCCGCTGGTTGTCCGCCCGACATCCGAGACCATCATCGGTGCAACCTATGCCAAGTGGGTGAAGTCCTACCGTGATCTTCCCATCCTTCTGAATCAATGGGCGAACGTCGTCCGCTGGGAGCTGCGTCCGCGTCTTTTCCTGCGCACTGCCGAGTTCCTCTGGCAGGAAGGGCACACGGCTCATGAGACCGAAGTCGAAGCCATTGAGGAGACGGAGAAGATGCTCGGTGTCTACGATACCTTCGCTCGAGAATGGCTGGCGATTCCCGTGATTAGGGGTGAGAAGTCGGAGAGTGAACGCTTTCCCGGTGCTGTCCGCACTTACTGTATCGAGGCGATGGTCCAGGACCGCAAGGCGATCCAGGCAGGCACCTCCCATTTCCTAGGCCAGAATTTTGCCAAGGCCTCAGGCATCAAGTTTCTGTCACGTAATAACACCGAGGAGCTTGCCTGGACAACAAGCTGGGGCGTCAGCACGCGCCTGATCGGGACACTGCTCATGGCCCACGGCGACGATGACGGTGCCGTTCTGCCGCCCCGCATCGCTGGCACCCAGATCGTCATCATCCCCATCACGCCCAAGGAGGAGACGCGGGCTGTAGTGCTGGCCAAGGCTGAAGAAATCGCTACGGCGCTCCGCTCCGCGTCCTATGCAGGTGAACCTCTACGCATCGAGATCGACAGTCGGGATATCGGAGGCGGAACCAAGACCTGGGATTGGATCAAGAAGGGTGTTCCTCTTCGTATTGAGATCGGCCCCCGCGATCTGGAGTCGGGAAGCGCCGCCGTGGCGCGCCGCGACAAGGGACCCAAGGAAAAGGAATTTTTTCCCGCCGATACGCTTACCGCCCGCCTGCCAGAGATTCTAAGTGAGATCCAGCAGGGACTTCTGGATCGGGCGCTGGCCTTCCGCAAGGTGCACACCAAGAAGATCGACACCAAGGAAGAGTTCTATGCGTTCTTCACCCCGAAGAATCAGGAGAAGCCCGAGATCCACGGGGGATTCGCCCTGACCCATTGGAATGGGAGCGCCGAGGTGGAGGCTAAGATCAAGGAAGAGCTGAAGGTAACCATCCGCTGCATCCCTGAAGCCAATGGGGATGAGTTCACCAATGAACCGGGCATCTGTCCCTTTACTGGAGAACCAAGCCAACGCCGCGTCATTTTCGGCAAGGCCTACTAATCCAAAACAGCCGGGGAAATCTAATTTGGAACTCAGGAATTCAGGAATATTTTTGGGATCAATCGGTTGATTAGATAACTCCATCTTTCACTTATTTTTTTAATTTTTGAGTTCCTGAGTTCCATATCTTTTCTGCTTCCGATCCATGGACAAAACTCTCTCCCTACTCTGCGTGGTGGAGGATCCTGCTATCAGTCCCAGTAGCAGGCTCAGGATCTTTCAACATCTGGATGCTCTCAAAGCCGCCGGAATAACAGTTGTAGTAATGCTTCAACCCAAACGGGGGGAATCGTGGGGAGAACTTCTGAGAAAAGCCCATACCGTGGATGCCGTGCTCTGGCAGAAGGTTCTGATGAGTCAGTGGAACGTGCTGAGACTGAGACGGGCAGCAAAGCGACTGTTCTTTGATCTCGATGATGCGGTCTGGATGGGAAAGAAAAACCATGTTCCCTACCGAAGCGGCAAGCAGGCAAGGCGCTTCGGGTTCTTGATGCACTTCCTGGATGGAGCTATCTGCGGAAGCCCCTATTTGGAACAGAAAGTCCAAAGCAGCGCCCCTAAGCAAAAGACGCGACTGATTCCGACAAGCGTTCCCAAGTTTCCTTCCAGGAATCATCGAGAAACGGGAAACACTCCTGTGGTGGTCTGGGTTGGCATGGGGGCGAACGTTGCCCAAGTCGAGGCGATGGAGGCGGAACTTCTGGCAGCTCATACGGAGCATCCTTTCCTGCTTCGAATCGTAAGCAACCGCCCGCCGTTATTTCGTCAGTTTACTTCTTGGGAATTTATCGAGTGGAGCGAAAAGTCCGAATACGACGCCATTGTCTCGGCTAATCTCGGCATCATGCCTCTGGCGGATGACGGATTCACGCGTGGCAAATGCGCCTACAAAGCCCTCCAATACATGGCATGCGGACTTCCTGTGGTGGCGAGCGACGTCGGTGTGAACAGCGAGTGGATAGAAGCGACCGGCTCTGGGCTTGTGGTTAAGCCGGGTGGCTGGGCCTCCGCGTTGGTTCAACTTCTTTCAGACCCTGCCTTGCGCACGAAGATGGGGGAGTCCGGCTGGAAAACCGTCCAAGAGCGTTTCACACACGAAAAGGTGGGTGCTCAGCTTGCCGCCTTTCTTTGTGAATTGACAAGTTCACAGGGATGAAGGAGATGAAGCTGATATCGAAAGAATCAAAAAATACAGAATCCCCTAGGCATCCCATCCCTTTTATCCCCTTTATCTCTGTGAGTTTTATTATTCGATAAAGAGAATCCCTCCACGGCGGCGGGCATGACGGTCCGCTGGGAGATTCACTTTTGCAGCAGCCCCCGGTTCCAGAAGTGATGCGACGCGTTCCACTTCGGCAAATCCTGGTTCATCGACACCTCGGTTCTTAAGCCATGCATGAAGGACTCTACCTCGTAGCGCCGGATTAAGATCCCTCATCAGCTTGACTGAGAGAGTCTCGTTCTTGGCAATCGGTAGTGAGATCGAGGAGAGAAGCTCTTCCTCCTCCGAAAAAATCCGGGCGTTACGCACAATGGTTGTCCTGAAGGCAGAACCAAAAAGCTCCTCGATCAGGGGAAGAACCTTAAGACGGAGTTTGTTCCTGGACGCATCAGCAATCGCATTGGTCGCATCTTCACGGAAACGGATTCTGCGTACTTTTAGATAATCCAGCAGCTCGTTCTTGGTAATACCCAGGAGAGGGCGATGGAGTTCGATTTTAATTCCGCCAACGCTGCGCACAGATAAAGGTTTCATTCCTGACAGGCCCGCAATACCGGAACCTCTCAGAAAATTGAAGAAACAGGTCTCGAGCTGATCATCAGCATGATGAGCCAGAAACAAACTGCGCGTCCTCTGTTTCCTGGCAACGAAAGCCAGGAAGTCATAGCGGGACTCACGAGCTGTCGTTTCGAGCGATGATTTACGATCCGAGGCCAGTTTTCGGACATCATCACTACCAACCTCACATGGCAGATTCAGTTGATCTGCCAGCTTCCTGACAAAGGTGGCGTCGGCTGCTGAAGCTTTTCCTCTGAGCCGATGGTTGAAATGGGCGACGACTAGATTCTTATATCCAGCCTCGATCAGAAGATGGAGCAACGCCACTGAATCAGCTCCGCCCGACACGGCAACGATCAGTTTTTTACGTGGTGAAACCCTAGCAAGGACTTCCTTGATTTTTAGAATCAACGGCAATGGGCTGATCTCCCTATTTGCTTTTCCTGATTTTCTGAGTTCCAGATTCAAAAATCTTCAGCCAATTTGCGAGGCGCCGAAATAGGGATGAAGAGGCTCGGGCAGAATCAGTGGGCCGCCAGGCTTTGTGTGCGTTTCGAGAAGCGCGACGTAGAGACGGGGTAGAGCGGTGCCTGAGCCGTTGAGCGTGTGGCAGAAGACATTCTTCCCTTCGTTATTCTTGTAGCGGAGATTCATCCGACGCGCCTGATAGTCGCCAAACTGGGAGCAGCTGGAGACCTCAAGGTAACCTCCCTGACCCGGAGCCCAGACTTCCAGATCGTAGGTACGGGAGGAGGAGAAGCCGATATCACCGGTGCAGAGTTCCAGAACGCGGTAAGGAAGTTGGAGGAGTTGCAGGACTTTTTCCGCATCGCCAGTGAGGGACTCGAGTTCCGCCTCGGATTGCTCCGGTTTGCAGATCTTGACCAACTCCACCTTGTCAAACTGGTGCATCCGAATCATGCCGCGCGTTTCACGTCCCGCCGATCCCGCTTCTCGGCGAAAGCAGGGAGTACAAGCGGTGTATTTTAGGGGGAGCTCCGATTCCTGGAGAATTTCATCCCGATGGATATTCGTCAGGGAAACCTCGGCGGTCGGCGTGAGAAACGCTGCCCCCTTGTCAAAGCCGTACATGTCATCCTCGAACTTTGGAAGTTGTCCCGTTCCTTCCATGCACTCGCGGCGGACCAGCACGGGAGGTGCTATCTCGGTGTAGCCGTGGGAACGGGTCTGGAGATCGAGCAGAAAGTTGATAAGTGCCCGTTCGAGCCGAGCTCCTGCTCCGGTATAGAGGACATAGCCGCTGCCACTGATTTTGGCGGCTCGTTCTAGATCGAAAAGTCCAAGTCGCTCGCCGATCGCGACATGATCCTCGGGATTCGTTGGGGCTGGCTCACCCCAGTGTCTGATGGCCACGTTGGCATCGGCATCGTGACCTTCAGGAAGTCCTGGAGCGGGCAAATTCGGCACCCGCAGGAGAAGGTCGCGCTGCTCGGCATCGAGTTCAGAAGCGGTGTGTCCGAGTTCCTCCATTTCTTCGGAAAATCCCTTCACTTGGGCTTCCAGTTCCGAGGAGTCGCCTCCTGACTTCTTGATGCCGCCGATCTCCTTGCTCAGGCGGTTCTTTTCAGCTCTCAGATGCTGAACCCGTGTCTCGCTTTCGCGGCGACGTGCATCGCAGGCCAAGATCAGGTCAATCAGATCGGCATATTGGCCAGAACGTGTCGCAAGACGGGCCTTTACGGCCGGTGCGTCTTCCCTAATGAGTCGGATATCGAGCATTGAAAAAGTGAAAAGTGAAAAGTGAAAAGTGAAAAGAGGAAAGGTGCTGGTTAGGAGATGGAAAGCTATCCCATGGCTTTTTCCAGAAGCTTGGTAGCCAGCGTTTGGGTTGCATTGTCGAGTGCCGCGAGGGCCTGTTTAAGTCGGACGGTTTCCTTGGATTCCAAAGCGGCCTGTACTTCGGATGATTTCCCTTGGATCTCTAGAACCTCCGATTCGAGGAGTTCGGATCCAAGTTGTTCCAGTGCCACCGCGACGGCAGGGAGCATCTCCTCTGCCTTGAGTCGTGCTTCCGTGAAAACCCGTGCGTCCATATCCTCGAAAGCGTGCTCTAGCGATCCCGCCAGCATCGCCTCGACGGCTTCATCGGAAACTTCCACGGCGCTCTGGATCTCAACGATCTTTTCCGAACCCGTAGAGGTATCCCTGGCCAGCACTTGAAGGATGCCATCGGCATCGATGGAAAACTGTACTCCGACTCGGGCTGCTCCTTTCGGCACGGCAGGAAAGGGAATTTCGAAAGAGCCGAGCGTCCAGTTGTCCGTGGCAAGTTCCCGTTCTCCTTGAAGGACTATAATCTTCATGCCGCTCTGGCCAGCAACGGCATTGGTGAACATTTCTCCCGCCTTGGCCGGGATGGTGGTGTTCCGCGGGATGATGACATTCATGAGGCCTCCGAAAGTCTCGATCCCAAGCGAGAGGGGGGTGACGTCGAGTAGGGCGACATTCTGGAGATTTCCCTCCAAGATCGCTCCCTGCAGAACGGCTCCGAGAGCCACCGCCTCATCGGGATGCTGAGAGAGATTCGGCTGCTTACCGAAGATCTCGGCGGCAAGTCGCTGCACCAGCGGCATCCGTGTCGAGCCGCCGACCAGGATGATCTGATCGAGCTCCTCCGCTTTCAAGCCGGCATCCTCTAATGCCTTCAGACAATGGGCACGAGTCTTCGCGATAATCGGTTCACAGACCTTCTCGACCTGCGCACGGGTGAGGGGAATCTCAAGACTCTTTGATCCCTGCATGAATGGCAGACGGACGAAGGTTGATTCTTCGTTTGAAAGAAGCTCCTTGGCCGCGCGCGCAGCTTCCTTCAAGCGGACTTTCATTTCAGGGGTTATTTTAGTGCTTAAAGTCGTAATTTCGGCCTCACGGAGAAGCAGTCCGGCGATCGCCTCATCCAGATCATCACCTCCCAGGCGTGTGTCGCCGTGGGTTGAGAGTACTTGGAAGACGCCTTTGTCGAGACGCAAGATCGAGAGGTCGAAGGTGCCGCCACCCAGATCGTAGACAGCCACGCGGGCGTTTTCCTGCAAGCGATCCAACCCATAAGCTAGGGCTGCCGCCGTGGGTTCGCTCAGGATGCGTTCCACAGCAAAACCCGCAAGCTCCCCAGCCTTGCGGGTGGCTGCCCGTTGAGCGTCGTTAAAGTAGGCCGGGACGGTGATTACCGCGCGATCAACCGCTGTGTCGAGGCGATCTTCGGCAATGGCCTTGAGTTTCTTCAGGATTTCTGCGGAGACCTCCACAGGAGAAAGATTTTCTCCGTTGATCGGGATGGTGACCGGAGAGCCTTTGGGGCCAGCAAGATCCTTTGTTTCATCCTCGCCAAAACGGCGTCCGATAAGTCGTTTTACCGAGGCCACGGTGCGCTCGGGATGGAGTGCCTGCATCCGGAGGCCTTCGCGACCCACCAACGGTGCTCCGTTCTCAGGATAAAAGACGACGGAGGGAATAAGCCGCTTTCCCTCTGAATCGGCCAAGAGAGTGGGAAATCCACTCTCATTGACCCCGATAAGGGAATTAGTGGTTCCGAGGTCGATGCCAGCAATCATTTGGAAGTAATGTTAATCACAGGGATGAAGGAGGTTGAACAAAGATTCACAGGGATAAAGCGGATAAAAGGGATGATGAGAAAGAGCTAACTGATTTGATAATATCTCCTTCATCCCCTGAATCCTTGTGAATCAAATACAATCCAGAGACAGCATTCTCTCTCTGAGTTGGCTTTCCCAACGGCCTGCATAGGCATACGAGTCAGCAAGGAGGATGATGGCACTCGGATCATGCTCGGGCCACCGCAAGTCGATCTCTGTGAGTTCTCGATCTAGGGATGTCCTCCATTCCTGGAGTTGATGGAGAGTGGACTCAAGATCATGCCTGAGGTTCTTCAAGGGAGCCGCCAGGACCGCCTTGGCCAGGGCATTGAAGGCGGTGGCTTGTTTTTCAATAAGGTTGTCTGCCTGCTGCAGTATCGTTGCAATCCGAGGGAAAAGTTGGGCTGCTTCTGGTGGAAGCAGCGATCCGCCGGGAGAACTGGATAGCATTCTGAGACGTCGGGAAGGATCACGCAGGATTGCGGCAGCTTCACTGAGCTCGCGGAAACGTTCTGCATCACCACCGCTCTGGTCGGGATGGGACTCTCCTGCCAGTTTCCGATAGGCCGCTCCGATCTCTTCCTCGGATAAAAGTGGTCGTTTAGGAAGAGCTAGAAGTGCAAAGGGATCCATCGGAGGAAAAACTCACAGGGATGAAGGGGATAAAAGGGATGGGGTAAAATAGATGATCTGCTTCTAACTATCTCCTTCATCCCCTTCATCCCTGTGATTCAAAAGTTAAGCGGAAAAGCTTTCGCCGCAGGAGCAGTGGGCGACGGCATTGGGATTGGTCACCTTGAATCCCCCTTTTTGGAGATCATCGCTGTAGTCGAGCTCTGAGCCGCTGACAAAGAGAGCACTCTTCGGATCGATGACGATATTCACTCCCTTTGAGGGGACGAGGATGTCACGCGGCACCGGACCATCGACGAGATCCATCTTGTACTGGAGCCCGGAACATCCGCCACCGATCACGGCAACTCGGAGGGCTCCGTTAGGACGACCCTGCTTGGTGAGCAGGGAGGTGAGACGGTTGGATGCTGCGTCGGTGACACGACAGAGCTTTTCATTCCCTATCTTCCAAGGGGTCGGAGAAGTTTGTGGATTCAACGCTTCGCTCATACTGGGAGTTTATTCGCCAGTCTGTATTCCGTAAAGGGTTTGAGCCAAGGGGTCTTGGTCGGATGCACGGTATACGATACACGATTACAACCATAGTACGGGCTATCCTACTCGGATTCGATATTCCTGAGTTCGTAAATATCAAAGTGACCAATCGAGCGATTGATGGCGGCCGGGAGGATTTTATTCAGGCCGCATGGGAAGAAGGTGTAAGCCTGCGGCAAGTTGGGTTTCGGTTCCTTGCTTCTTGCATCGATTGCAATCAACGCATTAAAGCCCGAGGGACATGGCGTCGGATCGCCCTCTTTGCAGACGATGACGCGAAGGTTGGGTCTTCTATAATAGAGGAGCTTCTGGTGAACACTTCCCTCGTAGTAGAGGAGGGTCGGCTTCCTGTAATGATCGTAGAGATAACGCCAAGCGCCGATTTCCGTGGCCGCCGGAATAAGCATGCTAAAGCAAGCGATGATGTTGACTTTCCAGAAGGTCCTAATAATCAAAGGCAGATGTTTCTGCAAATAATTGAAGCGGTTTACCAGTTCGTCGAGGGTTCCCATTATGAGGATCGGCATGAATCCCAGCATCGGTAGCAGGAAGCGGATTTCCTTATGTCCAATCAGGCAATGGAAGAGGACAAACGGGACGATGATGCTGGTTAGAATATCGAAGGGAAACCTGATGGTCTGACGGATAGTCGCCAAGGCATAGAGGGGTCCGAAGGGGAGGTAGATCGATACCATGAAAAGATACGCAATCCAGGGCGAGACTCCCGAAGCACTGTTCATCGTGCCCGTGGCAATGTTCTGATAGTAATAATTATAAGGGCTCAGGACGAAACGGCCGTAAAAGTAATAATCCGCCAGAATGGTAAAAATGGAGATGGAAAGAAGGAGGCTTGCGAAAAGAAGCATCCAGGGGACAAATATTTTCCTTTTCCACGAGGTGATGAAAAACCATATGAACAGTCCAAGGATCGCAAAGCCGACTTGGAAGCGGCAGGAAAATGAGAGTCCCAAGAGGATTCCGGAAGCTATCATTGGAAGAATGCGCCCGGTTTTCTGAAGGTTCCCGTAAAACAAACCCACAGCCAACAAGATCAGGTGGCCGGAAATATTCTCCGAGTTAAAATGGGTGTTGGAGTAGAGAACCAGCCAGGTGAAGAGACTGAGGAGGACGAAATAATCCCGGTAATTTTCTTTTACCCTGTGGATGAATGCATTCGTGAACACCAGGATCGAGGCGATCGAAAGAATCCCACTTGCAAGGTAGATGATGTAATTGATCGCAAAGGGATTGACCTGGTTTGTAAAAAGACCAGCCAGCTTGTACACCGCAACGACCATCCAGATTTGGATAGATGGGCGCATCTGACTGTCGAACTCCCAAAGTCGTAGATCTGCGTGGTCAACATAGCCGAGTTTCCAAGCTGCAAATTCAAAGATCTGAGAATATTCGTCGCCACAGAGATGCCCGAAATTAGTCCAACTAGATCCTACCGCAATGGCGCATGCAATGAGGGCATAGCGCAGGTAGGTTTTGTTTTTTAAAAGGGCAAGCAACAGAAAGGAACTATTGTTGATCCTTGGGATTTAGCGTTCAAGAGTTAAAGGGTAGGGGAAACCAACCTAAAACTTCAGGAATCGTAAAGGGCTCGGACGAGCTTCTGCGTCCGAGGGCCGGGAAGTGCTCCCGGATTCATGGCGCTGGGGATGAAGGCGAAACCAAGACCGAGCTCGGGATCCGCAAAACCCAGGGCTCCGCCGGCACCGGGGTGACCGAAGGAGCCTTTTCCTAAACCGTAAACTCCAAAGTCGTTTGTCATGAATCCCGCTGAGAAAGAGGTATTGTCAATCAGCACGCGGTCAGGACCCATTGTCAAAGTGGTTCGCATAGCGGCAAGCGATTCGGGCTGAAAGAATCCTTCACCATCACGCGCTAGCAGGGCATAGAATCTAGCCAAGGAGTCAGCAGTAGCGATAGCACCGAGGGACGGAATGGAGGCTCTTCTCATAGCCTCGGTGTTCATGACGGAGGGAGTAAGAATGCCGCCCGGATCGCTGAGGGCACGACGGGTGAGAGAAGAGGGATCGGCAAAGGCTTCGGAGAATGGGCCTTGAGCTGGCGGTGTTTTTGGGGCGATCACCGTTGCGGCGGTTTCCAGGAATGATTCCGAAAGGCCAAACCAGAGGTCGAGATCTAGGGGATCTTGAAAGACTCGTTTCCAATAAGAGGCGAGCGTCTCGCCAGTGATACGCCTGATGATCTCATCGAGGAGGAAACCAAAGGTTCTGGCTCCGTAGCCGTGCATGGCAAACTTGCCATTCGAATCATCATCATTGAGGTTCCAATTTGGAGGCTGGGCCGCAAGAGCCACCGAGACGGTCTCATGATCCGTAATGGGGAGGCCTAATCCCTTTGGCTCGATTGCTGCCAAACCGGAACGGTGGGAAAGGAGCTTCGCCAGAGTGACGCTCTCCTTTCCATAGGCTCCAAATTCCGGCCAGAGCGCAGAGACCGGAGTTTCCAGGGAAATCCCTTGTTGTTGCAGGGCGTGAAGGGTGCAGGCCGCCGCCACCCCCTTGCTGGCTGACCAGATCAGGCAGGGAGTCGATGACTTCCACTCTATGCCTGGTGAGGCCTCACCTGCATGGAGTGAGAGCAACTGCTTTCCATCCTGACAGATGGCTAGCGAGCAACCTCCTATGGGCGTCTCGGCAATGATCTCCTGGAAGGCCAAGCGCAGCCTTTCCATTGTCTGATCATGATCGAATCGACTCATTCTTACTCAAGTTCTGAGCGGATCGTTTCAAGATCGGAATCCAGCTTCGCGAAATCGCGATAGGTCTCGTCAAGGGCGAAACATTTTTCCAGGCTTCGCTTAGCGGATTCAATGTTTCCAAGGACGGCCTCGTAACAGCCAATGTTGTAATGGTACGTAGGATCCATCCCGAGGACCTCCGGCCCTCTGAGAAGTAGATCACGCGCCTCGGTGGTGCGCCCGAGTTCATGCAGGGCGAATGCACCGTGAATGTAGGCTGGGAGAGCTGCGGAATCGAGTAGCAAGAGCTCCTTGGCTGAGGAGAGGGCATCTGACCATCTCTCTCCCTTCATCAGGATGTGCAGCCGCAGTTCGATAAGGTAGGGGTCTGGGGCGGTGTCCGGATCGGAAATCACCGAGGTAGGAACGTCAACGAGCTCGGCTAGGGCCTCTTCGACCATGCCGAGCTCGAGATAACCTTGTGCAGCAAGCAGTGAACGCTCGCTCATGAGGACTTAATCAATCTTCACTTTCAGACAACAGTTGCCCCTAGGCAACCGTGACCTCTGGGCAGAGGTAGACATCCTGGATGGCATTGAGGAGCTTGGCTCCCTCCTCCATCGGGCGCTGGAAAGCCTTACGGCCGGAAATCATTCCCGAGCCACCAGCACGCTTGTTGATGACAGCTGTCTTGACAGCATCTTCGAAGTCGTGAGCTCCCGAAGCACCGCCGGAGTTGATGAGACCGGAACGTCCCATGTAGCAATTGATGACCTGGTAGCGGCAGAGGTCGATCGGGTGATCTGTGGTGAGTTCGGTGTAGATGCGCTCATCGAGTTTCCCATAGCTGGAGTTGCCGGTGTTGAGGGCCTTGTAGCCGCCGTTGTTCTCAGGAAGCTTCTGTTTGATGATGTCCGCCTCGATAGTGACGCCAAGGTGGTTGGCCTGACCGGTGAGATCGGCGGAGAGGTGATAATCCTTGTCCTTCTTAAACGCGTCGTTTCGGAGGTAGCACCAGAGAACAGTCGCCATGCCAAGCTCGTGGGCATGGTGGAAGGCCTCTGCGACTTGGATGATCTCATGACTGGCATCCTCACCACCGAAGTAGATGGTAGCTCCGACTGCGGCTGCACCCATGTCATAGGCCTCATCGATCGTGCCGAACATGATCTCGCGAGAGACATTCGGATAGGTGAGGAGCTCATTATGGTTCACCTTGACTAGGAAAGGGATGTGGTGCGCGTACTTGCGGGCCACAGAACCAAGAACGCCAAAGGTCGAGGCCACGGCATTGCACCCACCCTCGATAGCAAGCTTCACGATGTTCTCGGGATCGAAGTAGATCGGATTCTTAGCAAAACTCGCTCCAGCGGAGTGCTCGATTCCCTGATCGACGGGAAGGATAGAGAGATAGCCGGTGTTGGCCAGGCGTCCCGTGCCATACATGCGCTGAAGATTGGCCAGAACGCGGGGATTGCGATCGCTGACAATATGAATGCGGTCGACGAAGTCGGGACCCGGAAGGTGAAGAAGGTCCTTGGAGACCGTCTTGCACTGGTGGTTGAGAAGGGAGTCAGCCTCTGCTCCGAGGTAGTTTTTAATTTCGTTAATCATGGTTGAATTACTTCTAGGCCAAACCAGTGCATCGTCCAGAAGAAATCAATGACCAGATGTCGTGTGATGAAGGGCACATGCATCTCGGAGGTTATTGATATTGGGCAAAAGCGGATTCTCTTTTTTTTAGTTTTTTATTTCACGGGACGGTCCTTGGGATTTATCTAGAGGCGATTCTGATGAAAAAGCCTCCCTCCTCCAAAAATAAGGTTTCTCGCAACTTTCAGGAGTTCCCAAGCAAAGGGAAATCCATCCGCAAAAAACCGGCCGTCACAAAAAAACGGCTAGTTTATTTTTTTGGACAGGGCGAAGCGGACGGGGATGGGGGCATGAAGGCGCTCCTAGGTGGCAAAGGAGCCAATCTGGCCGAGATGACACGGATCGGTCTTCCCGTGCCTCCTGGATTTACGATCACAACCGAAGTCTGCACTCATTATTACGCCAACGACCGTAGCTACCCTGAGGATCTTGACCGTCAGGTCGATGCAGGCATCCGAAAGATTGAAAAAATCATGGGGCTCCGGTTTGGTGATGACACATCCTTTCCCTTGCTCGTCTCAGTGCGCTCGGGTGCCCGCGACTCGATGCCCGGCATGATGGACACGATTCTCAATCTGGGCCTCAACGATCGGACTGTCACCGCTCTTGCGCGATCCACTGGGAATGAAAGCTTTGCCTGGGACTGTTACCGGCGCTTCATCCAGATGTACGGGGATGTTGTCATGGGTGTGCAGAAACTCCCCGGTGATGACCATGAACCTTTCGAGCAGGTAATTCATGAACTGAAGATGAAACGCTATGGGACTGATATTCCGGATAATGAGCTAACCGCTTCTGATAGCAGAGAACTGGTCAACCGATTCAAGCAGTTGGTCAAGCGGCGTTCGGGAAGGGAGTTTCCGGAGGATCCCTGGGTCCAGCTCCGAGGAGCGATCGGCGCGGTGTTCGGATCATGGATGAATGATCGTGCGGTGGTTTACCGGCGCAAATACCACATCCCCCACGAATGGGGGACGGCGGTTAGCGTCCAAGCCATGGTTTTCGGCAATACTGGTGAAAATTCTGGTTCCGGTGTCGCTTTCACTAGGAATCCCGCCTCGGGTGACAAGGAACTCTACGGCGAGTTCCTGATCAATGCCCAGGGCGAGGACGTGGTGGCGGGTGTTCGCACTCCCGAGCCAGTCGGGCGTCTAAGAGATCATCTGCCCGCCGCCCATGCGGAATTACAAAGAATCCGGGAGCTCCTCGAGGGACATTTTCGCGATGTGCAGGATTTTGAATTTACGATTCAGGAGGGCAAGCTATTCATGCTCCAGACGCGTAGCGGGAAGCGTACCGCCATTGCTGCCCTCAAATTTTCCATGGATATGGTGAGTGAGGGACTAATCGACCGCAAGACAGCCATTCAGCGCAATCCGGCCGATCAGATCGAGCAGCTGCTGGCGCCAGTCTTCGATGCCGGAGCCGTAGCGAAAGCCCAAATCTTGGCAACCGGCCTGCCTGCGGGACCCGGCGCCGCCTCCGGAAAAATTTATCTCAATGCCGAGCGCGCCGTCGAGGCCGCAGCCAAAGGTGAACCCGTGATACTGGTCCGCATGGAGACATCCCCTGAGGATCTCCGTGGGATGATTGCCGCACAGGGAATCCTGACGGCCCGAGGAGGAGTATCATCGCACGCCGCTTTGGTGGCCCGTCAGATGGGTAAGGTCTGTGTTTGCGGGGTTCCAAACCTACATGTCGATTACCGGGACAAGGTGATCCGTGTCGGTGGAAAGTCCATGCATGAGGGGGATTTCCTATCCATCGATGGCACCGCCGGAACGGTCTATGCCGGCAAATTATCAACCATGTCGTCGGAGATTGTTGCAGGACTGATTCATGGCGATGCCGATGCTAGGAAGACTCGTAAGTTTCGTGACTTCAAGCGACTCATGGACTGGTGCTCGGAATTTACCAAGCTCGAGGTCAGGACAAATGCGGATACCCCGGAGCAGACTAGGCGTGCCCTTGCTTTCGGCGCAAAGGGAGTTGGCCTCTGCAGGACGGAGCATATGTTTTTCGAGGGTGATCGCATCAATGCCATGCGTGAGATGATCCTTGCAGACAATGAGCGGGATCGTCGCAGTGCACTTGCTAAGCTGCTTCCTTACCAGCGCAAGGACTTCGCTGGAATCTTCCGTGAGCTGAAGGGATTGCCTGCCACAATCAGGCTGCTTGATCCCCCTCTGCACGAATTTCTACCTAATGATGTCAGTGGGCAGGAGGAACTTTCCCGTAGAATCGGAGTAAGCGTCTCAGCTATTGCCCGGCGAGTTCGCGAGTTGCACGAGTTTAATCCGATGCTTGGCCACCGAGGTTGCCGGCTCGGGATTACTTATCCGGAGATTACCGAAATGCAGGCGCAGGCTGTGTTTGAGTCGGCCTTGGAAGTGGCTCAAACTGGTTTGAAGGTGCGGCCTGAGATCATGGTGCCGCTGGTCGGTGACCGCCGTGAATTCGATCTCCAGGCTGAAATTATCCATTCGGTTGCCTCGGAAGTGCTGGGGAAGAAGAAGAGATCCATCTCCTACACTGTGGGAACAATGATTGAGGTGCCACGAGCCGCGCTCATGGCGGGCAGCATCGCCGGCACGGCCCAATTCTTCAGCTTTGGCACTAATGATCTCACCCAGACCACCTTGGGTATCAGCAGGGATGACATGGGATCCTTTGCGACCGCTTATACAGAAAACGAAATCTTTGCCCGCAATCCTTTTGCCACCCTCGATCAGGATGGGGTCGGTCTTCTGATGAAGATGGCTGTGAGCGCGGGACGCGAGAGTAATCCCGATCTCAAGATCGGGATCTGTGGTGAACATGGGGGGGATCCTGCTTCTATAACCTTCTGTCATCGCATGGGTATTAACTACGTCAGCTGCTCCCCCTATCGCGTACCGGTCGCGCGTCTTGCCGCTGCACAGGCGGCTTTGGCTGATTGATAAGATTCTACCGGCTTCCAGCCCTCGTTTGCCGGCCGGTTTTCGAAATAAAATAAGGGCATCCGGAAGATTCCTTCCGGATGCCCTTATTTTTGAAACGATTCTTATTTAGTAGGCGGCCTGGGCTCCCTTGATGTTCTTTTTCTTGATCCAGGACATGCGAGAACGGAGCTGGTCTCCCACCTTCTCAATGGGGTGTTTCTCGCCGGCTTTGAGGAGCGCGTTATACTTCTTCTTGCCACCTTTGGCTTCCGCTATCCAATCCTTGGCGAACTTACCGGACTGAATGTCCTTGAGGGCGCTCTTCATGCGCTTCTTCACGGAGGCGTCGATGACCTTCGGGCCGACAACGATGTCCCCGTACTTCGCGGTCTCGGAGATCGAGAAGCGCATGCCGCTGATCCCGGACTCATTGATCATGTCGACGATCAGCTTAAGCTCGTGCAGAACCTCGAAATAGGCCATCTCGGGCTGGTATCCAGCCTCGACCAGCGTCTCGAATCCGGCCTGAATAAGTGCTGCGGTACCACCACAGAGAACGGCCTGCTCGCCGAAGAGATCGGTCTCGGTCTCTTCTTGGAAGGAGGTCTCGAAGACGCCGCCGCGTGTGCCGCCGATGCCCTTGGCCCAGGTGAGGGCGGTCTTTTTGGCATTGCCGCTCTTGTTCTGGTGGATGGCGATGAGGGTGGGGACACCCTTTCCTTCCTGGTACTGGCGGCGGACGGTGTGACCGGGGCCCTTGGGAGCGACCATGATAATGTCAACATGCTTGGGCGGCTGGATCGTCTTGAAGTGGATCGCGAAGCCGTGGCTGAAGAGGAGAGTGTGACCCGAGTGGAGATTTGGGGCGATATCCTTCTCATAGACCTCAGGGATTGTGAGATCGGGAACAGCCACAAAGACCACGTCGGCCTTCTTGACTGCATCGGCCGTGTCAAAAACCTCGAAACCGAGTTTCTTGGCGACAGCTCGGCTCTTGCTCTTGGGGTAGAGGCCGATGATGACCTTGACGCCGCTCTCCTTGAGGTTGAGGGCATGGGCGTGTCCCTGGGAACCGAAGCCGATCACGGCACAGGTTTTTCCCTTGAAGAACTTCAGGTCGGCATCTTTGCAGGTGTAGATTTTAGCGGGCATGGGTTGGTGGTTTTTGGGTGATGGTGAATGGTGAGATATTACTTGGAGCGGGCAAGGGCGATTTTGCCGGTGCGGGTCAGTTCTGTGATTCCAAACGGACCCATCAGAGCAAGGAACTTGTCAATCTTGCTCTCGGAGCCCGTGACCTCGATCGCAAGGCGTTTCGGCTGAACGTCGATGATCTTGGCGCGGAAGATATCGCAGATCTGCATGATCTCGCCTCGGGCCTTGGCATCGGCCTTCACGCGGATAAGCACGAGCTCGCGGTCGACATAGTCCGACTCGCCGAAGTCCTCGACGCTGATGACGTTCACGAGCTTGTCGAGTTGCTTGTTGACCTGATCCAGCACCTTGTCGTCGCCGCGAACCACGATAGTCATGCGGGATGTCTCGGGGTCAAGAGTCGGGCCGACGTTCAGGGTGTCGATATTGAAGCCGCGTCCGCTGAACATGCCGGCGATACGGGTGAGGACACCGAATTTGTTTTCGACGAGGATGGAGATGGTGTGGCGCATAGAAGCTTCGCCCCATAACGGAGCTGATCCTTTAGAATGCTGAAGCTCTTTTTTTTCGTCAAACGGAAAGAGACTGATTACCACTGCTGGATGCAATTCCTTCAACTTCCCGATCGCGATTTCGACGCCTACATTTTCGACTGCGACGGAACTCTCGCCGACACAATGGGTCTCCACTACGACGCCTGGAAGATGGCCCTCGAGCCGCATGGGGCTGATCTACCCGAGGATCTCTACTATAGCTGGGGAGGGCGTCCCACCCGCGAGATCGTCGAGGCGCTCAACGAGATGCAGGGGCTGTTCATGGACCCGGATCTTATGGTTCATCATAAGGAAGGGCTGTATCATCAACTTCTCCCCAGCGTTCAACCGATCGATGCCGTTGTTGCGATCGCACGCTCCTTTCACGGTAAGAAACCGCTTGCCGTGGCCTCCGGTGGTGGCCGCAAGTCGGTTCATGCCACCCTTGAGGGGCTCGGGTTGACTCATCTCTTTGAAGCAATCGTCACGTCCGAGGATTACAAGAATGGCAAGCCCTCTCCCGATCCTTATCTGGAAGCGGCCCGCCGCCTCAGTGTCGATCCTTCGGAATGTCTCGTCTTCGAGGATACCGAAATCGGACGCCAGTCGGCGGAAGCCGCGGGCATGGAGTGCGTGCTGGTGGATTCCCGCAAGTAGAAGTGCGAAAATAGACCACGTAATAGGCCCCGTAAATATTTTCGTCTCTCAGGCGGTGGCGATTACTGCGACCCGGCACCAGAGGCCTGTGCGGCCACTTTCTTAAGCAGTGGTTCGAACTCGGCATTCCAGAGTCCGATCAAGGGGCGCTTGCTCTGAAAGCCCGCCACGCCAGCGTCACTCACGGTATAGACCTTGGGGCTGATTCTGTAATTGTTTGTTCCGGGAATCGGAGTGATTTTTACCGCCACCCTGATCATCTGAGGATCGCCATAGCTGCCCCAGAGAACATTGGCCAGTTGGTTGGAATTTTTGTCGAAGGAGACGGAGCTGATGTCGTTACCAAAAGCCGGAGTGTAGCCGTAGTTCGGAAAGACAGACTGCGCAGCTGTAACGATTGCCGTGGGATTGGAGTTGGTGACGGTGACGGATCCCATGCCGCCGGATTTCTCAACAGGGGTGGTGAGGCACCCGGCGAGCACGAGTGTGGCAGCGGCAAACAGAGCGGAGAGATATTTCACAGGGATAAAGGGGATGAACTCATAGAAAAAAATAAAAGGTGATCGAGAGGAATGAAAAACGAATTCCAATCAGGTTTTTTATTCCCGTTTATAACTTTATTCCTCATCCCTTTCATCCCCTTTATCCCTGTCAGTAAACTCTGGAATCAGTCTGTGATATGAACGGGTGATCCGCTAGCAGGTTGCGCGGCTCGGAGCTTTGCGATGACGCGGGGAATGATCTCCAGTGCTCGGTCGATTTCGGTATCGTTGGTTGTGCGACCTAAGGAGAAGCGGAGGCTGGCGCGTGCTTCGTCGCGGCTGACCCCCATGGCAGTGAGGACGTGGGAGGGGTTGATTGATCCGCTGCTGCAGGCTGATCCGGCCGAGCAGCAGAGACCTTCTTTGTCAAAAAGAAGAAGCGCGGTTTCGGCCTCGATGCCGGTGAAGGTAAGATTGCTGGTGTTCGGGAGGCGCGGCTCGTCAGTCCCGTTCCGTCGTACCCCTGCGACTGCCGAGAGAAGAGTCTGCTCGAAATGATCCCTCAGTTTTCCGATCCGTTCCGCGGCGATCGAGAGGTGGACCTGTGCCAACTCCGCAGCCTTCCCGAAGGCAATGATCGAAGCAACATTCTGAGTTCCTCCCCGCTTACTCTCCTCCTGACTGCCGCGAAACAAGGGGGTGTAGCGGGCGCGGCGGTTCACATAGAGAGCGCCAACACCTTTTGGCGCGTAGAGCTTGTGGGCAGAAAGGGAGGCATACTGGACGCCAAGTTCTTCCAGATTGATCGGCACCTTACCCGCGGCCTGCACGGCATCGAGATGAAGGGGAACTTTCCGGCGCGTTGTGATGGAGACGATCTCATCGATGGGGAAGAGGACGCCGGTTTCGTTGTTAGCCCAGAGCAGTGAGACGACAGCTGTGTCGGCCGTGATGGCTGATTCCAGTTTTTCAGGATCAAGGATTCCATCCTTATCTACGGGTAGCCAGGTGATCTCGTAACCGCGTGTGGCTAGATATTCGCAGAGTTTGATGGTCGCGTTGTGCTCGACCGCCGAGGTGATGATGTGGCGCTTGTCGGGATCGATCGCGAGGGCCGAGAGGATGGCGGTGTTAGTCGCCTCTGTGCCGCAGCTGTTGAAGATGATCTCGGAGGGTTGTGCTCCGACAAGGGAGGCAACCTGCTCCCGGGCTTTGGTCAACGCTGCTGCTGAGCGGCGCCCCAATGAATACAAACTGGAGGGATTCCCAAATTCACTTTCGAGCCATGGAAGCATAGCGGCGAGCACCTCGGGGTCGATCGGCGTGGTGGCGTTGTGGTCGAGATAGAGAAGTTCGGACATGGCTTGAGATGGTGATACTAAAAACAGTGGTGTCCCTCTGGCAATGCGCCGTTGCGTTTATGACGCGGACTCCATCCACCGAACTTACTGCTTAATGGGAAGCAAGTTCCGGTTCGGGCTTTGGAGTCGGCTTGCCTGGCCCGCCAGAATCCCTAGTCGGGGCGTCCGGCTTCGGGAGGTTTCCGCCATCCTCGCCCGGGTCTTTCTCATGGGGATCGGAGAGATGATCGATCGCGATGAAGAGGGTTTTGGAGTGGCGGGCGAAGAGAAGGTTGAAGAGAACAATCGGAGTCAGAACAGCCGCGAGCAGCCAGCCGATGGAAGGATGGATAACTAAATCTAGGGTAATATAAATAACGATACCCAGTACGCTGCCCGCTCCGTAATTGATGACCCAGGTCGAGGCAAGAAAGTAACCGGGTTCACGCTCGTAGGGATAGCCGCAGCGGGGGCATCCATCCAGGGGTGAGAACCAGTCGCGTAGGGATCGGGTTTTAAGCAGCGCAGCGAAGACCGGCGACTTGCCGCAGACCGGACACCGAAGGATCATCGCCCGCCCGAAATATCGGAGCGCTTTTCCAACAAAGCTCTCCGGTGCGCGGTTGGTCACGATAATGATTTCCCCGGATATTGGGGATTACTGGACCCAGCGGCCGGTGCTGCTGCCAAGCGTTGGATGCCATCCCGGCACGTCACTGCCGGAATAATCTGTCGACCCGATGGCACCTATCATGCGCTGACCCGTGGCCCTGCGCCAGAGGGCGCACATGCTCTCCCCGGTGTGGCATCCCCAGCTCTTGACAAAAGCACGGGGTGCAAAGTCCTCGCGATCGATTTGATTGAGCTCGGTCTCGTGTAGCCAGACCTTGGAGCCGGTGTCGATCTCGTTACTGTAATCGAACATGAAGCAGCATTTGTTAGAGTGCCCGAAATACTCAAGATTCGCTATCTTGACCTGATCACGCGGTTTTCCAGCATTGAGGTAATTGATCAACTGCTTCTGATTGTTGAAAAAGATGAGATTTGCAGCGGTCTTCTTCTGGATCGAGTCGAGTTCGGTCAGGAGGTTGCGATTTTCTTGACGGATGCCACGGCGGACATAGGAGGGCTTGTAGACGAGCCAAGTAATCCGGGCTTCGGGACCGAATTGCTGGCGAAGCTCCTCAAGGCGGATACGCGAAGCATGAGCGAAATTGGCCCACCAGTGGTCATGAGGCACCTTCTTGAATTTTTCCCACTCGATTAGCGAGGGGCCTCCGGTAATGACGATATACTCTTTCTGGAAGTTCTCCTGGGCACGGAGAGTTCCTGTGAAAGCGAGCGTGCAAAGCGGGATCAGCGGCAGGCAAAATCTGAAGATCGCGAGGTTCATATTATGACTTATTTCTCTAGAGCAACTACGCATTCAATCTCCACATCGAATCCTAGCAACTGAGTGCCGACTGTGGCTCGGGCAGGGGGATGATCGCCACCGAAGTACTCCGCATAGACGGCATTCATCTCCTTGAATGTCTCAGGAGTGAGATTGCTGAGATAGACGCGGCACGAGACGGTATTCGCAAGACTGGCTTCTGATCCCTCGACGACGCGTTTGATGTTCTCCAGAACAAGTCGAGTCTGCTCGGTAACGCTTCCCCTCTCGATCTTGCCTGTCACAGGATCCCATGGAGTCATGCCCGAAACAAAGAGAAGAGGTGAGGCGGTCTGGACAGATAGAGAATAGGGGCCAAGAGCGGGGGGGCATCCTAGAATAGTACGGTTCGTGGTCTTCATGGAGTGACAATCGGTTGGAGTATGAAAAAATGGATTTCTTAGAAAGAAGCACTCGAGAGGTATGAAATCAATAAATCTGCGGACTTCTCTCTATTGAAACCTTTTAACCGTTCACTTTTTTAACTCTTCTCAGCGTTGGTGAAGCTTTGCGGGGGCGCTTGGCAGGCGGGCGATCCTTGGAGTCGGCACCTTTCACGCGGGATCTCTCCGAACGATATGAAGCCGGCGACTTACCCGAGGTAGGCGATTGAATTGATTTGGATGCTGTGGAAGACAAGGGCATGGGCGTGAAGAGCGGACCCTTGATGGCACTAGGAGTCTTGGCCCTCGGTTTGCGAAGAAACGCTGGCTTTTCTTTCTTCAGCTTCGGTGCTTTTAGTGCTTTTTGGAGAATCTCAAGATCCTCCTTACGCAGATCACGGTAACTGCCGGGTTTGATTCCTCGGAGTGTGAGAGGGCCAAGGCGCACTCTGGTAAGTCGTTTCACATTGAACCCGATCTGACCTAGCATGACGCGGATCTGGCGCTTAATTCCCTGATGCAGGATGATCTGGATCTTGTTCGGGGCAAGATTGCGCACGGACTCGATCCGGGCGACCGAACCTTCGATCCAGGTGCCGCGTCGGAGTGATGCTGCATCTTTGTCTGTGAAGGTCTTGTCGAGAATTACCTCGTATTCCTTATCGACCCCCTTGGAGGGATGCATGAGGTCCTGTGCCAGAATCCCGTCATTGGTTAGCAGCAGAAGTCCCTCGCTATCCTTGTCGAGGCGTCCGACATGGAAAAGGTGTCCCGTGTCTGAAGGGAGCAGGTCAAAGATGGTGCGCTCTGCGTGCTTGTCGCTGCGGGTGCAGGTGTAGCCGGCAGGTTTGTTGAGTATAATCGTCCGAGGAGCGAAAGCATGAATGACGCGTCCGCTTAGCCGGACATCATCCTCCGACAGGACCCGGGTCGAGAGATCGCGGCAGACGGAACCATTGATGGAAACGCTTCCCTTGAGGATCAGTTCCTCGCAGGAACGGCGGGAACCAAGCCCTGCCGCAGCTAAAAAACGATTCAGGCGCAGACCCGTCTCTTTGGGTGTGCGCCTGATGCTTGGGGATTCACCGGTCGTAACCGGCCTTCCCACGGGCGAATGATCCGATAAAGGGATCAGGCTTCTGGCTTGGTTTTGGGCAGGCCGATGACGCGCTGTCCGGCTTTGAACTGACCTCGCTTCTTGAGCAGTTCAACGCGCTCATAGCGCTTCAGCACGCTGCGTTTGGCAGCGATTGTGCTGCTTCCTTTAAGGCTGGGATGTTGGCTCATGGGGCGTGGAATATGGATAATTAAAGGGCAAAAGGCAACTGAAATGTGGCGGTGGCTTAATCGTTACTTGAAGGGTTCCTTAGACCAAGCCCAGCTTCATACGGCCTGCCTCACTGATCATGCTCTGGTTCCAAGCGGGATCCCAGACGAGTTCCACTTCGGCTTCATCAATTCCCTCCAGGGTCAGGATCTTGCCTCGGGCATCGGCGGCAATAGTGGGGCCCATGCCGCAACCTGGAGCAGTCAGCGTCATTTTCACATGGGCCTTGGTGACTCCCTCTTCGGGATGCTGGAGCTGGCACTCGTAGATCAGACCAAGATCGACCACGTTGACGGGAATCTCGGGATCAAAGACGGTCTTGAGCTGATTCCAGATGGCCTCTTCGAGAGGTCCCTCGACGGCTGTCTTGACAGGTTCTGTGGGGGTGGAAGCCTCAAGGCCCAGGGCGTCGGCATCTTTTTCATCGATACGGGCAAGTCCTCCGGGAGTCGCTACGGTGTAGGTGCCGCCCAAGGACTGGGTGACCATGACCTTGGTGCCGGCAGGAAGTTGGAGAGGATTGCCGCTAGGGATCTGGATCGCGTCGGTGTCGCGCTTGAGGACGATTTCTTGTTGAGAGTTCATTGAGGAAGACTATGGCGTCGGGGCTTTTGGTAGAAGTGTGATTTTGACTTTTCCCGAGTTCGGGGTGATTTGATCGGCAAGAGTGGGGCCAGTTTGGCTTGTTTGACCCAAGGCCGGAATAGAAGCTTCTGCAATGGAAGAGGCCGGATCAAGGGCCGAACGGAGGGCATCTTCGACGAGTTGGGCGCAGTGGATCTTCATTGGGGGGAGGGGGCCGAGAGCTGATGAGAGTTCTTCACCACTCATGGATAGTGCCTCGGAGGCAGTCTTGCCTCTGATCATTTCGGTAGCGACGCTCGCCACGGCGATCGCTGTCTGGCAACCGAAGGTCTGGAAGGTGGCCCGGTCGATCACCTTGCGGCCGTCTTCCTCCTTGAACTTCACCCACATCCGAAGCATGTCGCCGCAATCACTCCGGCCTACGGTGCCGACGGCATCTGCATTCTCCATCTCACCAAGGTTTTTCGGATTCTTGGAAGCCGCTTCTATGGATTGAGTCTGATCATCACTCATAATGCTTCGGTAGTGTAGCGTGGAAGAGAAGGATCGGCATGCTCGGAGTACGCATCGATGCCGCCCTTGAGGCCCTTGATCCCAGTGAATCCATGGCCAGCGAAGTAGGCGGCTGCATCCAGAACTCGTCCGCCGGTGTGATCGATCAAGATAATCTCTGCCTCTTTCGGCCAGTTCATGGATTCCTGCATAATTTCCTGAGTCATGAGGCGGCTTCCGGGGATCGCGACGGCCTCAAATTCCTCGCGTGTCCGGATGTCGAGGAGACGTATGGAGGGATCAGCAATCCGAGCAAAGAGGTCGGCAGGAGAAATCAGGAGCGCCTCGTCCTTTAGATGTCCTTCTTTGATTTCGCCCATGACGGCGACCGGATTCAGCCCGCCGTTGCGTGCACAGATCTGAGTCAGAGTTTCGCTAGGAGAAAATCCGCAACTGCTGCAGCCGCCGATATGGTGCAGTTGAAAAAGCGTACGGCGTGCCCCCGGGAAAATACCGAGAAGCTCCTCCATCGTCAGGTCGGGGTGGGCTTCGATGGTGGCGTTCTGCATTGAGGAAAGATAATCTAAAGATTTTTAATATGGAACTCAGGAACTTAAGAAAAGGCGCCTAGGAAGCCGGCTTAGTCATTCGAGGCCGTTGCCGAGAAGTCCGATCCCGCATTGGCAGGAGAGGATGCCTTATTGGGGACGATCGGCAGACAAATGAAAGCCCCTTGATTTATCAGCTCGCGATGGGATGAGTGTCCGTTCTAGGGTCTTGCTCACATGAGTTTTCAGAAACCAAGGCCAGCCAGAGCGATGTACGAGGGTCGGTGGATTTTTTTGATCCTGATCCTTGCAAATGTGGCCTCCGAAACCAGACTGCTCCATTCTTTTCTCCCTCCGGTTATTACCGGTGGACTACTTCTTTTCTGTCTCTGGTTCTTCCGTGATCCGGAACGCAAACCGCCAAATGACACTTCCCTTGCTGTTTCTCCAGCCGACGGGACGGTGACTCATGTGGATGAGGTTGAAGAGGAGCAGTTCTTCAAGCGCCGGATGAAGCGGATCTCGATCTTCCTCTCCGTATTCGACGTCCATGTGAACCGAAGCCCGATCGCCGGTGAAGTCCTCTTCACTGAAGGTCGTGGTGGTCTCTATCTCGATGCCCGTCATTCTGAGGCTTCGGCGCTCAACGAGAGTCTCTTCTGGGTTTTCGGATCGAAGGAGAACCTTGAGAGTGCCGTTGCCGTGAAGCAAATCACTGGAGCGATCGCCCGGCGGATCGTTCCCTGGGCACAGCTCGGCGAGAGCATGGAGCGCGGCGAACGGTTCGGTATGATCCGCTTCGGCTCACGCACCGATCTCTATCTTCCCCTTGATGCTGAGGTCCTTGTCTTGGTGGGAAATAAGGTAAAGGGTGGCGAGACAGCAGTCGCTCGCCTGTCAACATGAGTATCGGTTTTTTCCCTCATCAGGTATGAACAAACACGAGCCGAAGATTTACCTTCTGCCGAATTTGATGACGGCAGGTAATCTCTTCTGTGGTTTCGCCGCGGTGCTCAAGATTATCGAGGCCGCCCTCCTGAACAATGATGGTGATCCTGTTACCAACTGTTACCATCAGGCGCTGGCATTCATCTTGGGTGCCTGCGTCTTTGATCTGCTTGATGGACGTGTGGCACGCCTCGGCGGGCATGAGAGTCCCTTCGGAAGAGAATTCGATTCCTTGGCCGACGTAGTCTCCTTCGGACTGGCCCCGGCTCTACTGGTCTACCAGATCGTACTGAAGGACTTTCACAAGACTGGCTGGGTGATCGCCTTCGTTTATCTACTTTGCGGTACGCTGCGGTTGGCGCGGTTCAACTGCATCGCTGCAGCTGTCAAGGATCCTAACGAGGTGAAGGATCATTCGAATGAATTCATGGGCTTCCCCATTCCTGCTGCGGCTGGGCTGATCGCTTCACTCACGCTCCTCATGCTCTGGCTGCAGGAGGGTGAACGGACCATCGGCAAGTGGAAATTTGCACTGCCTGTTCTCCTACTCTTCCTCTCGTTCATGATGTTCAGCCATGTCCGTTATCCGAGCTTCAAGGGTCTGAACTGGAGGACGCAGCGCTCCCTACCCCGGTTTCTTCTCATCATCGTCGTGCTCGCGTTTGCGGGGCTGAACTACGAGTGGATGCCTGCCGTGCTTTTTGTCGGATTCCTACTTTACGGATTCATCCGCCCGCTTCTTTCACTTCATCTTCGTAAAGAAATCGAGGACGAAGAGCCGGAGAAATCTCACCCCCTATAATAGGAGTGGAGGCTTTGTTAGAGCAGTAATCTCCTGTTTTTCCAGAGATAGGCGAGACCGGAATAAATGGTCAGGACAATGGTGATCCCGATCAGCACCGGACCCACGTGCACCCAAAGAAACTTTAGCCAGCGGGACTCATCTCCGAAGATATCGCCTGCGGCTAGCAGGATCAGGAAGAAAAGGATCGTGATGAACTGCCAAGCTGTCTTGTGCTTGCCGAGGGAATCTGCGGGTAAGATCTGCCCCTGTCCCGCGGCGAGTTGGCGGAGTCCGGTGATGAGGAATTCGCGCGTGATGATGACGATGACGGCCCAGGCCGGGAGGGCACCCAGCGGGATCAGACAGACCAGAGCCGAGGCGACCAAAACCTTGTCGGCAAGCGGATCAATGAGCTTTCCGAAATTCGTCATCTGGTTGAGCCTTCGGGCCAGATATCCATCCAGCCAGTCAGTCAAAGAAGCTATAATGAAGATAAGCAGGGCGACGACATCTCCCCAGTGGGTGGAGGTGGAGAGAAAGGCGACGAAAAAACCGGTCAGGATCAGACGGCCGACAGTCAGGCGGTTGGGAAGATTCATCGGCGTGTATGTTGGGGGAATGGAGGCTAGAACGCGATTGCCATCCCACCTTCATGGGAGATAAGGTTTTCCACTATTTCAGACAACTTGAATTTATAAAATCTATGAGCAACACCAACAGCACGACCCTGAGCGATATCGGCCTGATCGGCCTCGCCGTCATGGGTGAGAACCTCGTCCTCAACATGGAGAGCAAGGGCTTCTCCGTCAGTGTCTACAACCGCACCGCGGCCGTGACTGAGAAGTTCGCCGAAGGCCGCGCCAAGGGTAAGAATATCATTCCTACCAAGACCCTTGAGGAATTCGTTAGCTCCCTTGCCCGTCCCCGCAAAGCGATGATCATGGTGAAGGCCGGCGCCCCTGTGGATGCCGTGATCGACCAACTTGTTCCCCTGCTAGAACAGGGTGATATCATCATCGACGGCGGCAACAGCCTTTGGACAGATACGCAGCGCCGTGAGAAGGCTCTCAAGGAAAAAGGACTTCATTATGTCGGCGCTGGCGTCTCCGGCGGCGAGGAGGGCGCTCTCAACGGCCCCTCAATCATGCCAGGTGGTTCGGAAGAGTCATGGAAGTCCGTCGGTCCGATTTTCCGCAAGATCGCCGCGATTGTGGAGGGAGAGCCCTGCTGCCGTCATATGGGGCCGGATGGTGCCGGTCACTACGTCAAGATGATCCACAATGGCATCGAGTACGGCGACATGCAGCTTATCTGCGAGGCCTACGCTATCCTGAAGACTGCTATCAATCCGACGGCCGAGGAATTTCACCAGATCTTCGCCGAATGGAACAAAGGAGAGCTTAACAGCTATCTTATCGACATCACCGAGCAGATCTTCACCAAGAAGGACGAAGAAACCGGCAATCCCCTGGTGGATGTCATCCTAGACAAGGCCGGGCAGAAGGGAACGGGCAAGTGGACTGTCGGCAACGCCGTCGAACATGCCGTCGTCCTCTCGACCGTCAATGCCGCCGTGGAGGCCCGCATCCTCTCTTCCATGAAGGATAAGCGTGTTGCCGCCAGCAAGATCCTACCCACAGTAGAGGTGAAGCCTTTCACGGGAGATCGCCAGCAGTTCATCAACGATGTCCGCGATGCCCTCTACGCGAGCAAGATCGTCAGCTATGCCCAGGGTCTCGACCTCCTCGCCACGGCTGGCAAGTTCTACAACTGGAATCTGAACTTCGGGGATATTGCCACTATCTGGCGCGGCGGTTGCATCATACGGGCGGCTTTCCTGAACCGTATTAAGGAGGCCTATGAGGCCAATCCCAACCTTGAGAACCTGATGCTGGCTCCTTTCTTCACCGAGGTGTTCGTTAAGTCGCAGGCCGGATGGCGTCGTGCCATTTGTGCTGCCGTCGAGCGCGGTGTGGCCGTCCCTGCCTTTACCGCTAGCCTCGGATACTACGACAGCTATCGCAGCGCTCGCCTCCCGGCGAATCTCCTGCAGGCCCAACGCGACTTCTTTGGCGCTCACACCTACGAGAGGCTGGACAAGCCTGCCGGAGAGTTCTTCCATACGAATTGGACCGGTCAAGGGGGCACAACCGCCTCGACCACCTACACGGCCTAAAGGATACCTGAGAAGCGTTCGGCTTTATTTAAAGCTTTCCCAATACCCGAACCTTTCGCTCGTGCGGTTGGTTCGGGTATTTTTCTTGATGGATCGACATCCTTGGGGGGATTTACCCCTTGCCCCGACCTGATCCTGCCCTAACCTTTAAGAGTTCATGGTATTTTCCGCCCGCTCCCTGATCCTGATCTCGTTACTTCTGCCAGTTTTGGCCGAGGCCTCGATCTCTGATGTCGTCGACTCGGTGAAGGCCCGTTTTTCCACCGACTCGGGGGCCATGTCGGGGGCAGATTTCGAGAGAATGGCCATGCAGATCAGAGAAAAAGCGATCCAGCAGACCCGCCCTCCCACGGTGACCATTCCAACTGCCCCGGTTCTAGGATTTGGCAAGTATCCCTGGCATCGGAACATCATGACCACGATTTTCTGGATCGGGGAGCGCCCGACGGCCCGGAATCCCGTCCCGAATAACAGAAGCGCCTGGGATTCCAACTGGGCCAGGAATTATGGCGGCTACGATAATCCGGACACCCGGTACCGCGATCCCAAGACCTACGCCCCACGAGGGTTCACCCCCCGCCAGAATCCTTTCTATTGCGCGCTTCCTTACTGTGATGTCTCCCGGGGTAACACCAAGGCCGAGGTAAGGAAGGTTGTCCCTTGGTTCCGCGATTGCTTTGAGAGGGAGGGCAAGTCCGTCCTGAAGGGTCGTTGGCTCGCCATCCATCATGGGGGAAAGACCGTCTTTGCGCAGTGGGAGGACTGCGGTCCCTTCCGTACTGACCACTGGCAATATGTCTTTGGCAATGCGCTTCCCCGCCCCAACCTGAACCGCGGTGCAGGACTCGACATCTCCCCGGCAGCCCGCGACTACCTCGAGATGGGAAAAAACGACCTTTGCGACTGGAAATTTGTCGATGCTGCAAGCGTTCCTGACGGCCCTTGGAAATACTTCGGGGACAACAACACTTTCATGCTCATCCGCAAAGGAGTGAATCTTTACCAGCATGACCGCAATAATGCCAAGCGCTCCCCGACCACCACGTACACCACCCGCCCGAGTGTCAGCTCCGTCCCGCTCTCCGGAACTTCTACGGGAGTTCGGGTCAGCCCTCCCTTTGCATCGCAGTAGTTTAGGCCGATCCTAATCTTTGTTTTTTCAAGAAGGCGATCGCTACGAAGAGTAGTTCGCATCCGACGAATGTCGCGACCAAGGGAAACCCTCCCGTGCCGAATCCATAGCTGTGGAGGCCTGCGCCTAGTACGAAATTCACACCATACCAGGCCATCAAGACGCTCATGAAGGCGATGACCGAGCCGACCGCAAGACCGAAGCCCCCCCAGAGTCCACTGATCCTGCCATGGAGCAGAAAAAGGTAGCCAAGCAGGGCTGTGAGGGCCCAGGTTTCCTTTGGATCCCAGTCCCAGAAACGCCCCCAGGAATAGTTGGCCCAGACGCCACCCAGGATCGTACCCGTGGTCAGCAGGAGCACTCCGACCTGAAGGGTCTTATAGAGGTAGGTGTAGAGAATGGCTGTCGGCTTCCTGCCTGCGATGATCTGCGCCAGAGCGACATGGGCCACACCGAGTGAAAGGGCGAATGCGGCATAGCTCAGGGTGATGGAGAGAACGTGGGTGGAGAGCCAGAAATTATCCCTCAACACCGGGGTGAGGGGATGGATCGAGTGGTCGAGGATCACCGGTTGGCTGTCTGCCAAGATCAGCGAGGCGACGGCCACGGGAACAGCTCCCAGCAAAAATGACCCAGCCCGATAAATAGTCTCGAAGATTAGGGCGAAGAGGATTGTCCCGAAGGCTACCCAGATCACTGACTCATACATGTTGGTGACAGGAGGTCGCCCGGCAATCAGCACTCTGGAGAGCAATCCCGCCGCCTGAATTAGAAAGCCGCTTCCAGCGAGTACCCAGGCAAGTTGGTAGCCTCGGCGTTCCCAACTGTTTCGAGAGAGCAGCAAGACGATGCCGGCCGCCGCATAGAGGATCCAGGCCCAGCGGAAGGGATGGGCTTTCTGATAGACGACTTCCAGCGAGATCTTCCAATCAGAAGGGAGCCCCCCGACCTGTTTTTGCAGACCCAGAAGCGATGTTGCTGCTTCATCGAAACGGCTTGGGTCCAGGTGAGTCCAGGCTGAGCGCATCGAGTGCACGGAATCGATAATATTTTTTCCTTCGGTGGGATCGAGTTGTGCCGTGGTCAGCCAATCACTGCCCGAGAGGGGGGCGATGATCTTGAAATCATCACCCTTCAGCAGACTCTCGAAGAGGCCCATCCTCATGCCGACATCGGAAGCCTCCTTCTGAAGGCCGACGAGTTTGGCCCGCGGATCGCGGCGTCGGGTTTCGACACCAGCGGTGATCTCCTTAGACAGGGCATCGTTGGAAGTGAGTTCATTCCAGCTGTAGAGCTTCCGAGCAGGTTCAAGGCTGAGGTGCTTCCTCAGTGGGAGGTTCGAGACCAGGATCAGTTGCTTTGCTTTCCAGGAGACATCAGGGCTCATCCAGAATCCTGTGATCACGGTCATGGCATCCTGCTTCTGTCCATCCATGTTGAGTGCTGTTTTCCCGGAGAGAGATCGGAGGGTCTCCTCGGTGAAGACAAGATATGGTTTTTTTCTGCCTCCCTCCTGGATCACGAGCGACTCAAGACTTTTAGGAGAGACCTGCGCCAGCGCTGTTGCGATGGAAATCAGGTTCAGTGAAAGCAGCGCTACAAGTAGCGGGATCAGGGATGAAGGTTTCATTCTCTCGGACGGATATAGAACATGGTGGCGATGCCGACGCAGATGGCAAGCGAACCGATCCATTTCGGCAGCCAACCGGGATCATAGAGCACCTGGAGCGTTGTTTCCTTGAGATCGCGGGGATTCCACTCGGCCTGCGAGAACTTGTAGTTGAATCCCGTCATGTTGGCCAGCAGGCCGCCGGGATAGGAGGCGGGGTGATTCATCCGAATGAGTCCCTCTTTCTCAGCGCCGGTCTTGGTATTCTTGAATCGGACAATGGCTTGGAAGTCCGATGGTGTCTCAGTGCCTTCGTCGCGCGGAACTTCGAAATCAACAAGCGCGATCGAAAAAGGAATCGGTCTGAGCTCGAGACCATAGCCGATGCGGACCATCTCCTTGCCTAGTACCAGAGGCACCACCTCTCCCGAGGCAACCCAGAGGGGAGTAGATTTTTCTCCCTCCGGATTTGAGAGAAAGGCACGGAAGCCAGGAACCCCGTTCTCGGCACCCGACTCGTCCGGAGCAGGAGTTGTCACTACAGCACTGTTCTTGGCGATCTGGCTCACATGCAGGCGCCAGTCGGCCCATCCGAGAGGGAGAAGATCCTCTTCATGAAGATTCCCTGATGAGGTGACTGAGGCCCCGCGTCCGAGCCGGTACTCCAGAGACTTTCCGTCATTCGCGGGAATCAGATCGAGCCATGGCTTTTTATTATTCGGATCGTGAGTTGGGAGAGCTGCGGCATTGGAGGCCATGGTAAGAGCTGCCCGTCCGAAGAAATCATAGGTCCCGGGTGAGCCCTCACCGGTGCTAAGCCCAACATGGAGCGTCTGCTTCATCATGCCACTGGAGAAATCGAGCAGGACACCCGTTCCACCAGCCTTCCCGGAGGCAGGTGCCAGATGGGGCTGTGGGCTGAGATGTTCGGAGACTGCCTCGATGCCGATCCGGAGTGAGGTGCCTGGTACTGGGAGATACTTCGGTGAGGCAACCGAGGTATGCAGGAAGCGCGTTTCGAGCGGCATCAGGTAGAGATAGCTGTCTGAGGGACTCTCCACCTGGATGCAACTCCGGTCGGTAACGATCTTGCGCTGGGGCTGACCATCGGTGCGGAGGGTGACATTTCCCTCGAACCCGAGCCTCGAGCCAATGACTGCGCCAATCAGCAGGAGAATAATACCATAATGAGTGATGATGAAACCTGTGTGCTTCCTCTGCCAGGGCAAGCGTGTGAGCGTGACAGCGAAGAGATTGATGCAGAGCACGGCCAGCCAGGCGATGAACCATGGGGCCTTGTAAATCCAAGCCCGTGCAACGCCCGAGTCGAAGTGGGCCTCCGTGAAAGTCGCCGTGGCGATGGCGATAGCGATCGTTCCGAGAAGCACTAGCGCCAGCTTCAGCGAGCCTAGTAGGTGAATCACTCTCCAAAGAGGAGATCGTCTCTGGCGCTCCGCTATCATGGCCGCCCGTGAAAGGGGACGCTTGGTGGGGTTGCCGTCAGCAGACATCCCGACGAGTCTATGGAATCGATGGAAGGTAAGCAAACAGAGGTTGATTCACAGTGATGAAGGAGATGAATGGAATATTCGAAGAAATTGGAGTGGAATGTTTACCCATCCCTTTTATCCCCTTCATCCCTGTGAAAAATGTTCGGGTATCCTGTGGATGAACTGATCAAGAATAAGGAATGGACCAGCAGCTCCAGATCCTTATCAACCGGGAATGGATTTCGCCATGGAACGATCGACTGTTTTCCTTTGTTGCCGATTACGGTGCATGGGCTCCGTGGCTTCTCCTTCTTTTGGTGCTGGCGTTGGTCTTCGGCAACTTCCGTTTCCGTTCCGCAATTCTGGCTGCGGGTCTTGCAGTGGGACTAAGCGATGGGATTGGAGTGAATCTCCTGAAACACGCGGTTGCTCGTCCCCGACCGAGCCAGGTGGAGCCCGGTGTACGCGTGGTCAAGTTGGGGAGTGTTCCCGCTAAATTACCAAAAATCTGTGGCCTGTTCGCTGATCCTGCGGTGAATTTTCCCCATGGAAATACGCTACCGGAAATCCTGGGCATGATGATAGAGGACAGCTCCGTGAAGGGACGTTCTTTTCCATCCGGTCATGCGGCCAACAACATGGCGGTGGCCACTGTCCTGATACTCTTCTTCGGATGGCGTGGGGCCATTTATCTCCCTATCGCCCTGCTCATCGCCTACTCGCGTATCTACACCGGCTCCCATTGGCCGCTGGATGTTCTGGGCGGGATGATTCTGGGTATCTTCGGAGGTTGGCTGGCCGCGAAGGGTCTTGATCTGCTCTGGAGGAGATTCGCTAGGAAGATTGTACCGCGTCTTGCTGAGAAGTATCCCACCATGATTCCTCGAAAGTCATGAAGGGAAAGAATAGCAAGTTGATGAAGGTGAGTGTTACCCAGACCATGATGCTCTGGGCGGCCGTCCTTGCGCTGACCGTGCTGCGTCTTGTGGTGGCGACAAGCGGCTCTTTCACGGAGAGCGAAGCCTTTCTTTCAGTCTGCGCAACCCATCCGGCTGGCGGCTACATTGAGGGACCTGCGGGTGTCCCTCTGCTCATTGCTTTGTTCAAGTTGCTCGATGGATCGGGGCTCTTTTTTCTGAGATGTCTCGGGCCGCTGGCCGCCTTGATTCTCTCCTGGTGCATCTGGTGGATCGGCAGGCGGATTGCGCCCCATCGCCCGGCAGTAGCCCTCTGGTCGGTATTAGGTTTCAATCTCCTGCCGTCCGTGAATCTGGCCTCTCTGGTCATGGATGGAGCAGCGGTGACGGCGACGATGATCCTGCTCGCGATTGTCGCTGGGTGGAGTGCTGCGGCTCAAACTTCCAAAAACTCCATGGGGCTGGCTCCCTGGGCTCTCTTCGGTGTTACCCTCGCTGCGGGCACTCAGTTCTGGCAGATGATTGGTCTGCTGCTTCCAATTGCGATCGTTTTTTTATCCGTGAATCTCGGAGTAATGGCCCTTCCGTGGCGTGGCATTACCCTATCTATGTTTCTGCTGATCCTCGGATGGATCCCATCCCTTGCATGGAATGCCAGTCATGACTGGATCCAGTTTAGCAGTGTGGCCCATGGATTTGATTTTATTCAGATTGGAACATGGACTCTTTCGCTGGGCTTGATCGTGACCGCCAGTGCTGTGGCCACACCTTTGTTCGTGAGGTTGGCCTATGTCGGGAGGATCTGGAGAGTTGGAGTGATTCTGCTAGGCAGTGTCGCTTCAGTGGTTAGTGGTTTGATTCTGCTCGCCCCGCAATATCTTCCTCTAGGTCTACCTCTGGAATTGCCTTCACCGATTGGTGTTTCGGGCCTGAGTGAACTTTCGGTTGAGGTTCTATCCCTGCGAAAGGAGCGTTCCGACTCGAAGGGAGAATTCCCATTCCTCATTGCCTCCACTCCGGGATTGGCTGCGCTACTCGAAAGCAGGATTTCTGTGGAATACCCGGAGCGCCCTGGCTCACCATCTCTGTTTGTTGTCGAGTCACCGAGTCTCAATAGCTCGTACGCCCTCTGGCCATCATATCCCGATGCCGTCGCTGCTGCCTTGAAGGATAATCTCTACACCGAGGAGAAATTGATCAGCCCCTTCCTCGGTCGCAATGCCCTTTACATCACCATGGAATCAAAAGAGGAACTGCCTCAGACGATCACCGGCGCCTTCAATGCTGTGGCTCTTCTTAAAGAAGTTCCCATCTCGGTGAATGGAAAGCAGCGGATGATCCGAATCTATCAGTGTGAGGGTTACCGCACTCTCTCCCTCTAAAAGAGGAGGCTTGGGATTTAGCGACTCGCGGTGTTACTACTCGCTAGCAGGCCAACACGGCTATACGCCGATATTCGGAGTCTCCAGCCTGCGCCTGATGGTAATGCGCTTGATCTTATCCTCGACCTTCTGACTCTCAGTCATCAGCTCCGCGTCGTCGCGGTAGGCATTGTGGACAAGGCGGCGGTCGTAGGAATTCAGGGGCTCGGTCTCGACAGGGCGTCCGTGGATCTTGACGGCGTCGGCGAGTTGTTGGATCCGCTGGAGGAAAGCTGCATCGCGCATGGAGCGGTGATGCTCTACATCCACAATGACGCGTGGGGCCTCGTTGTTTTGGGAAAGGAGGATTCGGTTCACCAGGAACTGGAGGCTCTCAAGAGTCTCGTCCCGGCGCCCGATGAGGCGCTGTGGTTCGTTAGTCCGGATCTGGAGGATGAGGTGTCCTTCCCGAAGCTCTTCCTCGATTTCCACGAAGAAGCCGAGTTTCCCGAGAATAGTCTCCAAGACTTCTTTGGGCGTCTGGTTCATGGGAAGAGAGTATAGGCGAGTTGTGGAGGTTTAGCGTTTCTTACTGGTGAAGTTGGAACCACCCGACCCTCCTTTTTTGGGTTTCGTGGAAACCACCTTTTCCAGAGCTGGGAGCGGTTGATTCCTGGTCCAGTACAACTGGGCTATGGAGAAAATGTTCTGCGTTGTCCAGTAGAGAGCGAGGCCTGAGGCATAATTGTAACAGAAGGTGAGAAAGATGATCGGCATGAAATACATAATCCGCTGTTGGGCGGCGTCGCCGCTCTTTGGAGAGATGGCCATTTGCCAGACCATGGTGCCGGCCATAATGATTGGCAGGAGATTGATCGGGAATCCCATGATGTGGGTGAGTGTGTCGGGCTGGGAGAGATCGTGGATCCAGAGGAAGTGGCTGTTGCGAAGCTCGATGGCGCTGCCGAGCATCGAGTAGAAGCCGAAGAAGATCGGGATCTGAACGAGCATCGGGAGACAGCCGCCAAAGGGATTAACTCCGTACTGCTTGTAGAGCTTCATCAGCTCTTCGTTCATCTTGGTCGGGTCGTCTTTATACTTCTCGCGCAGTTCGGTCATCTTCGGCGATAGGAGCTGCATCCGCTTCATGGAGGAGGTGGCCTTATTCTGCAGGGGCCAGAGGGCCGACTTGATGAGGATCGTCAGGATAATGATCGCGGCGGCGAAGCTGTGCGTGAACTTGTCGATCGAGTTCATGGACCAGAGCAGGAACTCGGAGACCAGATGGAAGATCCCGAAGTTCATGACCTTCTGCTGTTCGCCGCCGATCTTGCTCAGAGCGTAGAAATCCTTAGGTCCCGCATAGATGGAGTAATGACGAGTGACGGTCTCTCCGGGGGAGAGGGTGATGGGGCCCGTTCCCAGACCGCCGGTGATGCCGTAGATCGCCTGACCATTGGTCGCCTCTGTTGCATTCTGGGCCTGAAAGCGTCGTGCCCAGACGCCACTGCCGGTCTGATCCTTCGGCGCGGAGACGATCGTGCAGAAGTACTGGCTGGTCACCGCAGCCCACTGGATGCCCGACTCCGGCTGAGTGTAGAGTGCGCGGGCCGACCGGGTTTCGATCCCGACCAGCGGGATCTTCCCCGCCTCGAACCAGTTGACGTCGATGGAGGTCATCTTCCCATCGCGAAGCCAGTCGAAGCAGGTGTAGGTTGGGAGATCCTTGATATGGATCGGGGCCTCGCCTCCAGCTGCCACGAAGTAACCGGGCAGCGAGATCGGGATTGTTCCGTTATTCTTGAATGAGAGATCCAGTCCGATCTGGTACTCCTCCGGAGCGCCTACGGTCTGGGGGAGAGTGAAGGACTTCGTGACGGAGAGCCCTCCTGGCGCCGCCAGGGTAAATCGGGTGATCGCCCGCTTCTTGTCTGTCTCCATCGAGAATCCGCCTATCGGAGTGCCATTCGTGTCACAGAGGGCACCGATCGGGAGCCCTGAGTCCTTGTTCAGGAAGAGGCTGTGCTCATTTGCTCCAAGATGCAGGAAGAGAGTGACGGCCTCGATGCCACCCATGTTGGCGGCGAAGAGATACTCAGCACGGCTTGTGTCCAGGGTCTCGCGCTTAGCGGAGAACTCGGGAATCTGAGGGGTAGCCCCAGCGACGGCCGAGAGCAGAGCTGCGGTAGGTGTGACCGCTGGCGCGATGGGCTGGGCTACGGGTTGCGAAGCCTTGGCAGCTTCGGTCTTGAGCTTCGCCTCCCGTTGCAGGGCCGCCTGCTGGGCGATGTAGGGGGCGTAAGTTTTGGAGTAATAAAACTGCCAGCCGACTAGTCCGGCGACGGAGAGAGCGATGGCGATCCAGGTAGTGCGGTCGAACATAAGAAGAGATTTTTAGGGCTGAAGGCTGAAGGCTGAAGACTGAAGTTTGTGAGCTGAAAGTTTTGGAGAGGAGATATTGGAAGATGGGACGGGATCGAAGCCGCCTTCTCCCCAAGGATGACATTTGGAGATGCGTCGCAGAGCAAGCAGTGAACCCTTGAGGGATCCGTAGGTCTTCAGTGACTCAAGGGCATAAGCCGAGCAGCTCGGGTGAAAACGGCATCCGCATCCGCTCCCACCGCACAGAGTACGAAGCAACGGAGAGATCAGCCACCTGTAGAGGTGAATCGGAATGCGAAGAATAAAGGACATCAAGTCAGGCGTTCTGGTCGGGCAATGAGTCGCTGAAAATAGAGAGACGCTTTCCAAGACGCAACCATTCCGAGCGAAGAGATTGCATCGTGGCATTTGACGCAGAGGGTTTGACCGTCACGACAATCCAGAGGCCTGCTCTCAAACCGGGGAGTTCCTGGCGGTAAACTTCACGCAAGCGGCGCTTCAGCTTGTTGCGGGTGACAGCCGGACCGACACGACGGGAGACGACGACAGCTCCTTGTGTTTCCGTGACTTGATCGCTCATCACTCCCATGCGGAGAAATATTCCGTGAAGGGAAAGGCCCGCCGAGCGAACCTTCAGATGCTGATAGCCGGATCGAAGCCGCGACGAACGCGGCAGGCCAAGCTTCACCGGCTTGGTCTGCTTACCCAGACTATTAGGCCTCGGTGTGGCGTGCGAAGTGGAGCTCAACTCCCTTCGGCAGGAGACGCTTGCGTCCATGCTGACGACGGCGGCTCAGGATAGCGCGACCATTCTTGGTCTTCATGCGTGCACGAAAGCCGAACTGCTGTTTGCGTGTGCGTTTGGAAGGTTGGTAGGTGCGCTTCATGTCTTAAAAGTCTTGGATTTCTTAAAGGAATCGGATGGGAGAGAATGGAGGTTTCGCCCCTAAGTGTCAATGGATGTTTTTGATTCCTTCATTTTTCTTGGAATTCGTATTGCCCGCCAGCGAGATTCATCCTACCTTCTCACCTCCATCTCTGAAAACATCGTGGTTTCTGGATGAGACACTTGGGGTCATAGCTCAGTTGGTAGAGCGCCTCCATGGCATGGAGGAGGTCTGGGGTTCGACTCCCCATGGCTCCACCAAGTGTTCCTTGGATCTTTTGAAAGATCCTACTCCGGGATCAAAACTTGAATACAATTCCGGCCAAGGCTCCGGCGAAGTTGAGATTGCAGTCAAGACTGCCCTTCACATAGTCGATGTACATGTATCGGTATCCAGCTTCGAAATCGATGTTGCGGGTTAATCGAGCGCCGATAGTGGCTTGGGTGTTCCATGCGATTTGTGAGCCTGCATCAAAACCACCTACGTCACCCAGTGCTTCAAGATAGAGGAAGCGTGTCAGGTTGACTCTCGCGCGGAGACCAACGATAGGATCGACCCATGAGGTGTCAGTGGAGGCAGCGGTCGGAAGCAAGGCAGTTGCCGCCGCATTTGCCCTCGGATTCTGGAATTTGGTGATTTGTGACGGAGTGGCGGCAACCTGAACCCCCATGTAGTAATAGCGTGCCCCAGCATAGAGATCTGCGAAGTATTTGCGGTCATAAATCACCCGGTACGCGGCGACCAAGGAGTCGATGCTCTGGTTCAAAGTGGCTGTGGCTGATTGATAGAGTTGCCCGCTGGGATTTCCAGGCGCTGAAAACTTGGCATAAAATCCATCGCCGATAACGCCCCAACGCCCATGTCGCACCTCGGCTTTCAAAAATGTGGCCCAATTCAGTTTGCTCAAGACTTGAATCGGGCTCTGATTGACATTTACCGGAGGCAATCCCTTGGCTCCGATCTGGCCATAGACACCGGGAAGCCATCCATAGGGCTGGAGAATGAACGCCCATCCATCCGGATTCTTGCCTTGGATCGTCTCGTAGGGGTGCTCGGGATGAAGAACGGTCTGCTGGATCCATTCCTGAAACCCGGAGGATGAGTTGGTTGCCTCGGAGGTTGAGATCGCTTGCCCCGCAACGAGCGAGGAGCAGGTCACAAGAAGGAGTACCGAAACATGCGTGAGTAACGAGACTTTGGAAGCGAGATTGTTCGTAAAAGGCATTGGGAGGGAAAGTGGCTTGAGTCGGATCGTTTTTCTGGATAACTCAGCAGAGATTCGGAGGGATTTGTAGTCGTGTCAACGATCGCCCTTCTCAACGGAATTTCACCCCAATGGTTTGCTTAAACATTCTTGGATATTAATGAATGCACCGATCAGTACTGCGCCCGCTACATGACCGGTACCCGGGGCAAGGGGGAAACGGATACCGGCACCAACCACACGGGCTTTCGCTGCGTGATGTCACGCCGATGAATCGTACGGCTCAGCGTGATGAAATAAGGGGTTGTTGAAACTGTCGACTCAACTCAGATTCCCTAACCACTGACACCTCTTCTATTAAGAAAGATTCCTTATGAAGGCTAAAAGATACTTTTTGATTTTTGCATTTGTGGTCGTGTCAATGATCGCCCTTCTCTACGGAATTTCTCCCCAATGGTTTGCTCAAACATTCTTGGATATTAATGAATTGAGCATCAGTAGCGCGCACATACTCAGGGCGCTCATGTGCCTCTACCTTGCGGTCGGTGTTTTTTGGCTCTATTCGGCTTTCAGCGACCGGTATCGAAATACAGCGGTTCTCACCACAGTGATTTTTTCAGGGGGCCTTGTGATTGGACGGATCGGCAGTTTATTGATGGATGGCTGGCCCAAGCCGCTTCTTGTTCTTTATCTTTTCCTGGAGCTTGGACTGATTCCGGTGGCCTTGTGGATCTTCAAGCTTCCAGAGGAATGAGAACTTTCGAAACGCGGCGGCGGGCGGTTCTTTGAAAATTGGATTACGTCGCTGCACACGCCTCAGGCGTGACTATCTAAAAATCTTCATAACGCATTCCATGGAACATTCGACAAGAACCAACGAAGCAAAACGGCTAAGCAGAACCCTTCTGCTGCTGGGAATCATTGGACTCACGGCTTGCGCCAGTGATGCCACGGTCAAGGAGAAGCCTCCCCAGTATCACCCGCTGAATTCCATGACTGCAATCGCAGGCACAGGACAAAAGATCATTCAGGCGATGAGGATTGCCCGTGTGAACCCGCTCGTTGCCTTGGGCGAGAATATCCAGGCCTCTCAGGAGGCGTTATCGCTACTGAAGGCAAACCCGCAAGACCCCGTAGCCCTCCATGACTACAACTTCGCCGTCTCCCGGATCGTGGGGATCATACGGGCTTCAAAACTGGATCCCTGGACCCATCCTCTGACCGTTCCAAGTCCCTCGGGGGGCACCTATCTTCTCGAGCATAAGCCCGACCCAAGGCCGATGTGGAATCCGGCTCTCTACACCTTCACTCCGGCAGATGAGTTCATAATCGGGGGCAAGTATGTCGAGGAGCATGTCTCCCGTCCTGGAATCGGTGCTCCCGTGGTTGCCGTCGGCAAAGGAGATAACAAGGAGTGGCGCACAAACTACTTCACTAAGAAAGTCTATTACGGTGTGACGGCCGTGGCCCGCTTCCAGGGGAACCGCTGTATTATTGCCTTTGAGGATCCCTTGGATCATGAGAGGACCCCCGTAAACGGACGAACGATGGATCTGGCGGCGGATTTCACAGTCCCGCTGGCGGTGATGCTCACCAGCACGACGCACAGGGTGCCCAAGATGGAACGAATGATTAATCCCGAGAAATGGGCCGAGACGGCACAACTTTCACGGCTCGAGCCCTACAACCCGAACAAGGCCGTGGTACTTGTCATCCACGGGCTGATGGATTCCCCCTCTACGTGGGCCCCGATGATCATCAACCTGCGAAGTGACCCCGAGATTCGAAAACATTATCAGTTTTGGTTCTATAGCTACCCATCGGGATATCCTTATCCCTATACCGCATCGATCCTGCGCGAAAACCTGAACGGAGTGGAGAAGCGCTTTCCGCTCCATAAGCCGATGGTCGTGATCGGTCACAGCATGGGTGGATGTATCAGCAGACTCCTGATCACCGACACTGGTGAGACTCTCTGGGAACGACTCTTCAACCACACCCCGGACGAGACCCGTCTGCCTGCTTCTTCAAAGAAACTCTACACCGACGCCTTGATCTTCAAGCATCGCTCCGAAATCGGTAGGGTGATCTTCATCTCCTCACCGCTCAAGGGAAGCGAGATGGCCTCACTCTCCCTTGGAAGGATCGGATCCATGCTGATCAGGACCCCTAGGAAGCTGCTCCTTGCCGGTAATGACGCCTTCAAGGTGGTAACTTTCCAGGCCAATGATCTGAAGCTCAAGCGAGCCCCGAATAGCATCGATACCCTCTCGCCCAAGAACCGCTTCGTTCGCATGATCAACACCATCCCGATCGTGCAGGGCATCCCGTACCACACGATTCTAGGGGATCGGGGGCGTGGTGACTCGCCGAACTCATCCGACGGCGTCGTCCCCTACTGGAGCTCTCACATGGATGGGGCACAGTCTGAATACATCGTCCCGAGCGAGCACGGGGCCCACCAGAATCCGAGAGCCTTTGCCGAAGTGAAGAGGATCCTTAAGCTGAACGCGGCCAAGGAGGGAAACTGACCAGAAAGCAGATCCCTGAATGAGAAACTCCTCTGCTTAATCAATTTCAGCGGGAACTAAATCCGGATTCCTGAGGGGTTTCTGATTGGGCGAGGGGAGAACCTCGTCGAGTTGGAAGATATCTTCCTCTTCGATCTCATCGGTTTCCAAGGGAGCAAAGCGTTCGGCCTTGAACCCCCGCTCGATTCCCACCTTGTTGGTCGGATTCTTCAGTTCGGTAAGATAGACGGCGATCTCTCCATGGTTCGCATTGAAGTCGCAACCCGGAACTAAGTCGCGGATGTGGTAGGTATTCCCCTTCTTCGGCAGTTGGTTGTAGAGAAGCTGAATCCCCAGAGGGAAGGCATCGTCGATACACACTACAGCTTGGCCTGGAAGGAACATCCCGTGATCGTTGCTCAAGAACCCCCGCGGGTCAATGGGAGTGGCTGTTCGTGTCCATTGGCTCACCGTGCCCTCTGTGGCTACATCTTTTCTTATGATTCCCTAAACCTTCTGCATCACTCGAAAAGCTCCTGTTGTAGTCTCTCGGTCAGCTCATTGTTCTCTTCTTCAAACCGCACACCTGTTCCCAGCAGCCGGACGGGGAGATCTTTTCGCCCAAAGGCCTCGGTGAGCAGGGTCTGGTAGATCTCGATGGAAGGTTCGTTGCAGAGGCACTCCCTGGTAGTCCGGGTGAAGTCGGCGAACTTCATCTTCACGAAAGCTTTGCGGATTTTTCTCTCCGGAGCTTTTTGCCTCAACTCCTCAAGCAGTTCCGAGGAGAGCTCGGTGATGGCGGCCTGACACTCCCCTAATGAAACGAGATTGTTACTGAAGGTGGTCTCATTGCTCAGGGATTTGCTGATGCGGTGGGGCTGAACTTCCCGATCATCTTCTCCCCGGCAGAGGTGATAAAGCTCCTCACCCCATTTCCCAAACTGTAGAACCATTTCCGATAAGGTCATTTTCTGAAGATCGGCGCAGGTCATGATGCCGTTCTCTGCAAACCGCTCCGCGCTCTTGGGACCGATGCCCCAGATCTTCCGCACGGGTAGTGCGGCCATGAATTCCTGAACCTGCTCCGGCAGGATGGCGAACTGGCCGTTAGGCTTACGCCAATCGCTGGCTATCTTGGCCAGCATCTTGTTCGGGGCGATGCCCGCAGAGGCTGTCAGGAGCGTCTCCTCAAGGATCCGGGCGCGGATTTCCTTGGCAATGTCCCAGGCATAGCGCCCCTGCTCCGATAAGGCGGTCACATCCAGGTAGGCCTCGTCCAGAGAGAGGGGCTCCACCAGGGGGGTGTAGTCGCGGAAGATCTTCCGGATCTGCTGGGAGGCGGCGCGGTAGAGCTCAAACCGGAGGGGAAGAAAGACCAGCTGGGGGCATCGTTCGCGCGCCATGAATCCCGGCATGGCCGAGCGGATCCCAAACTTGCGGGCCTCGTAGTTGCAGGTCGTTACCACCCCTCGGTGGCTACCACCACCAACTGCGATAGGTTGACCGGCTAACTCAGGCCGCTCACGCATCTCCACGGCCGCATAGAAGCAATCCATGTCGATGTGGATGATTTTTTGCATAGTGCCGGTGGGATCTGAGTCGCTGATAAGTGCGAAAGATTACCACAATTACCGACAGGCTCATCTTTTTGCTTCAGGAAGCGTCTTCTCTCTGCAAATTATGCCGATCTTATGATCATCCAGATTTACGAGATTCAGGAGCCGAAGGAAGCGGCTCTGATGGCTGAGTGTGGGGTGGACCATATTGGGGGAGTGATTCTTTCCCCCAATGAGTGGATGATCCCTGTACTGAAGGACTCGGTGAGCGTGATCCGTGAGTCTGGCCGCAAGAGCAGTATCATTCCTCTCTTTGCCGATCCGGAGGCCGTCTATCGAGTGATCGACTGGTACCAGCCCAGTATCGTTCATTTCTGCGATAGCCTGAACCGTGAAGCGTCGGTGGATGAGGTGGCTGTCTCTGCGGCAATCTTGTTGCAGCAGGGCGTGAAAGAGAGATTTCCCCATGTGGAGATCATGAGGACGATCCCGATTGCCGAGCCCAGATTCGGATCTCATGTGCCGACATTGGAGCTGGGACGCCTGCTGGAAGGATCCAGCGACTGGTTTCTGACTGATACATTGCTAGTGGGTGGTGCCGCCCAACCTGTCTCTGGTCATGTCGGTATCACTGGCAAGCTCTGTGACTGGGAGATTGCTCGCGATCTGGTGAATCAAAGTCACATCCCTGTGATTCTCGCTGGGGGTCTCTCTCCCGAGAATGTGGCCGAGGGGCTGAGGTTCACGCAACCTACCGGCGCCGACACTTGCACGGCCACTAACTTGCTCGACGATTCTGGGAGGCCGATTCGATTCCGTAAGGATCCGGAGAAGGTAAGGAGGTTTGTCGAATCCTGCCGGGCTCTCTAAGGCAGCTTCTGTTAAATCTCATGTTTGCTGGTGAAGTCACCATGGCTGTAGAAAATCGAAGGGATTCCCGCAGAGGCGCCGAGGCGCGGAGTTTTTTTAGTTTACCTGCAACTGATGCACAGAAACACAGACCCTTAAGAACAAGCAATCAGGCAGAAAGGATTTAAGACATGAGTGCCGCCTTGAATCATTATTGAGCACAGCATCAGTGCTCATTCCTCCGCGTGTATTTGTCTTTACCCTCTGCGTCTCTGCGCCTCTGCGCGATATTTCTCACTTTCTGCAAAGCGGCAGAATAAATAGAAGTCGTTCTAAGTTGCCGGTAGATTTCCTTTTCTATTTCCCTCCGCGGCGGCGATTCGGACGTGGATTAGCTTGGGGACTAGGACGGGGCCGCTTGGCTGGAGCCGCAGGTGATGCACTCTCGGACTTGGCTGAACTTGCGGAAGAGGCCGATTCCTCAGACTGATCGTGTCGGGGTTCGGTTTCCGAGACTCCCCGATCTTCTCGATAAGAAGGGGCAGAGGCTTGTGCAGTTCCATCATGCTCCTCGAAATCGCTCTGATGACGATCGTCCCGGTGACGTTCGTTCGTACGATCTGTCTGATCGTCATCCTGGTGGGGCTGATTGGTTTGACGGTTCTCCTGCTGGCGTCCCCGCTGCTGGCGGTCGTCGCGCCGGCCTCCTCCACCACTACCTCCGCTCCCGCCACTCCCAGCACCATGCTGCTGATTTTGCTGGCGCTGTCCCTGCTGTTGGGGCTGAGGGTTACGCTCCTGCTGGGCCCGCTTTTGCAGTGCTGAGGTAAGCTCCTTCAGCGAAGCGACAAGATGGACGCCAAGGTCACCCTCAGGTTCGTGGGCCTTCTCGATCGACTCAGCCACCCCCTCGACGGCGCCCGTGAGGCTCTCAAGGGACGATTGGATGGATTTGAGGCTGAGAGCAATGCTTTTGAGGAATTCTGTGTTGGGGTCTGTTTCTGAAGTGCTCATCAATTTGATTGGTGATTTATGGAATCTTTGTAATCTTTGGAATCTGTATCTGGACCAGAGTGGGCGCAGGAAGAGGGGTGGTTGGCGAGAGATTTATGGGGCCTGTGGACTCCGCGTTGCAGTTCAGGAAGGGCTTCCTTGTGGCGAGCCGTGTGGCCTTTCAGCCATAGAAGAAGGGCCTGCCAGTGGATGCCAAAAATGACTTGAAGCGTCAGGAATGGGTATTTGAGCGAAAAGAGCAGGAGATTCCGATCGGTGAGGGGAACCCTGACCCCGGTGAGAACACTGATCAGCTCTCGCTCCTCACCTCGGTAGTCATCAATGAGGATCTGAAGGCGCTGTCCTGGGAGCTGAAAACTGAACTCAAACTCCAGATCGAGGTCTGAAAAAGGGGAGACATAGAAGTGCTTAACCACACGACTCAAGAAGGTCCCGTCTGGCTGGAGAGGTACCAGATATGGTTTCCATTCCCCGAAGGTATTCCCAACCTCGACCACCGAGGTTAGGGGGGCGCCTGATGTGTCGAAGCAGTAGTAGATCGAGACCGGATTAAAAATGTAACCGGCGATCCTGGGTAGTGTGAGGAGCTGGATCTTTCCGACGGGCGCTGGGATCCCCTGCGCGGTGAGGTAAGCGATGATGTTTTCCCGTGCTGAGACTGGATGAGGCACGTGACTGATGTGATCGCTCTCTCGGAAGCTATAGAGGCCGGGCCGGTTGACCTTCAGCAGGAAGAGTGAGCGGTCGATAGTCTCCAGTTCGTCGAGGTCGATCAGCAGGTAGAAGACCCGGTAGAGGAACTCATGCTCTTTCGGTGCCAGTCGCCGGTGAAAAACCGTGCACTCGTAGAGGCACGAGCGGAGGGGAAGTGTCATCGGGGATAGGTGACTGGGAATGGGTAATCGGTCCCAGCATTCCTGAGGATCATTCTCTGCGCCTCAGCGCCTCTGCGCGAGCATGGTAGTGACGGCCTTTGCCGCGTCGAATCCCGCCATGCAGGCATCCTCATGGAATCCGTAGCGGAAGTAGCTTCCGCAGAAGAAGAGATGCCCCGCGTGATTGAGCTTCGGAAGTTCCCGCTGAGCGCGTATAGCCTCGAGCGTGAAGACGGGATGATCGTAGGTCGTCCGGTAAAGAATGCTTGAGGGCTCGATCCGGTCATCGCTGTTCAAGGAGACGAAGTAATCCCGCTTCTGGGAGACGCCCTGCAAGGCATTCATCCAATAATGGGTGGCTGCTTTCTGATGAGCATCTGCCCCCTGCTCGACGCGGAAATTCCACGAGGCCCAGGCCCTGCGGCATTTCGGCATCACCGATGCATCGGTGTGGAGGGAGGCTTCGTTTTGCTGGTAGTGGAAGGCCGAGAGGAGTCGTCGTTGATCCTCGGAGGGATGTGTGAGGAGTTGAAGGCTCTGATCGGCGTGAGAGGCCAGGATGACCGCATCGAAGCGCTCATAGATTCCCGAAGCCGTCGTGACCCAAGCACCTTCTTCCTTTTCCTCAACCGAAATAACGGGATCGCCGAGGCGAGGCTGGCCCAAAGTCTCCAGCATTTTTTCCACATAGGTTCTGGCGCCGCCATCCACCGTAAACCAAGGGTGGTGGGTGGTGATTCCGAGGAATCCGTGGTTGTGGAAGAAGTGCAGTAGCGTCGATGCCGGGAAGTCGAGGATGCGGCCCGGTTCTGTGGACCAGACGGCCGAACTCATCGGTACCAGATAGAGATCGAGGAAATCTCGGCCGAAGCCGTGCTTCTTGCAGAATGTGGCCAGATCCTCAGTATCGAAATCCGCTTTCTCGTTCGAGGAGTCATTCTCGGCTTCATCGCGCAGCCACTTTCTGCCGACACGGAAGAAGCGCATGATCTCGGCGATCAGCATCAGAAAGCGGAGGTTGCCGAGATTGCGGCGTTGCGCGAAGAGCTTGTTCAGCCCCATCCCGTTGTACTCGAGGCTGCTCGCAACATGCTGAACACTGAAGGACATCTCGCTCGGCTTGATCGCAATGCCGAGTTCATCGAAGAGACGGCAGAGATGGGGATAGGTGAACTTGTTAAAGACGATGAATCCCGTGTCGATAGGGATCGCGCACCCGTCCTCCTCCACGGTCACGGTATTCGTATGACCGCCGGGTCGTTTCTCCGACTCGAAGAGTGTCAGATCCGCGATGTCGCGCAGTCCCCATGCGCAGGAGAGGCCCGAGACCCCCGTACCAATGATGGCTACGCGCGGCCGATCTTTATTTTCCATGAACCAGCATGTTCTCCTGCTTGTAGACACTTTCTGGAACACGCTTGAGATTACTGATGACACCCAGCGCTGCTAGCAGGCGCAAGGCATAGTAGGTGGGGTCGATCTCCCACCAGTAGAATCCCTGCTGTGCCGAGGACTGGTAGCGGTGATGGTTGTTATGCCAGCCCTCGCCAAGGGTGATGATGGCAAGCAGGAAGCTGTTGCGGCTGTCGTCACCGGTATCATAGCGGGGAGTTCCCCAGACATGAGCCATGGAGTTGATGCAGCATGTGCCATGGAAGAGCAGGACGGTGCTGATGAATCCACCCCAGACAAGCATCTGAAGGCCTGAAGTATGGAGTTCCGGGGCCAATGACTGAAGCACAACTCCCAGACCGTAGGTAAGGAGGGCAACCAGTAGGGGGCCGATCAAATCGAAGCGATTGAGAAAAACGAGTTCAGGAAATTTCGCCAGATCGGGGATCAGTCTGTAGTCGGTGGGAAAGTTTCTGCTGCTGGTCATCCAGCCAATGTGTGCCCAGAGAAACCCCTTCTGACTTGGAGAATGGACATCGACCTCCTCGTCTGAGTGGGCATGGTGATGGCGGTGGACCGCAGCCCACCAGAGAGCTCCGCGTTGTACGCAGAGTAGTCCGAGTAGGGCAAAGAGAAACTGAACGGGACGGGAGGCCTTGTAGGATTTATGGCAGAAGTAGCGGTGATAGATGCCTGTGACAAAAAACATCCGCACGATATAGAGTGACACGCAGACGGCCAATGCCACAGGGCTCCACCCGACCCAGAGGGCCCCGAGACATCCAAGATGAAGGATGATGAAGGGGAGGGCCCTACCCCATTCCATGCGCTCGGGCATGGCGCGCGTCGCCTCGATCCCTTTGGGAAAATAATCCGAGTCGATGAAGCGGATTATTGGGCTTTGCATGCTCATGGGCATGATTCTACACCGACATCAGTCGAGCGAAATACCAAATTCTCCGATCAGACGATGAAGATCGTCGGAGCCGAAGTACTCGATCTCAATGCGCCCCCTCTTGTCGGCGTGGTGGAGACTGACCCGGGTCGCGAAGCGGTGCTGAAGTTTGTTCTCCAGATGTTTGAGGGCGGGAGGCAAATCAGGTAGTGAGCGGCTTGTCTTCCCCTTCCCTTTTTTAACTTTGGTGCCGGCCAGATGTGATGCCACGAGTTGCTCGGCATCGCGTACGGATGCATTCGTCCTGATTAGTTTCTCGGCCAGTAGGCGCTGCTCTTCCGGATTTTTGAGACCAAGCAGGACTTTGGCATGACCCACGGTCAGTCGCCCCTGGGTCAGGTGTGCCTGAACTTCGGGATCGAGTTCCATGAGGCGCATGGCATTGGCAACGGCGGCCCGGCTCTTGCCAACTCGCTTGGCGATATCTTCCTGAGTCAGGCGGAATTCTTTGGAGAGGCGGCTGTAGGCGGCGGCTTCCTCGATGGGATTCAGGTCCGCCCGCTGGAGGTTCTCGATGAGGGCCAGCTCCAGGACTTCCTGATCGGAGGCTTTGCGAACAATAACCGGGGCCTCGGTCAGGCCGACTTCGAGGGAGGCGCGCATACGGCGCTCACCAGCGATGAGTTCGTATTTCCCACCCGCCAGTCGGACAATCAGGGGCTGGATAACACCACGTTCTCGAATGGAATCAATCAGGTCACGGAGCTGATCATCCCGGAACTCTGTGCGGGGTTGGAGAGGGCTCGCAACGATCTGGTCGAGGCGGATCTGCTGGATGCGCTCACCATGTTCCTCGGAGGGAACCTGCGCCGCCACCCTCGTATTGATAAGGGCCCCAAGGCCTTTGCCTAAACCTTTGCCGAGACCCTTTCCTAGTCCTTTTGCGGCTGATCCTTTGGGTGCGTTTCCTGAATCTGACGTAGCCATGAAGTGGAGCGTAGAGCAGGCAGTTAGGGATCGGGAAGAAAAAGGTGTGGCGGGTTGGCTTACAGAACGTTCAGCATCCCGGAATGTTCCCCAAACTGGATCTCCTGATTCCCATGCTTCCCGAGGAATCGTTCGACGGGCCGATGCAGATGGCGCTAGACGAGGCGCTTCTCCGGCAGGTGTCGGTACCAACGCTTAGGATTTATAAGTGGAAGTCTCCGTGGGTGACTTTTGGCTATTTTCAGGAGTTGAAAGAAGTTCAGCGCAGCTTTCCCAGTCAATCTGTCGTGAGGCGCTGGACGGGCGGAGGGATGGTCTCCCATGGAGAGAAAGAGGATCTGACCTTTTCGTTAATGATTCCATCCGGGGAAAAGATAGCGTCAGAGGTTCCGACTTCTTTCTACAGTCAGTTGCACGGCAAATTGGCGGAGTGGATCCGGACGCAACTCCCAGTCTCAGTGAATCTCGCTGGAAGTGAGGATGTGAATCCTGGTCCCTCCTGTTTTCAGGCGCCGGCCAATGACGATCTCCTAATTCAGGGAAAGAAGGTGCTGGGAGGTGCACTCCGACGCAGTGGGGGAGCGCTGCTCTACCAAGGCAGTCTGAAGATATCAGATATTCCGGGATGGGATTATCTCCGAATCTCTCCGATGGCATGGGCGGGTGCGTTCAGTGAATCCCTTGTGCCAAAGCAACTGAATGCTCTGATCCTAGGGGAAGCCGAGGAGTTGATCAGGATGCGCTATGGAACTACTGAATGGAATCAACGCAAATAAATCAAAGGCACGTGATGACAGGTAGAGCCTTAGATTTCTTGGGTACTGCGTGCCGATATGGTAGCACGAAAGGGGTTGTCTTTCTTGAAGTAATCAAGCTGAATTCACAACTCAGCCCTTTCAAACCAATGACTCGAAACCTACTTCTTGCCTTTCTGCTAGCTGCGTCTGTTTTTCAGGCAAACGCCGCCACAGCACTCAATGCCTCAGGGGCCACCTTCCCAGCCCCCATGTATCTTCGCTGGGCTTCTGATTTTCACAAGGCCACCCCTGATATCACCGTGAACTACCAAGGAGTCGGAAGCGGTGCGGGCATCAAACAGTTCACAGACGGAATCACGGATTTCGGCGCCAGCGACGTCGCGATGTCCGACGCTGAGATCGCCAAGGTCAACGGCAATGTCCTGATGCTGCCTGCAACGGCAGGAACGATCGTGCTCGCCTACAATATCCCCGGAGTTCAGGGCGGTTTGAAGCTCTCCCGTACCGCTTATATCGGCATCCTTCTCGGCACCATCAAGAGCTGGAATGATCCCGCCATCGTCAAGGAGAACGACGGCATCACGCTTCCTAATCTTCCGATCACGGTTGTCGCCCGTTCGGATGGCAGCGGAACCACAGCTGTCTTCACCACTCACCTGGACGCGATCAGTCCCGAGTTCACCAGCATGGTCGGAAGCGGCAAGTCGGTGACCTGGCCCGTCGGTGTTGCCGGGAAGGGCAACGACGGTGTGACCGCTCTGATCAAGCAGACCCCCGGAGCCATTGGGTACGTGGAGTTCGGTTATGCCGAGAACAATAAACTGACCATGGCCTCTCTTCAGAACAAGGCAGGTAACTTCATCGCCCCAACCATTGAGAGTGGTGCAGCTACACTGGCTTCCGTGAAGCTTCCCGAGAACCTTCGTGCTTTCATCACCGATCCCGAGGGAGCCAACGACTACCCGATCGCCACCTTAACCTGGCTCCTTGTAAGGAAGACCTATACCGATGCCAACAAGGCGGCAGCGGTCAAGGCCTTCGTAACCTACGGACTCACCACTGGTCAGTCTATCGCTCCCCAACTCGGATACATTACGCTTCCTGCAAACGTAGTGACCCAGATTCAGATCGCTCTGGCGACAGTCAAGTAAGGCTCTACTACCAGCGGCCATCATCACTGTGGGCGGTAATATTTCAACGACTGGACCATCCCGTCCCATCACTCAGGAGTACCGTCCTCGTCCGGACTTTCTCCGGATGGCCTGCTTTCTGGCCTCGATCCTGATCATTACACTCCTCGCTTTCATTATCGGCGAGATCCTGGTCAATGCTTGGCCGGCCATGAGCAAGTTCGGCCTAGGATTCATCTCCGGTATCCAGTGGAGTCCGAACAGGGGGGTCTTCGGCGTTCTTCCAGTGCTCATCGGTACTGCAGCAAGCAGTTTCCTGGCTCTGCTTCTGGCTCTTCCCTTGGGCTTGGCAATCGCCATATTCCTCAGCGAGGATTTTTTTCCGATTCCTGTGCGACAAGTCATTCGTTTCGTGGTGGAGACGCTGGCGGCCATTCCCAGTGTTGTCTATGGATTGTGGGGAATCTTCGTGGTGATTCCCCTTGTCCAGCAGTATGGGGCAGTGCTTGCCTCCAAGTTCGGATTCATTCCATTCCTGTCCGGTCCCGCTTACGGGAATAGCCTACTGACCGCCAGTCTTGTTCTGGCCCTGATGGTCCTTCCGACCATCACCGCGATCTCACGTTCCTCCTTAGTGGCGGTTCCTTACTCACTGCGTGAAGGATCCTATGCCCTTGGCGCAACCCGTTGGGAGACCATCCTGAGAGTCATCATCCCGACGGCCGCTCCCGGCATCGTCGCCTCGGCCATCCTGGGTTTTGGGAGAGCCATGGGCGAGACCATGGCCGTTGCCATGCTCATCGGAAACAGCCAGCGCCTCTCTTGGTCGCTACTCTCACCCTCCAATACCCTCTCCGCCCTTCTTGCCAACCAGTTTGCGGAGGCCGATGGCATTCAGGTCAGCGCTCTCATGTATGCTGCCGGCGTGCTGGTCATGCTCACCCTAGGCGTGAATATCGCGGGCGAGGCAGTTCTCCGGCGTACAAAGAAAGCCACGGCGGGTCTTGATTAAAATTAACCTGAGTCATGACAAGCGCTGCCTCCAACTTACCAAGAAATTTCTTTTCCGATTCTGGAAAGAAGACCTCCGTGCTCCGATTGTTCCGCAATCACTTCCTGACAGGTCTTTGCATCGCACTCTCTTTGCTGACGCTGGTGCCGCTTTTTTCGATTGTTTTTCTGGTGATCCAGAACGGCCTTCCCCTGCTTTCAGAAAATCTCTTCACGCAACTACCTCCAGCTCCTGGCTTGGATGGGGGAGGTTTTGGCAATGCCATTATGGGGACTCTCGTCATGGTTGGAATCTCCTTAGGTTTCTCGGTTCCGCTGGGGATTCTAGCCGCCATATTCGTAAATGAGTACGCATCCGGTTCATGGTTGGCTTCCATAGTGCGCTTCGTTGCCAAGCTGCTTACTGGTATCCCCTCCATCATCTGTGGTGTTTTTGCATTTGCGGCAGTGGTGATGACAACTCATAAATTCTCGGCACTCGCCGGTGGCATCGCCCTAGCCATCCTGATCCTGCCAACGATCCTGCTGACTGCCGAGCAGGCACTCCTGGGGGTTCCCTACGCCTTCCGCGAAGCCTCCTTCGGCGTCGGTGCCACTCCATTCCAGACGATCTGGCGCATTGTCCTTCCAGAGGCGATGCCCGCTATCATGACCGGAGTCATGTTAGCCGTGGCGCGCGCCGCGGGCGAGACTGCTCCGGTGCTCTTCACGGCCCTTTTCAGCCAGAACTGGATCAAGGGTATCATGGAGCCGACGGCATCCCTCTCAGTGCTGATCTATAATTTCGCCTCCCTTCCTTACGCGTATCACATCAAGCTTGCGTGGTCCGCCTCGCTTATCCTTGTGACTCTCGTGACTCTCAGCAACATCCTTGCTCAGGTCATCTTTGCTCCCAAACATCATTAGTTCGAAATCTAGTTCGTAATCTTTTCAACCCGCACAAATCGGAACCATGCCCAACGAGGAACACGCTGCCACACCACCGGAGGATTTCGAACGGCCCTTAGAACTTACCGATGATTTTACTCCCGGTGAAAGTAACTTTATCAAGGTTGATAACTTCAAGTTTTTCTATGGGAAGAAAGAGGCTCTCCACGGGATTAACTTGAAGATTCCGTCTCGTAAGGTGACCTCCTTCATTGGCCCTTCGGGCTGCGGAAAATCGACCTTGCTTCGCAATTTTAACCGGATGAACGAACTTATCCCCGGAGTTCATCACGAGGGGGATATTACGATCCATGGCATGAGCATCTACGATCCCTCGGTCGAGATCATCGCGCTACGACGCCGCATTGGAATGGTCTTCCAGAAATCGAATCCGTTTCCTATGTCGATCTACGAGAACATTGTCTATCCCTTGCGTATCGCTGGCCAGAACACTAGATCTGTCCTCGATGAGACGGTGGAGCGTTGCCTCCGTTCAGCGGCCCTCTGGGATGAGGCTAAGGACCGCCTCAACGACAGTGCCTTAGGACTCTCAGGCGGACAGATGCAGCGCCTCTGTATCGCCCGTGCTGTGGCCAGCCGTCCAGAGATCCTTCTCATGGATGAGCCATGCTCGGCTCTGGATCCAATTGCTACCGCTAAGGTCGAGGAACTCATCATCGAGCTCAAGAAGGACTTTACGATCGTGATTGTCACCCACAACATGCAGCAGGCCAGTCGTGTCTCGGAGCTCACGGCCTTCTTCTACCTGGGCAACCTGATTGAGTTCGACAACACCCGCAAGATCTTTACTAATCCCTCGATGAAGCAGACCGAAGAATACATCACCGGTCGGTTCGGTTGATCTCAGTCCTCCCTCTTTATGTACAAAGAACCTGCCAAGCCCCATACACTCTCGAATTTCACGACGTCCCTCGATCAGCTCCGCAGCAGTGTCCTCAGGATGTCTAGCCTCGCCCATCTGAACCTCAAGAATTCCATCAAGGGATTAATGGAGCGTGACGACGACTGGTGCAACAATTGCATCGCCGATGACGAGGAGATCGATCTTCTGGAGATGCAGATTGACCACGAGGGAATCGAGGTGATGAGCCGCTTCCATCCCTTTGCCTCCGATCTGCGTGAGGTGATCTCGTCGATCAAGATCGGGGCTAATATCGAACGCGTTGCCGATCAGGCGGTGAATATCGCCCGCCGCGCCCGAAAACTGAACGAACAACCCGAGTTGGCGGAACTTCACCTGCTGGATAATCCGATTCGCCTCTCCCTGGAGATGTTTGCTGATGCCGTCCGCGCCTTCGCCGAGCGGAATGCAGAGCTCGCGGTGGAACTTAAGTCCCGTGACAAAGAACTCGATCTCCTCAATAAGGACCTCACCGATGCCCTGATCAACAGGATGCAGGATGACTCGCCTAATCTCCCGAGTTACCTCAATCTAATCTTCATCAGCCGCTGTCTGGAGCGTATCGGCGACCATGCCTGCAATATCGCCGAGGATGTCGTCTTTGCAGTGAATGCTGAGGATATCCGGCATCCCGGGAAGGTGTAGTCCTCCTGAGCACCTTCTGCGATACTCGGTCGCTAGCATCCCATGAGGGATGGCAGATTTTCTCCTTGAACGGGTGTGTGTGACCCTTAGCCTTCAAGACTACCGTTCATGCGTCGTTTTCTTCTGTTTTTCGTTGTTTTTCTTTCCGCAAGCGGCTTGCTGCGGGCTCAGTTCGGTAATTTTGGCGACAAGCCGGTGGAAATCACCGCGGACGGGGATACGCGTTTCGAAAATGGCACTGCCATCGCGGATAACAATGTCAAAATCAATTATAACGGTATTGCTATTTATGCTGATCATGCCGAATACAACCCTGACACCCGCGATGTCCTGTTAGTGGGCAATGTCCGCATCTACACTGGAAGCGACCTCTTTAATGGGCAACGCGTCTTTTACAATCTGGAAACCAAGCAGACACGGGCGTTGGAATTCGATGGAAGCCATTATCCGATGAAGTTCAGCTCCCTTTCAGCTCGTGGATTTGGCACCCGCCAGTTCACGCTCAGTGACTCTTCCATCACCACATCGGACTCCTCGATGCCCGACTGGCACGTGCAGGCGAAGACGATCCGTCTCTATCCGAACGATCGTGTGGTGATGCTGAATTCCACCGTTTATGTGGGCAAGATCCCCGTATTCTGGCTTCCCTACACCTATTCCAGCCTCTCGCACCAGGGATTCCAGTTCTCTCCCGGATATGATTCGAACTGGGGTGCTTTCCTCCTCAGCTCTTACTCGGTTCCGCTCGGTACGGGTGATAATTTCCTCGCAACCTTTCGCTCGGATTACAGGACCGAGCATGGTTATGCGGTTGGCTTTAATGCGAATCTCAAATTCGGCAAGAACGATCGTAACGTTGGCCAATTCATTTCGTACTACGCCAATGACACTGATCCCGGAGACTTTTTCAATGGGATTCCCGCTCCAACCCCCGGATCATCCCGCTACCGCGTCGGTTATAAGCAGCATCTTTATTTCACGGATGATGTCTATGCGACCTTCGATATCACGAAGTTAAGCGATGCCAATTTCATGGAGAATTACTACCCCGTGGAAAACCGATACAATCCGCAGCCTGACAACAATATCACCCTCACCAAGTTGGATGATATCTACGCGATGTCTTTGGTAACCCGCTGGCAGATGAATGGCTTTCAGGAGACCACGCAGCGCAAGCCCGAGGCGGCCATTGACTTCAAGCAAGAGCCGCTCTTCGGTCTGCCTATCTTCTACGATGGGACAACAGCGCTCGGTCAGCTGAACCGTAATTTCTCTGATAATGCTCCGAAAGGTTTCACTAATGTTCCAAGCAATATTAATTATGGTAGCGCCCGATTCGACACCTTCCATCAGCTCAGTGCAGCGCAGACCCTCTTTGGCTGGCTCTCCACTATCCCCACAGTCGGCATCCGGGGAACCTATTACTCCCAGGGTAGTTACTATACAAATGCCTCAGGGCAGAACGTCCCTTATCCGTACACCCCCACTACAACTAACTCCCTAGTTACAACCGGAAGCCAGGTCAGGGCGATCGTCAATGCCAGCCTGGAAAACTCCTTCAAAATCTCTCAGAGCTTCGAGGGTGTTCAGTCAGGTTGGCTAGCATTAGATGGACTTAGGCATATCTTCCAGCCCTACAGCATGCTTTCCGGAGTCTATGCGGGGGGGCCGAATGTGAATCAGATTCCGCAGTTCGACCGACTACTGCCCAATAATCCAAATTCCACCACGAAATCGGGATACCAGCCGAGTTCCACGCAGCTTCAACCGTTGGATTTTCCCGAGTTCGCAGCTATAGACGCAATCGATAGTTGGGCGATCTGGCGTCTTGGTGTGAGGAACCGCCTCCAGACTCGTCGTGATGGAGATACTGTTGACTGGTTCTATCTGGACAGCTTTGCGGATGTGAACGGCCTCAATCCCTACATGAACGGCCCCCTTTCCAATCTCAATAATAGATTTACCTTTGCCCCCGTGAGTTGGTTCAACTTCAAGGTGGGGTCTCAGGTGCCGCTTGTCTCTGAGGGCTTCACCGAACTCAACACGGATCTCATGTTCATGCCGGTACGTAATTTTAGCTTTGGATTCGGCACTCGCTACATCAATAACTACCAAGGTCTGAATACCTCGGGAGATCTGAATCAGAACTACAATCAGAACGGGAACCAGTATCCTTTCAGTGCGTTCTGGCGTGTGAACGACCACTGGTCAATGAGCGCCCAGGAGCTTTACAACGTGCAGCCGGGCCAACCTAGTGCGCTCATCTACGAGCGGTACATGATCCATCGCGATCTCTCGAGCTGGATCGTTTCACTGGGCGTCGAGGTTCGCAATAACCAAGCCCAGGGCACTTCCAGTCAGCAGACTCAGTACGGAGCCCTTCTCAGTCTGACGCTTAAGGATCTTCCCCAGGTCACGCTTCCCTTTGCTTTCAGTCCCGCCTCTCAGGCTGGATCGAGTCCTATTTCGGCATCGCGCTGATGGGATATCCATTCAGCTTTTCAAAGGGTAGTTTGGGGAGTGCTAATGGGAACTTTGCTCCAGGACCTTGAAGGCATCGCCGGCGTCTCCCGGCATGAGGAAACGGTTGGATGATTCGGCGGTCTTTTTTGGAGAGATCCATCGATGCAAGAATTCTCGTTGTGTGGAGAAAGACTTTTCCTTCCATCCGAGGGAGTGGCCCCACCTGATAAGATCGCTGAAATTCACATCTGCGGTGAGGTCCTGTTTCCCAAAACGGGCGTAAACTTCTCGGCCAGTGTAGAGTTGATGTTTCCAGTATGCGCGCAGGGAGCCCCCCAGACGTCTTTGGCCTACTGCATAGAGGGCCGTTGACAGGTCTCCGTAGTCAATTGTGAGCAGGAACCCTTCTTTCCAGCATGGACTCCAGGTCTCGAGATGAGCGCGGTAGGAGTCATGACGTTCCACTCTCTGTCCATCCATTAACCCGGCTAAATCCGTGAACCATTCATCGTTAGTCACTGGGGGGCTTGTCGTCTCCGAAAGAGAGCCGTCCGGATGAATGGTAACGCCAAGTTCCAGCCACTCATCTCCCGACTTTTGAAATACCCTGCATGGAAAGGCATCGACCAGTTCGTTACTGAAGATCAGGGCTCGGCCATGACTTCTCTCAAGTCCCTCCTTCAGCGAATCGACCCAGCGGACACCTTGCCAGCGAAGGTTCTGTTGCTGCTTGGAGCGAAGGATGGGGGAGGTCTCGCAAATCATGTAATCGATACGCCAACGGGTCTTCCAATCCAGATGACGCAGGACCGAGCGTGCCATCAGGCCGTTTCCCGCGCCGACCTCAATCACGGGAATTCTAGTGTTTCTCCATCCGAGTTCGTTGGCCCTCTGGCGGATCCAATGCGCAATGGCCGCTCCCAGTTGCGGATTGAGCGAGGCGGCAGTGGAGAAATCACCCCCGCGCCCCACATCTTGAATCTGTGTCGAGTAGTAGCCGAATGTTGGATGGTGGAGAGCCTCCCGCATGAAGCGTTCGAGGGGGATCATCCCACCGCATTCATCCTGCAAACCGTGTAGGAAGCGAAGAGTATCGGCGGAACCCACGGTTGATCAGCTTTTGAAGATATTAGCTCAAGAGGGCCTTGCAGGCTGTTGTTCTGGAGACGGGGTCTGCGGCGTTCAACAGGTCTGAGACAATGACCACGCGCTTAGCCCCGGCACGGAGTACCGAAGGGAGATTGGGGAGATTGATTCCCCCGATGCAGAAGACGGGGAAGGGAAGCGAGCGGTGTACTTCCTGAATCTGCTGAGTTCCGATCGGCGTGTAGTCGGGTTTGGTCGCCGTCGCAAAGAGTGGGCCGAAGCCTATGTAGTCAGGAGACTCCTTGCCAGCCGACAGGGCCTGATCTAGCGAATGAGTGGACTTGCCGATAATGGCCTCTGGACCTCCCAGTCTCCGTGCTTCGGCAACGCTCAGGTCATCCTGCCCCACATGGGCGCCATCCGCCCCAGTTTCTCGGACAAGGTCAGGATAATCGTTCAGGATAAAGGCAATGCCAGCCTTACGGCAGATTGGAGAAAGTTCCAGAGCCATGGTGCGGATTTCCTCCCGACTTTCCTTCTTTGCCCTGAGTTGAAGGATGTCGGCACCGCCCGCAATCAGCGAATAGGCCATCGCAATCATCCGATCGGAGGGCACGTACCCCGTGTCCAGGATCGCGTAGAGACGACACTCGGAAAGCTGTTTCATAATGGGATCATATGATTCAACCCCGAGATCCCATTCCCCAGGGCCGAGAGTTTATTCCTTTACTGTGGGGACACCATCCTTGAGGAATTTTTCAAGGAATCCCGTGTTGTATTTTCCCTTGCGGAAGTCGGCGTTCTGCATGATTGCACGATGCAGGGGGATGGTCGTCTTGATGCCAACCACCTGATACTCGCCGAGGGCACGTGACATGCGGGCGATCGCCGCCTCGCGCGTAGAAGCGGTTGCGATCATCTTAGAGATCATCGAGTCGTAGTTGGGAGGGATCGGATAGCCCGCGTAGGCATGCGAGTCGATGCGGAGGCCACGGCCACCCGGGGCGTAGTAGGCCTCGATCTTTCCGGCGCAAGGCATGAAATTCTTTTCTGGATCCTCGGCATTAATACGGCACTCGATCGAGTGGAGACGGGGCTTGGCATTGACCAAATGCTCGGAGAGGTGCTCTCCGGCAGCCACCTGAAGCTGCTGCTTCACGAGGTCCACTCCGTAGACTTCCTCTGTCACGGGATGTTCCACCTGGATGCGGGTGTTCATCTCCATGAAGTAGAAGTTGAGGTCGTCGTCGACTAGGTACTCGATAGTTCCGGCGTTGTAGTAGCCTACCGTCTCGCAGAGACGGACCGAAGCCTCTCCCATCCGCTTGCGTAGATCCTCGGTCATAAGCGGCGAGGGGCACTCCTCGAGGATTTTCTGGTTACGCCGTTGTAGGGAGCAGTCGCGTTCACCGAGATGAACGATCTTTCCGTACTTGTCACCGAACACCTGGAACTCGATGTGGTGAGGGTTAATGATCAGCTTCTCAATGTAGACATCGGGATTGCCGAAAGCCTTGTCGGCCTCCATGCGGGCACTGTGGAATCCCGCGATAAGGCTCTCCTCATCATGGGCCATACGCATGCCGCGACCGCCACCTCCAGCGACCGCCTTGATCATCACGGGATAGCCAATCTGTTTGGCGACCTTGATCGCCTCCTTCTCGTCCTGTACGACGCCGTCGCTACCCGGGGAAATGGGGACGCCTGCCTTCTTGGCGCACTCACGCGCACTGTTCTTATCACCCATGAGTCGGATGGACTCGGGGGTGGGGCCGACGAAGCAGATATTTGCCGAGGCGCATATCTCCGCGAAATGGGCGTTCTCGGCGAGGAATCCGTAACCCGGATGGATGGCGTCGACATCAGCGATCTCAGCTGCGCTGATGATTCGGTCGATCCTCAGGTAGCTTTCGCTGCCAGGGGCGGGACCGATGCAGATGGCCTCGTCGGCCAACTGTACGTGAAGGGAGTGGATGTCGGGCTCGGAATAGACCGCCACGGTGCTGATACCCAGCTCCTTGCAGGCGCGGATGATACGCAGGGCGATTTCCCCACGGTTGGCAATCAAGACTTTTTTGAACATGGGTTCGGTGATCCGGTTGCCTTAGCTGACCCGGAAGAGGACCTGTCCGAACTGGACCGGCTTGCCGTTCTCGGCGACGATCTCGACAATCTTGCCAGCGATTTCAGCCTTGATCTCATTCATGACCTTCATCGCCTCGATGATGCAGACGACGGATTCGGCATTGATGGTCTTGCCGACCTCGACAAATGCCGGTGACTCGGTAGACGGACAGGCATAAAAGGTGCCGACCATAGGGGAGGTGATCTCCTTGAAGTTGCTCTTGGCGGGTTCTGCAGCGGCCGATTTCTCAGAGGACGAGGCGGCTGCCCCTGCAACAGGTGCCGCAGGGGCAATTGGTTGAGAATATCCCTGGTGTCCCTGAAAAAGAGTCGCACCACTTGATGCGCCGGCTGGGGTCTTCAGGGTGATCTTGAAGTCGCCCTTTTCGAATTCCAGGACGGCCAGATCGTTTTTCTTGAGTAGGTCGATCAGTGTGCGGACCTCTTGGAAGTCGCTACTCCCATTCCCTTGGGAAGCGCTTGCTTTGGCTATCTTGGCCGAGGCGGTGGACTTGTTAACGGGTGCCTTGGTCGTTGGTTTGACGGAAGGCTTCTTGGAGGTCTTGGTGTTACGTGCCATACGAACAAGAATTGTGGATTGATCACTCCTCTTAGGTCAAGCAAGTGATCCGGCTTTACAGCGGAAGTTCTTCCGGTTTTATTTAGGGACTATGTGGCTCCTCATGCCTTTTCTTGTAACCGTTCTCGTGATCGTCTGTTTCCTGATGATCCTCACGATACTCATGCAGCGTCCGAAGAGCGAAGGCCTCGGCGCCGCCTTTGGAGGAGGACTCACGGATAATCTCTTCGGCGCCCAGACGACTACTGTCCTGACCAAGTTCACGGTTTGGCTCGGCGGACTTTTCTTCTTCCTGACGTTGCTGATTTCCGTCCTGCAAGTGAAATCCTCCGCTGGTCCCACAGCCATTCAGAAGCAGTTGATGAAGGCCCCTGCTCCGGTCTCCTCGCCTGCCAAGTAATTTTCTGTGAGATCGGCCGCCTTGATCGGCCCCGTGACGGCATGGCTGAGCAAGGCTACTTCTCCAGTCGTCTTTGTTCCTACAATGGGAGCCCTGCACGAGGGGCATGCCTCACTCATTCGTCGGGCCAGACGACTTGCCGATCGCGGTGGTAAGAAGGGGCGTGTGGTCGTCTCCATTTTTGTAAATCCCAAGCAGTTTGGCCCCAAGGAGGATCTCTCTGAGTATCCCCGTCCTTTTGCCGAAGATGTGGCCCACTGCAAAAGAGAAGGGGTGGACCTCCTTTTTCATCCCTCTCCCAGGGAGATGTATGTGGTGGATAACTCCGTCGCGGTCAACGAGACCTCACTCTCTTTAGGTCTCTGCGGGGGCTCACGACCAGGTCATTTCGACGGTGTATGCACCGTCGTGGCGATGCTTTTCAATATTATCCGTCCCGATATCGCCATCTTTGGCGAGAAGGATTGGCAACAGCTTGCCGTGATCCGTCGGATGGTCCGAGATCTGAAGATCCCAGTGAAGATTGTCTGCCATCCCATTGTTCGTGAGGAGGATGGTCTGGCCCTCAGTTCGCGGAACCGCCTGCTATTGCCTGAATCCCGCCTCGTAGCACCCCGCATCTATCAGGCGCTTCTTGCCTCGGCCATGGAGGCTGAGGCGGGAGAAGCCTCCGTGACTCGACTCCGGCAGGGATTGAAGAAAGATTTGGCTGCCATTCCCGGCGCCGAGGTCGATTATGTGGAGATCGTGGATGAGTCAACTCTGGCACCGCTGAAAAAGCTTACTCCTCAGGTGAAAGCTCGCGCACTAGTAGCTGTCCGGTTTTTCCCTCTAGGAACAGTCTCTGTGAGACTGATCGATAACATCTCACTCCCTTTCCGTTCATGAAATCCTTCGATTATATCGTGATAGGCAGTGGCATTGCCGGCCTTACCTTTGCCCTCAAGGCCTCGGAGAAGGGATCCGTCGCCATCGTCACCAAGAAGTCGCGTGCAGATTCCAACACTGCCTGGGCCCAGGGCGGTATCGCCTGCGTCACCAGCAACGAGGACTCCGTCGCTCTCCATGTGAGCGACACCATCATCGCCGGTGATGGTCTCTGCAATGAGGAAGTGGTGCGCAGCATCGTGAGCGAGGGGCCTGAGCGCATCGCCGAGTTGGTCTCTCTCGGCATGCACTTTGACGAGCGCACCAACCAGGATGGCATCAAGGAACCCGACCTTGGGCGCGAGGGTGGCCATTCCAAGCGCCGGATCCTCCATGCGAAGGATGCGACTGGATTCGAGATCGAGAGAACCTTGCTTGCCGCCGTTGCGGCCCATCCGAATATCACTGTGCTCGAGAACCACATGGCCGTGGATCTCATCACCACGGGCAAGCTCGGCTACGCCATGCAGGATAGCTGCGTCGGCCTCTATGTGCTGAACGAGGCCACGGGCGAGGTGGAGACGCTGCGCTCCGATGTCACCATCCTGGCTACCGGAGGCTGCGGCCGCGTCTACCTCTACACGACCAATCCCGATATAGCCACCGGTGATGGAGTCGCTATGGCTTGGCGTGCGGGCGCGGCGATCACGAACATGGAGTTCATGCAGTTTCACCCGACCTGCCTCTATCATCCCAAGGCTAAGTCCTTCCTGATAACCGAGGCAGTCCGGGGGGAGGGGGGAGTTCTCACGGACAGTAAGGGACACCGCTTCATGGAGAAATATGACGAGCGTCTCGAGTTGGCTCCCCGCGACATCGTGGCCCGCGCTATCGATGCCGAGATGAAGCGTACGGGCAAGCCCTGCGTCTACCTCGACATCTCCCACAAGCCCGCGGACTTTATCCGAGAACGGTTCCCCACCATTTACGAGACATGTCTTGGCCTCGGGATCGACATTACGAAGCAGCCGATCCCGGTAGTACCCGCCGCTCATTATCAGTGCGGAGGGGTAAAAACTGACATGAACGGCGAGACGACACTGAGGGGACTCTATGCCGTCGGTGAAGTTGCCAGTACCGGACTGCACGGCGCGAACCGTCTAGCCAGCAACTCATTATTGGAGGCGCTTGTCATGGCTCATCGTGCCGAGGCGAAGGCCAGCCGAAACCACCGCCATCAGGAAACCGAGATCAGCCTCCCAGAATGGCGTCCTGGGAAGGTTCAGGACGTCGACGAACTCGTGGTGATTTATCACAACTGGGACGAGATCCGCCGTCTTATGTGGGATTACGTCGGCATTGTGCGCACCGACAAGCGGCTCCAGCGCGCGGCCACCCGCCTCCGCAATCTCCAGACCGAGATCCAGGAGTTCTACTGGAACTTCAAGATTACCAGCGACCTCCTTGAGCTCCGCAATCTTGCCACCGCAGCATCCCTTATTGTCGACTGCGCCATCAGCAGAAAGGAGAGCCGAGGACTGCACTACACGCTCGACTATCCCATGCATGACGAGGTGAAGTTTCATCACGACACCGTGATCCGTCGGATCTAATCCGAACCTTCCAACTCTTACCCGAAGGGAAGTTGGAATTGTCGCAGCGGGGCACTTGCAAACCTCACGAAATAGAGCTTAGTTGTGCCTCATGACTCCAGAAGAAGCCCAACTCATCAACGGACTCCACGATCGCCTCGATCAAGCCGCCCCTCAATCCCTCGATCTAGAGGCCGAGCGCCTTATCTCGAGCAGGGTGACTGCCAATCCCCGTGCTCCCTATCTTCTCACCCAGAGCGTTCTTGTGCTGCAGCAGGCCGTAACTGGAGCCCAGACCCGGATTGCTGATCTGGAAAAACAGCTTGCAGAGGCAAAATCGCCGGCCCAGCTCAGTGGTGGAAGCTTCCTTTCCGGAGTGGCCAATCTCTTCGGAACATCACAACCCGCACCTGCTACTGCACGACAGGTTGCTCCTCCTCCGCTTCCCCAGCAAGCCGTGGCCGCTGCTCCAGGACTCTCTCCATCCCAGGGGGGAAGTTTTCTCCAGAGTGCGCTTGGCACGGCCGCTGGTGTTGCCGGAGGGGCGTTGCTTTTCCGGGGTATCGAGAACCTGATGGGCCACAATGCCGGATCTTTCGGTGGTATGGGCGGCATAGGCCCCTCTGGAGGATTCCTTGATCAGAACCAGCCCACCGAGATCACCAATAACTATTACAATACCCCCTCTGATGCTTCTCAGGGTGATTCCAATTTTGATAACTCCGGCGACACACTGCTTGCTGACAATTCCGTCAGCTCAACAGACTTTGATCAGGATCAGGACATGGACTTCTCCGGAGGTGACGACTCCTCTTTTGGTTAAAGCTGAAAACAATTCAGAAAACTCAAAAAAAGGTTCTTCGCTATTTTTCAGTAGGTTCAGCAGGGAGTCAGGGAAGAGGTACAATCATGAATCTGGAACTCAGGAACTCAGGAACTCAGGAAGGGAGGGGAATTTTTTCAGCCATTTTTAAAAAACAGGACTTCTTGGACAGATTGCAGAATAAAACCGCCCCCTTTTCACGCCGGCTTGAGATGGCAGGTCATCCTTTTAACCCAAGGCCCGCTTTCACCGGCCTGGTGACTGAGTAGCACCTCGGTTTTGCAGCCAGCTAACAGCCCCGACAATTTTCACCCCGCCCTCCCAAATCCGTCCGTCTCCTCGGTGGTGGATCCCCATCTTTCTCTCGCTTTCCTGAGTTCTTGAGTTCCAGATTTTCCCCTGCATCTAGGCCTTACGTCCACATCCACTCGAAACAGCGAGGAGCCGAAAAAAAACACTACCCCGGCGGCCACTGCATGTGGCGGCCGCCAAGTACATGCAGATGTAGATGGGGAACGGTTTCCCCACCATCAGATCCATTATTGATCACGACGCGGTAGCCGTTTTCGGCTAAACCTTCCTGCCTTGCCGTTGATGCGGCAGCGGCTAGGAGAGTACCCAGGAGAGCGTTGTCGGAGGTGGACGCCTCACTGATCCGGGGTATACATCGCTTTGGAACCACCAGGAAGTGGACGGGTGCTTGCGGTGCAATGTCGCAGAAGGCGATCCAGTCTTCTCCCTCGGCTAGGATTGAGGCAGGGATTTCGCGCAAGGCTATCTTCTCAAAGATTGTCATAGAGCCTAATTGTCCTTGATCCTCAGTGAGGAATTGTTTGCTAACTCAGTTGAATCTCGAGGGGCTCACCGAGGCGCGACTCAACGGCGGCTTGCCCATGCTGACGAATGAATCCCACGATCTCCGCCCGAAGACTCTGCACGCTCCTGCGGCGCCTGCCCATACCCATGAGACGCACACATCCCGAGAGATCATGGATCTCCAGCCGTGCGGCCCTGGAACTCGCGGCGCGTTGCAGACGTTCTCCCAAGAGGCCAAAGAAAGCCAGTTCGTAGCCGTCCCCAGCCTCGCGGGCCAGTTCGGTGAGAGAGAGGCTGACCGGTGGATCGGGTAGGCGGAAGTGCATTGCCACATCATGGAATCCGAGCGACTCCAAGACATGGAGGACTGCCTCCGTGAGGTTTGGAATCTCCACAGTGGTGGCCTCGAAATCACGTTGTAGGTAGACCGAAACACTCTCGGCGATGTGCTCGGCGAGCCACCAGCGATGATGGCCAGCCTGTTCCGCCGCACTCATAATCGAGGCGGTGATCCAGCGCTTGTCGAAAGTCGCGCTCCTTCCATCGGGAAGGGTCACCAGCGGGATGCCATCGAGGAGTGCGATCATGAGGGATGCGCTAGTTGGAGATCTTGTTGAAGAGCTCCTTTTGGTCTTCGGAGACCGGGGCGCGACGTTCCAGAGACTGGATCTCCTCAATGAATTCCCCGATATCCTCGAAGCGTCGGTAGACCGATGCGAAGCGCACATAGGCCACGGGATCCACCGCGTGAAGGCGTTCCATGACCTTGGCACCAATGGTCTTGGTGGAGATTTCTCGATCTTGGCCGGACTCAAGATCAATGATGATCGCATGGACGGATTCCTCCATGATATCGAGAGAGATAGGGCGCTTCTCACAAGCCTTGATGAGGCTTCCGAGGAGCTTCTGGCGGTCGAATGGCTCCCTCCTCCCATCCCTCTTAACTGCAAGTAGCTCTACCCGCTCAATTTGCTCGTAGGTGGTGAATCTGCTTTCGCAGGCGATGCACTCCCTGCGGCGACGAATACTGGTGCCGTCCTTGGAGAGGCGCGAGTCGATGACCTTATCGTCTTGGGAGGAGCATTTAGGGCAAAGCATTGTGTAAAAACGGGGAGCTTTTTAGAAGACACCACAAGATATTGTGGGTGGGAAGGAAAAACAACCAACAATGGCATTTCCACGAGCAATCTTTCCGATAATTCCCGACAAAAGAATATGACATCCAATGTCGCAGGGGCAAATCAGGCAGTCAGCATCGCAGCACCGAATACTCCCGCGCTATCTCCCAAGGCTGGGCGAAAGATCGGGGTGTCGAAGCGGTCGTTGAAGAGATGCAATGCCACGGAATCGCGGGTCTCCTGCGAGTAGAGGAGATCGAGATTTCCCACCCCGCCCCCGATCACGATGGCATCGGGGTCTAGTATGTTCACTACCGCTCCCAAGGCTTCGGCGAATTTGCTCCGAAGACGCTCCAGCGTGGCCTGTGCATCGGCATTTCCGGAGGCTGCCAGGTCAACGATTTCAGGGAGCCTCAGCGATTTGCCGCTTAAGGAAGTAAAGTGTTTCTCTAGTGCTGGACCGGCACAGACCTTCTCGATGCATCCCTTCCGTCCGCAGTAGCAGGGTGTCTCCTCACCACGGAGGGGATTGTGTCCCCACTCGCCGCAGATGCCATGGGGGCCTGTCAGCACGCGTCCGTCCACCACGATGCCGCCGCCGACTCCGGTCCCGAGAATGATCCCGAAGACCGTCCTGAAGCCCTTGGCAGCCCCAAGCGTGGCTTCGGCAAGGGCACAGCAGTTGGCGTCGTTGGCAAGGATGACTTCCGATCCTAGGACTCGGGAAATGTCTGAGGCGAGGGGATGCCCGTTGAGGCACAGAGTATTCGAGTTCTTGAGGAGTCCGGAGGAAGGGATGGTGACACCGGGAGTTCCGACTCCGATCCGCTCAGGACGCTGGAGTCCCGAGGCATCCTCGAGCAGGGCAACCAGTCTGGAAATCTGGCCGAGGATATGGTCGTAGCCTTGAGGCGACTCGGTCGGCAGACGGAGTCTGTGAAGGGGCTTTTCGGGATGGGCCTTATCGAGGATCGCTCCCTCGATCTTCGTGCCGCCGAGGTCAATGCCCAAGTAGTGTTTTCGTTCCTGAGTTGCATTGGCGTTGAGCTCCCCAATCATTCCTATAGTTTTTATCATCGGGCAATGAGGGGCACCACTTCGAAATCCTATTCCCCCCGTACCGATGAAGCACTTGCTGAAAAAAGAAAACGAAAAGCACGACAGTAGGACAACACGGCCCTGCTTGAGACCCATGCCTGGGGCCTATTCCAATTGCCATCAAGCAAATGTTAGGAACTGCTTTGTGCATTCCTGCAGGATACTGAATAGAACTTCTTCCCCGCTGGGAGTGTGTTATTTCGGAATATGAGAACTCTCTTCACAAGAGCCCGAATGATTCTCCCCCCGGACGAGGGAATTGTGTTCGGTTCCTTGCTTGTCGAGAATGGGGTGATTGCCGGAGTGATTCCCATGAGTGCTCATCTTCCCGAAGTTGATGAGGATCATGTCTTTGATTGTGAGGGAGACTTCCTCGCCCCAGGTCTGGTGGATATTCATTGCCACGGAGCCATGGGGCGCGATTCCATGGAGGCGACTCCCGAGGCCTTCGGTAAGATCCTTAACTATCATGCCTCCCGCGGAACGACGACGACCGTGCTGACCACCGTGGCGGCTTCGCTTCCGGAGATGATGGTAGTGCTCAAGTGCGCATTGAATTATCGATCATCGGGCACGACGGTATCATCAAGACTTGCCGGAATCCATCTAGAGGGCCCTTACTTCTCGCCCTATCGACGAGGTGCTCATCGGGCGGAGATGCTTCGTTATCCTTCCGTAGAAGAGACCTCCCAGCTTCTTAACTATGCAGACGTGATCCGGCGCATGACCATTGCTCCGGAACTGCCTGGAGCCTTGGATCTGGTACGTGAACTTTGCAGGCTTGGGATTGCGGCCAGCGCGGGTCACTCAGATGCTACGGAGGAGGAGGCATTGGCCGGGTTCCATGCTGGAATCTCTCAGGTGACTCACCTTCACAATGCGATGTCCTCCACGCGAAAGACGGCACCTGACCCGAGACGCGGTCTGGCTGAGGCCGCGCTGGAGACTCCTGGTATCGTGTGCGAGTTGATTGCCGATGGTGTGCATGTTGCTCCGGAGTTGCTGCGTGAAGCATGGCTGGCCAAAGGATGGAAAGAGATAGCTCTGATATCGGATGCCACTGCCGGTGCTGGCCTCAAGGAAGGGGATAACTTCCGTCTCGGCGAACTAGTCTGCATGGTGGAGGAGAAGGGTGCATGGACTGGGGAAGGGAGTGCCCGCTGTCTTGCAGGTAGTACCGCGACCCTCCACGATGGGGTCAGGACAATGGTTTCAGAAGTAGGAGTTCCACTTGTGGAGGCGGTGGCGATGGCGACGCTTGTACCAGCAAACATCCTCGGTCTTGAAAAATCGCTTGGCTCACTCTCTCTTGGTAAAGTCGCCGACCTGATCCGCTTCAACTCCAAATGGAATATGAAAGGGATATGTGTCGGTGGCAGTGAGTTTTTTCTATGAGTACTTCCTCTGAGAGGTGAGTCATGCTCTTAGGTGCTAGGTGCTTCCAAATTCGAATTGTTTATTAAAATAAAATGGTGCACGAGATTCCTGGTCACTGTAGTGGACTTCCTGGCAACAGCCGTACCAAGAGTAACGAGTAACTCTAGGGACTTGTTTTCTCCCCCCCTAACCCCATAACCTAATGTTTAGATGAGTCTCGATATCCGCGCCATTCTTGAGGGGTTCGCTACAAGTGCGGGTCTTTCTCTCGACGGCGCGTCGATCCGGCGTTCCTCTTCGCGCTTTTGTCTCGGCGTCGAGCACGGTGACTATAACGGAACCGAGCTTTTCGGTGTTGGTACAGACCGGTTCATCTGGATGGCTTTCAAGCCTAATGATGTAGGTCGTCTTCGTCTTTACAGCGGGAACTTCGAGCAGGATGGACTGATCGACGTGGCGCTCGATGCTATTCCCGAGCCCGGAACGGCTCCCGATTCCTGGTCGCGATTTCCGCTCGGTGTTGCCTGGATCCTCAAGAAAAAGGGATACAATCTGCGCAGGGGTCTCGACGCGGTGTTGTACGGAAATATTCCCGGCGGCGGCATGTCCCGCTCTGCTTCGCTGACTCTCAATCTCCTGATCTCTTTGGCCGAAGTTAATGGCATCGAATTCCCCTCGCAGATGGGAATCGTCGATCTCGCGCTGGCCGTGGAGAACGAGTACATCGGTTCTCCTTGCGGAAATCTCGATCAGATCATGATCCTCTTTGCGCGCGAGGGGATGGGAACTCATTATAATCCGGTCAACCGTTCGATCCGTCATGTGCCCCTCGGTGAGGGAGCTCCCGACTTCCAGATCATGAGTCTGGATACCGGAACGATCCGGCCAGGGCTTGAGAAGTCGACCTACAAGATCCGTCACACGGAATGTGGGGAGATGGTGGACCTCTGCCGCGGACCCTTCGGAATCCAGTCACTTGGTGATGTCCGCTCCGAAGAACTTTTCCGGGCGATCCTCTCAAGATTTGGCACGACTCATCCCCATCTCTGCAAGCGTCTCGATTACATCTACCATGCCCAGCTTCGCTTCGAGCGGATGCTTCTGGCCTGGAGTGAAGGGGATATCAAGACGGTCGGTGAGATCTTTCGTGCAGACGGACTCGGACTGCGTGACGACTATCAGATCTCTGGCAAGGAACTAGAAACAATGTGTGACATAGTGCGTACTATTCCGGGTGTTCTCGGCGAGCGAATGCTCGGCGGTGGTGACCGTGGCGCCAGCGGTGCCCTGGTGCTCAGCGAGAGCGAGGCGGCTGTCCGCTCTGCTGTGGATACTGCCTATCCGCGAAGTCATCCCGAGTATGCAGGAAACTATGCCGTTCATTCCTGCAGGATGGTCGACGGAATCAAGACTCTGCCGGGCTGGGAATAGATGTCTGATCTTCGTCCCCACCGCCGCTGGAATCCGCTCACTCGCGAGTGGCTCCTTGTCTCTCCGCACCGCGCTTCCCGCCCTTGGCTGGGTCAGGTGGAGACCGTCAGTGAAGAGCGTCCCTCCTACGACCCCGGTTGCACGCTCTGCCCGGGAAACAAGCGCGTGGGCGGCGAGGTGAATCCTGAGTACAAGGAGACGTTTTTCTTCGGAAACGATTTCCCCTCGCTTCTTCCCCCTATGGAAACTATGGAAACGGAAGCTCCGGCTTCAATCTCCTCACCGCTTTTTCAGTCGAGGGATGTCTCCGGTGAATGCCGAGTGATTTGCTTCTCGCCACGCCATGATCTCTCACTCGCCCAAATGTCTCAGGAGGAGATTGCACTCGTTATCACGACATGGACCGATCAGAGCGCCGATCTTGGAAGCCGAAACCGCTGGGTACAGGTCTTCGAGAACAAGGGCGCGGCTATGGGATGCTCCAACCCCCATCCTCATGGCCAGATCTGGGCGGGAGATTTCATTCCTGAGGAACCGGCCAAAGAAGATCTCTCTCAGAAGGAGTATTTTTGCGAGCACGGGCGGCCTCTGCTGCTCGACTACGCTGCGGAGGAACTCCGTGACGGTTCACGCATTGTGGTCGAGGGTGAGCACTGGTTTGCTGTCGTTCCTTACTGGGCACTCTGGCCTTACGAGACGCTACTTCTCCCGAAGCATGATCATGTTGCCCGCCTGACCTCCCTGCCAGAGAGTCACAAGCTCGATCTCGCCGAGACGATGCGCCGACTCCTGGTGCGTTACGACAATCTCTTCCAATGCTCCTTTCCCTATTCGATGGGGTGGCATGGGGCTCCTTTCCCGACGGCCAATGGTGAGAAAACTGATAAGCGGGAGAATGTTGACGTGTACTGGCAGCTTCACGCCCATTTCTACCCCCCGCTTTTGCGCTCTGCCTCGGTGAAGAAGTTCCTGGTCGGCTACGAGATGCTAGCTGAGGGACAGCGCGATCTCACGGCCGAACAAGCCGCGGAGCGTCTACGCTCGCTTCCGAATCGTCATTACACGGCCTGATCCTGGAGAGGGGAAGGTGTCCCTTCCGGCGCCTGTTCCCATATCTGCCTCCTCGCTGTTTGGAGTGGGAGTGGACGTAAGGCCGGGATGCAGGGGAAAATCTGGAACTCAGGAACTCAGGGAAAAATGAGGCAAATTCCAACCATAAGGATCATGAAAGAGGATCAAACCGAAGTTTGCTGCTCCGACTGATGAAATCTTTTCTTTTCTCCCTTCCTGAGTTCCTGAGTTCCAGATTCATTAGTGTCCCTCTTCCCTGCCTCCCCTACTCACGGATGCCCCTACTGAAAATAAAGAAGAACCCGATATCTCTTTCGGAGAGCTTGCCCGAGTGCACTTTTCATGGGAAATATGGCGGATCGCACGCCATCGCTACAGTTGGGAAGAGGGTAGGGAACGTCGTCGGAAGCCTTGGTTTCTACGGCTCTGGTTCCTCGTGCCAGTATCGCTCCTAATCCTGACTTCGCTGGGGGCCCTGATCGTCTATGGATGGCTGGTTTCGGAGTTTAAGGCCAAGGCTGACTCATTTGATCTGGCGAAGATCCCCAAGATGGAGTCGGCGAGTGTCATCCTTGACCGCAACGGTCAGCAGATGGGCAAGATCTTTATCCAGAATCGCCTGCCCATTCCCTATGATCAGATCCCTAAGGAGATGGTGAATGCTGTTGTCGCTGAGGAGGACAATAGGTTCTTCGATCATCACGGCGTCGATTACTTCGGAGTGCTGCGTGCGGCGGTCAGTAATTGGCACCAGGGTAAGGTCAAGCAGGGAGCCAGTACGGTGACCCAGCAGTTGGCGCGAAACTCGTTCGACCTGCATGAGAGGAGCTACCGTCGCAAGCTCTTAGAAATGTTCCTGGCCGAACGCATCGAGGATCATCTTACCAAGGAGAAGATCATGGAGTATTACCTGAATCGCGTTTACTTCGGAAGCGGGTTCTACGGGGTCGAGGCTGCTGCCAGGGGCTACTTCTGGAAGGCTGCCAAGGATCTGAGTGTCGGAGAATGCGCTATGCTCGCAGGCCTGCTCAAGAGCCCCAATTACTACTCTCCCTGGAATAACCCCAAGGGTGCGAAGAAGGTCCGGAATTTCGTTCTCGGTCGCATGAGGGAGATGCACCTGATCACGCGCGATGAGTACGACGGAGCCGTGGAACTAAACCTCTCCGTTCGCAAGAGGACGAATCCGAACAGGGTCTCCTATGCCATTGACCTAGTCCGCCAGCAGGCTATTGCGGCACTGGGATATGACACGGCGATGAACGAGGGGGTGAAGATCGAGACGACCTTCGATGCCAAGCTCCAGACGGCGGCGGAACGAGCGTTGAAAAGCCATCTGACACAAGTTGAGAGCCAACCCGGCTTCGCCCACATCACCTGCCAGCAGTACCATCAGATCAACGCGAAGATGGAAGAGGCGGCACAGCGTGGAGAGTCAGTGACTATGCCCCCTCCCGCCTATCTCCAGGGTGCGGTCTTGGCGGTAGATAATGCTACGGGAGGCATCCTGGCTGTTGCCGGAGGACGTGACTTCCTGCACAGCGAATACAACCGGGCCCTCCAAGGACGCCGTCCACCCGGAACACTCTTCACCCCAATGGTGGCTGCTGCCGCCTATGCGAACGGTCTCTTCCCGGGAGAGCCTGTCGATGATGACTGCATCGACAACCACTTCGTGATGATCGGTGGAGTCAACGGCATCCTGGGGGAATGGGGAGTGGAACGTGCTGACAACGAGTATGAGGGGCCAATGCCTTCGAGTGAGGCTGTGGCCCGCGGTAAAAATGCCGCCGTCGTTCGTCTCGGTTATAAAACCGGCCTCGATCAGCTCAACAAATTCTGTAAGGCCGCCGGCATTCGATCTCCGCTCCGAGATGTGGCCAATGCTTATCTCGGTTCCAGCGAGATGTGCCTTGATGAACTGACCCTTGCCTACACGGCCTTCCCAGGTGGAGGGACACGCCCGGCTAAGCTCTTCACAATCACGCGTATCACCGATCAGGAGGGGAATCTCCTCTATGAGAATCCTGCGACCCGTGTCCCAGTCCTCCCTGCCGAGGCAGCATATCAGATGCATTCTGTCCTTCATGAGGCCCTCTTCAAGGCATGTGCTCAGGAGGTGACTGCCTCGGGGATCTCGACGAATACATTGCTGGCGGGCAAATCAGGAACGGCGTACGACTTCACCGACACTTGGTTTGTCGGTTACTCGAGCACCGTGACCTGTGGTGTCTGGGTCGGATTCGACAAGCCTCAGAAGATCTACCGCGGAGCCTTCGGCAAGGATCTTGCTCTTCCGATCTGGGCCCAGGTGATGAACGCTTCTCAGGTATCCTTTCCGTCCAAGTCTCTGATTCTGCCTGCGGGCTTGAAGCAGATCGAGATCTGCAGAAATTCAGGGCTGCTTGCCATCGAGGGATGCCGGAAGCTCCCAGGAATGAATGCTAGGGTTTACGCCACGGATGCCGAGATACCCACTGAGTCTTGCGATATCCACGGCGGAGGGGTGAGGAGTTACAATCGCGACATTGATCAGGCTGAATGGCCCAGGGCGGCCGCAGCAGTCGATCTGACACGTGTTCGTCCGATTCCTATTAATGCACCGACGCTTCTGGCCCAGAATGATCTCTACCGATCGGTGAATCCCACCTTGAGCGTGGGAGCCGCCGAGGATGCGAATATCAAGGTGGCCCGTGCCACTTCACCCGATGGCAAGGATCCAGGAACCGACGGTAAGGGTGGGGCTGGGACGGCAGATGCCACGAATGTGGCCGTTGCTTTGCCAGTTGGTGAAAAAGAGGTGAGGAAGGCGGAAGCTGTCCGTCCCATGGATCTCCCGAGCGCTGTGCCGGTCATGACGATTACTGCACCGAAACCGGCGGAATTTTAGAAAATAGGTACCTCAACTAGTGTGTTTCGGATCTCTCGCTGCTGGCCGAAGTCGCCATGGTTCTCGACAGCGTTTCTTACGACATCTTCCATTCCAATAATGGGATGCACGGATGTCAGCATGGCGAGGAGGAGTACCGCACGCCTTAGATGCCAAGTTGATCTACGCCACAACCACCCCCCCTCAAACTCAGCACCCCTGTGCCTCAGTGTATTCCCTGCTATGCTGATGAATGAATAGACGCACGCAAAGGCCATTCGGAACTTCGCCGTGACAATGTCCACTTCAACCCGCAGGGAAGTTCGGTCCATGGGCAGCAGCTCACCGCTGCGAGCAGTAAATTAGTATCGACGTAGGGTTAGCGGCTTTTAGGCAAGATCCTTCTTTTTGAGCCGGGAGATCAAGTTCTTCCTTGAACGCCTGAGATGCGAGAGCATGGCACTCGCCGCTGCCTTGGAGTCATGTTTTTTAAGGGCCGCGTAGATGGCACGATGCTCGACGAGCACCCTTGCTGATCTGCCTGGATCGAGTTCGTGGGTGCTGCGGGAAAAGCTGAGGGAGGGAGCGTTCAGGAGCCCCTTCGCCACGGTGAAGAAGAGGGAGTGTCCCGAGGCCTTGATGATTTCAAGATGAAAATCGATGTCGGCATCCGCGAAGCGGGTGGGATGAGTCAGGTTCCTCTCCATAACCCGGAGTTGCCCCGCAATCGCAGTGAGCGGCCCTCCTCGGGATGCAAGCAGGCGTGCCGCCTCCGTCTCCACGAGGATTCGAAGATCCATCAGTTCGAGGTAATAGATGCCGTTTCGCTGTAAGGTGGCGTAGAGGGAGAGGGAGTTGCCGATGAGTTCCCGGGAGGGGGCAGACACATAGGTTCCGCTGCCGCGACGGCTTTCGAGCATGCCGCGCGATTTGATGGCCTGCAGGCCCTCCCTGACCACGGTCCTGCTGATCCCGAACTCCTGTTCAAGTTCTGTTTCGGAGGGGAGCTTGTCGCCCGGCTTGAGGACGCCGCGCAGGATACTCCCTTCCAGCGAGCGGATCATCGTGGAGGAGAATTGTTTTGGCATTCCCTTCTTTTCTCATCGGCATGGGTGCTTGGCCACAGCAAAGATGCGCTTGACTCCGGGCGCCGGAATTTGAAACTACTCATACAACTTTTCCCCCAATGAATAGCTCCTTCGTCTCCCTAGATAGTTTTTCACTATCCTCTATCTCGCCGCCATGGCCGCGTTTGAGGTCCTCTTTGTGATCCCACGCTAACCATGCCTAGCCGTTTCGTCCTATGAAAAAAACCCTCATCTCATCGCTGCTGATCCTCCTGACAGGATGCGCCGTCCAGCCCGTCCATCGCTATGCATGGGTAACCGGTCTCCGTCCGGAAAAGGCGGGTCATTACGAGGATCTGCACGCGCATCCCTGGCCATCGGTCACTTCGATGCTCAAGAAGTGCCATGTCCGCGACTACTCCATCTACGAACGGGAGATCGGAGGGAAAATCTATCTCTTTTCGTATCTGGAATACACCGGCAGGGATTTCGACGCTGACATGAAGAAAATGGCCGCCGATCCCGAAACCCGCCGATGGTGGAAAGAGACGGATCCCTGCCAAGCCCCCCTGCCGGATGCGGCCGCCAAAGGTAAGATCTGGAGTGATACCAAGGAAGTCTTTCACCTCAACTGACGCTACCATGCTCCTCACAGACAAGATCATCTTCCTCACCGGCGGTTCCACCGGGATCGGACTCGACTGTGCCAAGGCCTATGCCGCCGAGGGTGCCTCTGTGGTCATCGTCGCACGCAACGGGGCGGAGGCTGAGAGCCAGGCTGCCAAACTCGGGGAGAGGCATCTCGGATTCGCCTGCGATGTCTCCGACGACTCTCAGGTGAAGGCCGCGATCGTGCGCACGCTGGAACGCTACGGACGAATCAATGCCATCCACAACAACGCCGGGATCGCCACGCCCAGTAAGCCGTTGCATGAGACGAGTGATGAGGAGTGGGATGCCCTCTTCAATATCAATCTCAAGAGCGTTCTCTACACAACGCGTCACGGACTTGATGCGCTCAAGTCGTCCCGGGGATGCATTCTCAACACCTCAAGCTTGGTTGGGGTGATCGGGCAGGAGATTCATGCCGCCTACACCGCCACCAAGGGGGGTATGAACACGCTCACCAAGTCGATGGCCCTTGATTATGCAAGGGACGGGGTGAGGGTTAACGCCGTGTGCCCTGCAGGCACCTGGACCCCGATGCTCCGCAAGTGGGCATCCGAACAGCCCGATCCTGCTGGGGTGAACAGCTACTTGGATGAAATCCATCCCCTCGGCTACTGCCCCGAGGGCGATGTGATCGCCGACGCGTGCGTCTATCTTCTTTCCGACAAGGCCCGCTTCGTCACCGGCCACATCATGCACGTGAGCGGTGGAGCGGAACTTGGCTACCGCAGGAGTTCCTAAGCAGTCCACGTACCACTGGACATTCCCGACCAACACGACGCGTCACAACCCTTCATGATTAAAAACATCACCACGCACGACGCGCGCTTCGCCATCGGCTCGGGGCACGGGAGCGATGCCATTCACAAGGATCCTGTCTACTCATACGCCGTCACGGAACTGCACGACGACTCCGGCCTGACTGGGACCGGCCTCGCCTTCACGCTCGGGGAAGGGAACGATCTCGTCTGCCGTGCGGCGGAGTTCTATGCTGCCAGTCTCAAGGGGCGTGACATCGAGGAAGTCATGGCCGATTTCGGTACTATCCAGCACGGGATGGCCGACGAGCAGCAGTTTCGCTGGCTGGGGCCTCATAAGGGTATGGTTCATCTGGCTCTCTCCTCCGTTACCAACGCCTGTTGGGATCTCTGGGCCAAGAAGCGCGGACTGCCTCTCTGGAAGCTCCTGCTCGAACTGACTCCAGAACAGGTGGTCTCCACGCTGGACCTCTCCTACTTGGAGGATGAGTTGACCGCCGCCCAGGCGGTATCGCTCCTCCGCGGAGAGGTGGCCACTCGCGGTTCCCGCATGAAGGTTCTTAAAGAAGGATACCCCGGCTATGATACCTCGGTGGGATGGTTCAACTATTCCGATGAGCAGGTCCGGGAGAACTGCAAGAAGGCCATCGATGCGGGATTCACTGCCATGAAGCTCAAGGTTGGCGCCAAGGATTCCGACCGGGACATCCGTCGCGCCCATATCGTCCGTGATGTGGCGGGCCCTGATGCCCGGGTGATGGTCGATGCGAACCAGCAGTGGACTCTTCCCCATGCACTCGATGTCTGCGCCAGGCTCTCCGCAATCAACCCCTTCTGGATCGAAGAGCCCACCCATCCCGACGACATTCTGGCCCACAAGACCCTGGCCGATGCCATTGCGCCGTTGAAGCTGGCTCTCGGTGAGCATGTGCCCAACAGGGTGATCTTCAAAAACTACCTACAGACCGGCTGTGCCGGCTTCATTCAGGTGGATGCCGTCCGCGTCGCGGGAGTCTCGGAGTTCTTGGCGGTCAGTCTGCTCTCCAGAAAGTTCGGCATCCCCGTCGTCCCTCATGTGGGAGACATGGGACAGCTTCACCAGCATCTCGTCCTCTTCAACCACATTGGCATGGGCCACGAGGCACTCTTCCTCGAGCACATCCCGCACCTGCGCGAGCACTTCGTCCATCCCGTCCGTGTCGAGGCAGGTGTTTATCATACACCCGAGGAACCGGGAAGCGGCTGCGATCTGAAGTGAGTCACCTCTCATAGGTACTTCCATTAAAATTCCCGAAGGCATCGTCGATGCCCATGTTTGAACTCTGCATCCGCCACGACCAACTCGTCGGGGTGACGGATCTCGCACGGAAGTTTCTCGGAGTCCTCTTCATCCTGGATCATTTTGGAAAGCCCCCCAGTGAAGCAGGGGGAGTTGGAACTATGGAGTTCGCAATTGCGGCAACTCGCGCGGCTTCCCAATGTCAGCTGCAAAGTTTCCGGACTCACGACGGAGGCCGACTGGGAGCAGTGGACAGCGGCTGATCTGAAGCCGTATTTCGAGATGGTGCTGGAATCCTTCGGGCCCGACCGCGTGATCTTTGCCGGCGACTGGCCGGTCTGCACCCTGGCCACGGAGTATCAGCGGTGGGTCGGGATGGTTGCCGAACTCACCTCCTTGCTTTCCGCAGAGGATTCCGCCAAACTATTTTGCTCGAACGCCGAACGGATTTACCGGATTTAGGATACAGACCATTACATTCAAACCCAACCTTTCAATGACCACACCTGCATCCCGACGCTTTGATAACCGTCACGCCCTCGTCACCGGGGGAGGCTCCGGAATTGGTCAGGCCATTGCGCTGAGACTCGCCTCGGAAGGGGCCACCATCTCGATTCTGGAACTCCGACCCGAAGCCGGTGAGGAAACAGCCTCCCTCATCCGTAGGGCGGGGGGAGAGGCGAGCGTTCTTGCTGCCGATGTCTCTGACACGGAATCGGTCCGCACTGCGTTTTCCGGTCTTGAGCGCCTCGATGTCCTCATTAACAACGCCGGTATCGCCCATGTCGGCAACGTCCTCACAACCACGCCCGCAGACCTCGACCGTCTCTATGCCGTGAATGTCCGTGGAGTCTATCACTGCCTCCATTTCGCCGTGGAAAAAATGATCGCGGGTGGGGGAGGAGTGATTCTCAACATGGCCTCGATCGCTTCCAAGGTAGGAATCCCCGACCGCTTCGCCTACAGCATGACCAAGGGAGCAGTGCTGACGATGACTCTCTCAGTGGCCCGAGACTTTGTGGAAAAAAAGATCCGATGCAACTGCATCTGCCCCGCCCGGGTCCATACTCCATTCGTGGATGGCTTCTTGGCCAAGACTTATCCTGGCAAGGAGGCCGAGATGTTTGCCAAGCTCGCCGCCGGTCAACCGATCGGTCGCATGGGCGAACCGGACGAGGTGGCTTCGCTCGCTGCCTTCCTCTGCTCCGATGAGGCTTCCTTCATCACCGGCTCGGCTTACGATCTCGATGGAGGTTTTACTCTCCTGCGTTAAGGGATTTATTCTTCCGCATTCGATTCACGAAACTCAACACCAGCAATACATGAAACTCATCCGATTCGGTCAACCCGGCAACGAACTCTGCGGCGTCCTCCTTCCCGATGGCCGCCAGATTGACGTCTCCTCCTCTTTTTCCCGTTATGACGAGGAGTTCTTCGCTTCGGACGGGATCAACCGCCTGCGAAAGTGGCTTGAGACAAATGTGGTGTCGGCACCGGTTGTGACTGAGGGAACGCGTCTCGGACCATCGATCGGGCGACCCAGTAAAATCATCTGCATCGGCTTGAATTATCGGGACCATGCCGAGGAATCAGGCATGGATGTGCCGGCGGAACCCGTCGTTTTCTTCAAGTCGACGACCGCGCTGACCGGTCCCAACGATGGTTTGGTGATTCCCCGCGATTCTGAAAAAACCGACTGGGAGGTGGAATTGGGCGTCGTAATCGGTAAGACGGCCCGCCACGTCGCCGAATCGGATGCCATGAATTATCTCGCCGGATATGTCCTTCATAACGACTACAGCGAGCGGGCTTGGCAGCTCGAACGAGGAGGCCAGTGGGTGAAGGGAAAGAGCGCCGACACCTTCGCCCCTCTCGGACCATGGCTGGCGACGGCTGATGAGATTACCGATCCCCACAATCTCCGACTCTGGCTCAAGGTCAACGGAGAGACCAAGCAGGATGGAAACAGCAGCAACCTCATCTTCAAGATCCCCTTCCTTATCTCCTACCTGAGCGGTTTCATGACCCTGCTGCCCGGTGACGTTATTTCGACGGGCACTCCCGCTGGAGTTGGACTCGGATTCAAACCGCCTAAATATCTCAAGCCCGGCGACATCATTGAACTCGGCATAGATGGCCTTGGTACCCAGAAGCAGACTGCTCAGGCGTTTGCTTGAGAAACAATCAGCTCCGGATCGTCCCCTCGTTCAGACCCAAAGAGCCTGAACTGCCGTCACTGCGCGGAGGTACAGCGGGTGGCGTCCTCCACGGGAGAGTTCGGCCAGGAGAATCTCGCGGGTCTCTTCACGGGGTGCGCAGACCATCCTGCTGGTGGGTGCGATGCTCGTTCCCTGCGCTGTGGTGACATAGAGATCGGAACCCGATTCTCTCAGGAGATGAAACTCCGCATTCTCGGAAATTAGGTTCATGCGCGAGATGCTTGCTCCCTCGGCCTCTTTCAGTTCCACGCTAACGATGTCGCCACGTGCATCACGGAACTCCGGATTGGCCGATGTATTGGAGAGGCTCCATCCGAGGCGGTCGGCCAGCCATCCCAGCAGGAGCAGAGCCGTGGTGCGCGATCCATGGGCATAATCGAGTTCCAGTTTTCTCAGGAGCTGAAGCTCGGACAAGTTGCCGGGAATGTCAAAGATGGCAGCCAAGGCCTGGCGTACGGGAAGGGAGCGTGCCCAGTTTAGATCGCAGAGTACGGTGCGGGCTTCGGCGAGTCCGGCGATCTGTCTGATCAAACCGAATTGTTCCTTGGGATTCTTCCAGTGCCTGCTGTCAAAAAGCAACCTGTCAACCCAGCGCCAGAGCTTGCCATCAATGGGGGGACGGAAATCGGCCTGCCACCAGAGTACCAACGGCAGGTCAGAATCGAGATGCGAGAATACGACGCTTTGAAGGGAACGAGCTGCCAAGCCGGCAAGCTGAAAGCAGATCTGCTCGCTGCAGACGGAGCCCCCCTTGGCCCCTCTCAAGTAGCAATGCATGGTGATCCACGCATCGGCGCTGCTCCCTTCGGCCTTGGGATCGGCCTCAATAAGGATGGCCCGCATCGCGTGCTCACCCGCGATCCCTCGGATTGTCTCAGTGTTACGCTCTAGGGACCCAGGCTTCTCGTTATAGATAGCCAGGTTGATAAGGGATGCGCGGGTCTTGCTCTCGCCGCTCTCCTCCCAGAGTTTACCAAGTGCTTTTTCGATGCCGCCGATCGGCACTGGGATGCCGGGAATAAAGCTCACATTCTCCTCCAGGTGACGCCGTGACGTGCGGCCAACTCAGCCGCCTCTGCCGGCCCCCAGGATCCGGCGGTGTGGAAGGCAAGATCGTCGGAGCGTGTCTTCCAAGCCTCTTCAATCCCGTCCACGAAGGCCCAGGCCTCCTCCACTTCGTCGCGTCGTGCGAAGAGGGTAGCGTCGCCCGACATCGCGTCGAGTAGGAGACGCTCGTAGGCCTCAGGGGTAGCTTTACCGAAGGAGGTTCCGTAATGAAAGTCCATCTTCACGGGCTCGATACGCAGGCTGGAGCCGGGCATCTTCGCGCTCATGCGGAGGGAGATTCCCTCATCAGGCTGGATGCGTATTACGAGGACGTTCTCATCGAGGCCTTCGCCGCTCCGGTTAAAGAGGACGGGTGGTACGCTCTTGAATGTAATGGCGATCTCCGTGCCGCCCTTGGGCATACGCTTGGCGGTGCGGATGAAGAAGGGGACTCCCGCCCAGCGCCAGTTGTCGATGTTCACCTGAAGGGCCACGAAGGTCTCAGTGGTCGAATCCTTAGGAACCCCATCAGCCTCGCGGTACCCGGGAACGGGTTGGCCGTTGATCAATCCGGCTGTGTATTGGGCTCGCACGACATGGTTGAAGACATCATCACCACGGAGTGGTCGTAGGGAGCGCAAGACCTTCACCTTCTCGTCGCGGATCGCATCGGCACTCAGGCTTGTGGGAGGCTCCATGGCCGTCAGGGTGAGGAGCTGGAGCAGATGATTCTGGATCATGTCACGCATGGCTCCGGAGGTATCGTAGTAGCCGGCGCGTCCCTCGACTCCTAGCGGTTCGACCGCCGTGATCTGGACGTGGCTGATATGATTCGAATCCCAGAGCGATTCAAAGATCGAATTGGCGAAACGCATCACCATGATGTTCTGCGCGGTTTCCTTGCCCAAATAATGATCGATTCGGTAGGTGTCGCACTCCGGGAAGACCTCGCTGACAAGGGTATTGAGAAGCTGTGCGCTCTTGAGATCCTTACCAAAAGGCTTCTCGACGATTACGCGGGCCCAGCTTCCCGGATTAGCGGAGCTGAGTCCGCTTTCACGCAGGTGGCTTAAAATGACCGGGAACTGGTCGGGTGCGACGGCCAGGTAGTAGAGGCGGTTGCCAGCGGTGCCACGGTTGCGATCAGCCTCATCCATCTGTTTCGCAAGTGTTGTGTAGCCTTCTGCCTGATCGAAGGGGCTCTGGTGGTAGATGATCGATGAGGCGAACTGTGCCCAGAGCTCTTCGTTGAGAGGAGTGCGGGAGAACTTGCGCGTCGATTCCTCCAGCTCCTTGCGGAACTGCTCGGAGGTCTTTTCTCGTCGGGCAAACCCGATGATCGTGAGAGCCGGTGGTAGCGCTCCCTCGGCAGCCAGATTATAGAGCGCCGGGATAAGCTTGCGGTGGGTGAGGTCACCGGTCGCACCGAAGATAACAAGCGTGCAGGGCTCTGGTGAGATGCGGTTGGCGATCCCCTCACGGAGGGGGTTGACGATTGGAGAAGGCATGGGAAGTGAAGGAAGAGACCTGAAACTTGAAAGCTGAATAAAGAGACGTATTAGAAAAAATGATACGAGCTATACGGAAGGTGTGGTTGCGTCCGAAGGATGAAACAATTCTGGGAGGTAAGGGAAAGAAGGACTGGCAGTTTTCTGATTCCCTCCCCTTTCAGGTTTCAAGTTTCAGGTATCAGCTTTTGTTTCGCCTCCCCGTCAGGGGAGAGGGAACCGTGCCGTGAAGGCTGTGACTTCCTTTCGAAGTTTAGCAAGGGCATCCTCATCGTTCCGGGCTTTAAGGCCTGTATCGATGAAGTCGGCAACCTGCATCATTTCCTCCTCCTTGAGTCCACGTGTGGTCATGGCCGGAGTGCCAAGGCGGATACCGCCGGTCTTGGAGATAGGCTCGGTGTCGAAGGGGATGGCGTTCTTATTGACGGTGATAGCCGCTTTATCAAGTGCCTCTTGCGCCTCGAGACCATTGATTCCCTTGGAACGCAGATCAACAAGGAGGACATGGTTGTCAGTGCCTCCGGAGCTGATCGTGTAGCCGAGCATACTAAGGCGTGCAGCAAGTGCCTTGGCATTGAGGACTACTTGCTTTGCGTACTCCTTGAACGAAGGCTGGAGTGCTTCATGAAAGCAGACAGCCTTGGCCGCGACGACCTGCATGAGAGGCCCTCCCTGAACGCCGGGGAAGACTTGTCCATCAATCTTCTTGGCATACTGTTCCTTGCAGAGGATGAGGCCGGAACGGGGTCCACGGAGACTCTTATGCGTGGTTGTCGTGACAAAGTCGGCGACAGGAACGGGATTCTGATGGACACCACCTGCAACGAGGCCTGCGATGTGCGCCATATCAACGAAGAGGTAGGCTCCGACGGAGTCGGCAATCTGACGGAGTCGCACGAAGTCGATCTCGCGAGGGTAGGCGGAGGCGCCGGCCGTGAGCATCTTCGGGCGAACTTCCTCGGCCTGCTTGGCAAGGGCATCATAGTCGATACGGCCATCGGTCTGCGAGACGCCGTAGTGGGTGACCTCGTAGAGCTTGCCTGAGAAGTTGGCCTTGTGTCCGTGGGTCAGGTGACCGCCATGCGCCAGATCCATGGTGAGGATTTTGTCGCCGGGTTGGAGGACGCTGAAGTAGACAGCCATGTTGGCCTGGCTGCCGCTGTGGGGTTGAACGTTGGCATGCTCGGCTCCGAAAAGCCTCTTCGCACGTTCGATAGCGAGTCGCTCGACGACATCGACATGCTCACACCCGCCATACCAGCGGCGTCCTGGATAACCCTCGGCGTACTTGTTGGTGAGGCAGGACCCCTGGGCCTCCATGATGGCCTGGCTGGTGAAATTCTCTGAGGCAATGAGCTCGATGTGTTCAAGTTGGCGATGATGTTCGGCCGCGATGGCTTCGGCGATCTCAGGATCGGTCTTCGCTAGGGCGCTGGTGGAGTCGAGTGAGGAGTGGGAGTCTGTTGCTTGTGACATGGTGATAGAAGATTGATCCACAAAATCGCGGATTTGTACCAGCGCGCTTTTAATGACATCACGGCAGCGCTTATAGGTTGTGAGGCCCTGGCCGATCGGATCAGGCACGTCGCCGCCGATTTCGGTGAACTCTCCCAGGAGACGCACCTTCCCGGAGTGCTCCGGAAAAAGGAGGTCGATCAGTCGGTAATGATCCCGTGTCATTGTGAAGACATGGGTGCAGCGTTCCAGAAGTTGCTCGGTCACCGGTTGACTCCGAAAGGTAAGCAGGTCGATTCCCAGCTCCGAGAGAGCGGCGACGGCCGGTTGGCTGGCATGGGCACCTAGAGGTGCGTTCATGCCGGCAGAGAGGACGGTGGTATCCTTACGGTCTCCCAGAAGATCCTTCATGAGACCCTCCGCCATAGGGCTTCGGCAGATATTTCCCGTGCAGACGAATAGGATGGTTTTCATGAAGGACGTTTTGTCCGATGGAAAAGTAAGGGGAAAGACCACATCACTGTCTTTAAGTTATGAATCTAAAAATCCGAAGTCAATGCGGTCATAGAGGGAAAATTCCGAATAAATAACATTTCCTACCTAAGGAAACGCTGACTAAATGAATACAATGTGCGTCACCCATGGAGGGAACACGCTTTTTTAGTGACAGCGATCGAGAACTTGTGATACATCTTCTCCTTAAATATTATGCAACGTAAAAGTGCCTTCTCCCGCAGACTCCCCGATCTGGTCACTGAGGAACTGGTAGCAGTTCTTTCCAAGAAGGGAACTTCCTTTGAGTTTAAGCAGCTCTTCGATGTCGTCCACGACCGTCTCAAGAAGCGTAATGCTGCAAGCGGTGGGGAGGAAATGCTTCGGCTCAGAGCTTACGAGAAGCTTCAGCACCTTGTTTCCCGTAACATGGTGAAGAAAAGCGGCAAGAAGTACAAAGGCCTGGTCTCTTTGGCCCATGCCATCGCTCCTGAGGAGCCACTTCCTGCCCCCCAGGTTCCGGGCATCGTCTCCATTACTCCTGCTCCGGTTCAATCACTTAAGAAGCCTGTGGCGAAAGCTACGGTAAAGACCTCTGCAAAGCCTACCAATGTCAAAGCTTCAAAGCTGGCCTCCAAGCCAGCTGCCAAGAAGGCAACGGTCAAGGCCCCCGTAAAAAAAGCTCCATCTAAGGTCTCTAAGCCAGCACTCAAGAAAGCCGTGGCTGTTAAAAAGCCGGCTCAGAAAGCTTCGGTGAAGAAGGTCGCCGGCAAACGCAAGTAACTGCATCTCCGATCATGGACGGCACCCTTGGAAGCTTAAGCGGCTACGGATCCCTCCTCATTCACATAGTGGTTTGCGTCGGTTTGGCGTTGACCATGTGGGTTGCCAGTGTTCTGCTCGGACGGGTTGGAACGCGCACGGGAGTCAAGGATGTTGCCTATGAGTGCGGCATGCTTCCTGAACCTGGCCCTCAGCCACGCTTCAGTGTCAAATTCTACTTGGTGGCTATGTTGTTCATCTTGTTCGATATCGAAATTGTATTCCTGTACCCCTGGGCCTTGGTTTACCGGGAGTATCTGATGCAGTATGGCTTGAGCATTCTTTGGACTCTTGTCACTTTCTCTGTGGTGCTGTTTGTTGGCTATATTTACGCCATCAAGAAGGGCGCCTTGGATTGGTCTAGATAATTCTCCGCCTTCTGGGTAAGATGCCCCCTAATGATTAACAATTCTTGGGAGAAGGTTCTAGCGGGTGAGAGGATCGTACCTGTGGTCACTATCGACAACCCAGAACAGGGGTGTGCACTGGCCGCCACGCTTCTAGAGGCGGGCATCCGAGTCATTGAGGTGACGTTCCGAACCCCCGTGGCTGCCGAGGCTATCTCCAAAATCGTTGCAGGATGTCCTGGAATGTCGGTCGGAGCGGGAACCATCCTCGAGCCCGAGCAACTCAGACGCGCGGTTGATGCGGGGGCTGCTTTCGCCCTCTCCCCCGGACTGGATGAGCGGATCATCGAGGCCGCGGCGAAATTCTCCCTCCCTTTCATTCCAGGTGTGATGACCCCTGGCGAGATGCTTCGTGGGCTTTCCCTTGGATGTCCCCTTCAGAAGTTCTTTCCGGCAGAGTCAGCAGGCGGCGCTCCTTTCCTAAAACTGCTTGAGGGACCCTTCGGGCACACGCCACTCCGCTTTGTGCCGACTGGAGGGATCAATGCTGACAATATGGCATCCTATTTGGCCCTTCGCGCCGTTGCTGCTGTGGGAGGTTCCTGGTTCGTTGACCGCAAGGCCGTCGCCACAGAAGACTGGGGCACCATCCGCACACTCGCCTCCGAGGCGGCGGAACTTTCATCCCCACGCCTATGACGCCGTTTCCCGATCTGCTTCCAGTCGATGCCTCTCGGTACGACGCTCTGGCGCTCGGTGAGGTGATGCTTCGACTCGACCCTTTGGAGGGGAGAATCCGCACGGCCCGATCCTTCTCAGTTCACGAGGGGGGCGGAGAGTACAACGTGATCCGTGGACTCCGCGGCTGCTTTCGCCTCCGGACCGCTGTAGCAGGGGCTCTTGTCGATAACGAGGTGGGGCGGTTGATCGAGTCGCTTATCCTTTCGTCAGGCGTGGATGCCTCTCTACTCAAATGGACCGATCCCGAGGCACCGGGCGAATCGCTCAGAAACGGACTCAACTTCACCGAGCGTGGTTTCGGCCTCCGTGGATCGATCGGCGTCTCCGACAGGGGATATACCGCGGCATCCCGGATTCGGCCGGGGGATTTCGACTGGGAGGCGATTTTTTCGCAATCCCCGGTACGTTGGTTCCATACCGGTGGAGTCTTTGCAGCACTCGGTGATGTCACGGGCGATGTAGCGATCGAGGCGATGCTTGCGGCGAAGCGACACGGTGCCATCGTTTCCTATGATCTCAACTACCGCCCATCTCTCTGGAAAAACACGGGTGGATTAGAAAAGGCCCAGGAACTCAATCGCCGGATAGCCGCCTATGCCGATGTGATGTTCGGAGTGCTGGAAGGTGGAGTGAAAAAACTTCCCTCGCTGGACGACCAGGGAATCTCCGAAGTGCGTACCGGTATCGAGGCGACTGCCGCAGCCTTTCCTAATCTCAAGGTTATCGCCACTCCCCTTCGGGTTGTTAAAAGCGCCTCTAGGAATGATTGGGGAGGAATCTGCTGGGCGAAGGGAGAAATTTTCGAGGCTCCTCGCCGCAGTGAGATGGAGATCCTCGACCGCGTAGGTGGAGGTGACAGCTTTGCCTCGGGACTGATCTACGGTTTCCTTTCCGGGCTGGGTGCACTCGAGTCTACCAATCTGGCGGCAGCGCACGGCGCACTGGCCATGACGACCCCTGGCGATAATTCCATGGCATCCTTATCTGAAGTGCTAAAGCTTGCAGGGGGAGGAGGCTCCGCCGTGGAGCGCTGAAGACGTCTCGATTGTCCAACCGACGAAGCCAAGATCCAGAGCAGCGCGAAGCGAGGATAATCCAGCCCCGTAGGGGTATGAGAGAATCGCGCAACTATAGGGCATACTTGACCTCCGTAGGCACAGGGGTATTGTTAATGTCCCAGTTTTTAGGAAGGGTGGCTGAGTCCGGTTTAAGGCACTCGACTCGAAATCGAACGTGGGGTTATTCCCACCGAGGGTTCGAATCCCTCCCCTTCCGCCATTTTCATCACTGCAAACTAGTGAATGATAGATTAAGTATCCGGCCAACATGAGTCTTTTCTTCGAAGTGGCGGACTCCCTTAAAAATGCTTAGTAGCAGAAGCTTCTAAGTTGTTTGGGCTATGAGTAGGCTTCGCGTGTTAACCGGTTTTTTCGGCGCTCATCGCGATGGATTGTCCAAGCAGCAGAGGGTGTGCTCATCAAGGATCGTAAGCATTCTCAGAGATCCTCCCCGTATAGGGTTCCATCGCAGATAAAGTCCCGAGCCCAGATATAGCCCTTGTACTAGGCCTTCACGGGAAGTCCTATTGACGACATCATCAGGTCAGGAGCTAGAGGCAGCCCTCCAGCCCAAACCTGCCTGTTCCTTCGTATCCGTTTCGGCAGGTTTCTCTGGCGCTACTCTGTCGGCACTGCTGCGGCCACGATTTCGGCGAAGCTGCGCGGGTCGAGGCTAGCCCCTCCAACCAAAGCACCATCGATGTCGGGCTGGAAGAGGAGTTCGCGAGCATTGTCCGCCGTGACGCTTCCCCCGTAGAGGATACGGGTTTTTGCAGCGATCTCCTGGCCTGAGACCTTTGCCAGATAGTCCCTGATGAACTGATGGGCTTCCTGCGCCTGTGTCGGAGTGGCTGTGAGGCCTGTGCCGATAGCCCAGACGGGCTCGTAGGCGATGACGATCTCCTCAAGTTGATCCGTGGTCAATCCGGTCAACGCGCCACGGAGTTGGGCTTCCAGAATGGCCTTTTCCTGACCGGCTTGGCGCTCCTCAAGGGTCTCTCCTATGCAGAGGATAGGGCGAAGTTCGGAAGCAAGTGCCGTCACGACCTTGCGGTGCACGAGTTCGTCTGTCTCGCCGAAGAGGCGGCGACGCTCACTGTGGCCAACAAGAACATAGCGCACGAAAAGGTCGCGAAGCATGGTTGCTGAGATTTCACCAGTATAGGCTCCTTTGGCCTCAGGAGACATATTCTGTGCGCCGAGGCGGATCTTCTGGGTGCCACCTAGGATTTCGGAGGCCTTCGCAAGGGCCGTGAAGGGAGGGATAAGAGCGATGTCGACATTGTTGATGCCCTCCGTCTCAAGGCGAAATACCTCAAGGTAGGGGGAGACCTCCGAAGAGGTCATATTCATCTTCCAGTTACCGGCGACGAATTTTTTGCGTGGAATTGACATGATTGATTTGATGATTAGGCCTTCTCGTTGAGCGAGGCAACGCCCGGTAGGATTTTCCCCTCGAGGAGTTCAAGGGATGCACCACCACCAGTTGAGGTATGGGTCACCTTGTCGATGACCCCGAACTTCTTTGCAGCTGTTGCGGTATCACCGCCACCAACGATGGTGACAGCGCCCGATGCTGTTGCCGCTGCGACGGCTTCAGCCATGGCCTTGGTGCCCTCGGCAAAGATATCGAACTCGAAGACGCCACAGGGACCATTCCAAACGATTGTCTTCGCGGAGGCGATGACCTTGGCAAAGAGTTCGCAGGTCTTAGGACCGCAGTCAAAGCCCTCCCATCCGTCGGGAATGCCGCTCTCGACAGTGGCAGATCCCAAATTGGAGTCGGGTGAGAACTTGTCCCCCGTGATGAAATCCACGGGTAGGTGAATGCGGACGCCCTTTTCCTTGGCCTTGGCGACAAGTTCGGGAACGATTTCGGCACCGGCTGGATCATAGAGGCTGTTGCCTACCTGCATACCGTTAAGAACCTTGAGGAAGGTGTAGGCCATGCCGCCGCCAATGATGATGTCGTCCGCCTTATCGATGAGGCTTCGGATGAGTGGGATCTTATCGGCGATTTTGGCGCCACCGAGGATTGCAAGCAGAGGACGCTGCGGATTCTCAAGGACGGCGGCAAATGCGGCCAACTCCTTCTCGACAAGGAAACCGGCGACCTTATCGGGAAGATCGACGCCGGTAACGCTCGAGTGAGCGCGGTGGGAGGTTCCGAAGGCGTCGTTGACATAGACATCGGCGAGCTTGCTTAGGCTAGCACGGAAGGCAGCCACTTTCGCAGGATCAGCCTTCACGCTGTTTCCTTCGGCGTCCTTGGCCTTGCCCTCCTCCTCGATATGGAAACGAACGTTCTCGAGCAGAATGACTTCACCGGGCTTGAGTGCGGCACACTCGGCTTCAACTTCGGCTCCAACGCAGTCATTAAGGAACTTCACCGGCTTGCCTAGCACCTCCTGGAGCTTCTCGGCGACGGGCTTGAGCGTGTATTTAGCAACCTGCTCACCGTTCGGTCGCCCGAGATGGCTGGCAAGCACCACGGAAGCACCATGGTTCAGAGCATACTGAATCGTTGGGAGAGCTGCAGTGATACGCTGGGTATTGGTGATCTCTCCGGTCTGTTTGTCCTGAGGGACGTTAAAGTCGACACGGATGAAAACGCGTTTACCGGCTAGGTCGAGGTCCTTGATCGTTTTTTTGGCCATGGTGGTGGTGAAGGTGAGTTTGGTTGAAAATGGGTTTTAAAGTTTAAAGAAAGAGGGCAGGAAAGTCAGGATCGAGCCTGCTTCTCCTGCCCTCGTGAGTGGTCTCGCTTTTTTAGGCGCTGATCTTCTTGAGCAGGTCGACGCAGCGGTTGGAGTAACCCCACTCATTGTCGTACCAGGAGACGAGCTTGAAGAACTTGTCGTTCAGTTCCATGCCGGAGCCAGCATCGAAGATGCTGGAGCGTGTGTCGTGGATGAAGTCACTGGAGACGACCTCGTCTTCGGTGTAGCCAAGGATGCCCTTAAGGTAGGTCTCGCTGGCTTTCTTCATGGCCTCGCAGATCTCTTTATAGCTGGTGGACTTGGTGGTCTTGAAGGTGAGATCAACGACAGAAACTGTCGGGGTCGGAACGCGGAACGACATGCCTGAGAGCTTGCCCTTCACCTCAGGGCAGACGAGGCCAACGGCCTTTGCAGCTCCAGTCGTGGAGGGGATGATATTGATGGCTGCGGAGCGTCCACCCTTCCAATCCTTCTTGGAAGGAGCGTCGACGGTCTTCTGGGTGGCGGTGTAGCTGTGCACGGTGGTCATGAGGCCCTCTTCAATGCCAAATCCTTCTTTCAGGAGGACATGGACGACGGGAGCGAGACAGTTGGTGGTGCAGCTGGCGTTGGAGATAATGTGGTGTTTGGAGATATCCAGTTTGTCATCGTTAACGCCCATGACGACGGTGATGTCCTCGTTCTTGCCGGGAGCGGAGATGAGCACTTTCTTGGCACCTGCAGTGATGTGGCCCTTTGCCTTCTCGCCCTCGGTAAAGAGGCCGGTCGACTCGATGACGATGTCGACGTTGAGTTCCTTCCAAGGCAGAGCTGCAGGGCCTTCCTTAACGGCGAGGCACTTGATCTTGTGACCGTTGACCACCAGCGTGTCGTCTTCGGCAACTTCGGGAGAGGATTTTTCGCTATGCACCTCACCCTTGAAGAGCCCCTGCGTGGAGTCGTACTTTACGAGGTAGGCGAGATTGTCGGCTGGAACGAGGTCGTTGACGGCGACGACTCTGTATCCTTTTTCAAGGAGTCCCTGTTCGACGATCGCGCGGAAGACAAGGCGGCCGATGCGGCCGAACCCGTTGATGGCAATATTAGGCATGATGTTTGAGTTGGGTTGCCGGCGTTAGGGGTCGCTCGGAAAAAGAAATTCTTAAAAGACGGGGGTTTCTCCGTCAATTTTAAACGGATCTGTCTGATTCTCGGGAGGGTTCAAAACCTGTTTTTTCATCCCGATCAAGCTCAAGCGACCGGATGATCGCCTCGATAGTCTGCTCGTGAGGAAGACCCGTGGCATCGATTTGAATGTCGGCTGTGGCCTCGTAGATGGGGACTCGCGACTCCAGTAGCGCATTGAAGGCGCTTCGTGGATTTTCCACATTCAGCAGTGGGCGTTTGCGGTTACGGCTTGCGCGTTCAAAGAGGGTCTCCGGATCGGCATGTAGCCAGACAATGCTTCCGATACGATGCAGAAGGGCCCTGTTCTCTTCACGCAAAATGGCTCCGCCGCCAGTAGCGAGCACAATATTCTTGGCGTCGACAAGCTCCCGAAGTTCGGCGGTCTCCCGATCACGGAAGCGCTCCTCTCCCTCTTCGGCAAAGAGCTCGCTGATGCTTGTACCTTGAGCTCTGGTAATGATGAGGTCGTCGCTGTCGAGGAACCCGTAATTCATGCGTTTTGCCAGACGACGCCCGATGCTACTCTTTCCGCACCCCATGAAACCGATCAGGACGATGTTTGCATTCATGGGGAAAAGATACTCGTCAGTCTGAAAAAAGAACATCTTCGAAGAGGCTGTTCCCCAACCGAAGCGGGTTGATTGAAACGTGTCTCGTGAATAAGCTTTCCGGATGAGTTCCAAAAAAATGAAATCATCCAAACCCTCGGCGGTGACCAAGTTGTTACCTCTGGTGGGTGTCGTGATGGGGAGCAAGAGCGATTGGGAAACGATGGGTCACGCCGTTGCGCTCATGGAGGAGTTCGGCGTCCCGTGCGAGTACCGAGTTGTTTCCGCACACCGCATGCCTGAGGCCATGGCGACCTATGCAAAGGAAGCCGAGGCTAGGGGACTTCATGCAATCATCGCGGGCGCTGGTGGTGCAGCCCATCTTCCTGGCATGATCGCTGCTCAGACAACTGTGCCCGTACTCGGGGTTCCGGTGAAGAGCCGCACCATGGAAGGGTTTGATTCTTTGCTTTCGATTGTCCAGATGCCAGCTGGTATTCCTGTCGCCACCTTTGCCATCGGCGAGGCCGGGGCCAAGAATGCAGCACTCTTTGCGATCGCTCAATTGGCCCTGCTCCATCAGGGGCTATCTGCGAAGCTTGCCGCATTCCGGAAAGATCAGACCAAGGCTGCTGAAGAGAGTGTTCTTAAGGCGCCTAAGAAACTTCGCTTGAAACGCTAAGTAACTAATATTTCAGGATTTTTCAATGTGAGTGCCCGGATTGTTTATGGAGGGGAGGGAATCCGTGATTCCGTGGAACTCTTGCGGCAAGGGGGCGTTGTGGGGCTACCTACGGAGACGGTCTACGGACTGGCTGGCAATGCCTTTGATCCGATGGCGATTGCTCGGATCTTCGAGGCCAAGGGTCGACCGATTTCCGATCCCCTGATTGTCCACATCCCAGAAGTGGGATGGCTTGAGCGAGTTGTCCATTTTTCTTCAGAGGAACAGAGAGATCTCGTGGAAAGATTGGGGGCGAACTTCTGGCCGGGTCCACTGACTCTTTTGCTGCCCAGGCGACCCGAGCTTCCTGATCTGGTGACTGCCGGATCGGAGTTCGTAGCAGTCCGAGTAACGGCTCATCCACTCTTTCAGGAGGTGCTCCGAGGCATTGGCTCTCCATTAGCCGCCCCCAGTGCCAATCGATTCGGTCGAATTAGCCCGACGAGCGCACGTGATGTCAAATTAGAGCTAAGTGAATCCATCGATCTAATTCTGGATGGAGGATGCTGTGAACATGGTTTGGAATCCACGATTGTGGCCCTCAGGAAAGGTAAATTGGAAATCCTAAGACCTGGCCCTATTACGAGTGATCAACTGAGAGAATATGGACATGTCTTCACGCCTAATGGGATTGTGAATACTCCGGGAAGCCTTCCGGGGCATTATGCTCCTAAAAAAGGGCTTCATATCATAGATTCGGACATCCATGGATTTCTTCCCAGAGCCAACTCCGGTTATCTTGCCTTCACCACTCCCTCACCCGAGATTCGAGAGCGATTTTCGCAGGTGGAAGTCCTCAGTCCTTTGGGAGATCTCCGCGAAGCAGCGGCTAATTTCTATGGAGCTCTCAGGAGACTAGATAATAGTAAATCGGACATTATCTATGCCATACGACTACCCGAAGAGGGGATCGGTTTGGCCATTATGGACCGCCTGAGACGAGCCAGCTATGGATCTCAGCACTTATCCCAATCCCATTAGAACCCAGCACTCATGAAAGGGGATCATCTGAAAAATGAGGGATTGAATACAAAGGCCGCCGGGGTCGTCGCCGGGGCGGTTATGCTAAGCCGAGTTTTGGGGTTGGGCCGTGAGTTGATTTTTGCCGGACTCTTCGGTGCGGGGCGAGGTATGGATGCCTTTCTGACTGCATTTCGGGCTCCTAACTTACTACGGGATCTCTTTGCAGAGGGGGCACTTTCGACGGCATTTGTGACGGTGTTTTCCCAGAGGATCGCCACGGAGGGCGAGGGGTCAGCCTGGAAGCTGGCTTCCAAGATGGCAACGCTGACCACGGTCTTCATGAGTCTGGTTTCACTCCTCGGGGTGATCTTTGCGGCCCAGTTCATCGGTTTTCTGGCACCGGGTTTCCCTGCGGAAAAAGCTGCCCTGACGATCGAGCTGACGCGGATCATGTATCCTTTCATCCTGCTGGTCTCTCTGGCCGCCTTGGTGATGGGGATGCTGAACGCCACCAACCGCTTCACGGTCCCGGCCCTTGCTTCCAGCTTCTTCAATATCGGATCAATCGCCGGAGGCGTGATTTTCGGATGGTGGATCGATCCTCATTTCGGCGAACGTTCCCTGATCGGTCTTGCCCTGGGTACGCTGCTCGGGGGGCTTCTTCAACTCGGTGTACAGTTGCCGGGTCTCTACAAAGCAGGGTTCCGGTTTGTCCTGGATTTCAATTGGAGGGATCCCGGTGTACGTCAGATCCTCCTGCTCATGCTCCCGGCCGTGATCGCCGCCAGTGCGGTTCAGATCAACGTCATGGTCAACAGCATCTTTGCCTCCTATCTGGGGAATGGACCTATCAGCTGGCTCTCCTACGCCTTCCGCCTGATGCAACTGCCGCTGGGTGTCTTCGGCGTGGCGGTGGCGACAGTGACGCTGCCCGTGATCTCAAGGGCTGCGGTCTTAGGGGAGATGGGACGGTTCCGATCGACTCTTGCCAAGGCAATGCGTCTCGCTGTTTTTCTTACCCTGCCTGCCGCCGTGGGACTGATCGCGCTGGCTCAGCCGATCATCGCATTGATCTACCAACGAGGAAAGTTCCTGGATGCCGATACGCTGCATACTGCCGAAGCCCTTCAATACTACGCGATCGGTCTGGTGGGATACTCCTGCATCAAGGTGCTCTCGCCAGCCTTTTACGCCATCAATCACAAATGGACTCCGATGATGGTGAGCTTCCTCTCTATCGGGATGAACCTCCTGCTTAACTGGCTCTTTATTTTCCACCTCGGAATGGGTCACCGGGGACTTGCCCTTTCGACCGCTCTCTCGGCCACGATGAACTTCACTCTGCTCTATATTCTCATGATCCGGATTTCCGGCTCACTGGAGACGAAGGTAATGGCTGTCACCTTCGGCCGCTGCTTGCTGGCCGCGCTACCTATCGGTCTTGTCGGTTGGTTGGGACAGCACTGGCTTGCAGGTCTTGGTCATGAACACGTTCTGATCCGTGCCATCGCTTTGCTACTCGTGATCAGCGGTGCGACCCTTCTCTTTCTGCTCTTCAGTTGGGCGCTGAAGATCGAGGGATTTCAGGAATTTCTTGGACTCTTAGCGCGCAAATTACGCCGGGAATCTGCGTAAGCTCTCTTCAGTCTCGATCCACGCTGTAGCGGCCGGGCCCGATCAGCAGGAGTGAGAGGAAGACGGAACCGAGTTCGATAGCATGGGAGGCGACTGACCATTTCTCCATGAAATCGCCCGGTGTCGTGTGAAAGTGCATGGTGGTGGCCACGACCATGTTGATCACTAGAAAGAGACAGGCTGGGCGAAAACAGAAGCCTATCAGCAGGAGAAATCCGCCAACAGACTCGGCAAGCGCCGCCATCAGTCCCCAGAAGATCGGATACGCTGTCACTCCGACGAACTGCATTGACTTGCCCAGCTTGATCCAAAGATCGGGACCTTCCATGAGTTTGGGAAGACCATGAGCTAGGAAGGAGAGTCCTATGAGGATGCGGAGGAGTAATAGGCCTGTGTCACGGTACTTGCTGAGATAGCGAAAGATCATGGCCATTGGAATGCCTTCCGCAGTCAGCACTCACAAGAAAAAACGTTTCTTGAATGAACTGAGGGAAAAAGAGATCTCTGGAAATCTGATTGATGAGGGAGAGGCAACACGTTAAACAACAGGTCGCATGAAGACTCTCTCCAGCTTGCCTTCCGTCACCGCCGCGCTCGGTGTTCTACTCCTTGCCGGGTGCGCCAACGGACCGAAGGTCGATCCGCAGATTACTGCGGCCGTTGCTTCCGCCAACGTGAACAAGAGCACCTACAACAAGATCTTCAACGCTCAGACGCTCTCCTACGCGGATATCATGAACTTGGTCCACGGCCATGTTCCCTCCCACATCACTGTCGGCTATCTCCGCAGCACTCAGAAAGTCTATGACTTCAGCTATTCCCAGCTTGCCTCACTCAAGGCTGCTGGAGCTAAGCCGCATCTGCTGAATTATCTCACAGAGACCCAGGGCTTCTACGGCAACAATGTGCCACCGAAGCCGGGCAACAAAGTCCCAGGTGATGTGAAGTACAACACCAAGCTGAACCAGGATCAGCAGCCTTTCTACTACAATGCTCCTCTGGTCGATGATTGGTACGACTCAGCTTATACCGAGTCTTGCTACAGTCCCTTCTCTTTCGACACCGGCAGCGGAGGTTAGGGTTTGGCTTAGTTCAGGCTTTGGTTGGACGATCAGGGGTCTTCCCATGAGATGATGAGCCCTAGAGTTCATCAGTTTTTCCTCGGCCAGTGAAGGCCACTTCTTTTTTTACCCAGCGATATCCTTTCCTTGGGATACTTCTGGCCGCTATTGCCGGGATACTCCTTAGTTCCTTTTTTGGTTATGGATTGTGGCTGCTGGTGGTGGTCTGCAGTGTTTGTCTGTTCCTGTTTTTGTTCCGCAGGCAGGGCGGAATGTGTTGGGCGGCAACGCTTGCTGTTTTCGCTCTTCTTCATCTTTGGAACTGGGACTTGTCACCGACGCGCAATCTTGCGCCCTACCTTGATTCGATAGGGAGCGAAGCAACGGGAAATGAGCTTGCCGTACGGGGTATCATCATTGGTGAGCCAAAAATTAGCCGCTCAGGATCCGCCACATTCCCGATGCGACTTGAGGAGTTGAGAGGAATGCAGGATGGGAATCTTCTTACAAGGGCCCCGCTGACAGTGCAGGTACGCTGGGCGGGAAATCAACCCTCTTACGGAGATCGTGTGCTCTTCCAGGGCATACCGATGAGACCTGCCCCCCCTCGTAATCCGGGAGAGATGGATTATAGGCGATGGCTGGAAAGGCACGGTATCACCATCCGTTTCGAGGTGGATCCATCGATTCCCGGAACGATCGAATCCAGCGGGCATGGAAATCCACTCATGGTCTTTGCAATCCGAGCGCGTCATCGCATGGAAGAAATCCTCTCGATTGATATGGAGCGAGTATCGGAGGTGAGGGGGGCGATCGAGGGCATCTGTCTCGGTGTCACCGAGCACGCACCTGAGGGATTTACAGATGATTTCCGGTTTACGGGCACCATGCATCTCTTTGCTGTCTCGGGCCTACACGTCGGCATGCTCGCTGTGATTCTCTGGTTCGTGCTTAAGGCCGTGCGTATCCCGAGGACTTGGGCCGTGATTCTTACCATTCCGATGCTCTTCTTCTTTGTGCTGGTGACCGGAATGAAAATAGGGAGTATCCGCAGCGCTACCATGGCCTCGATTCTATTGATCGGGATTACCCTTTTCCGGCGCTCCCCGTTACTGAACATACTTGCCGCCGCCGCTTTTTTTCAACTCGCGCTGGATACTAACGATCTCTTTTCTGCAGGCTGGCAATTCTCCTACTCGGTGGTCTTCGCGATTATCGTAGCGGCACCACGCATTGAGGCCTGGCTAATTCGGCTTCACGAGCCTGACTCTTTTCTGCCCGCCAAGCTGATCGGGAGGCGCGAGAGGTGGGGATTCCGGGTATGGCATCATGTGTCCGGTCTGGCAGCCGTCTCAGCCTCTGCCTGGATCGGAGCGATCATTCCGACGCTCGCCTATTTCCACCTTATTTCCTTCTCTGCATTCGGAGCCAATCTTCTGGCTGTCCCGCTTGCCTTCCTAGTCATCTCCTTAGGTGCCTTGTCGCTTGTTGCTGGAACGTTTTCCAGCTGGATGGCTGGAGCGTTTAACAATACCAACTGGCTTATAACCAAGCTCCTTCTCTTTATCGTTCAAACTAGCGCCCTGATGCCCGGAGGACACTGGTTCGTGGGCACTTCTGCTCCAGCCTTCCCAATAATGACCATTCTCGATCTGCGAGGAGGCTCCTGCGCGGTGATCAGGGATGGTAGCCAGTTTGTGCTTATCAATGCAGGGAAGAAGAGAGATGCCGTAGCAACTATTCTGCCGTTCCTGGAATCTGTGGGGGCGAATTCCATCAGGAGTTGTCTCATCACCAAGCTGGATGCCTCTCATCTCGGGGGCTTGCCTATTGTCAGAAAGGAAATCCCCGTCCGGGAAGTCTTGGTTGCCTCAACGCTTTCTCACTCGCAGATTGCGAAGGGCATCCTCTCGTCAGTTAATTCGCATACGGTTTTTCCCGGTAAGCCTATCTCTCTTTCAAAGCGGGTGAGCGCGGAGTTACTGACAACAGGCGACAAGGGTCCTCCGGCAATCCGCATCCAGTTGAGTGAATCCCGAATTCTGCTCCTTCCTTTAGCAGATCAGGAATTGATCTCTTCTCTCTCGGTCGTGTCTGATGATTCCCTTCACGCTGATGTGCTTATGATGCCGTTGGGTGGCGCTGAATTGGCCTCCACGCTGCCCCTTATCGCAAGGATCGCTCCGAAGGCCGTGATCACACAGGTCGAACTCTTCAAACAAAACGGCGTCCCGAGCGGTGAGTGGGAACGTCTCTTGGCAGAGAAAGGCATCAAGCTTTTCCGTCAGGACAAAACTGGAGCGCTCTTCATCGAATCCGCCGCAGAAGGAACTTCAGTTAAGCCGTTTTTGGACAATTCAAATTTGAATCGCTAAGAGAACGAGAGAGAGGAGATCCTCTGTTCGAAGAGGTTGTGCCGTGACGGATCGTAATGGTGGCCGATGAAGCCGACCGACTCGGCACCTCTCACATTCTCTTCCAGGTCATCAATATAGAGCGTCGTTGAGGGATCCACTCCGAACTGGGTTTGGGCCATTTCAAAAATCCGTGGCTCGGGTTTCATGATGCCCGCCTTGTAGGAGTAGACGCCATCAACGAAGAGCGCCGTGAAGAAATCATATTCCTCGAAAATATGATCGTGGTGGATGCATCCGATATTGGAGAGAAGGTAGAGCGGTGTCTTCCCATACAGCGAGCGGGCCCACTCAAGCATCGGGGTGTTGATCTGAAAGATTCGTGTCCAGAGCTCCATGAAGTGGTCCTCGGGTCCGTCATGGGCAAAGGCCTCTCGGACTACACGGATGAACTCCTCTCTACTGATGGTGCCCGTTTCATGGGCCATCCGGTGCGGGTGAAGTTCCTCGATCGAGGGTGCGGACTCTCTGCCTGTGTGAGAAAGCAAGGCCCTCTCCGCAATGAAGTAGTCAAAGGTCAGCAGAACATTACCGATGTCAAAGATGACGGCGTTGATTTTAGGCATTAGAGAAATGAAAAAAAGATCGAGGTTGGGTAAAACTTTTCAGGTTTGCTTGCCCGGCCGTTGCTTCGCATCCGTTACGGCAGGTATCAAGTTTCATCCTTCCTTGCGGGCCTCTTCAAGGACAGCAACTGCCGAATTTCTGGCTCCTTCTGGCGTGCCAGTCTTCCAAGCATTGGCTTCCCATGTCTTCCAGACTTGGGCTCCATGGGAGAAGGCGTGCCTCACAGCTGCGCCGACGGCCTGGGGAGATGTGGCGGTGCATCCGCAGTTTTCGGTCGTCAGAAGCTCTGCGTTGCCCTCCTCCTGTCCCGGAATGACCTGGCTCATGATGAGAGGAGTAGCTGCAGCTAGGCATTCCTGGACGGTGGCGCCCCCCGCCTTTGCCACGACGAGATGGCTCGCGGCCATCCTCTCTGGCAGGTTCTCCATCCATCCCTCGATCTTGATCGGGCGATCGAATGTTGAGGCAATCTTCTGCAGTGCTGTGCGTAATTCCTCATCCCGACCACAGGCCGCGGAGAGTTCGATCCCCTCTACCTCGCCGAGATGCTGTAGGATTTTCGCTGCATTCTTCTGGCCAGGATTTACAAGGAAGAGGACCTTGGGGGTTCTCGATGGCCCAGGTGGCACCCTCTTCCCGCGAAGGGTTTCGAAGAGTGCAGGTACGGGGAATCCCGTCACCCGCAGGATATCACGGGAAACACCGGCTTCTTCCATGACCTGGGCGGTAACCTCATTCGGAACAAGAAAGAGATCCGAGTGCCCGCTGTACCAGAGCGAGTTGATGGAGATCGAGTCTGTGACGTCAGTAACGGTGCGGAAGGGACGGTTCACCTTGCCGTACAGATGATCGAGTAGGTGGTTATAGCCGGGGTAGGTCGAGGCGATGACCGCTGGGTTCATCTCAGAGATTTTCTTGCTAAGCAGGCGGGCGCCTCGCTTGTAAACAGAGACCCTACCCGCGGCTGCCTTGTCCTTGTCTAGAAACTTGTAAAATCCGCCCCAGAGTCCCGGGAAGTGGTTGATAAAGAAAAAGTATCCCTTCTGGGCTAGTGTGTAGAGCGGTCCGTAGGCCTCGGCGAAGAGATCCCTCACTTCGACCTCCCGTTCGGGATCAAGAGAGCGCAGAGCGATTGCCAGATTCCTGGCGGCTGCATTGTGACCCTCCCCGAAGGCGGAGGTAAGGATCAGGATCGGGCGCTTCATGGATGATTTGGAAAAAGTAGATCGACTCAGAGCCACTTCCTGCTGCGGAAATAGAGGAACATCGACACAAAGATCGAAATCAACACGAGCCAGCAGGCAGGATATCCATAGCGCCATTCGAGTTCAGGCATGTTGTAGGGACTGTCACGGAAATTCATTCCATAGACTCCGACCAAGAAGGTCAGGGGCATGAAGATTGTGGCAAAAAGTGTCAGCACCCGCATGATTTCATTGGTCCGGTAACTCAGGCTGGAATGATAGACATCCATGAGTCCGGAGGTGAGATCGCGATAGTTTTCAATAATGTCGATGATCTGCGTGATGTGTTCGTAGCAGTCGCGCAGAAACATCCGGGTAGTCTCGGATACTAGTCCTTCGTCATCATGCATCAGGTGACTGAAAACCTCTCTCTGAGGCCAGGCTCCTCGTCTCATCTCAAGAAGAACTCTTTTGTAATAGAAGAGATCCTTCAGGATCTCCCGGCTTGGCCGTTCCACCAGGGCTTCTTCGATCACCCCTGTCTCGTCCCCGATCATTTCAAGCACAGGGAAGTAATGATCAATCACTGTATCGAGTAACGCATAGGTGAGAAAGTCTGCACCATGCTTCCGCACCAGTGATTCCGGCAAATGAAGGCGCCTGCGCACCTCGTGAAAGGAGTCTCTCTTGCCGTTCTGTTGGAAGGTGATGACGGTATTCTTGGTGAAGAAAAGACTCAGCTGCTCCACCTCGACCACTCCCTCCTGATCCTTGGGGGAATAGGCCATGGAGGTGATCAGAAAAATCCCATTATCCAAACTCTCCATCTTCGGACGCTGCGAGGTGAGGATGTCCTCGACGACTAGTGGCCCGAGTTCAAAATGGGCTCCCAATAACTTCACGGATTCGACATCTCCAAGCCCGTTGATATCAATCCAATTGTTTTTTTTAGGATCGAGTCGGAGGATCGCATCGGCCACGTCTGTGCAGATGCATTCCTCCACAGAATCCGCTTCGTAGGTGCAGAGGGTGATGCTTGGCTTGGCTGCTTCACCACATCCTTGAAGCTCAAGAGAAGTGGGCGAGGTGCCGGGTGTCAGATAGACCAGTTTGATCATGGCTTCAGCAAGTGATGGGATTCATGTGATCGAATCCCGTGGGAAGAAGAGACGACTTCTCGTCCGGAGGCAAGACGACACCGATCGGGGTAAGAAGTACTCCCGATGAGGCGGCGGTCCAGCGTTGTTGAATGCTAGGCCAGCTTTTGGCCGTTACGGTCAGGAGTAACTCATAGTCTTCCCCATCGGAAACACCTTCATGAAAGGAGCATCCCCGGTTCAGCGGTAGCCCGTCCGCCGCGATTCTGAATGAGCATCTGCTTGAATTCGCCAGCTTCGAGAGATCGCTTCCGAGGCCGTCGCTGAGATCCATCATTGCTGTAACTCCCTTTTCTCCACCAAGCCAGCGCCCCTCAGCCACGCGGGGTTGAAAGTTGAGATGGCGGCCGCTCTTGAAGGATCCGCCTAGTTTTCCAGTGACACAGATCAAATCGCTAGGTCTGGCTCCGGAGCGAAGCTTCAGATTTTGTTTTGGCACGTTCCCGGTCAGAGTGACCGAGAGAAAGAGGGGGCCGGGTGAACTGGCCGTTTCTCCTCCCACCACGGAGACTCCGAACTCCCTCGCAGCCTTCCCGATTCCTCGATAGAGGGAGCGCCATTCTTTAGAACCCCAATCCGGGGGAGCGGCCACCGTGATCAAAGCATGATGAGGAGATCCCCCCATAGCTGCGATGTCGCTGATGGGACGGCATAGAGCCTTCCATCCTACTTTGTCCAAGGGTGTACCTTTCACGAAATGAACTCCCTCCACAAGCGCATCCGTCTTGAGTAATTCCAGATGCCCTCTTGGATGCGAGGGGCTGATGACTGCGCAGTCATCCCCTATGCCAGCCAGCACCTCGAGCCCCGGAGAGGGTAGCTCACGACTGATGACTTTCAGTAACTCCTCCTCGGATCGGAGCTTTTGTTTCATTAGGAAATAGCGTCTGGCCAGAGAATCAGAACTACGATGGTCGAGGCATTAAATGCAGCATGCATTGCGATCGATGCCCAGAGCGATCCGGTTCGCTCGTAGACCATGCATAGGATAATCGCCAGAATCCCAAGGCCTAGGAGGGAGGGGAGGTGGACATGAATCGCGGCGAATAGTAGCGAGGAAGTCAGCAGGGCGGGAAGTCGACCACCGTAACTTCTGATCACCCCGTAGAAGTATCCTCGGAAGATCACCTCTTCCGCCACGGGAGCCAAGATGACGGCCATGAAGATGACTGCGGCGCGATGCTTGAGATCGGGATGCTCTAAAAAGTATTTTACGATCATCTGGGAGTCGTCCGCGCTTCCGAAGATCTTCTGGACCAATCCTTGGGCCGCCAGAATCAACGGATAGGTGATCAGCAGCCAGAGAAGGCCTGTGCCGGCTGCTTTTGGCAGGCGCGAGGGCTCCAGTCCGAAGGACTCAATCGCTGACTTCCCCTGGAATCCGATCACTCCGAAAATTCCCAGTATCAAAGAGGCGTAGACGATCGAATTGGCGATAATGGCACGGAGAGTGATGCTCTGATCGGACCCAAAGGACTGCCAGATTACGGAGATCATCCAGATCCCAAGAATGGATGCACAGAGAACGTCTGGCAGGCCGAAGCGTCTGGTGGTCAAGCGGGCATGAGAGGAACTGCGATAGGCCAGCCACCCGTAGAATGCGAGTAGGACTAGAAACCCAATTAGCGGAAGTAGGATTCCTGAGGGTGTATAGGCTTGCATTAGAATGCGTAGAAGGAAGGAAGTAGGTAGAGGCGTCCGCTTTCGAGCTTCATGCCTGCGCTCGAACCAACATTCAGGTCGAGGTGGATGTCGCTTTTTTCCGAGTCCTCGAACAAGTGTAAGAACTGGGCAAGTCCGCGTTTCTTCTCATAACGCACGACTTCTGCCCCGGGAACGTTGCCCAGAGTTTGGGCTTTCGCATAGGCCTCCTCAATGTAACCAAGCTGATCGACAAGTTTCGCGGCATACGCATCTTTGCCGCTCAGGACCCGACCATCGGCGATGCCATCACGCAGAGTGGCAGCATCTAGATGGCGCGAGTCGGCAACGATGTTGAGAAAGCGGTCGTAGGTCTGCATCACGAGTCCCTGGAAGTAGCTCTTCTCCTCAACGGTCAGATCGCGTGCGCCATTCAGGGCATCCTTGAACTGGCCGCTCTTGAAAATCACCGACTGGAGGCCGATCTTTCCGAAGAGTTCCTTGTAGTTCAATGTCGAGATGATCACGCCTATGCTACCGGTGAAACTGGTGTCGCTGCACATGATCCACGATCCGGCACAGGCGATGTAGTAGGCAGCCGAAGTGCCGATGGAGTTGATGAAGATAACGACCGGTTTCTTGGCGCTAAGCTTGCTTAGGGCATGGTGGATTGTATCTCCCGCGGTGACTTCGCCACCGGGAGAGTCCACGGAAATCACGACGGCTTTCACTTTAGAATCATTGGCAGCCTGCTGAAAGGCCTCCTTCAGATCTTCGACCATCGAGTCCCCTGTGGAGGCCGAGGAGACCCCATGTCTGTGGGAGATGAGTCCATCCAGCCGGATCACAGCGATCTTGTCGGAGCTGTCATGCCCCTGGACAAGCGTCGTCTCCGCGAATTTCTTTTCGGCCATGGCTTTTGCCGGTCCCGCGCCGCGTGAACCCAGCACGATCAGCAGCATGAGATTAGCGAACAGACTGAACCCAAGCAGCACGATCAGGAACAGGGGGAGACATCCGGACTTCTTCATGAGGCAAGGAGAGTGTCGGAGATAACTAAACTTCTCAAGATAACTCACAGGGAGAGGGGAGTGAACTCATAGGAGTAATTAATTCACGATCCCGTTCATCACCTTCATCTCTATGAAACTTTGTGTCTCTTTTCGCTATGTGAATAACTTGCGAACAATGGCGAAAAAGATGTTCCAGATGACAGCTGGCACAGGAGGGGGCAAGGAGTTATGACTGCTTCCATGTCCAAAGCAGAACTCCGCGCCCGTCTCGACGAGATAGGGGTACGTCCGAGCAAGATGCTCGGTCAGAATTTCCTACTTGATACGAATCTGGCCCGCGCGATTGTGGCCGATCTTGAACCCTCCGAGGGTGATCATCTCGTGGAGGTTGGGCCAGGTATGGGGGCACTCACTGCGCATATTCTGGAGTCACTGGCGCGCAGGATTACCCTGATCGAACGGGACCACCGTCTGGCTGCAGAATTGACCGAGCGGTATGCCGCCGAGATCGCCTCCGGTCGTCTTGAGATCCGTCAGGGTGACGGGGCAAAAACAGACCTTCTCTCTCTCTACGGTTACGGCCCCGTGAAAATGGTGGGGAATCTTCCCTATAGCGCTTCTACGGCGATTATCGGTCGATTCACAGAGGCCGCTTCACCCGCTTCCAGACTTGTTCTGATGGTGCAAAGAGAGGTGGCGGATCGTTTGGCTGCAACCCCGGGGCACAAGGATTATGCGGCTCTCACTGTGCAGCTAGGCAGGCGCTGGTCGGTGAGGAAGCTGCGGGTCGTTCCTCCGGATGTTTTCTGGCCGCGACCCGGTGTCGAGTCGGCGGTGATTTCAGTGAATCCCCGTCCGGTTTCGGGTCTGCCGAACTGCGATCCGGAAATTTTTTCTGCGCTTGTCCGGAAGGGCTTTTCCTCACGTCGAAAGCAACTCCGATCCTTGCTGGATTTGCCTAAGGGACTCTGGGAGGAATGGGCTTCTGCCAAGGGGCATCCACCCACGGCCAGAGCCGAGGATCTTTCTGTGGATGACTGGGCCGATCTTGCGTTCTTACTTACCCATCCTGGCCACGATCACCCCGGAGAAGTCTGTGATGTGGTGGACTCTGAGGACCGGATTCTCGAGTCCCGACTCCGTAGCGACGTCCATGTGAATAACCTCACGCACAGGGCCGTCCACCTTTGGATCTTCAATGCTCAGGGAGAACTCTTTCTACAAAAACGCTCCCCCTGGAAGATTAATCATCCCGATCTCTGGTGCTCCAGTGCGGCGGGCCATGTTGATACCGGCGAGACTTATGAGGAGGCCGGGCATCGGGAGATGAGGGAGGAGATCGGGGCGGATTGTTCTCTTTTCAAGTTCTGGAAAACCGGCGCCACAGAGGATACTGGCAATGAGTTTGTGGAGTTCCTGGTCGGGCGCTGTGATGGTCCCTTCCGTTTTGCGCCGGGTGAGGTAGAGACAGGAGCCTTCTTTTCTATCGATCAGATCCATCGATGGGTGGAGCGAACGCCTGAGGAATTCACCCCTCTCTTCAAGATGGCTGCCGTCAAATTTCTAGGAGAGACAGAGAGTCTCATAAAACTCACTGCTGGCACATAATTGTGACATGGTGACTCTTTTCGAGTTTGCTCGCTTTGAGTTTTTATAATCGTATCTAGCTTTCCTGGAGTAAGATGCATTATATTTGCGTTTTAGGCACGCCCTTTGCTGTTAAAGATGTGCTATGTCTAAAATCCTAGGAATCGATTTGGGAACAACCAACTCCTGCATGTCCGTGATGGAAGGTGGGGAGCCGGTTGTTCTGGAAAACTCAGAAGGCGCCCGCACGACCCCCTCGGTTGTTGCTTTCAGCAAGAGTGGCGAGCGTCTTGTCGGCCAGGCCGCCAAGCGTCAGGCCATCACCAACCCACAGAACACCATCTTCTCCGTGAAGCGTTTTATGGGCCGTAAGTACGACGAGTGCCGCGGCGAGCAGGATCGCGTCCCCTACAAGCTGGTTAAGGCCGCCAACGGTGATGCCCACATTCAGGTTGAGATTGACGGCAAGCCCAAGGCTTTCTCCCCTCCGGAGATCTCCGCCATGATCCTTGCCAAGCTCAAGAGCGACGCCGAGGCCAAGCTCGGTGAGAAGATCACCCAAGCGGTCATCACGGTTCCCGCTTATTTCAATGACTCCCAGCGCAACGCTACCAAGGACGCAGGCAAGATCGCCGGTCTCGAGGTCATGCGCATCATCAACGAGCCGACCTCCGCCTCTCTGGCCTACGGCCTCGAGAAGAAGGCTGATGAGAAGATCGCCGTCTACGATCTCGGCGGCGGCACCTTCGACATCTCCTGCTTGGAGCTTGGAGACGGCGTCTTCGAGGTTCGCGGCACCAACGGCGACACTCACCTTGGTGGCGACGACTGGGATCACCGCATCATGGACTGGATCATCGAGGAATTTAAGAAAGAGTCCGGCATCGACCTCACCAAGCAGCCTGACGCCGTCCAGCGTATCAAGGAAGAGGCCGAGAAGGCTAAAATCGCCCTCTCCTCCACTCAAGAGTACGAGATCAATCTCCCCTTTGTCACCGCTGACGCCAGCGGACCGAAGCACATCCAGAAGAAGCTCACTCGTGCCAAGCTCGAGCAGCTCACGGACGATCTCTTTCAGCGCACCATCAAGCCCGTCGAGGATTGCTTGGCCGATGCCAAGTGGAAGAAGGGCGACGTGAATGAACTCGTTCTTGTCGGCGGCATGACTCGCATGCCCAAGGTTGTCGAGACCGCCCGCAACATGATCGGCAAAGAGCCCCACAAGGGTGTCAACCCCGATGAGGTTGTGGCAATCGGTGCGGCCATCCAGGGCGGTGTGCTTCGCGGCGACGTGAAGGATGTCCTCCTGCTGGATGTCACACCGCTGACCCTCGCAATCGAGACAGCCGGAGGCATCGCTACCCCGATGATCCCTCGCAACACCACGATCCCGACCAAGAAGAGCAACGTCTTTTCCACCTACAGCGACAACCAGCCCGGTGTGGAGATCAAGGTTCTCCAAGGAGAGCGCCCGCTCGCCCGTGACAACAAGCAGCTCGGCGTCTTCCATCTCGATGGCATCCCGCCAGCCGCTCGCGGCACACCTCAGATCGAGGTTACCTTCGACATCGATGCCAACGGCATCCTAAACGTCTCCGCCAAGGACCTCGGTTCGGGCAAGGAGCAGAAGATCTCCATCACTGGTTCGAGCGGTCTCAGCAAGGAAGAGATCGAGCGGATGCAGCGCGAGGCCGAGGCCCATGCCGAGGAAGATCTCAAGGCGAAGGAAGGTATCGAGATCCGCAACAACGCCGACACCCTCGCCTACCAGTGCGAGAAGCAACTCACCGATCTCGGTGAGAAGCTCGACGGCGCCAAGAAGAAGGAGATCGAAGACGAGATCGCCAAGGTGCGCGAGGCCCTCAAGGGTACGGACATTGAGGCGGTTAAGTCCTCCTATGAGGTTCTTCAGACCAAGTTCCAGGAGATCAGCGCCGAGCTCTACAAGAACGCAGCAGCAGGTGCCGGAGCCGGACCTGAAGCCGCAGATGGAGCAGGTGCCGCCTCAGGGCATGCAGCGGAGCCCAAGAAGGACGCGGACGTCGTCGATGCCGAGTTCGAGATGGTCGACGAGGATAACGGAGAGAAGGGCAAGAAGAAGTAAGTCTCGCCACTCTCAAGAATTTAGCAACAAGCCCTCCCGCAGGTGCGGGTAGGGGCAAGCGTTAGAAAACCACAAACAAAGGAAAAACACACCATGGCAGTAAACATCCAACCTCTCGGTGACCGTGTGCTCGTGCAGACGATCGATGAGAAGGAAGTCAAGAAGGGCGGGATCATCATCCCTGACACCGCCAAGGAAAAGCCGACAGAGGCCAAGGTCATTGCCCTCGGCACCGGCAAGCTCGACGAAGACGGCAAGAAGATCGCCTTCACCGTTAAGAAGAACGACACCGTTCTCATCTCCAAGTACGGCGGCACCGAGGTCAAAGTCGACGGCGAGACCTATCTGATCATGCGCGAGGACGATATCCTCGGCATCATCGGCTAATTCACACAACCTAACTAACCAACACACAGAAGAATATTATGGCAGCTAAACAACTCCAGTTCGACGAGGCCGCACGCCACGCACTCCTGCGCGGTGTCGAGAAACTCGCCAAGGCAGTCAAGGCAACGCTTGGGCCCTCGGGTCGCAACGTCATCCTCGACAAGAAATTCGGCAGCCCAACGATCACCAAGGACGGCGTCAGCGTCGCCAAGGAGATCGAGCTTGAGTGCCCGTTCGAGAACATGGGCGCCCAGCTTGTCCGTGAGGTTGCTTCCAAGACCAGCGACATCGCCGGTGACGGAACAACGACCGCGACCGTGCTCGCCGAGGCCATCTACAAAGAGGGTCTCAAGAACGTCACCGCCGGTGCCAACCCCACTTCCCTGCAGCGCGGAATCAACAAGGCTGTCGACGCCATCGTCGGTGAGCTTGCCCGCATCAGCAAGAAGGTGAAGGACAGCTCCGAGATCGCTCAGGTCGCCACCGTCTCCGCCAACTGGGACACCACCATCGGCCAGATCATCGCTGACGCGATGGACAAGGTCGGCAAGGATGGCACCATCACGGTCGAAGAGGCCAAGTCCATCGAGACCTCCCTGGACGTCGTCGAGGGAATGCAGTTCGACAAGGGCTACCTCTCCCCGTACTTCGTGACCAACGCCGAGGGAATGGAAGCATCACTCGACAGCGCCTACATCCTCATCCACGAGAAGAAAATCAGCTCCCTCAAGGATCTGCTTCCTCTCCTCGAGAAGGTTGCCAAGAGCGGCAAGCCACTCCTTATCATCGCTGAGGACGTCGAGGGCGAAGCCCTTGCCACCCTCGTGGTGAACAAGCTCCGTGGCACACTCCAGATCTGCGCCGTCAAGGCTCCCGGGTTCGGAGATCGTCGCAAGTCCATGCTCGAGGACATCGCTGTCCTCACAGGCGGACGCTGCATCACCGAGGATCTCGGCATCAAGCTCGAGAACATCACCCTTGAGGACCTTGGTCGTGCGAAGCACATCACCGTCGACAAGGAGAACACCACCATCGTCGAAGGATCCGGCAAGAGCTCTGACATCCAGGGCCGCGTCGGTCAGATCCGTCGCCAGATCGAGGAGACCACCAGCGATTACGACCGTGAGAAGCTCCAGGAGCGTCTTGCCAAGCTCGCAGGCGGTGTCGCCGTCATCAACGTCGGTGCAGCCACCGAGACCGAGATGAAGGAGAAGAAGGCCCGCGTCGAAGACGCCCTTCACGCCACCCGTGCGGCAGTCGAGGAGGGTATTGTCCCAGGCGGCGGTGTCGCTCTCATCCGCGCTCAGAAGGTGCTCGACACCCTCAAGCTCGAAGGTGACGAACTCGTCGGTCTTGAGATCATCCGTCGCGCCGTCGAGGCTCCTCTTCGCCAGCTTGTTGCCAATGCAGGCAAGGAAGGCGCTCTCGTCGTCCAGGAAGTCAAGAAGGGCAAGGGCAACGAAGGTTACAACGTCGCCACCGGCGAATACGTCGACCTCGTCAAGGCCGGCATCGTCGATCCGACGAAGGTCACCCGCAGCGCCCTGCAGAACGCCGCTTCCATCAGCGGACTCCTCCTCACTACCGAGGCCGTCATCGCTGACGCCCCCGAGAAGGAGAAGGGTCCAGCCATGCCTCCGGGCGGTGGCGGGATGGGTGGGATGGGGGGCATGGACTACTAAGGTAGTTCCTCCTCTTCCAAGAGAATCAAAGGGAGCCGGGTTCGCAAGAACCCGGCTCTTCTTTTTGTGTGGAAGAGGTGACTTGGGATTTTGGCGCAGGGCGTTGTTGCTGCTCGGTCAGCGTAGGTTCACTACGCTTTCCCTCGCGACGCCTAGCCCTGCATCCAAACTTCCAAGCCTTGTCAAAAATATAATTTAAATCTAAAAGGAGTTATGATTTCAGAAGCACTCAAAAGACCAGAGCCTCAAAAATTTGAAGGATCCCTTTTTGTCGATGGAGAGCATTTTACAGATGGAAAAATCGACCTTTATCAGGCCCTTGCTAAGGGTACATTTTTCCCTAACGACAGTATGAAGGTAAGTACGCGAATCGAAAAAGCTGTGTTGAAAATAAATGGCGACTATCTGGTACTACATCTTAAAAACTTAGAACCGAGCAAACAGCAGAGAAATTGGAGTTTCGAAGTTTCAAAAGACTAGATCTGATTTTCTAATTTCTAATTCTCCACATAAATCCAAGCGTCTCTAGTCGGGCGACTCTATCTGTTGATAGTAAACCTTTTGCGTAAAAGTTGCGTTGTGTTCCAATCCAAGTAGCAAGAGCTTGATTTTTGTAATTTCTGGTAACTTTGCAGTGACCATTTTCTGATTTAAACTTCTCAAGTTTGAGAAAGTTTTCCTCCCATAGTGCTGAATGAGGGTCCCATTCAAAGCCAATTGCTTCAAGCCTTGCGATACGTTCTGTCGATAAACTACCTTTTAAAAAATATCGTCGCTGAGATCTTACCCAGACATGAAGTTTAGGATCCTCAATGTACGTTATAGGTACACGGCAATGACCAAATGATGATTTGAATGCTTTTAGTTTCTCGAAGTTAACTTCCCACTTGTCAGCTCTTAAATCCCATTGGAAGCCTATTTTCTCGAGTCTTGCTATACGTTCATTAGTAAGTTGATCTTTCCGAGAACGTAAACCAACAACCCAATTCCCAAGTCGGGGATCGTCGTTGAATTGATAAGGCACACGGCAGTGGCCGTATTTGGCATAGAAACCCTCCAACTTCTTGAAGTTATTTTCCCACTCTGCATCAGTTGGATACCACTCAAAACCGAGTTCCTCAAGCCTCGATATTCGATCTGTAGCAAGTGTTTTCCTGTAGTATAGCGTTCTTTGTGTTTGAGACCACGTTGACAGTTTAAGGTAAGGATTCTGAAAACTAACTTTAAGTCTCAGGACGCGACAATGCCCATGCTCCTCTTTGAACTTCTTGAGTTCTTCGAAATTCTCCTCCCAAAAATCTGTAACGGGATCCCATAGGAAGTTCAGAGATTCTAACTTATGAAAATGCTCATTTGAGAGAGAGCCTTGCTTGTAACGAATTCGTTGGGTTTGCACCCATGTTGCAAGCTGCTTGTGAGGATTTTCTCCTTTAATCTTCAATACTCGACAATGCCCATACTCTTCTTTGAATTGCTGAAGTTTCCCAAAGTTGATGTCCCAAGATGATTCGAGGCGTTCCAAAGTACGTGCGGTAATGGAGTCGCGAAGGGTTTCCAATGAGAGGACTGGGCCGACGAAGTCGATCCGATCCCCGAGAGGATTTTCCTTTTCCCCCTTTCCGCTGCCTTTGGCTTCCGACATCTCCCTGATCAGGTCAGCGAGCACCTCGTCCTGTTCCTTGAGCGACTGGAGGATGTCCCAGACTTCCTCGAAATTCGTCCTGGCAACAGCCTCCTCCAGCGTTTCGCCTTCCCGCTGTTCGAGATAGAGCGGGACGAGTACATAGCCGATTTCCTTGCCCGGTGATTTCCGCATGGCGCGGCCGATCGCCTGGACGATGTCGACCTTGCTCTTCTTCGGCGAGAGGAAGGCGACCATATCGACAGCCGGGACATCGACTCCCTCGGTGAGGCATCGGGCATTCGACATCACGCCACGATCGATTCTCCTGAATTCCTGCATCAATCGCTCGCGATGTGCGGTGGGCATTGTCCCGCTGACATGGAGGGCATCGAACTCAGGAAGATGCGTGCCAACACCCTCACTACCATGGGCTACGAAGGAGGCGGCTGCCTTCACCGTGCTGTGGAAGGTGAAGATCTTGCTCACTCCGTACTGGGCCACGGCATCGCGCAGGGCGATCTGGTTGGCCACTTGCCGTGCCAGAACCTCGTCTCCCTGAACATGAACAAGTCCCCTTGTGAGGAGTTCATTGTTCACCTGATCCGAAGTGATGACCGAGATGATCACCTTGTACCCGCAGATGATTCCGAGATTAGCGGCCTTACTGAAGGTGAGGGTGAAGCATTGCGGGCCATAGACCTTGGGATCATCCATGGAGAAGGCGAGCGTGGCCTCTCCCTCCTTGGTCTGCTTGGAGGGGTTGTAGTGCCTCGGAGTCGCTGTAACGAAGAAGCGCTTACCGATCCGGATCTTGGAATCGTCCAAGGCGTAGCCATAGTTCCGTCCCTCGCGGCCCGCCGTCTTGTGTGCCTCGTCAAAGATGCCGAGGTCAAAGGATTCTTCCGGCTTCATCGCATCTCCGACGACTGAGGCCGACTGGTAGGTGCTGAAAACGATCTTTGTCCCGACGAACGGAGCATCGAGGAATCTCCTGACGACTTTGGGATTCGTGGAGACTTCGAAATCGAGATCCGACTGGGCCGTGCTGATCTCATCGGCATCGCCTTTGACCGTTGGATCGGAGCAGACGCAGAGGTAGGCGAGGTTATTCAGGCTTGTTTCCTTCAACCACTCATGGAGTGTCTGCCTCAGAAGAGCGAGGGAGGGGAGCAGGACGAGGACCTTTCGAGCGCCAAGCTGTTCAGCGGTCCAGAGGGTGACGAGCGTCTTTCCCGTTCCGCAGGCCATGATGGCCGTTGCACGGGACTCCTTTTGGAGAGTGGGGACGATCGCCGAGAGGGCCTCCTGCTGATGGGGAAGGGGCTTTTTCTTTGGGGCCTGAATGGCCGCCTCGGCAAGCCATGCCTCGATCGCCTTGAAATCCTCTGCGGTCAGACGATCCAGATCCGATCCCCGGATGCAGAAGAAGTTGTGCCGCTCGTTGATGACGGCCGGAAGCTCGTCGCAATTCGTGATGACGACCTTGGATTGGATCTCCGGGCTGTCGGAGAGCCCCATGAAAGTCGAAAGCTCCTCCCAGGTGAGGGGACTCCGCCGCGAGCGGAACTTCACCTGATAGACCTGATGCCCGCCGAGAGCGATCCGGGTTACCCCATCGACGCCGTAATCCTTGAGCGGGAGTTTCAGCTTCTTGAGCAGATCCATCGGAGCCGCATCGAGCGGCCAGACCTGATCGATCTCATGCCTCCGCTGGGTGGCGAGATATGCCTCGGCAAAGACCTCAAAGGCATCGCCCTTCCCCTTGTTCTCGGGAATCGCGGAAATCCGCTTCTCCAACTCCTCAAACGACTTCACCCCGTCAAACAGCCCGGACTTGGCAAACTCTTGGGCTTTGGAATGAAGCGGCATAATGAACTGGAATGGGAATGCCGAAGTGTATTACAAGAACCATCAACCTCCAAGCATTCAAAGCTCCTAAAGGTGATGATTATCCAATGACTGCAGGGACGTTTCACCTTTGGCGTTTTTTTTCCTACCAATGAAGGTTAGATTGATACATTTCCTTACGAAGCCATGAGGACCCTCCCCGATCACCCCCTGCGCTATGCCATGGTCAATGAGCTGCACGCGCGTCCTTTCCCTGTACTGACGACACCCTGTCAGGTGGTTTATTTTGCGATAAAGGAACCCAAAGAAGCCCGTAAACGCGACCGAGATCAGGACCGGGCCCATCTGATCACCCTACTGGATCAATTTGGCGTGAATCATCCCGAAGCACGAGCGACGCATTTTGAAGCAATTTTGGGTAAAACAGATTTGAAATGGGAATCACATACGGAGTTTGTGACCTATTCCGCCTTTACCCCCGGTTTGGATGCACGGCCTTTTGATCCAGCGGGAGCGACCGTATTACCCCCCGACTGGTTAGCCAAAGCACCTGGTCAGACCATGGTTGCGATGATGATCCGCGTCGAGGAACTGCCTGAGGACGAGGAAAAGATCCTGCCGATGTTGCTCGATTGCTTTGTTCCCGAAAGTCTCGCAGTCTCCTATGTCCTCGATGGGGCGGCGGTCATTGCTGGGGATTTTCGCATCGATGCAGCAGGGTTCATGCGCTTCTCGGTTTTCGTGCGCAAAAAGACTGGCACACGAAGGGTCGGACGGATTGTGCAACGTCTCTGTGAGTTGGAAACCTATCGTGCAGCCTCGATGTTGGGCCTGCCTAGGGTATGGGAATTATCGGGAGAGTTGAATGCGCTTGATCCGCGCCTTTCGGCGCTGGTCTCAGGGTTGGATGAACGCGGAGAATCAGCCGAAAAGGTACTCCATGAGTTACTCTCCATTGCGGGGCAACTGGAACGCCTTGCAGTAGAGACCAGTTTTCGTTTGCCGGCCACCGCAGCCTATGAGGCAATTGTGAGTCAACGCATCTCCGTCTTACGTGAGATGAGGTTTCAAGGGCGCCAAACCTTTGCCGAATTCATGACGCGCCGCTATGACCCTGCAATGCGAACCGTACGCGCTACCGAAGCGCGCCTTACCTCTATGGCGGATCGTGCAGCACGAGCGTCAGAACTGCTTCGCACCAGAGTCGATGTGGAGCGTTCCGCGCAAAACCAACAACTTTTGCAGAGCATGGACACCCGTGCAGATACGTCCTTGCGCCTGCAACATACGGTCGAGGGCCTCTCGGTGATCGCCATCAGCTACTATGTTTTGCAGCTGATGGCCTATTTGACTGCACCCCTTTCTGAAGCGTGGCATCTCCCTAAGGTTTGGCTAATGGCGGGATCTGTCCCGGTGGTCTTGGTACTGGTCTGGGCTGGAATTGGAAGGTTGAAGTCTACTCCTAGATAGAGGCTCTGTGTGCCAGGGAGGGAGGGTTGAAGTCTACGCGAGGCAAATCCCCTCTGAAAGCGGGTGCCATGAGATTTCTGAAACCGCTCCCATCATGCAGAGGCATAATTAATAGGAATGGGGGCAGGCATAGCGAAGTGTAATACAGATGTCGTCAGGATCCATTCCTGAGCGAAGCTAGGTCAACGCCGGAAAAGGCGCGTGTGATGGTTCCGTGATTTTTGAAACTTTTATCAGAAGAGACTCAGCGTTCCTGCACAGCCGGAAAGGATAAGAGCGAGTGATGTGATCTCAAGAACATCATGATCAGTGAGGTTGTTTTCAGGTTGGAAGTGCTTAGTTCGCCATAATTTGTCACTCGAGCCCTCTATGCATATTCATTAGCCGTTTCTAAGTACTTTCCCATCTAGTCCGGGGGATCTTCAGGGAGTAGGGTTGCCCTATGAAAGCAACAACCATGATTGGGATCTGCAGTTTGATAATCACGCTATCGCTGACGTCATGTTTCTGGCTAAGCAGCACAACGAGAACAAGTGATGCTACCCCCCAATCCACGACCACTTATACCCAGCATACCAGGACCACGCCGAACACGACTACCACAACGCGTTCCGTAAACTACTAATTACCACTCGCATCTCTCACCAAAACATAACCCCTAACCTACAACTCCTAACCTACCACGATCATGCTCTACACAATCGCCATCGTTCTTCTAGTCCTCTGGGCGCTCGGGCTCGTTAGCGCCTACACTCTTGGAGGCTTCATCCATATCCTGCTTGTCTTCGCCCTTGTGGTGCTTCTGATCCAGATCATCCAGGGCCGCAAGCTACGCTGACACTTCAGCTTGCTACTGCTTATTCGAGGGATTCAGGCGAAATCCTCGTGGTTCTTGCCTGAATCTTATGGGGAGGGAGATGAATCGACCGTCTTTCCCTTCGCTATTCAGAAAATTAAGATCACTATTAAAACTATGAAAACCGCCGTCTTCGCGATCCTGCTCTGTACCGCGCTGCCCTTATGTGGATGTTTGTCAATGCCCCCGAAAAAAGCACCTTTGAGAACGGTCGATCATGTGGATCTGAACCGGTTCATGGGTGAGTGGTATGTGATCGGCACGATCCCGTGGATCGTCGAGAAGAACAACGTGGGAACGATGGATATCTACAAGATGAGGCCTGATGGTCGCATCGACATTACTTACGCCTTTCACAAGAAGGATCTCTCGGCAAAACGCCAGGCGATGCATGCGATCGGAAGTGTGCTCGACACCAAGACCAATGCCCGTTGGGGAGTCCAGTTTCTCTGGCCGTTCAAGGCTCCCTACCTCGTCATTGACCTGGCACCTGATTACAGCACGACTACAATTGGTTACCCCTCCAGAGATTTGATTTGGATCATGGCCCGCACACCGACCTTGTCTAAAGAAACCTATCAGTCGCTTCTTCAAAAGGCCGCCAACCAGGGCTACGACACCAATCGCATTGTCAAAGTTCCTCAGACAACAGGACTGTAGTTAGGGGAGATACACTTTTAGGTTACTTTAACTTACTGAATGTAGGTTAACGAGGGCGAGAGGCTGAAGAAGCTGAAAAAAGAAAACACTGAACTCAAGAAGTAGCTGGCTGAGAGTTTACTAGAGAATTAAGTCCTTAAATCTGTATGCGAAAAAAGCTCTGAGCTTCCGCATCTCCGCGCGAGAATTCAGGCTTTTTTGACTTTCCCCGAGACCATGACATCCGATCCAATCTTGGTATAGCTAGCATCCGTCAAATGGGCAGAGGAGATTAGGGCGCTGACGGCGGGGACGCTTCCGCCTTGGATCACCGGGGCGATGAAAAATCTGACTTCATCGACAAGCTTGCGCCTGAAGGCCTCGCCTAGCGTTTGTCCGCCCCCCTCGATCAGGACGCTGGAGATGCCACGCTTGCTAAGTTCCTGCAGGACTTTCCGAAGTGACAGGTTGCTGAAGACCAGTGTGCGCTGGCGGTGGGTGTCGGTGAGGAGTTTTGATTTCCTGGGGATCTTGCCGGTGCGTGACCAAACGACTCTCCATGGTTGTGGATGACCTTTAGGAAGTTTTATGCCTCGGATGGTGAGAGAGGGATCATCGGCTCGGACGGTGCCACCTCCGACAAGGATGGCCTCGACGGAGGCCCGGAGACGCATGGCTTCTCTGCGACTAGCGGCAGAAGTGATCCATCTCCGATGGAGAGGTGAGTCGATCCGTCCGTCGAGTGATATCCCCGCCTTGGTGATGATCCAGGGAAGCCCTGTGGATGCAAGGTGGTTCCAATGGGAGTTCAACGCGGCACATTCCCTTGAGAGGATCCCATCGGTTACTTCGATGCCGGCCTTACGCAGAATCTTTGCCGCTCGTCCGAGGTGTCGTTTGTCGGGGTCGGTGGCGCCGTAGACGACGCGAGAGATTCCTGCCGCGATAATCGCCTCCGAGCAAGGTGGGGTCTTCCCGTGGGAGGAGCAGGGTTCTAGAGTGACGTAGAGGGTGGAGCCTGCGGCTGGGAGTTGTGAGTTAGGAGTTAGGAGTTGGGGATTACCTAATTGGGTGTTCGATTTGGAATTTGGTTGGTAGTTCCTATCTTCCAGTTTTCGGATCGCCTCGATCTCCGCGTGGGGGAGGCCTGCGGCGTGGTGGTATCCCTTGGCGATGACTCTACCGTTTTTCACAATCACTGCTCCCACAACGGGATTCGGAGCTGTTAGTCCGAGTGCTCTGGAGGCCTCCTTGACGGCAAGACGCATGAAGCGCTCATCGGATTTGAGGTCGGGTAGCGATTTCATCCTTTTTGTTTGGCTTATCTTTCGCCGATCTTAAGTGATGCCCACTAAAGAAAACAGCTCCGAGACATCCGCTGCCCCAAAAATCAAAACGGGTCAGGAGATCGATGTGGAAATTAACGACATAGGCTTCGGCGGCAGGGGGGTCGGCCGGGTCGATGGGGTGGCCTGTTTTGTGCCTGGTGTGATCGAGAAGGAAAAGGTCCGTGTCAAAATCGCCAAGGTGAAGTCACGCATGATGGAGGCCTGGCTGCTCGAAGTGCTGGAGCCTTCTCCTTATCGGGTAGAGCCTCCCTGTCCTGTATTCCTCAAATGCGGCGGCTGCTCCTACCAGCATATCGACTATCCCCATCAACTGCAGATTAAGGAGACCCAGCTTCGCGAGGCCCTGCGCAGGCTTGGAGGTCTCAGCGAACCCCCTGTCTTGCCGATGATCGCGTCACCAGAGCCCTACGCCTACCGCAATCGGATCGCCGTTCATGTGCGTGATGGGAATGTGGGATTCTATGCGGAGGGATCCAACCGTGTCATTCCGGTGAAGAAGTGTCTCATCGCTTCTCCTGAGGTTGATCTGGGATTTCAGGATCTCCTCAAGGAGCGCCCGCGTGACGGCGACTACCTCATCGGTGAGAAGAAGCGCTATGGGGGCTTCCGTCAGGTGAATAATGCCGTGGCCGAGATTCTGAAAGAGACAGTCCGGGAAGCCGTCAGGCCTTCGGATGAAGCTACTCCGATAGCCGGATTGCTCGTGGATGCTTATTGCGGAGCCGGGTTCTTTGCCCATGAGTTGCAGGAGCTTTTCACGAAGGTGATAGGCATCGAACGCTCGATCGCCTCGGTGGCGATGGCGAGCCGTCAAGCCGCTGAGAACGAGGAATACATAGCGGGGGATGTGGAGTTGAAGTTGGGTGAGGCCCTGGGGGCCGGCAAGTCAGAGGAAACTGTGCTCCTGCTGGATCCCCCTTCTGAGGGGCTTGCGGAATTGGCCATGGAAGCCATCTTGCAAAATCCTCCCGCCCGCATTGTCTATGTCTCGTGTAATCCCGCCACGCTTGCCCGTGATGCCAAGCGACTGGCAGGCAACTATCGTCTCGTTCAGGTGACCCCGCTCGATATGTTTCCTCAGACGGCCGAGATCGAGTCGGTTTCCGTTTTCCAACTCATACCATGATCACCCGACGCTTTGGCCGGACGGGCCTTGAGATGCCCGTTCTCTCCTGTGGGGGAATGCGCTACCAGCACAGTTGGAACGACAAGGATGCCGGCGGTATCACGCCGGAGGGGCAGGCCAATCTCGAGGAGTGCATCCGCAAGGCGCTTGCCTCCGGCATTAACCATATTGAGACCGCCCGTGGCTACGGTACTTCGGAGGTTCAGCTTGGAAAAATCCTCCCCCTTCTCCCCCGCGGGGAGATGATCATCCAGACCAAGGTCGCCCCGTCCTCCACCACTGACTTTCGCGCGACCTTCGATCAGTCAATGCTCAACCTGCAGTTGCGACATGTCGACCTTCTCTCCATTCACGGAATCAACAACCGGGAGTGCTGGGAGGAGACAATCCGCCCCGGTGGGGCACTCGAAGCCGCGCGGCAGATCATTCATGAGGGGAGGGCCACCTTCCTTGGATTCTCGACGCACGCTACGTGCGATCTGATCGAGGAGATCATCGCCAGCGATGCCTTCGACTATGTAAACCTCCACTGGTATTTCATGAACCGGACGAATTGGAGTGCCGTCAAGGCGGCCACCAAGCATGACATGGGGGTCTTCATTATCAGCCCCACGGAGAAGGGGGGGTGCCTGCACCAACCCTCGGAGAAGTTCTCCGGGCTCTGCTCCCCCTATTCGCCGATGGTCTTCAATGATCTCTACTGCCTCATGCATCCCGAAGTCCACACGCTGAGCATCGGAGCAGCCAGGCCTTCGGATTTCGATGAGCATCTGAAGATCGTTTCCCTCATGGAACACAAGGACACCTGGGATCGGGTCCATGAAGTGGCGGGGCGCCTTGAGGAGGAGTTTCAGCGTGCCAATGGATTTCCCATTCCTGCTCGCTGGGATACGGATCTGCCAGCCTATGGGGAGGTGCCGGGCGGGATCAATCTGCAGGAGATCGTAAGGCTCTGGGCTCTAGACCAGGCCTTCGACATGCAGTCATACGGGAAGCTCCGCTACAACCTGCTCGGCAACGGCGGTCATTGGTTCCCCGGTATCAATGCCGCTAAGTTCGACGAGGCCGCTATCGGAGAGATCGGAAGAAAGGCCGGATACCCCTCTTTGGTAAACATCCTTCACGAAGCCCATGACCGCTTCGGCGATGCTCCCCGGAAACGGCTACAGCAGAATAACTGAAAGGGATCAATCTAGAACTCAGGATGCAACGGATGCGAAGCAACGGCCAGGCATGCCAACCACGAATAGAGTCTGTTATAGAGATTAGATGAGAACCCGATGAATACCCCTCGCGGGCGCCACGTTGACTTTTACGAGGGTGTTAGCTATGACCCAACCATGAAGGAGATGTTTTTCACAGGGCGATCGGTCTTGAATACCGATCTTCCAAAAAGCGATTTCCTATCAGACCTCGACCCGGCCGCCTTGCTGGTGCGACGGCCAGGCAACTTTTGGGCTTATTTTTGCGAGCGAGCGGCTGTATGTACAGGTGACTCCTCTGCAGCTGTACTATCGCGCCTTCACTAAACGAAGAACATAGAGTAAAACTGATGTTGATACCAAAAATAAAGGCCGCCGCAAAACCCGAGGACGCAAGCGCGGGACTGGCCATCATCGATGTAGCGGGGGATGAGTTCATATTCTGCCCGGTTCGACAGAGGGCCTATAAAGTCAATAGTAAGCCGGAAGAAAAAGTTCGCTTCTGGTGGCTCTATCGCCTTAATAAGGAGTATGGTTATGCCTACAGCCAATTAGCTGTTGAAGTGGCCGTGAAGGTTGGTTCAACCGAGGCCAAAAAGAAAGCGGACATCGTTGTCTATACCAATGCCTCCCACAAGACCGCGCGCATCTTCATCGAGGTAAAGAAACCGAACCGGAAAGATGGTGTTGACCAGCTGAAGGTTTACATGAACGCTTCGGGGTGCCGTCTTGGCGTGTGGAGCAACGGCGCACCGCCGCACAGCTACCTGCTCCGTATTGAACCGACAGAGTCACGAGAGGAACCGGACTGGCGAGAGCTTCGGAACATTCCCCGCCGCACGGAGAATCTGGATGACGTCGACTCGCCCATTACGCGCAAGGAGCTAGCGCCAGTCACCGATTTCCTGGACATCCTGCGCGAGTGCGAGGACTACATTAAGGCACACGAGGGTGTTAGTCCATTTGAAGAGCTCTTCAAGCTCATCTTCGCCAAGCTCTACGACGAGCGGGCCAACCTCAAAAATGACGATTCTCCTGCCAAGTTCCGTGTCGGCGTCTTTGAATCCCCAGAGCTTGCGCGCCGCCGTATCGAGGAGGAACTGTTCATCCCAGCCAAGAAGCGCTGGAGTGGTGTGTTCAAAGATGGCGATGAGCTTTTGCTGAACGACCACACCTTGGCCTTCTGCGTATCGGCGTTGCAAAAGACCTACCTCCTAAAGTCAGATTCCGACGTACTGGGCAGCGCCTTTGAGGTGATGATTAATCCAGGCATGAAGGGAGACAAGGGGCAGTACTTCACGCCGCGCCATGTCATTCAGATGTGCATCGACGTGCTAGACCCGACCGAGCACCAAACAATCTATGACCCAGCTTGTGGCAGCGGAGGCTTTCTCATCGCCGCCATGGGCAATGTCTTCAAGAAGATAGAGGAAGGGCGAGACGACCAGAGCGAGATCCTAGAGAACCAGAAAGACTACGCCTCCCAGAACGTGTTCGGCATGGACTATGACCACACTATTGCCAAAGTCGCTAAGGCCTACATGCTTATCTGGGGTGACGGGCGCTCGAACATTGCAGTGTGCGATGGCCTGAACGAGGATTCTTGGTCAGACGACGCCCTGTCCAAGTTCACTAACGGCACCGGCAAGGCGCGTCGCCTGAAGCAGTTTGATATTATTGTTACTAACCCGCCGTTCGCTGGGGACCACGCCGCCGAAGAGACTGTATCGAAGTACGACCTCTCGATACGGAGCAGCGCCGAGGGACCAGTGCGGGCCCAGAAGGTGGCCCGTGACAAGCTTTTCATAGAGCGATGCCTGAAGATGCTATCGCCGAACGGCAAGATCGCCATTGTCTTGCCTCGCGGTACGCTCAAGAACTACTCGGACGAATATGTCCGCCGCTATATCCTCAAGCACGCCCGCGTTGTGGCCGTGGTTGGCCTTGGTGGTGAGATGTTTAAGCCATTCACTAACACGAAGACCTGCGTTCTTTTCCTTCAGAAGCGGACTAAACCCCTTGAAAAAATTGACGTTGCCCAGAAAGACCCCAAGGTCGTCTATGCAGTGACCGAGAGCCCAGGCAAAGACAAGAGCGGTAGGCTCATACGCGATAAGGACGGAAACATCCTCTCCGACCTCCCCGAGATTGCCGCGTACATCAAGAAAAACGCCTCTTTCCTGAAGATTTGATATGGCATTGCTAACTATCCGCTCCATGAAAGACGCGCTCCTCACGCTCAACGATGAGGAGCTAGAGCAGTCCGAAAATCACATCCTTGAGCCTGAGTTTCACCAAGACATATACGTTTCGGCCTGCCAGGACGTGGCCAAGATCCCGGGGGCTTACCAACTTGGCCAGGCCCGGGGTCTTGTCGCTGGCCCTGCGCGCGGCTCACAGCCCAGCTACGCTGACGACGAGAATGACCCCGATTCACTGGAGTTTGAAGGGATGATCACCGCCGATGGCTCGGCGCTGGACTACGACGACGGCAAGCACAATCTCTGCGCGCTCAAATCCAACTGCATCCGGCGCGGATTCGTGGACTATAGTCTGGCCCGCTCTGTCACTCGTGGGTTTCACGCCAAGAAGAAGAAGGCCCAGGTTCAACCAAACGACATTCTTATTAATTCGACGGGCGACGGAACCATTGGTCGTGTCGCCGTTTTCAATGCCAAGTTTCCGGCAGTCGCAGACGGGCATATTTCAATCGTCAGATTCAAAGACCCAGACGATGCTTGGTACACAGCGGCCTTCCTTCTGTCCGACCTGGGGCAAAGGCAACTCTATCGCTACATTAATGGTTCAAGCGGCCAAGTGGAGATTTATCCGCAGGATCTAGCACGAATCTGGATAAAGCCCCCGAAGTCGGAAGCGCACAAAAAAAGCGTAGCCGAGAACATGCGAATTGCGGCGGGCTTGCACTTGGACTTTTACAGCAAATTGCAGGCTGCTTTGACGGCTGTCTAGCGTGGTGCGGTAATCCGCCCGCCTAGCCTGTCTTCTTCGGCTAGCCAGTCGGGCCAGTCACTTCATCTTCGAGGCCTGTTGGGCGGCGTTCAGATTCGTTTAGCGCTTTAACGATGACAGGCTGGTGTGGCCACTCGAGAAGCACCCACCGCGGTCGCCGCGTTGACTTTTCGCTGGGGGGTAGCTATGACCCAACCATGAAGGAGGCGTTTTTCACAGGGCGAACCGGCTTGAATCCCGACCTGCCAAAAAGCGATTTCCTATCAGATGACTGATTCTCAGTTCATCCGGATCAAGGGGGCACGGCAGCACAACCTGCGCAACATCGACGTGGAGATCCCCCGCAATAAGCTCGTGGTCATCACGGGGCCTAGCGGTTCGGGGAAGTCCTCGCTCGCCTTTGATACGCTCTTCGCCGAGGGACAGAGGCGTTATGTCGAAAGTCTCTCAGCCTACGCACGGCAGTTCCTCGACCAGATGCAGAAGCCGGAGGTGGACCATATCGAGGGTCTCTCCCCGGCGATCGCCATCGAGCAGAGGATCGCCCCGCCGAATCCCCGCTCGACGATCGCCACGACAACCGAGATCTACGATTACCTCCGCGTCCTCTACTCAGCCATCGGCGTGCCGCATGATCCGCTGACCGGGGTGGCCATCCGTCGTCAATCACCCCAGCAGATTGCAACCGAGATCCTCTCCTGGCCGCAAGGAACGCGCTTGATGCTGCTGGCGCCGCTTGTTCGCAATGAGCCTGGTGAATTCCGCGATGTGATAGACCGTGCACGGCGCGAGGGATTCGTCCGTCTGAGAATCGATGGCGAGATTATCGATCTGGGTCGTCCGGAGCCGATCAAACTTCTCAAGACAAAGAGGCATACGATCGAGGCCGTGGTGGATCGTCTGGCACTTCGCTCCGAGGGCGAAGGGGAGGGGATCCGTGAACGCCTGCTCGATTCGCTTGAGACGTCGCTGCGCTGGGGGAACAACATGGTGACTGTTCTCCATCAGGCATCCGGTGCGGCGCCCGAAGTTTGGGAGGAGAGGCCCTTCTCCACTGATTTCTGCAATCCGGAGACTGGGTTCTCGATGCCGCGACTCACGCCGAGGCACTTCTCGTTTAATAGTCATCTGGGAGCCTGCCCATCCTGCCAGGGACTTGGAACTGAACCCTTCTGTGATACGGGACTGCTGGTCGATTCCGAGATGACGATCACTAAGGGAGCCATTCGTCCCTGGAGGAAGCCTGACAAGCGGATGGGGCAATATTACAAGCTTGTCCTGGAGGCTCTCTGCGAGGCGACGGGAGCATCTCAAGAAGTCCCCTTCCGCGATCTTCCCGAGGAGTTTAAACAGAAGCTCTTTTACGGAACGGGTGATGTCATGCTGGAACTCGGTGGGAACGAGGGCAAAGGAGGACGGGCTCCTCAGATCAAGGCATTCGAGGGTCTGGTTCCGATGGTGGAGCGCCAGATGCAGACTTCCGAAAGCGAGCTGAAGAAAAACAGACTGAAGTCGTATTTTGCCCGCAAGGCCTGTGCGACCTGCGGAGGGGCGCGCCTGCGGCCCGAGATCCTCGGGGTGACTCTTGAGAGCATCGTTGGTCTTGAGAAAAGGGAATGGAACATCGAGGAGTTCTGCGCGCTCCCCGCCTCCCGCGCTTGTGAGGTCATCGCGGGACTTCAACTCTCCGCCAGCGAAGGCAAGGTGGTGGAAGATCTGTTGCGCGAGATCGGAGCAAGGCTTGGCTTCCTTGTGGAAGTGGGTCTCGGCTATCTAACGCTCAACCGCGAAAGCGGCACTCTCTCCGGCGGTGAGGCGCAGCGCATCCGTCTTGCCACGCAGATCGGCTCCGGATTGGCAGGGGTGCTCTACGTGCTGGATGAGCCGAGTATCGGTCTCCATCAGCGGGACAATGACCGCTTGCTGGCAACGCTCCGGGGTTTACGCGATCTCGGGAACTCGGTCGTCGTCGTCGAGCATGACGAGGAGACGATCCTAGCCGCAGACCATATTCTCGATATGGGGCCCGGTGCGGGGCCAAGGGGAGGGGAGATCGTGGCAATCGGGACACCCGCAGAGATCCTAGCCAATCCCGCCAGCCTGACCGGGCAGTTTCTCTCAGGTGAGGCGAAGATCTCCGTTCCCAGGATTCGTAATCGTCCTCCCGTAAAGCCGGCCCCAGGTCCCGGATGGCTAACCGTGACCGACGCCTCTGAGAACAATCTGAAGAACCTGACTGTCGGATTTCCCGTCGGTCTCTTCACGGTGGTGACAGGGGTTTCCGGAAGTGGCAAGTCCACTCTGGTCAACGATATTCTGCACCGAGCGCTGGCGCGTCAGTTCTACGGGGCGAAGGAGGTACCTGGAGCCCATGGCCGGATTCTGGGTGACGAGGCCTTCGACAAGGTGGTGGTCATCGACCAGAGTCCGATCGGCCGCACGCCCCGCTCTAACCCCGCCACGTACTCCGGTGTCTTCGGGCCGATCCGGGATCTTTTCAGCGGTCTGCCTGCTGCCAAGGTCCGCGGTTATGCACCGGCCCGTTTCTCCTGTAACGTGAAGGGGGGGCGCTGTGAGGAGTGCGAGGGGGATGGAATGATCCGGATCGAGATGCATTTCCTAGCTGATGTCTTTGTGGAGTGTGAGCTCTGCCGTGGACGCCGATTCAACCGGGAGACCCTCGAGATCTCCTACAAGGGAAAGAATATCGCCGACGTGTTGGAGTTGACGATCGATGGTGCGGCGGGATTCTTTCGTTCGATCCCCGCCATTCATGGCAAGCTCGAGATGCTTCAGGAGGTCGGACTCGGCTATCTCAAGCTAGGTCAGTCGGCCACGACGCTCTCGGGCGGGGAAGCTCAGAGGCTAAAGCTGGCCAGTGAACTCTCCAAGAAAGCCACCGGTCGCACACTCTACCTGCTCGACGAACCGACCACGGGGCTTCATTTTGCAGATATTCAGAAACTGCTGGAAGTGCTGCTGAGGTTGCGCGACGGCGGAAATACACTCATTGTCATCGAACATAATCTCGAAGTCATCAAATGCGCAGACTGGATCATCGACATGGGGCCCGAGGGGGGAGAGGAGGGAGGCAGTCTTGTGGTCTGCGGAACACCCGACGAGGTGGCCGAGCACGCAGGCAGTCATACGGGATCCTGGTTGCAGCGGGTCTTGCTGCGGTAACGCTTTTTTGCCCCTGTGTTTCGGCGCAGGAGAGTAATTCCACACCCCCCATCGATCTGGCCAGAACGGCCGCTCTCGAGCGCCTTCCTCAAGTCTCTGCGGCACTGCTCCGAACCCAAATCCAGCAGGAGCTGGATCAGCCTAAGAAGATTGAACTAACCCGGCGCTTGGCGGCTCTTCTGGTCTCCGGCGGTCGCTTCGAGGAGGCTTTGGCCGTCATCGCCCCGCTTGATTCGTTGAATGATTCGACCCTTTGTTATTGGAAGGGGCTTGCTCTGCTGGGGAATGGAGATCCCGCTTCTGCCAAGGAGATCTTTTCATCCCTGAGGGAGAACGATGCCCATATCCCAGGTGTTGAGTCCGACACACTCCTTCTCTGCCTGGCGAGGGCACTCCGGGGAAACAATGATCCGAGTGGAGCATTGGCTGTTCTGGAAAAAATTCCGGCCAACTCCTCGGTAGCTGAGGATGTTCTTCTGGAGAGGGGCACTGATTTGCTGGCCCTCGGCAAGACCGAGGAGGCTCTGAAGGCAATTCCCTCATCCGGTTTTAGAAGCGAGGAGGGGAAGGCCTCGGCTTCCTACCTGAAGGCACTGGTCGCCTGGCGCGCGGGCAAGATTGTCGATGCCAGGAAACTCTTCGCGTCTATTCCACCGGTTTCACCCTGGATTATTTCAGCTACCACGCTGGGTGAGGCGCTCTGCCTGAACTCGACGACAAACATGATCAGTACCCTCAAGGGAATCGAGTTATTGGAGAGACGACTCGATTCCGTCGATCAGGCACCCCTGATTGAGGATCAGTTCCGCTTGCTGGACCAGCTCTACGCAAAGGCCGGAACTCCGGATACTGCTAAGTTAAAGAATTGGTCAGGGGATGCCTCCAAGCCTTCCCGGGCCAAGCTGGCCTCCTATTATCAGGCGAAGGGAGAGTTAAGACTGGGTCACTCCGAGTTGGCGGAATCCTTGCTGGATGGCCTGATCAAGTCCTATCCGGCCGATCCCTTGAGTGACCAGGCATCAGTTCTGCTTGTCTCCTCAAAGCTACAGCGTGGCATGGGCACAGAGGCCCTCAGTTTGTCTGTCGACAGGGCATCTGCGTCACCAGAGATCCGTGCCCGCTTGGCATACCTCAGGGGGCTTGCGGCGTCATCAGCTGGAAAGCCGGAGGAGGCAACGATGGCCTTCGTGGAAGCATCAACGATGGATCCTTCTCTTGCCCAAGATGCACGCTTCAATCAGGCCGTCCTGATAGCAAAGACGGGAAGGGGATCTCTTGATCTCTCCCAGGCAGCCCAGGAAATAGTGCAGAGTCCCAGCGGAGTTGCCTCTGAGGAGATGCAGCTCCAGATTGCTCTGGATCTGGCTCGTCGGGGTGAGGCTTCCGGTCTGCCCATGATCCTGCTGGTTGCTGAAAAGGCAACGGATCCAGCAATCAAGTCACGTGCGCAACTTGCCGCCTCCGAACTGAACATGAAGTCGGGAAAGGGAGATGCTGCGATCAGTGACCTTGCCAAGGCTATCCACGAGAACTCATCCGAACCGGAGAGAGAGGAGTATTTGAACGTCTTTTTGAAGGATACCGGATACAAGGCGGATACTGCCGCAGTAATCGCCGCAGCCCGTGCTTTTCTAGAGAAGCATCCTGACTCTAGTTTCGTCCCCGAGGTGCGCCTGAAGCTCGCGGAGGCGCTTCTTTCCTCCGGGGATGTTCAGGGAGCACGGGTGGAGTTCGAGCAGTTGGCAGCTTCCAGTGCAGGAACTGATCTCGGGCGCCATGCTCTTTTCCTGGCCGCGCAGTCCGCAGCCCGGTCGATGGATCCCGCGTCGATCGACGATTCCCTGATGCTGCTGGAACGCGTGGCGGAGACGGGTGGCAATGACCGGATGGTTTGGCAGGCCCGCCTTCAGGAGGGAGCACTGAAAAACGCCCAGAATCTTCCCCTGGAGGCTCTCGCTATCTACGACAAGATACTCTCGTCACGCTCTCCCGGAGGAACCAATGCGTCCGCCGGGCCGGATGCCGAACTGATCGCCGCCGCCCTCATGGCCAAGGGGGATACCCTTCATCAACTAGGGGCCAAGGATCCTCTCAAGGAACGCGAGGCCCTGAAAAGCTGGCAGGAGCTGGCATCGGATCCCACGATTTCACTCCGCTGGCGTAATCAGGCTCTCTGCAAGAGTGCACTTATCTTGGAGAGTCTCGGTGAGGGTGATGCGGCCCTCGCTACCTGCTATCAAGTGTTCAAGAACCCACGGACTGGAGAGCCGGAGCAGCTTTGGCATGACAAGGCGGCCTTTGAGGCGGGCCGCTTGCTTGAGAGCCGCAAGCAGTGGAATGATGCGGTCGTCCTCTATGGTCAGATCGTCGCCGAGGGTGGCCCTAGGAGCGAGGAGGCGAAGGCAAGGATCTCCAAGCTGCGTTTGGAAAACTTTCTCTGGGAAAACTGAGTCTTTCTGACAAAATCCATCACTTCATGAGCTCACACATCAAACTCTTCAGCCCGGGGCCCGTCGAGGTTTCCGAGAAAACTTTCCAAGCCTTCCGCAAGCCGATGATCGGACATCGCGGTAATGACTTCAAAAAGCTCTACGCTTCTGTTCAGCCTGGGCTCCAGCAACTTTTTCACACGCAGCGCCCCGTCTATATCTCCACTTCCTCTGCCTGGGGAATCATGGAGGGAGCCCTTCGCAACCTTGTCAAAGGCAAGGTCCTTAACTGCATGACCGGAGCCTTCTCCGACAAGTGGAACGATGTCGCCAAGCGCTGTGGCTACGAGGCCGAGAAGCTTCAGGTCGAGTGGGGTAACCCAATCACTCCCGAACTCCTGCGCGAGCGTCTCTCCAAGGGAGACATTGATGTCGTGACCTTGATCCATAACGAGACCTCGACCGGATGCATGAATCCGCTCAAGGAGATCACCGATGTGCTCAGGGATTTCCCCGAGGTCCTGCTGATCGTCGACACGGTCTCCTCCTTTTCCGTGGTTCCCGTCCCCATGGATGAACTCGGCATCGACGTCATGCTGACCGGAAGTCAGAAAGCTCTCGCTCTGCCTCCCGGTATGGCGCTCTTCTCGGTCTCCGAGAAGGCAATGAAGCGCGCCGCCGAGATCAAGGGACGTGGCTACTACTTCGATTTCCTCGAGTTCCAGAAGAATCACGAGGGGGACATGACTCCAAGCACCCCGGTTATTTCGCACATCTTTGCGCTCCAGTCGAAGCTTGAGGATATTGCCACTGAAGGTCTGGAGAATCGCTATGCCCGTCACTCCGCCACCAATGCACTTGTCCACGATTGGGTGAAGGCTCGTGGCTGGGAGTTCTTCGCACCGGAGGGGTATCGCTCCGTCTCGTTAACTTGCGTGAAGAACAACAAGGGCGCGGATGTCGCTGCCTGGATCGGCCGCCTCAAGGCTAAGCACTCCTGCATCATCGACGGAGGCTATGGAAAGATCAAAGGCGAGACCTTCCGTATCTCGAACATGGGTGACGAAACCGTGGAGACCATCTCTGAGTTGCTTAGCTGGCTCGACGACACTGCGGAATAAGGCTTATAGGCTGAAAGCTCAAGGCTGTTAGGTCGGGAAAATTCCGTCTTAGCAGCTTGGGTAGGTTTCAGTCCTTCTGTCCCTAATAGTCTAATAGTCTTCAGCCTAAACCCCTCTCTTCCATGAGCCGCTACAAGGATACCGTTCTTCTTCCAAAGACCCCCTTCCCGATGAAGGCGGGACTGGCCCAGCGTGAACCGGAGCTTCTGGCCAAGTGGGAGAAGGAGGGGCTCTACGCTTCCATTCAGAAGGCTCGTGAGGGATCGCTTAAGTACGTGCTCCATGATGGCCCTCCGTTTGCGAACGGGGATGTCCATATGGGAACCGCTCTGAACAAGGTGCTCAAGGATCTCGTCGTCAAATCCAAGACGATGGCTGGATTCCAAGCCCCCTTTATTCCGGGATGGGATTGTCACGGTCTGCCGATCGAGTTCCGCGTGGTGAAGTCCTCAGCTGGCCTAACGCCGCTACAGGTCCGTCAGAAATCCGAGGAGTATGCTCGGAAGTTCATCGACATCCAGCGGACCCAGTTCCGCAGGCTCGGAGTCTTTGGGGACTGGGAGCATCCTTACCTGACGCTCGATCCTTCGTACGAGGCAGCGATCATCCGTTCCTTCGGTCGCATGGTCGAGAAGGGGCTAGTCTACCGGAGCAAGAAGCCGGTCCTCTGGAGCACAGGCGCCCAGACTGCTCTGGCCGAAGCCGAGGTGGAATATCAGGACAAGACCTCCCCGGCGATTTTCGTGAAATTTGTTATCGAGACTCATGTGGCTTCATCAGCCGGTCTTCCGACAGACAAGCCGCTTTCGGTCGTGATTTGGACGACCACTCCCTGGACCCTGCCCGCGAATCTCGCGATCGCTGTTCATGCGGAATTCGACTATGTGCTGCTCGAAAATGCTGAAGAGCGCCTGATCGTGGCAGCGGGGCTTTCCGAGAAGTTCAAGGAGTCAACCGGATTGGAGCTTTCCCAGCATGGTGAGGCCCGCAAAGGAGCCACGCTCGATGGGATCAAAGCACGTCATCCCTTCCTGGACAGGATTTCGACAATCCACACTGCAGAGTTTGTGACGCTCGAGACCGGCAGCGGTTGCGTCCACATCGCTCCCGGCCATGGTGACGATGACTACCAGCTTGGACGGAGAGTCGGCCTAGAACTCCTTTCTCCCGTGGATGACTATGGCAAGTTCACTGAGGAGTGCGGCGTCCCCTCGCTCGTTGGGCAGAATGTATTCGAGGGCAATGAGGAGGTGATCCGTATACTCACGGAGGGTGGATCGCTGCTTGGTCGTCAGGATTACCAGCATAGCTATCCTCACTGCTGGCGCTCCAAGACACCGATCCTTTTCCGTGCGGTGGAGCAGTTCTTCATCCGGATCGATGCTCTGCGCGAGACTGCTCTGAAGGAAATCGACACCACGAACTGGATTCCGCATTGGGGACGCAATCGCATCCGCGGAACGGTCGAGTCACGTCCTGATTGGTGCATTTCCCGCCAGCGCAGTTGGGGAGTTCCTCTGCCTGTTTTCTACACGCCCGAAGGGGAGCCGATCTTGGATCCTGCTGTCATTGCGAAGGTCTCAGAGGTAGTGGCCGAGAGGGGATCGAACGCCTGGTTCTCTCTCGATGATGCCGAGTGGTGCCGCCTGACAGGGGCTCCTGTCGGATCGGTTCGTCGCAACGATACCCTTGATGTCTGGCTCGACAGTGGAGTGAGCCATGAGGCTGTTCTGCGTGGACGTCCGGAGCTTCAGTTTCCTGCCGATCTCTATCTCGAGGCAACAGATCAGCATCGCGGCTGGTTCCAGTCCTCGCTGATGACCTCGGTGGCATTAAATGAGAAGGCTCCCTACAAGACCGTACTGACCCACGGCTTTGTGGTCGATGTCGACACTCGCCAGAAGATCTCGAAGTCGAATCAAGGACAGGGAGGCTATCAGAAGCCGACTGAAGCCGATCACTTTGTGAAGACCTATGGAGCTGATATCGTCCGTCTCTGGGCTAGTAGCGTGCAGTTTACCGATGATGTTCCTTTCTCCGAGGAGATCTTCGCGCGTCTCACCGATTCCTATCGCAGGATCCGAAATACTCTTCGCATCCTTCTTGCCAATTTGGCCGACTACGATGCGGCGGCACCTATCTTGGAACCGACGTTAATCGACCGATGGATCCTGGCCCGACTGCAGGAGACAGTGAATACCTGCCGCAAAGCCTACGAGGAGCTGGCTTTCCAGAAGGCATACCAGGCTATTACTCAGTTCTGCGCTGTGGAACTGAGCAGTATCTATGTCGATGTAACCAAGGACCGCCTCTACTGCGACAGTGTTTCCTCACCCCGTCGTCGTGCCACTCAAGCCGTTATGGCCAAGGTTTTCGAGGATTTGTGCCGTCTGCTTGCCCCGGTTCTTGTCTTCACCGCCGAGGAGGCATGGGGTCACTTCCGTGCTGAAGGATCCGTCCATCTCGAGCTCTTCCCCGAGGAGAAGGCTCCCGATCAGGAAATCCTGGCGCGCTTCGAAGCGCTGCTTGCGCTACGCGCCGATGTCTCACAGGCATTGGAAAAAGCTCAGAGGGAAGAGATGATTGGCAAGCCCCTTGAGGCCATGGTCGCTGTCACTACGGAGGATCCCTTGGTTCTGAGTGCCGTTGAAGCTGGAGAGAACAACGGTCCTGCCGAGGTTGAGGAGTTTTTGATTCTGAGTAATCTTTCGATCGGCAAAGGCCCGAAAAATATCACGATCGGTAAGAGCGCCGCCGAGAAATGTGAACGTTGCTGGCGTCATCGTGACGAAGTGGGTTCCCATGCAACTCATCCGACGCTCTGCGGCCGCTGCGTAGATGCCGTGGAAGGTTTGGGTGTCTCGCCGTCTGTTTCTGAATGAAGCGGTTTTCACCATGGGGAGTGATTCTGATTCTGGCGATGCTGGATCAGTTCACAAAGATCTTGGTCCTCCGCTTCATACCCTTTCAGGAATCGATTCCGGTCATCCCCAATTTTTTCTCTCTCACCCATGTCTATAATACGGGTGCTGCCTTCGGTATGCTTCATGACAGCAACTTGTTTTTTGTCCTTCTGGCGACTCTGGCCTTCGGCGCGCTTATCGTGATGAGGAAGCACTTTCAGGGGGGTTTGATGCAGACAGGATGGATCCTGTTACTGGCGGGTATCATTGGGAATGTGACCGACCGATTGCGTCTGGGCCATGTCGTCGATTTTCTCGACTTTCAGTTTGGCTCCTATCACTGGCCCTCCTTCAATGTGGCTGATTCCTGCATTTGTATCGCCGCGACTCTCTTTCTCTTGAGCAGCTTTCAAAGCCCTTCTAAATTAGCGACATGAGCACTTCGCTTCCCGTCAGTCCCTACGACACCTGCCAAGGACTCGTCTATTTTCCCCGGATGATCGACAAGATCCGCCTGCATGCCTCCGGTCAGCTGGGTTCCGATTATGTGCCGAACCTTGGCAAGGGATTTGATGTGCGCTGCTGCTCTCTTCTCGGAGTTGGCTATGACGCGTTAGTCAAGGCCGTGGGCTCTTCCATGAATGATGAGCAGGCTTGGGAGTGGGTCTTGCAGAATGGTAAGGCTCCAACCGAAGAGCAGATCGAAGTCTGGAACGGCTTCATGACACGCCGAGGTTGGAACGATGACCTGGTTGAGATCCTGGAGAAACGCAAGAGGGAGGGCGGTTTTGAGAATCGCACCGAGATCCGGACAATGTTCGACTACATCGACGCCGACGAGGGGAGAGCGATCAGATCAAACTGAACAGATTTTTATCTGGAACTCAGGAACTCATGAAGGGAATCAGTTGGTAATTCTTTTCATGAAATAGGTTTTTTAAACGGGCGCAGCAGAGGATCTCCAGCGTGGCGCAGAGATCCTGTTTATGGAAGTCAACAAAGGTGAAGGATTTGTAATCAGCAATCTCATTTCCTGAGTTCCTGAGTTCCAAATTAATTTCTCAGGCTTCTGTCTTTCTGAAGTAACTTAGAATCTTTTCCTGATCACCGCCCGAGGCCCAGATGATCCTGAGGAAGTCAGCTGGATGGATGTCGTGTTCCTTCAGGAAACGACGGTCTCCTCCACAGCAGTACATGATCTCGTGGCAGAGGCCGCCCTCGAGGAAGCATTGTGCCTTCTTGATAATGCGAGGAAGCCATGGGATCCCGCCAAGCGCTTCGGGCTTTGGCGGGAGTGAATCCGCCTCTGTGACTACAGAATTGGTGATGCCGTGCTGATGATAGAGAAAGTAATCGCGCCTGGCAGCGGCCAAAAGCAGGACAGTGTTCCAATCGGGCTCGCCGGCTCCATTCATATCTTCAGCGTAATCGTAGAGATTGATTGGACGCAGGCCGATCGAGGCGAGAAAGGCGGTTTCTTCAGGCGAGAAGTAGGAATCAAGGTCCCTGTTTCCCTCTTTGTTGAGGGCAACGGCCTTGTCGTAGATTTCGCGGAGCTTTTGTGTCCAGAGATAGGAAGTCATAAGTTGATTATCCTCCTTTAGCAGCCTTCTGTCCACTTTCGTGATTTTTTGCAACAATGCGCACGAGCAGTCGGGTCAGGAGCGTATCCTCCGAGCCTTGGCCGCTGATGAGTTTCTGGTTGGCATCACGGCAGGCCAGGAACGCCGAGGCGAGGTGATCGCGGTCGAATCGCGCGGCATTCACTGCGGCTAGGCCGATGCCGTAGGTATTGAGTGTTCCGTCTTTCTTCCGGGGGAGATGGGCCGTCTCTTCGGAGCGAAGGCGCTTTAGATCGGAGGCAAAGAACTGGGGTTGGGCCGGAGGGCGCATTTTATGGCGCTCCATGAGATCCTTGGCAACGAGGAGATTGCGCACTGTCGGCACGATGGCGGCCAGCAGGATGCCGATTGTGTTTTCCCCCTGACGGCGCAGCTGGGACAGGGTATCGAGGCAGAGAGGCAGATTTCGTTTATTGATAGCGTCGCTTAGGTCGAAGATACCTCCAGCCCGGGTGAGAGGAACCAGATCGCGAACAAGGCGCTCGGTGATGATCGCTCCTTCACCAGCAGCCGTGGTGAGCTTTGAGAGTTCTGCATCGAGTTGGCCTGAGTTAGTTCCTACACGGGTGGTCAGTACTACGGCGGCCTGATCCTCTATCTTGACTCCCCGATCACGGCACCGTTCGATGACCCAGTCGATGAGATCATCCTCTGTCGCCCCGAAGCCGAAATCAGGTTTATCGCAGAGCGTTGTCGAGGCAATCTCTGAGACTTTCTTGTAGAAGGATTTCCGTTTGTCCGGCTCAGGCGCACTAATCAAAAGGGTGATGCCCCCGGGAAGTCCCTCTTCCAGTATCTTCAGTAGTTTTTCTAGTGCATCCTGCACCGCTTCGGAGCGTCCCTGCACGGTATCCTTCAGGAAGGTGACACCCTTCATCCAGACGAGCTTCTCGCCAAACATGGGCACGGTCAGAATTCCCTGGATGGTGCTCGCTACCATCTCGATCGAGCAGTCGACCGTGTCGGCCGGGGCCTCGATGATCTCAAGTCCGAATTCTCCACCATCTGCAGGAGCGAGCTTCGCGGCAAGTCCCTGAGCGGTACGTCGCACCTCCGCCTCGTCACTTCCGGTCACAAAGTGCAGGTTCGGATTCTTGGCTACTGGGGCTTTGCGGGTGGCCATGGGAACTAGTGAAAAGTGAAAGGTGAAAAGTGAAAGGTGAAAGTGGAGTAAACCTTATGAAAGATGCGTCAAACTATCTCTTCCATCCCTTTTTTGACTTGGTGGGTTTATCCTTTGCCTTAGGGCGGTTGGTCATGGAGGGGGTGACAGCGCCTCCGCCTTTGAGTTCCATGATCTGATCCCGAAGGAGGGCGGCGCGTTCGTACTCGAGTTTCTTGGAAGCTTCTTTCATCTCTCCCTCCAGCTCCCTGATCAGGCTAGTGACATCGAGTGGCTGCTCCTGCACGCGCGCCGAAGCGTTATCCTCTCCTTCGAGGATAACGCGGAGACTCTCTTGCACAGGACGCTTCACGCTATGGGGAGTGATGCCGTGCTCTCGATTATGCTCCATCTGGCGACGGCGCCGATCTTCGGTGACCTCGAGCAGGTCGCGGATGCTTCCGGTGATCTTGTCGGCGAATAGAACGACTTCTCCGTTCACATGACGGGCGGCGCGACCCGCTGTCTGGATCAAGGAGGTGCGGCTTCGTAGGAAGCCCTCCTTGTCGGCATCCAGCACACAGACAAGGCTCACCTCGGGAAGATCGAGACCTTCCCGGAGTAGATTGATCCCGACCAAGATATCAAACTCCCCCGAGCGGAGTGAGCGCAGGATCTCAACGCGCTCGATGGTGTCGATGTCACTGTGGAGATAGCGGACCTTGAGACCCACATCCTTGAGATAGTCGGTGAGATCCTCGGCTGTGCGTTTGGTGAGAGTCGTGATCAGCACCCTTTCACTGATCTCGACACGGCAGCGGCAGAGCTCAATCGTCTCATCGATCTGACCCTTCAGCGGTCGGATCATGATGCGCGGGTCGAGTAGACCGGTAGGCCGGATGATCTGCTCCACGATAAGCTGGGAACCCGGAGTCGAGGTATCGAGCTCCTCATTGGCCGCATTGGGCCTGATCAGCGAGAGGGGAATGGGCTGGGCCTGAAGCGTGGCCAGATCCACGAAGCCGGTGTTGCCCACAACGCTGTTGCGCAGTTCTAAGGGTGCTGGGGTGGCGCTGATGTAGAGACCCTGTCCCGTCGTCTGCATGAATTCGCTAAAATTCAGCGGGCGGTTGTCGAGCGCGCTCGGCAGGCGGAATCCGTACTCAACAAGAGTCATCTTTCGGGCCCTGTCCCCTGCGTACATCCCGCCGACCTGCGGCAGTGTGGCATGGGATTCGTCCACCATGAGGAGGGTGTCCTCCGGTAGGAAGTCCATCAGCGTGTAGGGTCGGACTCCGGGATCGCGTCCCGTGAGGTGACGCGAGTAGTTCTCGATACCGTTGCAGTAGCCCATCTCCTGCATCATCTCCAGGTCGTATTCGGTACGCATTTTCAGTCTCTGCGCCTCGAGGTATTTGCCGTTCTCTTCGAAGAACGCCACCCGCTCCACCATCTCGGTACGGATATTTCTCATGGCGGCCTGCATCTTGTCTTTTGGTGTGACGAATTGCTTGGCTGGGAAAAGGGTGAGGTGAGTCAGGTCACCCCGTGATCGCCCGGTGAGAGGATCGAAGAGGGCCATTCGGTCGATCTCATCGCCGAAGAATTCGATCCGCACGGCCTCCTCGTCGTTCTGGGCGGGGAAGATCTCGAGCACGTCGCCGCGGACGCGAAACTTGCCACGAGCGAACTCGATCTCGTTTCGCTCATAGAGCATCTCAACGATTCGCTTGAGCACCTCCTCGCGGGTAACACGGTCTCCCTTCTTGAGGGTCATCACCATCTGCATGAAATCCTCCGGCGAGGCCAGGCCGTAGATGCAGGAGACACTGGAGATCACGATCACGTCGCGCCGCGTCAGCAGGGAGCTGGTGGTTGAGAGTCGTAGGCGCTCGATCTCCTCGTTGATCGAACTGTCCTTTTCGATGTAGGTATCTGAGCGAGGGATGTAGGCCTCGGGCTGGTAGTAGTCGAAGTAGCTGACGAAGTACTCGACGGCGTTGTTGGGGAAGAACTGTTTAAACTCCGAGTAGAGTTGGGCCGCAAGCGTCTTGTTGTGGGACATGATCAGCGTCGGCCGATCCAGATTCTGGATGATATTGGCCGCCGTGAAGGTCTTTCCCGAGCCGGTTACGCCGAGGAGCGTCTGGTGACGATTCCCCATCCGGATCGAGCGGGTCAGCTTCTCGATCGCCTGAGCCTGGTCGCCCTGGGGCTTGTAGTCGGATCTCAGGTCAAATGACATCGTGAAAGGATGAAGGCGAAATACTAAAGGCGAAAACATGTAGTATCTCCTTAAATGCTCTCAGGTGCAACTGATGGAACAGAAAGATCATGTGGAAATCAGGAATGCAGAAACAGAGATGATGAATGGAATCTGTTCGTTAAAAACAATCGAACGAAGTGATAGGGAATGTTCTCTTAGGATTAAGCAGCCTCCCATCATTCAATTCTTCCTGAGTTGTTGAGTTCCATATCGAACTCTTACCTCTGCCGGATTCGATTCTGGCGAACCGATCGGGGTTGGTATAGAGTAGTCTGATGAACAAGCGACTGCTCGACCCAGCACTCTTGCCGATTCTCGAGAAAGTCGAGGCCGGGGAAAGGCTTACCGGTGAGGAGGGCATCTCTCTCTATGCCTCCCGGGATCTTAATGGCCTAGGCTATCTGGCCAATATCATCCGCGAGCGCAAGAACGGGAATGTGGCGACTTATGTCTTCAACCGCTACGTCAACTATTCCAATGTCTGCATCCTGAGCTGTCAGTTCTGCGCCTTCAGTGCGAAGAAGCGGGATGACCATGCCTTCGAGATGGCGATCTCCGAGGTGGCGGCCAAGACAAAGGAAGCTTGGGAGAACGGAGCCACCGAGATCCATATGGTCGGCGGACTTCACCCGACACTGCCAGCCTCCTGGTACCTTGAACTTCTCGGGGCTATGCGGGAGGCTGCTCCCGGAATTCATCTCAAGGCCTTCACTGCTATTGAGATCCGCCATCTCTCCGACCGCATCTTCAAGAAGCCCGTTCAAGAGACCTTGGAAATCCTACGCGACGCAGGGCTCAACGCTCTCACGGGCGGAGGGGCCGAGATCTTCGACCAGCAGGTCAGGGATATCATCTGCCGAGGCAAGGAGACTGGCGAGGAGTGGCTAGAGGTTCACCGCACTTGGCACAAGATGGGCCAGCGGAGCACAGCCACGATGCTGTACGGCCATGTTGAGACGCCAGAGCACCGAATCGACCATCTGCTAAAACTTCGCGCACTTCAGGACGAGACGCAGGGGTTCACGGCCTTCATTCCGTTTGCCTTTGTGCCGGAGACCACAGAACTGGCTCACATCCGGCCCGCCTGCTCCACGGATGAACTCAAGAATTTGGCCATCTCGCGTCTCATGCTTGATAACTTTGATCATATCACCGGGTACTGGATCAGCCTTGGGCTACCGCTTGCCTCCATTGCCCTGAACTACGGGGTCGATGATCTTCATGGCACCATTCAGGAGGAGAAGATCTTCCATATGGCCGGCGCCAAGACCCCCCAGCAGCAGACCATCGTGGCTATGGAGAAGGCGATCCGAGAGGCGGGTAGGGAACCGATGCAGCGCGATACCTTTTATCGTAGGATCGAGTCGACCGTTCCCAAGAAAGCGACCGCTTCCGAAGCTGTTCCCGCGTGAGCATTCCCAGTCCCCGGATAGGCTGCGTTCCTTATCTTAATGGACGTCCTCTATTAGAGGGATTATCCATTCCAATTCGTAAGTTGGTTCCCGCTAAGTTAGGTGAGGCATTTCAGGTGGGTGAGTTAGATGTCGCACTGCTCTCTTCTATTGATGTTATTATACAGGAGAATCCCCATGCTGTTGACGGTGTCTCTATCTCATCACGGGGCGATGTCCATAGTGTGGTTTTGGCCTATGAGGGGGATCTCAAGGAGGTCAAGAGGGTGGTGCTGGATCCGGCCTCCCATACCTCCAATGCCCTCCTGCGGATTGTGCTTGAGGAATTTCATGGAATCTCACCCGAGTATGTCCATTCTTTAGATGGTGAAGCTAAAGAAAGTGCCCGTGTGATGATTGGAGATCCTGCTATTCTTTACAGGAAAGAGGCTTCTGGTTCATCTGGTTTAGAGACACGATTCCTGGATCTTGGGGGAGAGTGGTTCCGGAATACAGGCCTTTCATTTGTCTTTGCCATGTGGTCACTTAAGTCTGATTATACTTATAAAAAGGAGTTATCAGACATGCTCAGAAGTGCTAAGGAGCTGGGAATGGCCTCTCGGCCCGAGATCGCCACAGGTGAGCCTGATCCGGATTTCGCCTTGCACTATCTAACCGAGTCAATCCACTATGACTTAGGAGATGAAGAGAAGGGCGGTCTTGCACTTTTCAGGGAGTTCTTGGAGAAAAAAGAAATCACTAAATTTCATAAGGAAATAATTTATTACTAAATAATAATAGAATTTTAAAAAATGAAACTTTTGTTACCACGCTTACTTCTGATTCTGCTGATTCCCTTAGCTTGTGAACTGCAAGCTCAGACGCAATCCCCAGAGCAGACTCTTGCCGCCATGGACAAGTCCCGGGAGCAGGTGATCAGTCAGCTTTCCTTCGGCGATAAGATGAAGATGAGATCGGCGATGGGAGCAATCCAAGGCAATCCTCAATTCATCGCGGCCAACGCCGCAGTGGCAAATGCACCGACTCCAGAAGCTCAGATTCAGGCGAGGAGGGCCTTTGCCAAGTTAAAACTCGATTTGATTGTTAAACAGGATCCCTCGTTGAAGACGGTGGTGGAGAAGATCCGCGCAGCCCAGGCGGCGGTGCTGAAGTAGGCTTTAGTCTAAAAAAGGTTCTGCCATATAGGGCACAACGGCACAACGGCACAACGGCACAACGGCACAACGGCACAGAAGCATTCATTCAAGCTCGCTGCACGTGATTTTGGTTGTTCTAGCCCTTCGATGCCCCTATCTCCTTCTGCAATGAAATTCTCCCAATCCATTCTACTCTTAGCTCTTGCTTCCTTCCTCTTCATGACCGGTGCCAATGCCGCTAGTGCCCTGCAGTTACAGACCGATTCAAAGACCGCCTTGGAGCGCCTTTACACTGCCAATCCCAAGGCTCGTGATCTGGGTCAGAAAGCCTATGCGATCCTGATTTTCCCGACTGTGGTGAAGTTCGGCGTAGTCATGGTTGGTGGTCAACGCGGTGATGGTGTTCTTTGGGAAAAAGGTCAGGTGGCCGGCTACTACAACACAACTTCGGCCTCTTACGGCCCCCAGATCGGGGGGCAGTCGTTTTCCTACGCCCTATTCTTCATGACGAAGGAGGATCTCAAGGGGCTGAACAATTCTGCTGGTTTTAATCTGGGTGCCTCGCCCAGCCTTGTGGTCGCTGACAAAGGGGTTTCTGGAAGCGCCTCGCTCTACACCCTTCAGGGGATCAAGGCCTTCATCTTTGGCCAGCAGGGTCTAATGGCAGGACTCGGCTTACAGGGTACCAAGATTTCCCAGTTCACCCCTAGCAACTAAATGCTCGAGCGGTGCATTGATCGGCGTATCGTTTTTGCAGAGTTTTCGCAGGTTTTTTTCGAGCACTCGGCTGAAATAGTTGTGTCCATCGTTTTGATTCCGAGGGTTCACTCGACCGATCCGCGTGATCACGGGAGCCCTGAGATGTCCTGGTAAGTTGTGACTGTTGGCTTGCGCTCGTTGGCTTACAGAGTACGCGCTCTGCTAGATAGCAGACGCTTTATGATTAAAGAATAGGTGGTTGTTTAGACTGCTCTGGTCATCGTGAAGAGCCTCTGCTAATTCCTTTTGCGTGAAATTATCCCTTCCACACTTTGGCGCGACACCAGCATTGCTGGTTCTGGCCGTTGCTCTTCTCTCCGCCTGCAAAAAAGAGGCTCCCGAGGCTGGTCCGCAGCCCCCGGTTCCTGTGACCTTCGGAACGGTGATCCAGAAAGACATGCCGAATCACAAGGAGTGGATCGGCAACCTTCAGGGCACGGTCACCTCGCTCGTGAAGCCCAACGTCTCCGGCAATATCATTCAGCGCTACTATACGGAAGGTAGCGTCGTGAAGCAGGGGGAACCGCTCTTCCAGATCGACCCGGCTCCGTTCCAGGCCGATATCGACCGCGCCAAGGCCGATCTCGCCACCGCCATCGCCCAGGAGACCAAGGTCCAGCAGGATTTCGTCCGTGCCCAGAGCCTGCTTGCCGGCAAGGTGATCAGTGTTCAGGAGTTCCAGAACCAGCAGCAGAATTACCAGGCGATGGTCGCCCAGGTGGCCGGAAAGCAGGCCGCGGTGCAGTCAGCCCAGGTAAACCTGGATTTCACCAAGGTCGTGGCACCGATCGACGGCATGGCTGGACTTGCCAACTACGAGGTCGGCACCTATGTCGGCCCCACCTCCCAGCAACCACTCACAACCATCGTGGCGATTGATCCGATCAAGGTGGTGTTTCAGGTCGGGCAGGACGACTACCTGAGCCTAATCGCCGGAAGCCTCAAGAACCCCTCTTCTGCCCCCGAGCAGAGGAAGGAGGACCGCGAGGCCGGCATGCAGATGGTGCTCTCAGACGGGACCCTCTATCCGCAGAAGGGAACCTTCCGTGCGGTCAACAACCAGATCAGCACCCAGACCGGATCGATCACCGTGGAGGGGAATTTCCCGAATCCCGGCACACTCCTCCGACCCGGTCTCTTCGCCAGGGTGCAGGCGACCGTGGGAGTTCAGAAGGATGCCCTCGTGGTGCCGCTTGCCTCCGTCATCACGATCCAGAACCTCCATCAACTCGCCGTGGTGGGTCCCGACAACAAGGTGTCGATCCGAAATGTGAACGTCAGCTTCATGACCCGTGAGGAGGCCGTGATCATCTCGGGTGTCTCCAAGGGTGAAAAGATCGTCGTCCAGGGCATCCAGAAGGTCGTCGACGGTTGCACGGTGATGCCTCTTCCTTCGTCGCCAGCTGCGTCACCATCTACTCCTGTCTCCTCTGCCAACGAGAAGTCAGGCCCAGCGATGGTTCTCCCGGCCGCCTCTCCGTCGTCTGCCGTCAAGTGACCGCGCTTTCCTAGCTTCCTAGCCCAGCAAAGAAACCGTTATGGCAAAGTTTTTCATTAACCGGCCCATCGTGGCCATGGTCATCGCGATCATCACGGTGATCCTCGGTGTGGTTTGTCTGCTTGGCCTTCCCGTCTCCCAGTTCCCGAACATCGTCCCTCCCCAGATCCAGGTGGCCGCCACCTATCCCGGCGCCGACGCGGTGACGGTGAAGCAGGCGGTTGCAACACCGATCGAGCAGCAGGTCAACGGCGTCGACAACATGCAGTACATGTACTCCCTGAACTCAAGTTCGGGGCAGTCGCAGCTCAACGTCATCTTCGCCAACAACACCGTCCCGACCACCGACCAGATCCTAACCCAGATCCGTCAGGCGCAGGCACAGTCCCAGCTTCCCCAGCAGGTGGTCAAGCAGGGCATCAACGTCATCAAGACGTCTCCTTCTCCCCTGATCTGCTTCGCCCTCTACACGGATGACGACCGCTATGACTCGGTCTTCCTGGCCAACTACGCCTACGTCAACATCGTCAATCCGCTCACCCGTCTCACGGGTATCGCGAGCGTCACGGTCTTCGGAGCGGGGACCTACGCGATGCGCCTCTGGCTTGATCCGGCCAAGCTCGCCAACTTCAACATCACGACCCAGGAGGTCTACGATGCGGTCAACCAGCAGAACACGGTCAATCCCTCCGGACAGACCGGTGCGGAGCCGGTTCCTCCCGGCCAGCAAATGACCTTCACTGTCCGTGCGCCAGGCCGCCTCATCACCGAGGAGGAATTCGCCAACATCGTCATCCGCGCTGACAAGAACGGATCGGTCGTGAAGGTGAAGGACGTCGCCCGCGTCGAGCTCGGTGCGCAGACCTACAACCTCGCCGGCCGCTTTAATGGTCACCCCGCCGCAATCGTCGCGGTCTACCAGCTCCCCGGCAGCAATGCGCTCCAGGTCGCCGAGATGGCCCGCAAGCTGATGAACTCCTACGTCCCGACCTTCCCGGCCGGACTCAAGATGAAGACGGCCCTCGACACCACGCTGGCCGTGACGGCTAGCATGGACGATATCAAGAAGACGCTCGTCGAGGCGATGATCCTCGTGCTGATTGTGGTCTTTGTCTTCCTTCAGAACTGGCGCGCGACCCTGATTCCCGCCCTCGCCGTGCCTGTCTCGCTGGTGGGCACCTTCGCCCTCTTCCCTCTCTTCGGTTTCTCGCTGAACACGCTCTCCCTCTTCGGTCTCGTGCTGGCGATCGGTCTGGTCGTCGATGATGCGATTGTGGTCGTCGAGGCAATCGAACATCACATCGAGGAGGGTCTCTCTCCGAAGGATGCGGCCATCAAGGCGATGGAGCAGGTGACCGGCCCGCTCGTGGCCACGGCACTCATCCTCTCCGCCGTCTTCATCCCGACAATCTTCCTGCCCGGCATCACCGGCGGACTCTACCAGCAGTTCGCCCTGACGATCTCCATCTCTGTCATCATCTCGACTTTCAACGCCCTGAGCCTCAGCCCCGCCCTAGGGGCCATGCTCCTGCGTCCGCGCAAGGAGGTGGGGGGACCCCTTGGAGCCTTCTACCGTGGGTTCAACCGGATCTTCGACGCAGGGCGGAACAAATACCTCGGCACCTGCCGCTTCCTTCTGCGCAAGACCTTTGTGACTGGACTCCTGCTCGCGGGCATGGTCGCCCTCTCGGGATTCTTTGGATCAAAGCTCCCGGGTTCCTTCGTGCCGGAAGAGGACAACGGCTACCTCTACGCCTTCTCCCAGCTCCCTAACGCCTCCTCCCAGCAGAGGACGGACGCAGTTTCCAAGCAGGTTGCCGACATCGTCAGTAAGATCCCGGGCGTCGAGCATGTCACGACCATCGTCGGCTTCAACCTCCTCTCCGGCGTCCAGAACACCTACAGCGCCTTCTACTTCATCACTCTCAAGCCTTGGGAAGAGCGCACCAAGCCGGGTGAGGATGCCTTCGGTCTCCTGCGGACCATCAACCAGAAGATCGCCCCCATCCCGGGAGCCATCAACTTCGCCTTCCCACCGCCGGCCATCCCCGGCATCGGAACATCCGGAGGCACGACCTTCATCCTCGAGGACCGTCTCGGCACCGACCCGAACTTCCTGCCGACCAATACGGCCAAGTTCATGGCGGCGATCAAGAAGCGTCCGGAGGTCGGCTCTGTCACGACGACCTACCTCCCCTCCGTGCCGCAGATCTCGATGACCATTGATCCGGCCATGTGCCTGATGCTCGGTGTCGACCTCCACGAGGCGTACTCCACACTCCAGGCCTTCCTGGGAGGAATCCCGGTCAATTACTTCAACCGATTCAACCTGCAGTACTACTGCTACATCCAGGCGGAGGGGGCGGCCCGCACCGATCCGAAGGGTGCCTCCCTCTTCTACGTGCGCAACAAGAACGGAGATCCGGTGCCGCTCTCAAGCCTCCTGCAGGTGAAACAGATCACTGGTCCCGAATTCGTGATGCGCTTCAACATGTTCGATTGCGCCCAAATCAACATCAATGGGGCTCCCGGGGTGAGCACCGGCCAGGTAATGAATGCGCTGGAGCAGACATTCAAGGAGACGATGCCAGAGGGCATGGGCTTCGATTACTTCGGGATGTCCTTCGAGGAGAAGCTGGCGGCCGAGGGGATTCCTCCAGCGGCGATCTTCGCCCTCTCGCTCCTCTTTGTTTTCCTGATTCTGGCGGCACAGTACGAGAGTTGGTCGCTCCCGATGAGCGTGCTCTTCTGCACGCCGATCGCTGTCTTCGGTGCGGTGGCGATGCTCTTTGTCCGCAAGATGGACAACGATGTCTATGCCCAGATCGGTCTTATCATGCTGATCGGTCTGGCGGCCAAGAACGCGATCTTGATCGTGGAGTTTGCCAAGGATGAAGTGGAGAAGGGACGCCCTGTGATCGAGGCGGCCCTAGATGCCGCCAAACTCCGTCTCCGTCCTATCCTCATGACTGCCTTTGCCTTCATCCTCGGATGCGTGCCGCTCGCAATCGCCACGGGATCGGGCGCGGTCTCTCGCCGAGTCCTTGGATCGACTGTGGTCGGGGGAATGCTGGCTTCCACGCTGATCGCGATCTTCGTCATCCCCGTCTGCTTCTCTTGGTTTGAGAAGAAGGGCAAGGAGCCCGCTGAAAAATCATCCTGATCTTCACGAGATAGCCAGAGGATAATTCTTGGAAGATTGCGAGGAGATGCTCCTTGTCAGGAGGGGGGTATGAGCCGATAAAGAACGTCCTATGGATACCAACAACGCTTCCCCCATTCCCCAGATAACCGTCCCTCCTATCTCCCGCGGGTGGGCGATTGCCGGTGGTATCTCCATGATCCTGCTCGGCTTCTTTGCCCTAGGTGACCAGCTCGTCTCCACGGCGGCCGTGGCCACCTTCATCGGATTCATCCTGATGTTTGGTTGCGCTTTTCATCTGATCAAGGTTTTCACGATCGGGGACTGGAAATCCCATTTCTGGTTTGCTCTTGTCTCCGTTGCCTACGGCGTCGCGGGTTATGTTTTCATCGCCCATCCGTTCAAGGCCGCAATCGCCTTCACCCTCTTCCTAGGTTGGGCCATCCTGTTCGGCGGTATCTTCCGTATTTTTTTCGCATTCAAGATGCGTCATCATAAGGGTGCCTCCTGGATTGTCTTCAGCGCTGTGATCTCAATCATCCTCGGTGGTTTGATCATCTCTCAATGGCCAGGAACCGGCCTCTATATGCTCGGCCTCTTTCTTGGCATTGAGCTTATCTTTGCCGGTGTGGGCTGGCTTGGACTTGGCCTATCCTCGGCCAAGAAGTAAGTAGCTATCTACGATTTAAAGAAGAGCCGGGCCTTAATGGTCCGAATGGTCCGAATGGTCCGGCTTTTTTGTCCCTTCCTGCTACTAGGCCTACTCTTTCAGCCAGTCTGGAAGGGAAATATTGACCCTTGCGCGGAGACGTCCCAGCAGGCTGTAGAGGCCGAAGAAGGCACGGTTCACGTAGATCGTATCAGGTGAGCCTCGTTCTCCCTTCATGGTGCGCAGGTTGTCAGCCTTCCGATTCTCCTCTCCCAGATCATAGATGGATTGAAGGAAGACAGGATCACCGAAGTCGAATCTGTCCGAGCGGAATGGGAGTGCCAGTAGATCGAGCCAGGTGTGGCAGAGCATCATGATTTGTGTGATCTCTTTTTTCGTGTCGCTCGCAATGATGACATCAAGATCTCGAAGGGCCTCTTCGAGGAGGGCTGGGTTCTGGGGCAAGTAAGGATCCAGGAAGCGAAATTGTTTCCGGTAGAACTCGTGCGTGATCTGCTTTGTACAGCCGAAGTCCAGCACGCAGAGTTTGTCACCGGAGACCAGAAAGTTTCCTGGGTGCGGATCAGCATGGAAGAGGTTCAAGTCATGGACTTGATGACTGTAGAAGTCCCAGAGAGCCTGTCCGATAAGATCGCGTTCCGCTTGAGTGGCGTCACCATCGGCAAAACGATCGAGTGGCATGCCGTCGATCCACTCCATGGTCAGGATGTGGCGGGAGGAGAGTTCCGGGTGATAAGTTGGGAAACGCAGGTTCGGAAGATGGGCTGAAGCCTCGGAGAGATGGAGCGATCGTTCCAGCTCCAGCACGTAGTCGGTCTCTTCCAGAAGACGGGTCTCGACCTCCTGGAAGTATTTCTCCACATCACGTTGCCGAAGTCCCAGAATCCTAAGGGCGATGGGTTTCACCACCCGGAGATCGCTCTTCAGGCTCTCTGCAACACCTGGATACTGGACTTTCACGGCGTAATCCACACCCTTCGACGAGGCTTTGTGGACTTGTCCGATCGAGGCCCCGTGAGCCGCCTCGCGTCCAAAGCTTTCGAAAATCTTGAGGGGTTCTTTATTGAATTCGCGTCGGAAGGTGCGGACCACCAAAGGGTAGGATAGGGGAGGGACAGAATACTGCGCCTGGACGAACTGGTTCGCATAGGCCGGCGGCAGGAGATTCTTGTCGATGCTGAGCATCTGGGCCAGCTTGAGCGGTCCACCTTTCAGCTTGCTGAAAGTGTCATAAATGGTGGAGGCGTTCTCCTCGTCCAGTTCCCGGGCATGTGTTTCGAGTGAGGAATCGCTTCCCCCCGAGAGTGCCCGTTTCCCGTAATACTTCAGATAGTTAATGCCTACCCTGGCGCCTGTTCCACCGAGTGCCGCCATCCGGCTGATCGGGGTACTGCGGATCGATTCTTGCGGTGGTTTTTTCGCTGTCTTTCCGCTGACTTTATCCCCCCGGGCGGCCGCTTTTTTCAATTCCTTCCCCCGAAATGAGCAAGCTGAGGAAGAAGAAACCTCACAAGATCGGCTGCCGAATCAATTGCCTGGGTGCGGAATAGATCAAAGGCAAACTCCACCGTCTTCTCGATGAAGGCATCTGTCCGTTCGAATCCCTGACTCTCGTCCTTGAGGAAATAGTCAAGAACACTACGCCAGTGGATGTAGAGCACTTCCGGGTAGAGATTTCCCAGTGCTCCGCGATTGGCAATATCCCCCTTTTCCATCCCATGCTGGATGAGTTCTGAGGTAAAATCCTTGAGACTGCTCTTCAGACCATCAAGTGAGGAAGGGTTGCAGAGAAGAGTGAGCTTTCCAAAGCGCTCCTCTAGAAGGGAGCGCTGTTCCAAGGCCTGCCCGGTGAAGGCAAAGAGGAATGCCAGATAGCGTTCTTTGGCCGAAAACGAGGTCCATTCTTTCCCGCTTAATACGGCCGCGATGATTGTTTCCATCCAGGATCTCCAGAAGTGCTTTTCAACGGCATGCAGATTCGGAAATGCCATGTAGAAATCTTTTTCTGCAATCCCTAGGTCCTTGCAAAATCGGTGCACTGAGACTGGGGCGTGACCCTCCTTTTGTAGTGCGGCCATGTAGGCCTCCGAGATCATGGAGCGATGATCTTTTTTCTGACCGGTCTTAGATGGTTTCTTAGAGGGTTTGGAGGATTTTGCTGCCATAGAGATTATATGACGATAGCAGATTATCGGGCTGTTGGAAGAGGGTGTTTTTCTCTGTCACGTCTTGCACTCGCGGGATTGGTGGGATACTTTTCCCTCTCTGATGAGTCAGCCCCCGCTCAACGTTGACAACCTTTCTTCCTCTTTTTCAAGAGTAGTCAGCTTGCTTTGCTTCTTGCTTCTCTTTCTTCTCGTTACAGGAGCGGCAAACTCAGCAGGTCCTCAGAATGAGGCGACACCTGAGGATACTTTCAAGGCAGGGGCGGCTGCTTTTCAGTCCGGCAATTTCGACGAGGCGGCCAAGAACTTCCAGTCAGTTCTTGCTGAAGGGCCTACGGGTGAGGCGTTGGAGACAATCCTCTTTACGCTTGCCTCGACGTATTTCAATCAGAAAAACCTTCCAAGGGCCGAGGAGTATTACACTAGGTGCATCAAGGAGTTCCCAGATGGCAAGAACAAGACCAAGGCCCTCATCGCGATCTCACAGATTCAGAATCAGACAGGGCGCAAGGCCGAGGCCGAGGCGACACTCAAAAAGGCTTCCGAAGGAACGGGCGACCTTGCGCTTAGGGCTCGAATGGCGCAGGCCTCCATGCTTGCAGAAAGTGGAAAGCCCGCGGAGGCCGTTGCTGTCCTCGGCCCAATGATCGTTGGTGGTGTTAAGGATGATCTTTCGGCGCAGGCTGCTATGGCCATCGTCGAGATCCAGTCAAAGCAGGGCAATCTGGACGAGGCGTTGAAGTTATTGGATCAGCTTCAGAGTGCGAGTGACTTGATTGATAACCCGCTCCAACTCGACATTCTCTCCGTCCGGATCGGTGATGGTCTGCTGGGCAAGGGGGAGCGAGAGAAGGCGCTGCGGATGTACGCGATCGTGAGGCCCAAGCAAGTTGTCATGGATCTTCAGAAAAAGCGTATTGAGAAGATCGACAAGATGATCGCCGACAACACGGCTGGCCTTCAGAAAAACCCTAAGGCCTTCATGGAGGTGAATGCCACCAATGCCCGTCTGAAGCAGGATCAGAAACAGCTCCAGACGGTTCTTGAGCAGTTCGAGAAGCTTCCTGATACCGAGCTGCCCGTTCGTCTCCGCCAGGCCAAGGCCTACGACGAACTCGAGCAGAAATGGGAGACCATTCTGATCTGGGAGAGTCTTCTGGATTCCTCCAAGGATCCAAAGATCCGGGAGGATGCACTCTTCAGCATAGCCGCCGCCTATTGCTCTATGGGAAGGGTCGATGACGGACTTCCTGCTCTGGATCGATACCTTGCGGAGTATCCTGCCGGCAAGTACGCCTCTCAAACAGGCTATCTCAAGGGTGCGGTCTCGCTGGAGGCTGGAGATTTTTCCAGGGCTGAAACTCTCTTCGGGGAGCGCATCTCCAGAGGTGATACCAATGCCCTGGCGGCCGACATGCAGTTCCTGCTTGCCAACACGCAGTTTGCACAGGCTGCTGCTGACCCGGAGAAACGGGCCAAATACACCGAGGCCATTGGTAATTACAAGACCTACTTATCCAAATATCCGAATGGCAAGTTCGCCGAGGAGAGCACCTACCGGATCCCTCTCTGCTCCTTTCAGTTGGGTGACTACGGCAAGTCCATGGAGGGATTCCAGGACTATGCTAAGAAGTTCCCCAAAGGCACGTTCATCGGGGACGTCGGCTATCGCATCGCGCTCTGCTACCAAGCCGCAAATAAATACGACGACGTGATCAGGCTTTGTAATGAGTGGGTAAAGCAGCATGAGGGGGAGTTAATGCAGGCGGAGGTGCTCTCCCTCAAGGGAGATGCCTATGACAAGAAAGACATGGCGGCTGAGTCAGCGGCTGCTTACCGCGAGTCGGTGAACTTTGCCGAAAACGACGACCTTCTTAAGTATTCACTTTTCCAAGCCAATACCCAGTACCAGAAACTGAACCGATGGGATGACATCGCCGAGATGTTCAACAGGTTCATCGAGCGCCATCCGAAGCATCCCGCTGTGGTGGCCTGCGTGTACTGGGTCTCCAAAGCCAAGATCAAACAGGGGAAGCCCGAAGAGGCGAAGAAGTATCTTGCCGATAACATCCTTAAGAACATTGGCGATCGTCAGCAGGATGCCGTCGAGCAACTCCTGACTCAACTTTCCCAGACCTGCGCTAAAAGACCGCGTCCCTCGCTGATCGCCAGTCAGAATGCATCTCCTCCACAGGAGTCCTCATCCAAGGCGCCCGATGATGCGTCGGCCTCGCCGACGCCGCGGCCATCACCGACTCCCCTTCCTCCTTACGATGCCGATGCGGACTTTGCCAAGTACCTGAGCGAGTCGAGTGCGGGGAATACACCCCTTGCCAAGGCCCGCATGCGCTTTGCCCTCGCCCAACTTGCCGGATACACTAAGAGACAGGACCGTCAGAAGGAGCTGATGGCTTCCATCTACAAGGATTTCCCCGCCGACCAACTCAGCGCCATGCTCCTCTCGGAATGCGGCCAGATTGCCCTTGAGCGGGGCGATGCGGATAAGGCCGAGGCCTTCTTTAAGGAACTCATGACATCATTCCCGAAGAGCGACCTACTTGAGTATGCCTACTGCGGCATGGGACAGGTGTCGCTGGCGAGGAACCAACCGGAAGAGGCCCTCAAGTGGTTTGACGACGCCGTGAACAAAGCCTCCGCAGACGCCACACTCGCTCAGGTCACGTATGGGAAAGGAAAGGCTCTCCTCGCCCAAGGAAAGTTTGACGAGGCCAAGAAAATCTTTGAGCAAGTCGCCTCCACCAAGGATTGGCGTGGTGAGATCACCGCCAAGGCGCTGATGTCCTTGGGCGAACTGGAAGAAAAACGCGGAAAGACTGATGCTGCTATCCAGTACTACCAGCGCGTTTTCGTTGCCTACCAGCGCTATCCAGCAGTAGTGATTCCTGCCTACATCAAGGCGGCTGATGCCTTTATCAAACTCAACAAACCCGAGGATGCCGCTAAGGATCTCAAGGACATGCTCTCAAAGCCTCGTCTAGCGGCTTCACCTCTTGCGGAAGAAGCACGGAAAAAACTTGATGCTCTCCCAGTGCCGCCTGTTCAGTCTGGCACGGAAACCTCGCAAAACCCTCAATCTACTTCATCCCCAGCCCCATCACCTTCCAAGCCATGAGTGCCCGTTCCCTGACACACATGATCCTCCTCTGTGGGGTGGCTCTCTTAGTGGGTATCCTCCGCGCCGAGGACATCACGACAAGCGACGGGCAGACCTTCACCAACTCGACCATTAGGCGTTCGGGGGAGTTGCTCATGATCAAGGTGACCATGGAGGGAAGCACTAGCTCTGTCGAAATGGGTCTGCCTCTGGCACGGATCGTCAAGGTCAGCTTTGTCGAACCTGCCGAGCTTGCTAAGGCCTTGTCCGCTGCTACCAAGGGGAACTCCGCAGAAGTGCTCACACTCACCAGAGACTATGTCTCCAAGGAGGCAGCCATGAAGGATGTGCCCGGATCGTGGTGGCCTGAGATGGCGAGAATCCGTCTTATGGCGCTTGCCGCATCGGGCAAGGATGTCGATTGTGCAGATCTTGCCCGCCAGATAGGGACCATCAAGTCGGCGGGAGCTGATTCCTTATCCCGTGCCGGGACTCTCTTTGCCTCCCTGGCAACCGGTGATCTTCAGGCTGTTATCGTGGGTGCCAAGGCCCTCCCACGACTCAATGGTGATCAGGGTTCGGCCCTGGCTCAACTCGCCATGGGACGAGCCTTATTGCTAAAAAAGGATTATGTTGGCGCGCTCCGTGCCTTCCTCACCATCAAGGTCTTTTATCCCTCCACTGCCCTGCTCCAACCAGCAGTCCTCGCGGGAGCCGCAGAGTCTTACGTTGGCCTTAAGGACGAGAAGCGCTCTGCGCAATGCTACGCTCAGATCGTTCAGGAATGGCCAGACTCACCGCAGGCTCCCGAGGCCAAAAAAAAGGCTGGCTCCCTTTCCCAGCCTTGATTTCAGCATCTTCACCCCTAACTTAATACCATCCAGTATCCCAACCCATGAACATACGTCGTCCTCACCTCCTGTTGCTCCTGACCGCTTTCCTTTGCCTTGGCACGGCCATCGCTTCCGCCGAAGAACCTGCCAAGAAAGATGCTAAGGCCGCCCACAGCAAATCGTTGCTTGAGACTCTTGTCGAGGGCGGTTGGGTCATGTTCCCTATCGGCATCATGTCGATCCTGACCGTCTATCTCTCCACTGATGGCATCAGGAACACCTCGATCAAGAAGACATCGCCTCCCGCCTATGAGGCCGAAGTGAAGCGCCTGTTCCAGCAGGGGGATTATGTGGGTGCTTACACATTCTGCCGAGACAACAAGTCCCCGCTCACCAATGTCCTTCGCGTAGGAATTTCCCTGCTTGGTGATGGAAAAACAATGATGGAAGAGGGGATGATCTCCGAGATGCACAAGGAGAGTGCCTCCATGGGAACGCAGATCAACTACCTCTCCGTCATCGGTGTCGTGACTCCGATGATCGGTCTGCTCGGTACCGTGACAGGAATGATCAAGGCTTTCAGTACTCTCGGCGCTTCCGGTATCGGCGATCCCTCGAGTCTCTCCGGTGCCATCGGTGAGGTGCTCGTCGCCACGGCGAGTGGTCTGGTGATCGCGATTCCCGCCTTCGGCATGTTCTATTTCCTGCGGAGTCGTTCCACCACCGCAATGCACCACATTCAGGACATCATTAACGTCCTCTTCCGCAAGATGCCTTATGAGTATTTGCAGGGAGTGCACATTAGCGGTGAGGAGATCTACGCGAGCACACCGAACTGGTTAGTTGTTGCCACGGAGGATGTGGAAAATGGGGAAGGGACTCCCGCCGTCGAAGTGAGCGAAGGGCAGTAACACGTTCCTATCCCCCAACCGATAACGAACCATGGCAGGCGGAGGAGGAGGACTAGAGAAGGGCGAGCCTGATTTTCAGATCGCCCCGATGGTGGATGTTCTACTCGTCATCCTGATCTTCTTCATGGTGATCACCTCGGCGCAGGTTCTGAATATTGACAAGTCGATCAAGCTCCCGATCGCAGTGGAGGCAGCCAAGAAAGATGACACTCGCTCTGAGGCGATCGTCAATGTCCGCTGGGACTCCGAGGCGAACCGGAGCGTTTTCAATTTTAAGGATAGGATCTATACCAAGGGGTCTGATCTGGTGGAGCCCTTCAAAGAGGCCAAGGCGTATGGAGATAAAATGGCCGCCTCCAAGCCGGGCCAGAATCCGGAGTTTCGCATCGTGATCCGCGGCGACCGCGACGTGCCTGCGCTCTTTGTCTCCCAGGCGATGAATGCCGCGGCCGAGGCCGGCATCTCAGACATTTCCTTCTCCGCGATGAACCATGATTGATCTCTGACCCATGAAATCATTTGTCAATGAGGATGATGGGACGATGGGCTTCCAGATCGCCCCGATGGTCGACGTGGTCTTTGTGATCATGCTCTTCTTCATGGTTATGGCAGGGGCGGTCAAGGTAGAGAACGAACTCTCCACCAAGCTCCCGGGCTCCGCTGAATCCTCATCGGCAACCGAGTTCAACGACGAGACGATTATCTCAATTTCCGACGAGGGGGAGGTGTCGCTGAACGACGAGCCCTTCGACTCCATCGCGAGCGTCGATCTTCCCCAACTTCGGGCCACCCTGATGCGCCTGAAGGAGAACGCTGACAACGCGCATCAGCCTGCCATCGTCACCATCGTCAGTGATGCTCATGCGAAGTACAGCCGTACAATCGATGTCCTGAACGCCCTTGCAGCCGCGAAGATCTCGACCGTGACCTTTAATGTCGAGGAGGAGTAATCCCATGACCGAAGAGCAAGAACCCCAGCCACCCCATTCCGATCACGCGGCCCACACCGCCCCGGCCGAGCACCACCCGATCAAGAAGAATCTCTGGCAGCGCTGGGCGGCATGGAGTGGCAGCTTCCTCGTGATCAGTATTCTTGCCCATGTAGTCCTTCTCGGCGGTGCAACAGTTCTCGTGGTGCAGGTTGTTCAGTCTCGCAAGGAGAAGATGAAGTTCACAGCACCGCCACCGAGTGCAGCCGGGATGGTCGAGCACAAGGTAAAGCCCTCCAAGAAGGCGGCCGCCGCGCCTGCGATCTCCAAGCGGATCACCTCCACGGCTGCCAGCGCCTCGATAGCCCTGCCCGCTATGGAGATGAACTCTACGGGGCCCGATGTGATGGCCTCGGTCATGAGCGGACTTGGGTCGGCCGGACTAGGATCAGGTGCCGCAGGAGGTGCGGGTGGCATGGCCTCCATGCCTCTGGCCGGACTCACAGCCTTCGGTTTCAAGGGGGGAGGACGGACTGACGGGCTCATCGGTCGACTCTACGATCTTAAGCAGACCAAGGACCGCCAACCAACAGACATTAAGGATGACGGCCTATGGAAAAATCCCCATCAAGTTGATGGAATGAAATCATTTGAAATACTAGCACTTATGAGTAAAGCCTACCGCGATCCCTCCCAGCGCGGCCTCCTCTCGGGGAGCGTTCACAAAGAGGCCGAGGTGATCAACAACTTCCTTGGCAACGGTTGGGATGAGAAGATTCTGCTTCAGTATTACCGTTCTCAGGACCCCATGGTCGCCTATCAATGGTCAATCCCACTGGCGACAGCGAAGGATGCCGTGAAGGCCTTCGGGGTCGAGAGTGAGGTGAAGCCGGCGCATATCATGATTCATTACAAGGGCGTTGTCACAGCTCCCCGTGACTGCACTGTTCGATTCCGATGCATGATCCGAGGCGGGATGATGGCTGTCCGATTTGACGGTAGCAATGTCCTGATTGCTATTTTTTCGGGAGGTCTGATTTCTGGCAAGTCGTTTGAGTTCGTGAATACCGACCCGAATTACGACAAGAACAAAGGAAGTGGTTACCATGGCGCGGCCATTGGCAAGTGGTTTAACGTTCAAGCGGGTAGAAAGTATCCGGTCGAGATTTTCATCACCATGGGCGCGGGGGGCTTTGGAGCTGGCTTGATGATTGAAGAAAAGAATCCACCTACACCTTACCAGCCTTCGGAGTGGCAGTGGCAGTCGAAGCAGGGGAAGCAATATGCACAGGGTGATGCTCTCAAGACGCCATTCATTCTTCTCCGCTATCCGCTCTTTGCCCTCAAAAAAGGTATTCCGGCGGCCCCTTTTGTCATGCCTGCGATCAATCCTCCAGGGCCAGAGTCACCTCCCGGCGCGGTTGAAGGCTGGAAGGCTGAGGGGCCTCACTTTTCAAACCCTGACGTTGCCCAGGAGCCCATGATCTTTCCGGGTGCCAAGTAGGGTGATCTGAGCAAATTCGGCGGACAAGTATACTGCCGAGCGTTTGGTGGCTCCTACGAAGCATAGGGTGGGTCCTGATAAGCGTTCAGCATGATTCTTGATGTGGTCTCGCTAAGAGGAGCTACGCTGCTGGAAACTCAGGTCGTGCAGGGACGCATCTCCAAGGGACAGGTGTAAGGGGCAACGTACCGTGAAAAAAACAAACAGATTGCGCTTTCATGGCCAACATGGGATTTCATCACCGTTTCAAAGAGAATCAGCCCTTGAGGTGGCGCCTGGCCCGGTATCCTTCCCAGTAAAATAATCCCCCCCTCTCTTGACGCTGGAGGGTCTCTTTCCCTAGCTTTTCAGACTCGGATGACTATTTCAGGACATACTTTTCCATCTTGGCAACGACTTCTGAGTTCTTTGACAGTGATTATTTTGCTTGGGGTTGCCCCACTCTTCCTGCATGCCGAATCTGAGGGGTTGGTCAAACAGTCACCGATCACCAATAATCTCTTACCCATTGGTTCCTCGACGGAGCAGTTGGCTGCAGCTGATGCCTTTGCTGATGCGGGCGACACGCAGAATGCTATCAAGACGTATCGCTATATTGCTCGTAGCTCTTCCAAGAGCACAGAGGCTCCTACTGCTCAGTTTGGTCTGGCCAAACAGCTCAAGCAGAGCGGCAACTTTGAAGCGGCTTTCAAGGAGTACCAGTCACTTCTTCAGAATTACCCTCAGACAAAGAATTTTGAGGAGGCTGTTGCCGACCAGATCGATATTGCCAACGCCTACCTGAAGGGTAAGAAAGTTAAGTTCTTAGGCATACCCCTTGTTTCTTCTATGGAAAAATCCGAGGAGATGTACGCAGCTATTCTCAAGGTTTCGCCCTACAGTAAGCACGCTGCCATCACGCAGTTCAATCTCGGCCTTGCTCTTCAAAAGCAGGGCAAGGCTCAGGAGGCGATTGCCGCCTACCAGAAGGTACTCGATAAGTACCCCAACAGTGCCGCCTGTGATTCTGCCGCCTACCAGGTCGGCTATGTCTACCAGCTCCTAGGTATGACTGGTAAGTCTCAGGATCTTTCCGCGCTCAAAGAGGCTCAGAACAACTATCAGGATTTTCTGCTTCAATACCCCAATAGTGAGAAGATCCAGCAGGCCGGTCAAAACATGAAGAAAATGCTCTCCAAAGAGTCGGCCGATACCTTGCGCGTCGCGCGGTTCTATGATTTCAACAAGGATTTCAAGGCTTCTTCGATCTATTATAATGATGTCATCCGTCGCTTTCCTCAGAGCGAGGAGGCCACTGCCGCAAAGAGCCGTCTGGATGAGCTCAAGGCCCTTTATGGCGAGGATACCCTGCGCGTGGGACAGGAGCGTCCGGAGAACGGGGAGCGTCTTGCCGAGCGCCGTCGACTTCAAGCACAGGTCGAATCCACAGCCCTTGCGAATTATGACGGGCCGCCGAAAAAGGATATTGTTCGTGACGAAACACCGCTCCCTCAACCCAGGATGAAGGGCGACCTGCGCGATACACAGCCCATACCCCTGCAGGAACCTCCGGCGCAGACACCCGTTCAGAAAACCCCTCTCGCGCCATGATGACGAACCTCAGAATTCTATTCCTTTTTCCACTTTTTCTGGCTCTTGGCGGTTGCGGCTATCATCTGGGAGAGATCAAGCCAACGCCGATGCGCCGCGTCTCGACACTTGCGGTAAACACTTTCAAGAACTCGACGCTCATTCCCCGGCTAGAGGCTCAGACGGCTGATGCCGTCGTGAAGCAGTTCCAGAAGGATGGAACCTATCAGATCGAGTCCGCAGATAGGGCGGATGCCATCGTCGAGGGTACGATTACGAGCGTGGAGAAGCAACCGATGCGCGTCCTCTCGAGCAACGTGCTTCAGACTTCAGAGTTTGAACTGACGTTGAGGGTCTCTTATCGGGTGATCGACCGTGTTTCCGGTGCCGAACTGATGAAGGGTACTGCCACAGGGGTCACGCCCTTCTTCACCGGATCCGACCTCGTCAACTCAGACCTTGTCACTACTCAGAACATGAATTATCCGATTGCTGCCCAGCGTATGGCCGAGGGTTTGGTGAGCAAGGTTTCCGAGGGATGGTGATCTGAAAGGATGAAGTCAGAAGTATGAAGGATGAAACTTCTGACCTGCAGGACCCTCTATGGGAGGATGATTCGGAGTCAAGTTTACCCCTAGAGCAAGAGTCCTCACCCGAGGAATCGCTTTTGGTGTCCAAGCGAAAATCAAGGCCCCCGGCAGTACTGCCTCCCCTGACGCTAGTCGCCACGCCTATCGGCAATCTCGGTGATCTCACATTGAGGGCGATCGAGGCATTGCGCTGCTGTGATGGAGTCATCGCGGAGGATACGCGGCGGACAGCCCAACTTCTGGCCCATCTGGAGATTCGCAAGCCCCTCATCAGTTTCCATGAGCACAATGAGGACAGGCGACTGCCTGAGTTGATGTCCCGGCTTGCGAGTGGTGAAAAACTCTGCCTGGTCACTGATGCGGGAACACCTTCGGTAAGCGATCCGGGATTTCGCCTAGTCAGGGAATGCATCAAGGAAAAAGTCGAATACACCGTTCTTCCTGGTCCCAGCGCGGTCACGACCGCGCTGGTCGGAAGCGGTCTCCCTCCTGTCCCATTCCATTTCGGTGGATTTCTTCCCTCGTCGGGCTCAGGAAGGCGATCGGAACTCCGCCGTGCCCTTGGACTTGGCATGACGGGAATCTATTTTGAATCTCCCTATCGCTTGGTTGCCTCCCTTACGGATCTTGTTCTCCTATCTCCGCTAAGCCGTCTCTGTGTCTCCAGGGAGCTCACCAAGATCCATGAGGAATACCGTCATGGCACGCCGGCAGAACTTGCTGCCCACTATACTGCTAATCCGCCACGCGGGGAGGTCACGCTGGTGATCCATCCCTCCTCGGATAATCCTGAAGAGGCCCCGGAAAAGAGACGTAAAAAGAGCTATTCTGAAAAGACGCCCATGCCGCGGAACTTGTCGTAGCGTTGTTCCAGCAGCTTTTTCATCGGGATCTCCTTCAGGGCCGTGATAGCGGCCGAAATCGTCTCGGTAACGGTCGCATAGATGAGCGAAGGGTCACGATGTGCTCCTCCCAAAGGTTCGGGAAGAACTCCATCGACCAAGCCGAACTCCTGAAGATCATCGGCTGTGAGTTTCAGAGCCGCTGCGGCCTCCGGAGCGTGCTTGCGGTGCTTCCAGAGGATGGCCGCGCATCCTTCCGGGGAGATGACTGAGTAATAGGAGTTCTCTAGCATAAGGACCCGGTCCGCCACGCCGATGCCGAGTGCTCCGCCGCTACCGCCCTCGCCAATCACGAGAGAGATGATCTGAGTCTTAAGCGACATCATCTCCCGGAGGTTGACGGCGATTGCCTCGGCGATATGCCTCTCCTCGGCCCCGACTCCGGGGTAGGCACCCGGTGTGTCGATAAAACACACGACGGGCAGAGAGAACTTCTCCGCCATCCTCATGAGGCGAAGAGCCTTGCGGTATCCCTCTGGATGGGGGCTTCCAAAATTACGAAGGACATTCTCTTTGACATCACGACCCTTCTGTTGGCCGATAATCACGCAGCGGTGGCCTCCGATACGGCCGATACCGGCGGGCATCGCCTTGTCGTCACCGAAGAAGCGGTCGCCGTGAAGTTCCACGAAGTCGGTCACGCAGGCAGCCACATAATCCAGGAAATAAGGGCGTGTGGCGTGGCGGGCTATCTGGACGCGTTGCCAGGGTGTGAGGTTTCCGTAGAGAGCCTTGCGTTCTTTTTCGAGATCCTCGCGGGCGGCGACCAGCAGTGGGTCCTCGGAGCTGCGCTTCTCAGCGAGGTCGGCCACTCGGCGCTCGAGATCGGCAATGGGGAGTTCAAAGTCGAGAGGTTGGATATTCATGCAAGGAGGATTTGGCGTCTGTGAAAAAAGGTTCAATGGATGATGACGGGAGTGTTCCGTGAGACGAGCGGAAAAATCTCAAGGAGATCCTCCTTGGAGAGTACATAGCCTCCTGGCATAGGAAGAGGAGATGGTGTCGGTGTTGGCGAGGCATTGGTCGCAGTCTGAGCGACTGGGGGAGGCGATTGGGGGCTGGGTGCAGGGATCTCAAAACCGACAATGGAGGAGTTCCCCGCCAGAAGAATGATCCTCTCGCTTTGGCCGTAGGCCTTGTCTCCGAAAGCGACTCTTTTGTTTCCTGCGTTGGCAATCTTGTCGAGGATTTTGGTGTTCACGGCAGGGAGGGCTTGCGATGGCGCAGTAGGTGACGACAGTAAAGGATATTCCTTCACGAAGATTCCATTATCGAGAAGAGTCATGTTCTTGGCTTTGCGATCGAGTTCCAAGGATGTCTTTAGTGAGGGGATGACGAGTTGCTGGCCGATCTGGAGGCCGATACCGGACAGGCTGTTAGCCTTCTGGATCAATTCGGCATTCGACTTGTGCTTTGAGGCGATCTTGGCGAGAGAATCTCCTTTGATAACCGTGTAGGTGATGACCTCGGGATTGCCGGTTGATTGGAACAGCAGGCTCAAGTTTGCAGAGCCTAGCTCCTGACGTGCTTCCTTCAGAAGTGGGGACTGAGGATGAGAGTTGATCCAAGCCTTCAACCCGTCACGCGCGACAATGCTGTCACCGCTTGCACGGAGCGATTTCAATCGCTGGAGTTCATGGGCTCCCGGATCAGGAGTGGGAGTTGGCGTGGCTGCGATGGCTGCGGCCCTCTCCTTCTTCTCCAAGCGTCCCGGTTTGATGAAGAGTTGGTACCCGAAATAACCGGCCGATCCGAAAATCAAGAAGCCGAGAAGAAGAAGGGTTAGTGTTTTAAAGTTTCGCATGAGATTAGTGTTAGTTTCAGAGGAGGCCACGCCGTTTCCATTCCGCAAGGTTGCTGCCTGCGGAACGCTGGATAAGGTCCATGGTGAATTTCATCAGGCAGACCTCCCATCCCTCGTCGACCCCCTCAATGAGGGTATCCATCGGATCGTCATCGCTCCGGAGTTGCTGTGTCAGTCTGTCAATCAGGTCATCTTTAGATTCCCGGAGGATACTCTCCGAGAAGTCCGTCTTGCGTAGGGAAAACCCGTAGCGAAGAAAATGGAGATCCTTTTGTTCCTCCATCCATCCGGCGAAGTCGCGGGCCCTTTCGCCGAATCCTTCCAGGATCAGCTTGCTGACATAGTGGGGCGCGAGAATTCTGGGACGTTCCGCATGGATCATCCCCTGACGGAGACGAACTGTTCCGACTTCGTCCATCGGTTCAGTGACGAGTCGGAATCGAAAACTAGTTTGTCCATAGGTCTCGATCGCACTGCTGGGAGCCACCACCACACGGGTGTTCTCCATCGCGTAATTAAAATCATCTGCCTTGATCATCAATGTGTCCCCTCATCTTAGGCCTTCATTACAAAAACGTCAAAAGAACGATGCCCCAGTAAATCTCTAAGGTTGGAAGCAAACATCGCCTTCCAAGCATTCCACGATTTGACAGCCATCGCTTTTCGGGTTTTCATAACACGATGAAGCACTTTTTTCCCATTCTCCTACTCCCATTTCTTTTCCTGGGAGGCTGCGCTCAATTGAATCAACGATTTACCTATGATCAACCCGCCTACAAGCCCAAGGACTCCTCCAGGGTCGTGGTCAAGGTCTCCCTCTCCAAGCAGATGCTATATGTCATGGAAGGCAGCCGTCCTCTTCTTGTAACGGCCTGCTGCGTCGGCATGCCATCCAAGCCCACCCCCAAAGGTAATCTCTGCGTCACCCGCAAGGAGCGAAATAAGCGTTCAGGAAGCTATGGGTTTGCCGTGTTGAGGGATGCCATTGTTCCTTGCGAGGCAGGCAGCGCCAAGGGCCGCTATGTTGGTTATCCGATGCCTTATTGGGTAGAATTCGCTCCCGGCTATGGTTTCCATCAAGGATGGGTCTGGCCGACGCCCAAGACGCACGGTTGCATCCGCCTCCATGCCAATGATGCTGGAGATTTCTGGGAGCTGACCCGTGTTGGCACACCAGTGCAGATTGCCAACACCCAGCCTGAGGATGCAACTTTGGGCGCCAAGACTCCACGCCCGCAGGATTATAATGACCCAGACCTTCCGAATGCGGAAATGACTTCGCCCAGTTATTTCCAAAAGATCAAGGCTGCGGTCTTGCAGTAGGAATTACGGTTGAGCATTCCTCCTGCAGCTGCTGTGAAGGTTAACCTCCGGACACCGGAGGTGATGGGGCTGGTGCAGGAGCAGGTAGAGCATCATTACCACAGCAGCCTTGTCGAGAGGGTGCGTGCGGATGGTTCCGTCCTGACAGTAGGGAAGACAACGCTTCGCTTGGCCAAGCAGTTTGGATTCTGCTACGGCGTCGAGAGGGCCATTGATCTCGCCTATGCTGCGAGGAAGGTCTTTCCAGATGCCCGCCTTTTCCTGATTGGTGAGATCATTCACAATCCTGAGGTCAATGCCCAGATCGCTGCTCTTGGGATACGGAATCTTCTCGATGAGTCGGGACGCCCCCATGTCGAGGACCTAGGACCCGAAGATGTCGTGATCGTCCCGGCCTTTGGCACGACCGTTCCCCTTGTTGAGGAAATCAAGAGTCATGGCTGCCGGATCGTCGACACTACCTGTGGAGATGTCATGAGTGTCTGGAAAAGAGTCAGGCAGAATGCTACTGAGGAGGTCACCTCCATTATCCATGGTAAGGCTTCACATGAAGAAACGCGTGCCACCGCCTCGCGCGCTCTAGGTAATGGCAATGGGCGTTACCTAATCGTCCTGAATCTTGATGAGACAGACCGTGTCTGCGACTACATCTTGGGTCGGGTCAGACGAGAGGAGTTCCTGCGTGAATTCGAGGGAAGATTCTCCGAGGGATTCAACCCCGATCTTCATCTCCAACGTATCGGCGTGGCAAATCAGACAACGATGCTTCGGGAGGAGACCGAAGCAGTGCAGAGAAAATTGAAAGAGGCAATGACTCTGAGAGATGGAAGCGATGCGAACTTCCGACTCTTTGACACGATCTGCGGTGCCACCCAGGAGAGGCAGGACTCCCTCAAGGAGCTGTTACTCCAACCCCTGAATCTGCTGCTCGTCGTTGGAGGATATAACAGCTCCAACACAACTCACTTGGCCGAGATGGGTGAGCAGAGCGTGACGACCTATTTTATCCGAAACCAGGAATGTCTGGAGAATGCTGACCTGATCCGTCACTTCGATTTGCACCAGAAGAAAGAGATCTCTTCCGAAGTCTCTTGGCTTCCTCAGGTAGGAAGTAATGCTCAAATCGGAATTACGGCTGGTGCCTCCTGTCCTAATAATCTTATCGAGGAGGTGATGCTACGGGTGCTGAGCCTTCGCGGCGAAGCTCTTCCTAGCAACTGAATTTAAGAAAGTCTCGCGCGGAGGCGTAGAGGAGCAGAGACTGAAAAAATAGGTTGGCGAGATGGTCAATATGAAAGATTTAGCTCCATTTCTCTCTGCGAACCCTGTGCCTCTGAGCGAGTAGTCTTTTCTGTTCCCATGATCCTAACAGCCCAACAGATGAAAGTAGCTGAGGAACTGGCCTTTCGAAACGGGGCCACCCCCGAGGGGCTTATGCAGATTGCGGGTGAGGGGATTGCGAGGTGTATCGGACAGTTCTTTCCTGATCCCGGTACCGCCGTGCTTTATTGCGGGAAGGGCCATAACGGAGGCGATGGCCTTGTCTGTGCCAAGCACTTGCTCAATCAGGGATGGAAGATACTGATCCGTCTTGCTGCTCCTGAATCTGACATGGCTGAACTCTCGAGGCTGCATCTCCTGGCACTTCATGGGGCAGAAGTCATCGATTCCATCCCGCAGATAAGAGGACCGTTACTACTGCTGGACGGATTGCTGGGTATCGGTGCCTCCGGTTCGCCGCGTGGAGCTATTCAGGAGCTGATCCATGAGATGAACGCTCTGCGCAGAAAATCGGGAGGCTATACCGTAGCAGTGGATCTACCCTCCGGTCTTGATGCCACGACCGGAGAGATGCCCGGAGAGTGTGTGCAGGCCGATCTGACAGTAACACTCGGTGCGGTGAAAACAGGACTTGTCGCTGACGCTGCCACGGCTGTCGTGGGTCGTCTTGCCTTTGTTGAGTTGCCCGGAGTTCCGACAGAGGACGGTGATCCTGCCAGTATTTCTACCGCTCTTGCGCTCAGGCCACTTCTCCCAATCCGGGATTACGACTCTTACAAGGGAACTTATGGGCATATTGGGATCCTGGCCGGATCGAGCGGCTTCCTAGGTGCGGCACGTCTTTGCTCAGCGGCGGCGGTCCATGCTGGTGGAGGACTGGTGACTCTTTATGCTCTGCCGGACTGTCACGATCTTCTGGCTTCTACGTGCATCCCGGAAGTGATGGTTCAGCTCATTGCTTCCTATGACGAAATTCCAACAAATAAACTGGATGTCTTAGCTCTAGGGCCCGGTCTCGGTGGTGAGCATCACGAGGAACTGCGAGGGCTTATCCGAGACAGCCGGATTCCTTGTGTGCTCGATGCCGATGCACTCAATGCAGTCGCTATCGATCCTTCGCTACTTTGCCATTGCGCCGGTCCCCGTCTTCTCACGCCACACCCGGGTGAGATGGAGCGTCTTTTTCCCCAGATTGGAAGAACCCGTCGAAATTGGGCAACGGACTTTATCGAAAGCTATCCTGTGACTCTGCTACTCAAGGGATCTCGTACGATTATTGCAGAAAAGGGGAACCCACCCGTTTTCAACAGCACTGGCAACCCGGGTATGGGAAGCGGAGGGATGGGGGATGTTCTGACGGGTGTCTGCGCCGCCTTGATCGGATCGGGGCATTCCTGCCGTGAGGCTGCTATGCTGGGAGCTTGGCTCTGCGGACGTGCCGCCGAGATTGCAATCTTCAACGGCACAGATTCCCAGGAATCACTCTCCGCCACTTCAGTGATCGCCCATCTGGGCGCTGCCTGCTTCTCACTCCGAAACGGAGATTATTGACTGACGCGGAAGATTAATTTGGAACTCAGGAACTCAGGAAAATGAATTCAGAGGATTTAAACCATGGAGTTCATGAAGGAGAAATAGCGGACTTATGATGTTTGCTGATGGAAATCTATTTCTTACTTTCTCCATTCCTGAGTTCCTGAGTTCCATATTAATCCTGCAGTTCCTTTAGAGCTTTGATCACGAACTCAGTGTGCTCGGCCGGTTTCACCTTGGGGAAGATGGCGGCGATCTTTCCCTTGGGATCGATGATGAAGGTAGTGCGCTCGGTGCCCATGTATTTCTTTCCGTACATCGACTTCTCCACCCAGACCCCGTAAGCCTCCACAATCGATTTGTCGGTATCGCTCAACAGGGGAAAGGGAAGGTCGAACTTGGCGATGAATTTCTCATGGGATTTCACCGGATCGATGCTGACACCGAACAGGGCGGCTCCTGTTGACTGGATCTCTTTCCACTCATCGCGGATCCCGCAGGCCTGCGTAGTACATCCCGGTGTGTCATCCTTAGGGTAGAAATAGAGGACTACGGCCTGCCCCGTCAGATCGGAGAGTTTTAGAGGAGTGTCTGTTCCGTATTCTCTCCCGACTGCGGTCGTGCTGAAGGAAGGGGCCTTGTCGCCTACTTGGAGTGATGTGCTCATAGGATTGAATGGTTGATGATGTTTAATATGGAAATCAGGAAGTCAGGAATGAAATTTCCCGCAGAGGTTAAGAGACGCGGAGACGCAGAGACGCGGAGAAGGAATAAATTCACAGGGATTAAGAAACAAGTGGATTGAAGAGAGACAGGACTGCTGATTGCTCAGGATCACCTTCATCTCTTTTATCCCTGTGAATCTCTTTCTTCTGTGATTGGGGGGAGGAAGCGGACGCGGCGGTCGTCCCGTGGAAGGCGTATTGTGAAGAGCATTCCCTGACCCATCGCGCTCTGGATCATGATCTCCCCACCATGGGCCCGGACGATGCGCTGGACGATATGGAGTCCCAGACCCGATCCGTTCTCCTTGGTAGTGTAGTAGGGTTGGAATATTGTGCCGACCCTAGCTGGATCGATCCCCCCGCCGGTATCGCCGATACTGACCCATACATGGGAGTCGTCGCAGGCGGTTCCGATTCGAAGATGTCCCTTGCTGCCCATGGCCTGAAAGCTATTCCGGATCACGTTGTAGAGAGCCTGACGGAATTGATCCGGATCAAGAGAAACCAGGGGGAGATGTTTGCCAGGAAAGAGATCTACCGTGATTCCGCGATCCTCTACTTCACTGCGGAGGAATTCGACCGCTTCCACGATCAGGGCATTAAAATCGGTCTTCTTGCATTCCAGAGGAGCCGGGCGGACTGCCTTTAGGAACTGGGTGATGATCTGGTCCAGTCGCTTCACCTCACCGCGAGCTATTGAGACGGAGTCAGCAAGCTCTTGCTGATCATTCTTGGAGAATGAGGGCTTGTTCAGGCGACGCTCCAGAAGCTGGAGTTGGATATCGAGCGAATTAAGGGGATTTCCAATTTCATGAGCCACCCCCGCGGCAAGCAGGGTCACGGCCGAGAGGCGCTCGCTCTCGATGGTTTCCTGAGTCTCTAGGCGCTCCTCGGTGATATCGCGGAGAATGATGGCGCGTCCCACCAGCTCGCGCTGGGCTATCTCTTTCTCGTCGCTCATCAGCGGACTCACATAGAAGTTCAAAAATCGGTGTTCCGGATAGAAGACTTCCAGATCACGGCTCAAGACATCTCCTGGTCGTGCTACCGACTTGAGCTCAAGGCCGGGAATAGCATCCGCCATGCTCCTGCCAATATGCTCAGCTCCGTTCATCCCGAAGAAGGTGCAGGCCGCCTTGTTCATGTAGATGATGTGATCCTTAGGGTCGGTGACGATGACCCCCTCAAGAATGGCGTTGAAGATAGTCTCCAGGAATCCTTTCTCCTTGGAGAGAATCTGGAGATAATGGCCGATGTCGGCCGGCTCCACGAATCGGATCCGCTCGACAAGCCTGTCGATGAATCCAGCATTCATCAGTTGGTTTTGCTGGGTACCGCAAGAAGCTCCTCGAGTTCCGCAACCCTGCGTTCGAAGAGGTTCAATGCCGCATTAACCGGTTCGGGTGAGCGCATGTCCACGCCAGCCTCTTCCAGAGTTTCGATTGGGAACTTACTGCTCCCACTCTTCAGGAATCCGAAGTAGCGCTCGGAATTCCCCGACTTGAGAAACTGATCCGCCAGAGTGATTGCGGCCGAGATGCCGGTGGCGTATTTGTAAACATAGAACGCACTATAGAAATGCGGGATGCGGAGGCACTCCAGTTCCAGCTCCTCGTCGATCACGACACCGTTTCCGAAGTAAGTATCAAGGAGAGAGCGGTACATTCTGCGGAAGCTCTCGAGCGTCAAGGCGGCTCCCGATTCTTCGGCGGCGTGTGTGATTTTCTCGAATTCCGCGAACATCGTCTGCCGGAAAACTGTGCCACGCAGGTCATCGATCTGACGATTGATCAGGTAGGCCCTCATGGATCGATCCTTGGTCTCGGAGAGTAGGTGCTCGGTTAGTAGGATCTCGTTGAAGGTTGAGGCCACCTCGGCCAGGAAGATCGGGTAGTGGTAATTCTGGAAACTCTGGGTGCTCCTAGAGTACCAAGTGTGCATCGAATGACCCGCCTCATGGGCCAGCGTGTAGATATCGGAGAAGACATCCTGCTTGTAGTTCATCAGGATGTAGGGAGGAGCCTGATAGGTTCCATACGAGAAGGCACCGCTGCGCTTCCCCTTGTTTTCATAGCGGTCGCACCAGCGCTCCTGGTGGAGACCGCGCGAAAGCGTCTCCGTGTATTCCGAGCCAAGCGGTTGAAGCGACTTCACCACCATGTCGATGGCCTGATCGAATGGGACATCGCTCTGTACCGCTGAGACTAGCGGTGCATAGGTATCGTAGACATGCAGATCGGGGAGATTGAAAAGCCGCTGCCGCAGGCCGTAGTACTTGTGAAGGACGGGAAGTCGTGAGCGGACAGCCTCGATCAGGCTGTCATAGACGGCGACAGGGACATTATCGGCGAAGAGCGAGGCCTCGCGCGCTGACGAATAATGGCGGGCCTTGGCAAGGAAGACATCACCTTTGATCGAGCTGGAGAGTGAGCTGGCCAGTGTGTAGCGGTGAGCTGTGAACTCCGTATAGAATTTCTGGAAGGCTTCTTTACGGACCGTGCGGTCGGGGCGTTGGAGCAGGGAGGAAAAGCTGCTCTGGGTCAGCTCGATCTCCTGTCCACGTTCGTCGCGCACTATGCCGAATGTCATGTCGACATTCGTGAGCTGGGAGAAAGTCTCGTGATGCCCTCCGAGAGCCGGCATTGAGAGGGAGATCAGGCGCTCCTCCTTATTACTCAGAATATGGGGCTTCAGACGGCGGAGGTTCTGTAGGGTGATCTGCCAGTCGGCAAGTAGCGGATCGGCTAAAAACTCCTCGAACATTGCGTCGGGAATCTCTTGGATCTCCGGGGCTATCCAGGAACTGGTTTCGCTGATCTTGGCACAGAGTGATGCAAGGCGTCCGTCGCGGTCGAGGGCATCATCATTTGAACTGTCCTCAGAAAGACGCAGTCCGGCGTATTGATTCAGGCGCTCGCTGGAGCGGTCAAGGGAGGATTCAAACTCAAGGGCCGTGGCGAGATCCTTGGCGCTTTTGGTTAAGGTTCCCTTGAAGGCATTGATCTCCTCGTAGCGTGAGGCAAGATCCGAGAACTCGGCTTCCCATGCCACATCATCCGGGAAAATGGGTGTTAGATCCCAGGTGTCAGCGGCAGGGACTTCAGCACGATTTTTGAGCGTGGAGACCTGCGAATCTCCTGTGAGATCCACGATCCAAGCGACCCGATGACCCCTGCCGATGATAAGAGACATCAGCTGTTATTTCTGAGCCTTCCCCTGCGAAGCCACAGCTGCCGCTGCTGCTGCGATCGCCTCTTGGTCGCCGAGATAGTAATGACGGATCGGCTTCAAATTATCGTCCAGTTCGTAGACAAGCGGGATGCCAGTCGGGATGTTCAGGGCAAGCACCTCCTCCTCGCTCAGATCATCGAAGTACTTCACGAGGGCGCGCAGTGTATTCCCATGAGCGGTCACCAGAACTTTCTCACCGCGCTTCACCGCAGGGGCGATTTCGTTATGCCAGTAGGGGAGAACGCGGTCCACCGTATCCTTGAGGCACTCGGTCAGGGGGAGTCCCGCCTCTGGCACATCTTTATAGCGGGGATCGTGGCCAGGGAAGCGCTCGTCGCTCTTTTCCAAGGCAGGAGGCGGCACATCGTAGCTACGGCGCCAGATGTGGACCTGATCCTCACCGAACTTCGCAGCTGTTTCTGCTTTATTGAGTCCCTGCAAGGATCCGTAGTGACGCTCATTCAGGCGCCAGGAAAGCTGAACGGGAATCCAGAGCTCATCCAGCTCATCAAGGATCATCCAGTTGGTGCGCAGGGCGCGCTTCAATACGGAGACAAACGAACGGTCGAAGGTGTAACCCTCCCTCTTGAGAAGCTGACCAGCCGCCTTAGCCTCACCGAGACCCTTGGCATTCAGATCAACATCGGTCCACCCGGTGAAGCGGTTTTCTTGGTTCCAGGTGCTTTCGCCGTGACGGATTAAAACGAGTTTGTGCATATGATGTAACGATACACAGAAAGATCACCTCTTGAGAAGAAGGGGCTTGGGATTTAGACGCAATGCAGTGTTGCTATTTACCCTCTTACCCCCGCGAGTAATGCTCTGCTGAAATGTGAGCAATGTCAGCGTGGAGCGAACCAGAAACCCCAACTTTCCAGCTCAGGCTTTAACCCGTTCGATATGAGCTCCCAGGCCATTCAACTTCTCATCGATGGCCTCATAGCCGCGGTCGATGTGGTAGACGCGGTTAATTTCCGTCACTCCGTCCGCTGGTAGGGCGGCTAAGACAAGGGCTGCCGAGGCGCGGAGATCGCTAGCCATGACAGGTGCGCCACTAAGACGCTCGACTCCGTGAATGGTTGCGCGGTGATCGGCGAGATCGATGTTCGCTCCCATGCGCTTGAGCTCCGCGATATGCATGAAGCGCTGGGGAAAGACTGTCTCGCTGACAACGCTGGTGCCCTTCATGGTTGCAAGCATGGCACAGAACTGGGCCTGCATATCGGTAGGGAAGCCGGGGTAGGGGATGGTCTCGAGGTGGAGCGGCTTGCGTGAGCCGTTCGGCGAGATGGTGACCGTATCGCTCGTATGAGTAAGGTCGAACCCCGCCTCCTTGAGGGCATGAATCACGGCGCCGAGGTGGTTCGGTTCGCTCCGGGTGATCGTGACCCTTGATCCGGCGATGGCTCCGGCTACAAGAAACGTACCCGCCTCGATACGATCGGGGATGACAGTGTGATTAGCCCCATGGAGTTCGGCGACTCCCTCGATCTCGATGTGATGGGAGCCGGCTCCTGAAATTCTGGCTCCCATGGCAGATAGGAAGTGGGCCAGGTCGACGACCTCGGGCTCCTCAGCGGCTCCCTCGATGACGGTGGTTCCTTCTGCCAGGACTGCTGCCATCATGATGTTTCCGGTGCCGAGAACAGTAGGGCCGTGGCGGCCTCGTAGATTGATGCGGGCACCCTTGAGCTTCTCGGCATGGAGCATAATGTCGCCGCCTTTGACTGTTACCTTGGCCCCGAGCGCCTCGAACCCTTTCAGATGAAGGTCGATCGGACGATCACCGATGACGCAACCGCCGGGTAGGGAGACCTTGGCCGACTTCTCACGGCCGAGTAGGGGGCCGAGGACACAGACGGAGGCGCGCATCTTCCTGACGATCTCGTAGGGTGCCTGTGTGATGATCTTCTCGGCGCAGATTTGGACCACGCCACTGGCACGCTCCACCTCGGCACCCAGGCTACTGAGAATGGTGAGCATGTAGTGGATGTCACTTAGATCGGGAACCCTATCGATGACACACTTTTCCTTGGTCAGTAGGGTGGCGGCCAGGATCGGCAGGGCGGAGTTCTTGGAGCCTCCGATGCGAACTTCACCCTCCAGTCTTCTGCCTCCGTGAACGAGAATCTTATCCATAATGCGTTTCTTTTTTTCTGATCAATTGCCCTTCATCGCTTCGATAAAACGCAAGATTCCTTGGTAGTCGGGGAGGGCTGTAATGTCGCGATAATTATGCCCTGCAAGGCACGTCATGACCTCATCCGACTGGTCGATTCCGATCTCCAGCAGGAGGTGACCTCCGGGAGTTAGGCACTCGTAGGCCAGGGGTGCCAGTCGGCGAACCAGATCGAGTCCATCAGCGCCGCCATCGAGCGCCAGTTGAGGATCGTGCTGCACCTCTCGGCTGAGTGTGGAGATCTCTGCGGAGGGAATGTAGGGGAGGTTGGCAGTGATCAGATCAAAGGAGTGTTGCCTTAATGACTCAGGAATAAGATCCGCTTCGTGAAAGACGATGCGATCGACTCCGAGCAGAACTGCATTCTCCCGAGCCAGCGTCAGGGCATCGGAGGAAATGTCAGTAGCGTTGATCATGGCGTCGGGACGCTCCAGGGCTAGTGTCAGGGGAATCACGCCGCTGCCCGTAGCGACATCCAGTATAGAGTTCAGACTGGTGTATGTCAGGGCGCGCTCGACCAACTGCTCGGTCTCGGGGCGTGGGATCAGGGCCCTGGCATCGCTCTTGAAGGTGCGTCCGCAGAACTCAACGCTTCCAAGCAGATGCTGGAGAGGGATGCCGGTGCCGCGCCTGCGGATAAGATCCCTCAGCGGAGCTCGCTCGGTCTCGCCCAGAGGCCTGTCGAACTGCAGGTAGAGATCCATGCGCTTGAGGCCTAGGACATGGGCTAGCAGATGCTCGGCGTTCAGTCGGGGAGATTCCACACCCTGCTTGCCTAGGAACTCGGAGGCTCCCTTGAGCACTTCCAGCAGGGACATCATGGCCGTCGCCATGCTACTGGGAGTCCGATGCTGCCGATGCTTCCAGACGCTGCTGGGTGTCGGCCGCCCCGATAGCGGCGATCAGGTCGGCGATCTCTCCCTCCATAAAGCGGTCGAGATTGTAGAGGGTCACTCCGATGCGGTGCTCGGTGAGTCGGTTTTGTGGGAAGTTGTAGGTACGGATCTTCTCCTCGCGTCCCCCGGAGCCGATCTGGCTCTTGCGGTGGGCGGCGTATTTCTGAGCCTCCTCCTCGCGCTTCTCCTCAAGCAGTCTAGAACGGAGGATGGTGAGAGCCTTCTCCTTGTTCTTCTGCTGGCTCCGGCCATCCTGGCAGCGGACGATCTTGCCCGTGGGGATGTGCATGACCTGGACGGCCGAGTCGGTTGTATTGACCCCCTGACCTCCGGGACCGCCCGAGCGGCAGACCTCGATACGGAGATCCTGAGGGCGAAGCTCAAAATCAACCTCTTCGGCCTCGGGAAGGACAGCGACTGTAGCCGTGGAGGTGTGAATGCGACCTTGGGCCTCAGTCGCAGGAACACGCTGGACTCGGTGTACCCCGCTCTCGTAACGGAGCCTGCGGAAGACATCGTTGCCGAAGATCTGGAAGATCACTTCCTTGAAGCCGCCGGCATCGTTTGGACTTGCCTCGATCAGTTCGTAGCGGAGTCCTGCGGCCTCGGCATAGCGCGTGTACATCCGGTAAAGATCCCCGGCGAAGATAGCGGCCTCGGAACCACCGGCTCCGGCACGGATTTCGACGATGGCGTCGCGGTCGTCGTCGGGTTGGGGCGGCAGGAGCGACACGAGGACGATCTGCTCGAGCTTGGGAATCCTGGCATTGATCTCCTCGATCTCGGCCTTGGCCAGTTCCGCCATCTCGACGTCGGAGCCGGAGGCCAGCTCCTGATTCTCGACAAGCTGGGCGCGGCAGTTCTCCATCTCGTCCCATGTGGAGATGAGTTCCTTCACCCGGGCGTGCTCCTTGAGCACCTCGCGGGCTTTCTTGGCATCGTCGAAGAGGGAGGGATCGGTGATCTCCTTCTCAAGCTCCTCGAAGCGCTGACGCCTCTTGGCGATCAGCGGTTTAAAATCCAGATTCATGACGTTGTTTCCCGATCAAGGATATCGGGAGCCGTCCGGCACCGGCCTACTCCGGTGCCAATCGTCCTCCCGACTGGTGGTCGGGAAGTAGGAAGCTAGGCCTTGGAGGCGAGCTTCGGCTTGGTCGCGCGGGTGGCGCGGACATTGCCGTAGCGGCGTGTGAACTTCTCGATACGTCCTGCCGTGTCGATGAACTTTTGCTCACCGGTGAAGTAAGGGTGGCAGGCGGAGCAGATACCGATCTTGATATTATCACGAGTCGAGCGGGTCTGGTAAGCGGTGCCGCAGGCGCAGATGATCGTCGTCGGGTTGTAGTTGGGATGAAGACCGGCTTTCATAAGAATTGAAAAGAATGCAGGAATGAGACTCGGAAGGCAAAAGGAAATTTGGGGAATTATCCGATACTCTCGCGCCACTCCCGGTAAATAAGAGGTGAAATCTCGGAGGGCTTGATCTCGCTGCGCCCTCCCCAGAAGACATTAGTATAGAGGAGAGGGATACCGGCTTCCTGAAGGTGGCGGTCCATAGCGGCCTTGTGCTCCAGGACGCGTTCCTTGTCGGTCCCGTGCGCCACACCCATGATGTTCACGTTATTGAACTCCGGGCCACCCTCGCGCCAGTAGCAGTGAGTCATGATATCGTGTCGGCCGATCTCGGCGCCGGCCTCTGCTTCGCGACCGGGGGGTACGGCCCAGTGGAAGAGGGCATTGAATCGGGTGACGCGCACACCGGTGGCAGAAGGCTTCACATGCTCCAGGAAGGTCGAGAAGCGGCCCAGCAGTTTGCGATTCAGGAAGGAGCGGGCGACATCATAAAACTCCTCCTGAGAGACACCAGCTACCTCTGCTCTCTTGATCCAGGGGAAGGAAATGATCTCGTCGGGTGTGAACTCGCGCTTGAGCTCCAGGAGGACACGCCATTCCAGATCCGTGAGATGGACGACGGCCGGGCTCATCATTGTGGCGGGTTCTTCGGAGCGTTCACCCGGAGGGGAGTTCTTGCGGCGAACATGTCCGACTCCTAGAGTAAATATTCCCTTTGCCTGCATGATACGATAGGCGTCAGCGCCGATTTTTTTCGCTAGTAGTTCACAATGCTCCGTCAGGGAGAATCCCGCTGGGACCTTAAGGGTTGTCCAGAGACGGAAGGCACCTCCCTCGATGCGGGCATCGGTGGAGCGCACCACGACATGGCCGGAGAAGGGATCTTCCTTGAAGAGGAATTCAAAAGCCGCTTCAAGCTTCTCCTCAGGGACGCGCCAGGCAATGAGGGCGCCCTCGGCGAGGTTGTTCGCAATCAGAGTCTGACGAACCCGGCGGATGGTGCCTGCCTCGAGCATGGCCCGGATCCGTGTCAGGACTGTCTCCAAGGGTTGGCCTGATTGCTCCGACACGATGGCAAAAGGATCCTCATGGAATCCGGCGATCTTGTCTTCGGATATCGCGAGGATGGCGGCGTTTACGGGGTCGTTGTGCTCGACGGGAAGCATGGGAAAAAAGGATGAATGATGAATGATGAATGATGAAATTCTGAGAGCCTTAAAATGATTCTTCCCTGAAATTCCAAGGTATGCCTTTCCAGATTTGTCACTTGATGGCTCCCGAGAGCACGTTGAGGACGCGGTCGATCTCTTCGATGGTGTTGTAGAAGTGAGGGCTGAAGCGGAGCCAGAAGCCATGGTCTCGGGTCTTCCGATAGGAGGCCGAGATATTGACTTTCTCCAAGGCCGCGATCAGTTCGGCAGAATCCTTGGCAGGATACCGCGTGGTCAGGATGCCGGAACGTAGTGGCTCGTGGCTTCGTGGTGAGAGAAACTCGAAGCCAAGTCCTGCAAGAGCGGATTCCAAACGATCACGCCGATCTAGGATAAGCGCGGAGATGGAGGGGATCCCCTGCTCGCTGATGAGATTAATCGAGGCCCTCATCCCATAGATGCCAGCCACATTTAGGACGCCGGGTTCGTAGCGACGACCTCCCTCCTCGAACTCGATCGTCCGCTGGGCCAGGAAGTCGGGCGACTTGATATTCCAGGAGCCGAGAAGAGTGGGGCGGCAGGTCTCGAAATGTTCCTTCGCCACATAGACGATGCCGGCAGCCAGAGGTCCGAGTAACCATTTGTGGGCATCGGCCGAGAGGAAATCGACCTCACGCGCCGGGGTGGGGAAGGCTCCGAGCGTCTGGATAGCGTCGAGCGAAAAGAGGATGCCCCGCTTGCGCAGTAGAGCGCTGATGGCAGAAATATCGATCCTCCAGCCGGTCTGGAAATGACAGGAGGCCAGCGCCACGAGTCGCGTGGCCGGTGTGAGGACTGCCTCGACGCTCTCGGGAGTGATCTTGCCGAGGGATTCGGTCTCAAGCCACTTGATCGCGACACCACGGCTCTGGAGGTTCAGCCAAGGATAGACATTGGCCGGATAGTCGTCGCCGTAGACAACGACTTCGTCTCCGCTCTTCCAGTCGATTCCGTTAGCAAAGAGGCTGAGTCCCAGGGATGTCGGGCCGAGTAGGGCTATCTCCTCCGCCGAGACTCCCAGAAGGTTTGCGGTATCCGCCCGTGTACGGGCCACTTCCTTGAGCACGCCTCCGAACTCCTGCTGATCCTCGCTGCTGGAGTCGATGTAGCTCTTCATCGCATGCGCCGCGCAGGCAGGCAGGGCCGTCACTCCTGCATGGCCGAGGAAGATACGCTTCTTGGCTACTGGGAAGGATTCCAGTCGTTCTGCTTCACCGTTGAAGGAATTCATCAGGCCTTTTCCACGCTTTCGCTCGATGTCTCTTGAATCATCTTCCAGAACTGGTCGGTCGTTTCTGCCTGATCTCCGTTATCCTCGGCGTCATTCATGGGGAGCTTCGAGCGGAACAGAAAATCGCGGATGGTGTTCTTGTGCAGGACCCGGTGAATCAGAATCCCCTCAGTATGGCGCTCGAAGTAGATCCGGTGATCCCTGCAGCGGAAGCGGTGGAGTGTGCGTCCGTCTCGCTGGATTGTACTGAAATTGGCACCATCCAGAGAGTTGAGGTCCTCGGGTAGAATCTGAAACTCAGTTAGCAGGTCGAGCTGAAGGTCCTTGGGCAGGGCGCTCATCTCGGAGGCGCTCACGGGGTTGAAGATGACTTGAAACACAATGGGAGCATAACGGGAGGCTGCATTCCGATGCAACGACTCCGTGAAGATCAGTCGTTCAGTATCTTAGTGCCTTGTTGAGTGCTGATGAAAATCGCGGCGGGGATCGTTGCGGAAGGACTCTGCATTGAGCGAAACCAAGACGGTCGATTCGTGTTCGTAACCGAGAATGTTAATCATACCGGTCTGAAGCACAAAATGACGTCCCTCGATGGGTGGGAGCTCCAGCCAGCGTGCGATGAGGACACGCAGGACATGACCATGGGCGAAGAGAACGACATCATCCCCGACTGCCTTGGCGCGGGCAATAACCCGGTCGCAGCGCTCGGCCACCTGCTCAGCGGAGTCACCGTTCGGGGTCGGATGGGTGAAGACGGTCCAGTTAGGATCCTTCACGCGAATCTCCTTAGTGGTGATCCCTTCGTAGTCACCGTAGTGCCACTCGGTCAGGTCCTCAGTGATCTCCGCACGCTCCAGCAGACCGGCTAGCTCGCAAGTCCGCCGTGCCCGCTTGTACGGGCTGCAGAGGACTAGCTTGAAGTCCCAGTCGGAGAGTCTCTGCTTGAGCGCGGCCGCTTGACGCTCTCCCTCCAAGGTCAGGGGAATTTCACTGTAGGATGTATGTCTGCCGTTCTTGCTCCACTCTGTTTCACCGTGGCGGACAAGAACGATTTGGGGACCTGAGGAGCGCATGGTGGGGAAAGTATGAAGTTTGAATTATGAATGATGAATCGGGAAGGGGGGATGAAAGCTTTAAAAGTCCGAACTCGGAAGCGTTAGTTTTATCAGAAAGCGTATTCAAAACATCTGCATTTCATACTTCAGCTTTATCCCTCAGGCGACTGCCAGTTCCAGCTCACTCTGGCCCGGATTGATTTCAAAAAGGATTGGTACTTTTGTCAGCTCGGGCAGGAGTCGGCGATTACCATCCGCTGCGAGATCTCCAACATCGTCCGGGTGATTGTTCAGCACGATCCCCTCGCAGGTGAGTCCATGTGCCGCGATCGACTCAAGTGTTAGCAGGCTATGGTTCAGGGCGCCGAGGCGGTTGCGAACCACCAGAAGAACGGGGAATCCCATGGCTTTGGCGAGATCTGCCGTCGAGTAATCCTGAGCAAGGGGGACAAGCCAGCCCCCTACACCCTCCACAAGGAGTGAGCGGTGGGTTCGGTGCAGGCGCTCGAAAGCAGGTAGGACTTCCGAGGAATCAAAGGTCCGACCTTCCAGTCGTGCAGCCTCGATCGGGGCCAGAGGGGCCGAGTAGGCAACGGGAGTGACTTCCTCCATGGAGAGTGTGTTGTCGGCGGCTTCTCGGAGCCTCCTGCTATCCTCGGGCTCCCCGCAGGAGATCGGCTTCATGGCCACGGTATCGAATCCGGCCTTGCGGAGGCTTCGTGTGAGAAGGGCGGTGACGAAGGTCTTTCCTGCGTCTGTATCGGTGCCGGTTATGAAGAGGTTCATGGGGTGGAGAGAGGCTATTAGACTGAAGGCCGAAAAGGCTATTAGGCTGAAGGCTGTTAGACTGTTAGGGAGAGGCAGAAGAACTGAAGGCCGAAAAGGCTATTAGGCTTAAGGCTATTAGACTGTTAGCTCCTACGGATTGAACGGATCAATCCGCTAAGTACCTTCTCTGTCTCAATGACCTTTGCTTCACAGGCAGAATATTCAAGTGCTTCGGAGTAGCCCAAGCGCATGGATAGGCCTAATTGATAGTTCAGTTCCCTTAATGAAACAAAAGCAATTTCGAGGAATCGCAGATACTCTGTTTCACTTTCTCGAGCACATCCTTCCACGATGTTCGAAGGCACTGAAACGGCTGCCCGTCTTATCTGGGAGGTCAGGCCGTAAATCTCTTCTTTTGGGAAGTTCTGCGTCACTCGATAGACTAGGAGAGTCACTTCATCAGCCAATTCGAACGCTCTGAGTTTGGAGTGATCTCTCACGGTTGGATCCTATCAGTCTAATAGTCTAACAGCCTTCAGTCTAATTAACTGGCGGCTTCGCCGCCTCCGTTGCTTGTAGAAACACGGTTTCCAAATCCAGCTGAGGTTGGCGGGCAGTCACAAGACGCGCTCCCCGGGACGCCGCGAGGCTTGCGATCTCCTTCTGAAGATCAGGTGAGGCGTTCTCGATAATGAATTCCGTCTGCCCACTGACGCCGGTCAGGATGTCGAGCGATCCCTCCCGAACCATGTGTCCCTTTGCTAAGATGCCGACGCGGTCGCAGACTTCCTGTACCTGCTCCAGCAGATGGGAGGTCAGTAGGATCGTCTTGCCGCGTGCTTTGAGCTGAAGGATCAGGTCGCGAATTTGTCGCGATCCGGCGGGATCCACACCGGCGGTCGGTTCGTCCAGAATCAGAAGGCGAGGGTCATGGACCATGGCCTGGGCGAGGCCGATCCGCTGAAGCATTCCCTTGGAATAGCTCCCGACGCGGCGATCCCCCGCCTCGGTGAGACCGACGAGGTCGAGGAGCTCGGCGGTGCGTGCCTTGAGTTTGCTTCCAGTAAGACCGCAGAGCTTCCCGTAGAAGGCGATCGTTTCCGCACCGGTGAGAAATTTATAAAAGTAGGGATTCTCTGGCAGGAAACCGACATCGACGCGACTGGCGACGCGCGAACTCGACACTCCGAAGATTTCCGAGGTGCCCGAGGTAGCGGTGACCAGACCGAGCAGGATCTTCAGCGTGGTGCTCTTGCCTGATCCGTTCGGGCCGAGTAGTCCATAGACACTACCCGGGGCAATCTCCAAGGAGAGACCTCGCAGTGCTACGACCTGACGGCGACGCAGGGGAACGGGAAAGATCTTTTCGAGATCGCGGATCCTGACTGCTGGAATATGGGAGGGAGTCGTTTCCATAATGTTTCTTAATCAAGGATGCGAAAGCCTTTGATCCGTGGATCCGGGTTCGTAGGGAGGACTGACTCACTCTCGATATGACCCGCCAAATGACTTTCGCGAATACTCTGGAGGAACTCCTCGACCTCGTCTTTCTCCCCGGTCGCCAATAGTTCAACGCGGCTGTCGGGTAGATTCTTAACCCAGCCGGTCACTTCAAATCCTTTTGCCAGTGAGAGCACGGATGCACGGAAGCCGACTCCCTGGACCTTTCCCTCATAGCGGACGGAGACGGTGATCATGGTGTGAAGTTCAGCGCACTTGCCCGGTGCCACGGATGAGATACTTGTAGCTGGTGAGTTCTTCGAGGGCCATCGGGCCACGTGCATGCAGCTTGTCCGTGCTGATTCCGATCTCGCAACCGAAGCCGAACTCCCCACCGTCGGTGAAGCGGGTGGAGGCATTCCAGTAGACAGTGGCGCTGTCGACATTCTGCAGGAACTTCTCGGCTGTCGCCTGATCGGCTGTGACAATCACGTCACTATGATGGGAGCCGTGAGACTCGATATGGGTTATCGCTTCATCCACGGAGCCGACAATCTTCACCGCTAGGGTGAGTGAAAGGAACTCCGTGCGGAAGTCGACCTCGGTAGCCTCCTTCAGCAGGTCTGGATGAGCGGATTTCAAGGACTCGGGAATCAAGTCAAGGGTCTCCTTATCGCAGCGGAGTTCGACTCCCTGATCGAGCAGGGCTTTGGCTCCCTCGTTAAGGAAAGCCGCGGCGATGTCGCGGTGCAGTAGTAGGGTCTCGGCGGCATTGCAGACGCCGGGGCGTTGGCACTTGGCATTCAGGATGATATCGCGAGCCATCAAGAGATCGGCCGCTTGATCGACATAGACTGCACAGATGCCGTCGTAATGCTTGATCACGGGCATACGGGCATGACGGGAGACTGTCTCGATCAATCCTTTTCCTCCCCGAGGGATCATGCAGTCGAGGTACTGGTCCATCTCGCAGAGGATGCGGACGGCCTCGCGGTCTATGACTTGCACAAGCTGGATGGCTGTTGATGGGAGTCCTGCCTGAGCCGACCCGGCTTGCAGAGCGGTGGCGATGGCCTTGTTCGAGTGAATGGCTTCACTACCTCCACGCAGGATGACGGCATTGCCTGCCTTCAGGCAGAGCACGGCGGCATCGCTGGTCACATTGGGACGGGACTCGTAGATGATGCCGATGACGCCGATGGGGACGCTGATTTTCTGGAAAGCTAGACCGTTTTCCTTGGTCCATTCCTTTAGCACCCTACCAACGGGATCGGGTAGCGACGCGGCGGTCCTGATGCCGGTGGCCATGGCTCCTAGGCGCTTTTCATCAAGGCGCAGTCGGTCGAGCATCGCCTCGGAAAGCCCATTTTTTTTCCCGGCTTCTAAGTCGAGGGTATTGGCCTCGAGAATGGCTGCGCTCGATTCCAGAAGGTTGCTGGCCATCGCAAGCAGGGCGGTATTCTTGGCCTCTGCCGAGGTGACGGACAGGATGCGGGCTGCCGCGCGTGCCGCCGCTCCGATCGCGTGAAGTTGTTCTGTCAGGTTATCTGCCATCAGTCTCTTTTCTCTTTTCTAGTCTAGCCAGGGATAAACGGCAATCGCTCTCATGGTTGATTCGTGATAAGGGAGTTTATGAAAATCTTGGGAATTGGTAATCCTTGAATCATGGCTCTTAAAAATCCCTCTACTAACGGATATGACGCTCATCTCCGCTCTCTGGCTGAACGCTATATTGCGAGGACCTGTTCTGACTTTCCCCAATGGGGGAGTGGCTTGGGATTCTCCCAGTATGAGTCGCAGCTTGGCGGGAGTGACCTCAAGACCAGGACAGCCCGGGCCGCCTTTCTGGAAAGGCTCCTTTCCGAAACGGAGGCGCTCCCTGCCGGAGAGCTTGCCAAGGACGACTGGCTCGACCGTCGCTGCTTCCTATCGCTGTTGAGGACCGAGCTACTTCAGAGCCGTGATCTGGAGCGCTACAGGACGAATCCCCAGGAGTGCTGTGACGGAGCTGTCGGGGCTGTCTTCGAACTAATCATCCGTCATTCTGATAACCTGAAGAAGGCAAGACCCGCGATCGAGGCGCGGCTAGCTGCTATCCCGGGATTTCTCAAGCACGGGGTAGCTGCCGTCAGGAATCCTGTTCCGCTTTGGACCAAGCTGGCCGTGCAGTCGTGCAAGGGAGCGGCGGAGTTTGTGATGACTATCGGGCAGACTCTGGCGGAACACTCTCCAGATCCTGCAAGGACTAGGAAAATTGCGACTGCGGCCGCCAAAGCCTTCAGCAGTTACGCAAAGACGATTAGTGCCAAGAAGCAGGGGAAGGCGGGTGACTTTGCCATCGGTCGCGAGCGATTCGAGTATCTCGTGCGTGAGAAGACAGGGCTGGACTGGAGCCTCGGCGAGATCGAGGCTGAAGGGCATCGCCTGATTCAGCAACTCTCCGCAGAACTCGAGCTGGAAGCTAAAAAGTCAGCCCAGCGGCTTGGGGGTAAGGAAAAGAAAACCGCCAAGCAGATTCTGGAAGCCGCGCGAGACTCTTGGATTCCTGAGGCTCCGCTCCTGGAACTCTACACCCGCTCCTCCGAGGAGTGGCGCCAGCGTGTCGTGAAGAGCGGCCTCTATCCGGTTCCTCCCGGCGAGTCTCTGAAAGTGACGCCGGTGCCCGACTTCATGCGGGAGCATTTCCCCACAGCCGCCTACAGCTCACCCGGAGCCTTCGAGAAGAAACAGCAAGGCATCTTCTGGGTGAATGATCTCGGGGCGACCAAGCGCAATCCCGAGGAAAAGCTTCGCGAGGAGCGCCAGCACTTTGGCCTGGAACTCACCAGCGCTCACGAGGGTTATCCGGGTCATCATCTCCAGTTTGCGATCCAAAACCGTCATCCAAGTCCTATCCGACGACTCTGCGGCCATGCCATCTTCTACGAGGGATGGACTATGTGGTGCGAGAAGCTCGCGGTTGATAAAGGATGGGTGAGGGGATCTCAGGCTCATCTCGCTAGGCTCCAGCAGCTTCACGACGCCCTCTGGCGTGCCTATCGTATCGTCATTGACTGCGGCCTACACTCAGGGAAGCTGACCCATGAGGCTGCCGCACAGATACTTGTCAAGGGTGTCGGTTTCACTCCTTCACGTGCTAGAGCCGATGTGAACTGGTATACGGCCGCTCCAACGGTGCCGATGTCCTACCTGCTTGGAAGGCTTGAACTCGAGAGGGTCAAGGATACCCGGGTTAAGAAAGGGGGATGGTCACTACGGAAGTTCCACGACTGGGCTTTATCGCACGGAGCGATACCCTGGACCTGGATCGAGCGATCCGAGCCAACATGGATGAACAAAGTGAAGACCTATGAGAAGTCCGTGCTTGCGGGCAGATAGCTCGACAGATGACCAATAAGGATTTTCTATAAGGATCAGTTGAAAAACGAATTGCCGACTACATTAACAATGTAAGCGGAAACTTTTTGCTGGGTTGCGATGGTTTTGTGGATCAGATTTAAATGGTTGTTCAGATGATAAAATGCCTCGCTGAGTTTATTTCCCAGGATGACATGAATCTTTATGGTGAGTTGATCATCACACGATCCGGTGGGTTCACTCCAAACACCGGAAAGGTCACGGCCGTGAATGGCGAAAATCTGCTTGGCCGGTAAAGCGACCTATTATTGAGTATATATTTTTATGCCTCCCAAGACACCCGACATCGAACGAAATATTGAACTGGATTTCCTCCGCGCTACAGAGATCGCCGCGCTCAACACGCTGCAGTGGCTAGGGAAGGGCGACAAGGAGTCTGCTGATGCGGCCGCCTGTGATGCGATCCGCGGTATGTTTGATCTCATGGATATGCGCGGCCAGGTGGTTATCGGTGAGGGCATCAAGGATGAGGCCCCGGGCCTCTTTTTTGGAGAGAAGGTCGGCACATGGAAGGAGGGAAGCCCGCGCTTTGACATTGCCCTTGATCCGGTGGACGGAACCACGAATGCCGCCAAGGGGATGCCGAATTCCCTCAGCTGTATCGCCGCGTCTCTGGTGAATGAGAACGGCAATCCGAGCCTTCTGGACATACCGGCCTTCTATCTCAATAAGTTGGCTTACCCGCTCGCCGTGCGCCAGGCCTGGATCAAGGATCCGAAACTGCCCATTGATATTGAAGCCCCCATCGAAGAGGTCATCGACGTCACCGCTCGCATCCTGGGCAAGGAAGTCCGCGATGTTGTTGTTTCCGTGCTCGACCGTCCGCGCAACCAGGATCTCATCGAAGCTGTGCGACGGAAGGGAGCTGCCCTGCGGATGATTGTTGACGGTGACATTGCGGCGGCACTGGCCCCGGCCATGCACACCTCAAGCATCGACCTCTATGCGGGAGTAGGCGGGGCTCCCGAAGCCGTTCTTGCCGCAGCGGGACTGCGGTGTCTCGGTGGTGGCATGCGCGCCAAGATCTGGCCGCGCGACGAAGCGGAGCGCCAATCCCTAATTGACAATGGCTGGGGCGACAAGCTCGACACCCAGTTCATGTCGCGTGATCTGGCTTGTGGGGAAAATATTATCTTCGCCGCCACCGGAATCAGCAGCGGCCCTCTCCTCGCTGGCGTTGATGTGACCGGCTCCATTGCCATTACCCATTCGGTGCTCATGCGCTCCAGGAGCGGGACTGTGCGGTTCACGGAAACCCACCACAATCTTCAAAAGAAAACCATTCACCTGAGATCCACGCAGACAGAAAGGCGAATCTGAAGTCGACGAGAAACTTGCGCTTGGCTGGTTGCTTTGAGGGGGCGAGGGGACGCCCGATCTTCAACATGCGCATCCTCTTCCCCCTGGTCCCATGCATCGGACTGGTGATCTCCTATTTCGCCAGGCCCTGACGGCTTCTGCCTAAACGTAAAAATCCCCTTGGAGAGAGGGTTTTTCTGCATCATTGTTGCTTCATGAAGCTTCCCCGGCCCCATCCCGGATCCAGTTCCGGAAGTTGCTCGGCCAGCGGTTCCCATGCCTTCACCTTGCTCGAGTTGCTTCTTGTTATCGCGATCATCGTGCTCCTGGCCGCGGCGATCACCCCGGTCTTCAACTCCATCGGGCAGGCGAGGGGAGTCACCGAGGCGGCCTACCAGGTGATGGCCGCCGTTGATCTCGCCCGGAGCGAGGCCGTCGCCCGGCAGACCTATGTCTGGCTCGGTCTGCAACCCCAGACCAATTCCGGCAACCTCGACCTCCGTATCGGCTTGGTCTATTCCAAGGACGGTTCGGGAACGAACACGGCGGCGGCCAACCTCCAGCCGATCGGCAAGGCGACCCTGATCCAGCGCACGGCGCTCGTTGATCCCTCGGGATGGGGGGCGGGTGAGGTCGGTACTAGCCTGGGCACTCCACTCTCCTTTCCCGTCTCCGGAGGGTTGACCTTCACCATCGGATCGAGCCCCCCCTTCACCGGCCGCACCGTCACCTTCACGCCGCTTGGCGAAGTCATGATCAACTCGGCACCCTCCTCCACGAACGGTTTTGTCCCCCGGATCGCCATCGGCCTACGACAGTCTCGCGGGACAACGGCGGCCACCGGCAACGACATCGCCGTCGTGATCGACGGCAGTGTCGGAATCCCCACCATGTATAGGAAATGATGCGCATGATGATCGGCGATTCCCGAACACTCCTGTCTGACGATGGTCCCCTCCCTGGCAACGCGGACGGCGTGACCGTCACGCAGGTCGCAGGTCACAGGTCGCAGGTCACAAGCCGCGAATTACGAGTCGCAAGTCGCTCCGCCTTCTCACTCACCGAGGTCGTCATCGCGCTCGGGGTGGTCTCCTTCGCCCTCATTGCCATCTTCGGACTCCTGCCCGTCGGTCTCAAGACGGTCAAGAACGCCAACGAGCAGGCCGCAGCGGCCAATCTCCTCGGTGCCATCGCCGATGCCGTGCGGAATGCCTCCACGAACGCCTCCGCTACCACCTATAGCAACAGCATTGCGGGGCAGGGGATCGCTTACATCCTTGGCGGCGCGTCCAACACCATCACCTTGACCAACCTGACACTCGAGGGGGCGACGGCTACCAACATTCTCAGCGCGCGCCTGAAGGCCGTCGTGGTGATTTCGCCGCCGGCCAACATAATGACTAACGGCAGGGCCCTCATCTCCGTCGCATGGCCCGCCCAGGCGAATACGACATGGAATGCGACCACTCGGACCTGGACCAACCACGACGGCTTCGTCACCTCCGGCATCCAGTTTCTTCCCAAGCCATGAAGACATGTTGGATTTTGGATCTCGGATTCTGGATTGGGGGACGCCTGATGCGCAGAACCCCACGACATGACTGCCATGACCGGAATGACCGAGTAAGAGCCGAAGGATCGGACAAGGGAATTGTTCCACCGCTGCCTCGACGTTTTGTGCACATTGCCTCTGCCGCCTGTCGACCCAAAGGAACCATGCACCATCGGCATTTGAACATCTCCAATCGCCAAGTGGCCGCCTTCACCCTGGTCGAGCTACTCACCGCCACCGCGATCATGGCCCTCATCCTGGTCCTGCTCTTGCAGATCCTCAACGGGATCCTCGATTCCACACGAGTTCAGAACCAGCAGATGGAGGCCGTCGGCTCCGCCCGACGGGCGCTGGACGTGATCGCCTCCGACCTCCGCAACGCCGTCATCTCCGAGAACTCCTCGATCCTCATCCCCACCGTAGGGTCCTCCAACAGCTTCGCCCTGCTTGCGGCACGCCGCGGCACGAACGGGACGAGTGGTCACCGTTACCTTGCCGTCCGATACTCGACGAACTCCTCCAACCAGATCATCCGCTCCTACGGCTCCTCCACCTTCTCCGGGACCAATCCGCTTGCAGACGCCGCCATGAATGCCACGGTCACTCCCGTCGAACCCCTTGCCCGTGGTATCCTTGCCTTTCAGGCCCGCATCCTTGCCGACGGGAGCAACGCCTATCCTCTGACTACCACCCCCTCCGGCAACTGGGCTACCATCAACTACAACGGCATCACCTCTCCCTCAGGCTGGAACACCCTGATCACCCGCTCCCCCTCCTTTGCCGCAGGTCTCACCAACCGCGCCCGGGCCATGGATATTTGGATCGTCTCGATCGATGACCAGAACGGACGCCTCTTTACCAACAACTCCTCCTGGGTGACCTCCGTCGGGAATGCTCTCTCCGGCGCCGCCGATGTGACCGGATGGCGATCGGCCATCGACGGCTCCGCGATCCCCGGACGGATCAAGTCGGCCCTCCGAGTCCTCAACAAAACTATCCCCCTCCCATGAAATTGCCGATCCGCAGTTCCAGCTCCGGCATGGCGCTCGTTATCACCCTCTGCCTCATCGTGCTGGTCACCGTGGCGGCGGTGGCCTTCTTCACCCGGGCGACCGGCAACCGCACGGTTGAGGCCTCCCGCATGAACCAGACCCTGGCCGCGCAGGTGGCCGAGAGCGGGGCCGACTACGCCGTCGGCCGTCTGCTCCTTGAGATCGCCACCAACTCCGCCGCCACCACGAACAACGGTATCGTCATCTATTACGCCACCAACCCCGCCTCCGCCCTCCCGCGGCGCCTCCTCTCGGCGGGCGTCAGCACCACAGACACTAACTACGTCAACCTGGTCCGCCAGAGTGTTCCGAACAGCTCCGCCGACATCAACGCCTCCTCGGACAACACCACCACCAACTCCAGAAACGGCCGCCTTGTCGGTGCGAACCGCTGGAATGCCCCCATGCTGCTGCGGGGAGGGGGATTCACAACGACCAACCAGCTCCCCAACTGGATCTACCTCAACAAGGACGGGAGCGTCACCAATGCCGTCACCACCACTACTGCCTCCAATGTGATCGGCCGCTTTGCCTACAATATCTACGATCAGGGTGGCCTGCTCGATGTAAATGTCTCGGGCTACCCCTCCGGTGTCTCTGGAACCAACCTCTCCATCCTCAAGGGGGCCCTTGCCGGTGCCGACCTCTCCGTGATCCCCGGGATTTCGAACGCCGCCAACATGTACACCTTTGTCCAGTGGAGGAACACCAACAGCGCCACCACCGCCATCAGCTACGTGACCAACGTGAGCGCCGCCGCGACCAACGGCTTCCTCACACCCCGCCCCGGTGACCGCAACCTCCTCAGCCGGCAGGACCTCATCGCGCTGGCACGTAGCGGTTCCTACGGGATCACCACCAACGCACTCCCCTACCTGAGCACCTTCACCCGCACGATCAATGCCCCAACTTATACTCCGGTGGCCCCCACTTCCTTCAATCCGAGCTTGATCAACCAGCGCGTGGCGAGCGCCTTCACCCGTGCTGACGGCACGACCTCTCAGGTCGGCGAGCCCCTTCTCAAGACCCGCTTTCCTCTCTCCCGGTTGGCCGGAATCGGTCGGACGGGGGTCATTACCACCGGCACCACGACCCTTCTGAGCGGCGCCCCGTCACCCGCGACGGCGACAACCGTCCAGCGCGACTTCGGCCTGGTCTGGAGCGCCGGATGGCTCTACGCCGGTCCCTCCGGTTCCACGGCAACCAACACCATCGCCACGCTCGGCTCGATCAGCAGTCGCGAACCGAACTTCTTCGAACTGCTCAAGGCCTCGATCCTGAGCGGTTCGCTTGGCAGGGAATTTGGCAACGGACTATCTTCGGCGTCTACGAATCAAACTACTCTCGATTTAAACAAAGACCGCCAAATCATTCAGCTCGGACTCAACATCATCGACCAGTACGATGCTGACTCTTATCCTACTCAGTGCTCATTCAATGGAGAAAATTTGTACGGAATTGAAAATCTTCCCTACCTGAACCGAGTGTACATGCATTTCTATAGGCCACCAAGTCCTGGGCCCAGTAACAATGTCAACGCCTACTGGATCGGCGAAGTATGGAATCCGCATCGTGGAGCGCCTCCAACACCATCAACAGCAGGCCCAAGCAATTTTCGTTTTCGTGTCAATGGTGGCAGCATTCCGAGTTCGTCTGCTGGCGGAACTGCCATTGACCCCAGCGGTGCGTTATTGCCAGCACCGGGGTATATCAATACTTCAAACATCCAATTCACGAATCCAGGAGCCTCTGTTCCTCTGATTCTTCGCCCACCTTCTGCAACGAGTACTTTCGGCGAGAACAATTTTGCTGCGACATTTACGGGGATCTACGCTGGAAGCGTATCAAACATACCCTCACCCCCTCCATCTGTGCCTTCGATGACCATCACCTCGCCCGGTGGTTTGGACTTCACTCTCGAGTATCAAGATGGGGCCGCCTGGGTTGCTTATCAAACGTGGAACAAAATTACACTTACAAGTACCCTTGTGGATACCAATGGTTATCGGGCACCGGGTGACAACATATCACCTGGTTGTTTCATTCAAGGAGCTGATCCGCGGACAAGTCGATTTGGCCTGTTTGGGGGGAATCTTACAAATCGAAATGCGACAACATGGACTAATTCTTCATTATCTCCTGCTGATCTTACGAACTTTCCTGCGACCACCCCTGCCGGCTGGACTGCACCAGCGTTATTAAACTTTGGTGAGCTTTCAAAAAATACGAACAGCAGCACCACGCGCTACAATGACCCTGACGGCATCCTGCGCAGTGGTGATGCGGTAAATTCTACCAGTCTCTCCACCTATCCATTGGATTCCACAGGCACAAACAGCTGCCCAGTGATTCTAAATCGACCATTTCGCTCGGTGGCTGAGTTGGGTTATGCGTTCCGTGATCTCCCCTACAAAAGCATCGACTTCTTCACGGCCAACAGCGCGGATGCCGGCCTGCTGGACACCCTCTGCCTCACCGAGTCCACCATTTCCGGCGTGACCGCCGGTGTCATCAATCCCAACTCCGCAAATCAACCCGTCCTCAAGGCCGTGCTGGCCGGTGTGCTCAAGGATGAGTTGACCCCCAGTTCCACGCTGAGCGTGGCCTCGGAGGCTGACCCGATCGCCACGACCATGACCAATGTCACGGCCACCAACCCACTGCTTAACAGGAGCGAGCTGGCGACACGGGTAGCCCCGGCGGCGACGAACTTCGCTAACATCCCCGACGCCGAAATCAAGGCTCGGCGTGAATCAGTGCTCCGCGCCCTCGCTGATGTCAGCAACACGCGCACCTGGAACGTGATGATCGATGTGATCGCCCAGGCCGGAAGGTTCCCTCCCAGCAGTGCCGGCGGTGCGGGGGATTTCATTGTCGAGGGCGAGCGCCGGAGTTGGCTGCACGCGGCCATCGACCGCTTCACCGGACGCGTGGTGGCCCGTTCTGTGGAATCCATCAATGAATAGCATGAGACTGAATAGCATCAGACCTACGAATCTCCTCCTGACCCTGATCCTTCTCCTCGCGCCCTCCCTGCTAGGGGCGCAATAGGCGCCTCCACCGACGCCGGCACCCAAGGCGCCCGCCGCCACGTGCTCCACATATTGCCGAACACTCCCTTAGCCTGAGGCTTATCAGCCATTTTTATCTTTGTTATTCGTCATTGATTCTTTTACGTATTTATTCAGTCTATATGTTAGACTGGCCCATGTTAATTTCTCTTTATTATTTTAAGGAAAATTCCCATACACTACACTTTATTATTGAAGGAGGCCAAACATAGTGAAAAATCTAAGTGAGCATATTGTTAAAATTACTAATGGTATTGTAAATATAGAGGTAGCTCTTCCTCACAATAGTGAGGGTTATTATAGGGGGTCACGCTTTGATTGGTCGGGGCTTATTTGTTCTTTAGAGTATGATGGGCATACTTACATTGAACCACCTTTTTCATATCATAATCCTTTAGATAGCTCATGTGCAATCGGCACCTGTGAAGAATTTCGAGCTTGTCGACCTGGTGTGCCTGATTTATTGGGCTATCCTGAGGCTATAGTTGGCGAAGGATTTATTAAAATTGGCGTGGGTATTGTGGGAAAGCCTGTAGAGCCTTGCTATAATTTTGACGCAAATTACAATATATTAACTTTTGGAACTTGGGATATTGTAGCCGCTGATAATAGCATAACCTTTAAACAATCTCTTTCATTAAATGAGCATCACGGTTATACATACGAAAAAAATATAGCATTATTGCCAAACAGTGCAAAGTTTATCATTGACCATAGTTTAACTAATAACGGCGATGACAACCTATGGATTAACCACTATTGTCATAATTTCATACGCATCGATGGCGAATTTATAGGCACAAGCTATCGTATAACTCTCCCATACCAGCCTATTTTTGATATACAGCCAAATCAAAAGCTCCAGTATTTAGGAAAAGATGGTTTTAGTGTAAATGTAATTAAGGATTATGTTGATGATTATGAAATTGAGGGTGTGAACATTTTAGGGTTTGATACTGAAAATGCTCTGCAAAACTCCTTTGTAATAGAGAATTTGAGGACAGGTGCTTACATAAGCGTTAAAGCTGACCGTCCAGCGGTGTGCAATTTCATACCCTGTGGAAAGCGTTTTATAAGTGTTGAGCCACAGATAGAGATGAATATAAAAAAAGGTGAAACCTTTAAATGGTCAAATTTTTACGAAGTGGGTGTTAGGTAGTGATTTTGCCATCGAGATATTGGGGTTTCATAAATTAATTGCTATAAATTACCCCAATTTGATTAGTATTAATAAAAGCCCTATTTATTTAGGGTTTTTTCCTTTTGCCGCTGTAGTGTTTGATACGGAGGTGGCCTTTCATCCACTTGAAGAAGAGTTCGATCTGCCAGCGTCTCTTGTAGAGCTTGGCAATGGTGAGGGGGGGATCTCCAGGTTGTTGGGTTGGCTTGTCGGCCTCCCTTGCTCGTGTTCTCACAAGCGACACCGCCGCTCAACCCTTCGACGTCTTTCCATTACGCCTCTCACAACGCAATAAAGTAGGCTCCCAGATGACACCGCCAACGAGGTTGCCATCCATCTTCTCAAATGGTATCAACAACACCTTGGACGCGTCAGTACCTAGAGGACAAACTCCAACTATTGCTCTAACTTTGAGCTTCTTAGAAAGAGTAAGTTCTGTAAGAAGCTGTTCATCAGCAGACCCCGTAGTTCAACGGATAGAATAGGAGTTTCCTAAACTCTAGATGGTGGTTCGATTCCACCCGGGGTCATTTTTTTTTACGTTTTGTCATTTGGTTCATGACGAATGCGTTTCTCAGGCTAGAGTCTCCGCCCCCTAGCAACGCTTTTCCCACCTATTCATGCTTCTCTGTATCGATTTCCAACCAGCCTATATCGAGGCATTCGGGGATCTTGTTGTGCCGTTGAGGCAGAGGCTCGGTGAGGCTACCCAGAGCGGTGAAGAGGTTCACTTCATCTACAATGATGTGCGCTCGCTGGAGGGCGAGGAACTAGGCGATTCGCTAGCTGATGTTCTGGAGTGGGGAGCCCAGGAGGGGATGGCGCTGGATTTGGGGATAGAACTGGGAAGAACCCGTCTGATCCAAAAAAACTTCGGCTGGGTTTCTCATCTCTTTCGTTCCGGGCGGGAACGGGCTGTTGCCGTTACGATTCTCCGATATCTCATGAAGAGCGGTCTCTCAAGCAGTGCGGAAATTCCTTCATCGCAACTGGAGAGGATTGTTGCTGATGCACACGATGACTTCGCGGGATTCTGGGATTGCTCTCCAGAGGCCTGGGAAGAGATGAAGTCCGGGGCAATTGCCATGCCCTTCCTCTTCGAGGGGGGTATGATTCCCTGGCTTGAGTCAATTAAGGGAGCGGTGGTGGAAGTGACGGGGGGATTCCGTCATAGGTGCCTGGATGAGTTCTGCATCACGATGGAAGCGGCTGGGATCTCCTACTTCCTCAATGATGCTTTGATCTATTCGCTTCCAGAAGAAGCCTCAGAGCCTGTGGAACGATATCTCGAATGCGAGGTGAGGGCTCCGTTGCTTTTCCCCGCCGTGGATCTGGTCTCTGCCTGATTAGGTAATCCCTTCCTTAATAAGTTTCGACCGGGGAGCGTTTCCCATCCTCAGGGCTCCGTGTTGCTGCTCCCTCTGCACCGAGTACGTTGACCCGCAGATCCCAGACGCCCTGGTCGAGCGCCTGAAAGTTCTCGAGAGTGAAGGTCGTGGGTGGAGCCATTTTCGCCTTGAAGGCTGCTAGATTGGCATAGGCGCGCTCGAGCTGATCGGAGGGACTCTTTTCGAGGACTCTGAAGGCCTGCTCGGCAAGTTCGGTACGATGGCAGATCATCAAGAGATCATTTCCAGCGGCCAATCCGAGACGGATCATTTCGTCGAATCCGTGGTGATTGATGATCGCGCCCATGTCGAGGTCGTCGGTCATGACGAGTCCCTGAAAGCCCATCTCCTCCCGGAGTAGCTTCGTGGTGATAACGGGTGAGAGCGAGGCGGGTAGGCCTGAGGCGTCGAGCTCTGCAAAGGCGATATGACCGGTCATCATGCTGTCGACTGTGTTTTCTCCTGTGGCGAAGTGACGGAAAACCTTGAGCTCGTGGGCTTCGAGTTCGGCACGTGAACGGGGCAGGGCGGAGAGTTCGTGATGGGGATCACTGGAAGCCGAGGAATAGCCGGGGAAGTGCTTTCCACAGGAAAGGACTCCTGTTGACTGGAGGGCCTTGTTGAAGACGCCCGCCATTGTGATGACCTGATCGGCCGTCGTGCCGTAGCATCGGCCCCGAAGGGAATTATCAGCCTCGTCGTCAAAGGCGATGTCCAGAACAGGGCAGAGATCGAGATTAAACCCGAAGATCCGGAGGAGCTGTCCAGTGAGTTCTCCATGGCAGGCAATGAGTTCAAGATCTCCCTTGTCCCGGAGTTGGCGGGCATTGGGAGGCTCGTTCCCGAGAAGCTTGAGCCGGGAGACGCGTCCTCCTTCCTGGTCGATGGTGATGATTGGCTCGATGTCGCTGAGTTCCCGAAGTCGATCCGTGAGTCGGCGTAGTTGTTCAGGCGTCTCAATATTGCGGCCAAACAGGATGTATCCTCCCGGCTGAACCCTGCGGATGAAATCAGCGTAGGAATCATCGACTTCCATTCCAGGAACACCAAGGAGCAGCAGTTGACCGGGTGAAGAGCATCTCATAACTTGTAGGAAACCAGATAACTTTCTAACTGACGAAACGATTCTTATGAACCTCCGTACCCAAACGCTTTCTCTCTCCCTGCTGCTCGCGCTCTCCGCATGGATCTCATTCTCGATCTCCAACGCAAACGCCGTGGAGCTGGGAATCGATGTGCTTCAGAAGAATAACTTCGACCTTCTCCGCGGAAAACGCGTTGGACTTGTCACCAATCATACCGGGGTCAATGCGACCGGGGTGAAAACCCGCATTCTCCTGAAGAAGCATGTCAACCTCGTTGCTCTCTACACTCCCGAACATGGTCTTGATGGTACGGAGAAGGCGGGAATCGAGGTTCGCTCGCGACGTGATTCGCTGACCGGTCTACCTGCTTACTCGCTCTACGGTGACACCAGAAAGCCGACTCCCCAGATGCTCGCCGGTATCGATGTGCTGGTTTATGACATGCAGGATATCGGCTGCCGTAGCTACACTTATATCAGCACGATGGGGAAGTGCCTTCAGGCCTGTGCGGAGCAAGGAAAGGAATTCGTCGTTCTGGATCGTCCGAATCCTCTCGGAGGCAACCGTGTGGAGGGACAGGGAATCGATCCGAAGTGGATCTCTTTTGTTGGGCAGTTTCCCGTTCCCTATGTCCATGGCCTGACGGTGGGCGAGCTTGCTCTCATGGCGAACTCCAAGGGCTGGATGGGGCCTAAGGCCAATCTGCAGGTGGTGAAGATGCGTGGTTGGAATCGCTCGATGACCTGGCCGATGACGGGCCTACACTGGGTCCCTCCTTCACCCAACATTCCCAATGAGATGTCCCCGAGTTATTACGTGATCACGGGTGTTGTTGGAGAGCTTGCAGGAGGGCTGGACCAGGGGCTCTTTTCTCCAAAAGCGTTTCAGGTTCTCGGAGCCCCTTGGGTGAAGCCTCAGATGGTCTCCTCCCTCAGGGCGAAGTGTGAAGATATCAAGGTGGAACCGACCATGACGGCTTCGGGACCAGGTGTGATCTATTATGCCAATCCCAGCGGGGGTGGGGATCTCGGAGCGGCCGCCCTCTACACGCTAGCCGAATGCAACAAAGAATCTCACGGAATGATTTTCACCAAGGCGAGCAAGTCTAAGATCGATCTCTTCCAGAAAGTCTATGGCAGTGACACGATCCGTCGCGAGCTGGCCACCAAGCGACCCGAGCAGATCGTGGCCTCCTGGCAGCCGTTCTTGAGCCGCTTTCGCTCAGAGAGACAGCCTTATCTACTTTATTAGAACGATATGCTGAAGACTGAAGACTGAAGGCTGAAGATTGTTTGGAAAAATCAGAAGATACCAAATACAAAAAGGAATCACTTCACTCACCCCATGGCTATCAACAGAATACCCGGCCATGTCGAACGGGTTGGCCTTTTTGGTGGAAGCTTTGACCCTGTTCATCTTGGTCACCTGATTCTTGCGGAGGCGGCTTTGGAGGAGTTGGAACTAGATAGGATCATTTTCATTCCTGCAGCACTCTCGCCCTTCAAGACGGAGCGCCCTCCCGCCGCATCTGATGAATCACGACTAGCCATGCTCCGGGAGGCGATTGCGTCAGAAGCACGTTTCTCCGTGGATGATCGCGAGCTTCATCGCGAGGGACCCTCTTACACCATCGATACGGTCCGGGGATTGCTTGGGGATTATCCTGGAGTGCGTTTTCTTTATCTGATTGGAGCCGATAATCTGAAGGAGCTTCCGAGGTGGCATGAGATCGAGGAGCTCCGGAATCTGGTTGATTTCGCGGTGCTCGATCGCGGGAAGGCTCCTGAGTTGGAATCATGCGAACTCCCGGTGGTACGACGCCGTATTGATCTTTCCTCCACGGAGATCAGGGACCGATTAGCCAAGGGGCTTTCCATTCGCTTTATGTTGCCCGAGCGGGTATACGATTTCATCATGACGCATCACCCGTACCGCGATTTTCTCCATGGCAACTACTAAGAAGCTGACAACTGTTAAGAAGCCCAAGGCTCCTGCTTCCAACAAAAAAGTTACGGTCAAGGAAATCAAAAAAATCGTAAAACTCGATCCCGAGGAGGCCCTCGTGCGACTCTGCGCCGAGGGGGCACTGGACAAGAAGGCTGAGGATATCGTCGTCCTTGATATGAGGAAGATCTCTTCCTTCACCGATTTCTTCCTGATCGTCTCAGGTACTTCCGAGCCGCAACTCAAGGCCATCGCTGGTTCGATCCGTGAGAAGGTTCGCTCTGCCACCGGACTGCGCCCGATTGCTGAGGATGGATTCCCAATCAGTCAGTGGGTCATCATCGACTACGGCAGTGTCATTATTCACATCTTCCACAAGGACAAGCGCGATCTCTATGGACTGGAATCTCTCTGGGGAGATGCAGGTCGCCTGGAGATTAGCGAATAGGCCTGAGAAACCTGAGGTCTGAAACTTGAAACCTGAGTTTTTGCAAGAAGGCCCTTGTGGTAAGTATCGTAATTTTACCTCCCTAGAGGTTTCTCATTTCTTTTTGGTTCAGCCCTGATTTTGCACTCAGACTTCAGGTCTCACCTTTCATCCTTTTTTCATCCATGTCTTGGCTTGAGGAAATCCTGATCCAGTGCCCCCAGTGCGGGGAAGAATTTGCCATTCAAATCGAGACTGCCGAGGATGGTAACGTAGAGATGATCGAGGACTGCGCCGTCTGCTGCCGCCCAGCTACCATACGAATCACTACTGAGAAAGGGGAAGTCACGTCGGTAGATGTGATGGCTGCGTGATCTGATCTGTTTTTTAGACTTCAGCTTTCAGGTTTCAGCTTTCATCCTTCCTTTATGTCCACGCAGTGTGATGCCCTGGCCCGTCTCTTTCGAGACGATGATCCTCATACAGTCGGTCTCGTCAAAGAGCAGTTGGTCCTCAAGGGAGAGAGCGCAGTGCCGGATCTTCGCAGCCTTGTGAATGCCGATTCAGCCATCATTGCAGCCCATGCGCAGGAAGTTCTCCATGCCATAGCGGGAAAGCAGGCGGCGACTCAACTGGAAGTCCTGTTGAAAGAGGATGAGATCCCCTTGGAGCAGGCCTCTTGGTTGATTGCAGGCGCTTTGATGCCTTGGATCGATCTGGAGGAATGCATGGCCATGGTGGATGGCTGGGGTAGCGAGTTTGGTAGACGAATTGCCGTTGGTGAATCCGATCCAGTCAGTGTGCTGACCCGTTATATGCATGGGGAACTGGGGTTCGACGGCAATGCCAGCGACTACTACAATCACGAGAACTCCATCTTGCCGTGCGTGATGGAGAGTCGACGGGGTTTGCCTCTCACCCTGGCTCTTCTCTACACATTCGTCGCAGCACGTGCCGGCATTACGCTGCACGGGGTGAATCTCCCCGGTCATTTCATAGCCCGCTGCGGCGAGACTTATTTTGATCCTTTCCATTCGGGACGTATCCTCTCCCTTGCCGACTGTGCTGATATTCTGGCGCGTCAGAAAATCGAGCTCAGCGACGAACATCTGGAAAACCCAGGATCAAGAGAGGTTCTTGCCAGGATGCTTGCCAATCTGGGTCACGCCTATGCCATCGAAGAGGCAGTATGGCAGAAGGGAATGGTCGACCGCTGGCTCGGTATCGTGACGGGGGCTGAGCAATGATCCCAATTCCTTTACGCGTGGAGCTGCTGAACACAGGCAGCGAACTCTTGCTCGGGAGCGTTCGTGATGCTCATCTCTCGTGGTTTGGCCGGGAACTTTTCCCCCTTGGACTCAGAATCGCCCGTCAGACCACGGTGCCCGATGGCGCGCCGATCCGAGATGCCCTTCTGGAGGCTTTTGCCCGCACAGATGTCATTATTGTGACAGGTGGCCTCGGCCCGACGACAGATGACATTACCCGCGAACTGGTAGCTGAACTTCTTGGGAGAAAGATGCTTCCCCACCCCGAGACGCTGGAACGTATTCAGGAGCGTTGCAGACGCCGGGGTTTTGCGTTTCAGCACCGTATGGAGCGTCAGGCGATGGCTCCTGAGGGGGCTACTGTTCTCCCGAATGACAATGGCACTGCACCCGGTCTCTATGTTCCAGCAGTGGAAGGGATCTCCTGGTCCTCTCCCCATATCTTCCTCTTGCCAGGGCCTCCCCGCGAATTACAGCCGATGGCCATTGCCCATGTGCTTCCTGTCTTGAAGGAATTAGCCGAACGCCATTCCGGCGGGGTCACCCAGGAATGTCGCATTTACAAGGTTGTCGGAATGGGTGAGTCGATGGTTGAGGCAAAAATCGGATTCGAACTCTCCAAGCGTGGCGATCTTGAGGTTGGCTACTGCGCCCGGCCTAATGAGGTCGACTTTCGCCTCATCGGTCCTCGTGACATTCTCGACCAAGTGGAGCCCTCTGTTCTGGCCGTGGTTGGCGATTATTTGGTTTCGGGAGATGAGAAATCCATGGAGGAGATTGTTGTTCATCTGCTTGCGGAACGTGGAGCGACTCTGGCCACTGCAGAGTCCTGCACCGGCGGGCATCTTGCCAATCGCCTTACGAATGTTCCAGGTGCCTCGAAGGTCTTTCTGGAGGGATTTGTAACCTATAGCAACCGATCGAAGTCAGAGCTACTGGGTGTTGATTCAGGGTTGATCGAGTCTCACGGCGCGGTTAGCGAGCAAGTCGTGCGGTCCATGGCGGAGGGGGCACTTCAAAAAAGCGGCTCCCGTTATGCTATTGCTACCACAGGCATCGCCGGTCCAGATGGCGGGACGTTGGACAAACCAGTTGGTACTGTCTGGATCGCACTGGCTGAAGAGGGAGAGGTCACCGAAACCTGGAAGGAAACCATTCCCGCAGATCGTATAACCTTCAAGCAAGTGGTCTCACAGTCGGCTCTTGACCGACTCAGGAAAAGGTTGAAAGGTCCCGCGGCCTCCTAACTATATCATCTCATGAACGAGATTCTCTCTGCTGATCCCCTTTCACCCACTGCTGAGGAGATTCGACTTGGAGAGGACTCTCGCCGTGAGCGCTTCTGGAAGCTCTGGGGAACGTATCTTTCCGAGCGCCAATGGGGAACGGTACGTGAGGACTACTCGAGCGACGGAGATGTCTGGAATTCTTTTTCCTTCGAGCAGTCACGCAGTCGCGTCTACCGGTGGGGCGAGGATGGATTGCTTGGCCTGAGTGATCGCTTTGGGCGTCTCTGCTTCGGGATTTCGCTCTGGAATGGAAAGGATCCGATTCTCAAGGAACGTCTTTTTGGTCTCTCAGGTCCGCAAGGAAATCATGGGGAGGACGTCAAGGAACTCTACTACTACCTGGACGCCACGCCGACCCACTCCTACTGCAAGGGACTCTACAAATATCCGCAGGCGGAGTTCCCCTACGCCGACCTGGTAGCCGAGAATAGACGTCGCTCTCACTTGCAACCCGAGTACGAGCTTGTCGACACGGGGGTCTTTGATCAGAACCGCTATTTTGATGTTCAGGTGGAGTACGCGAAGGGATCAATCAAGGACATCCTGATCAAGGTAACGATCAGTAACCGGGGGCCGGATCAGGCGGATCTCGTTTTTCTCCCGACCCTCTGGTACCGGAATACCTGGGCCTGGGGGCAAATAAGTGAGGAGTGCCTTGTAGAGCCTAAAATCTCCATTGCGAGACCCGGAACAGTTTCTGCCATCCATGCCGTGATGGGTGAGTACGAGATGACTTTTGACAAGGGGCCGGACGGGAAACTGCCTGAGTTTCTGTTCACAAATAACGAGACCAACACCCAACGTCTCTATGGTGAGCCATCGCCTCGTCCCTATGTGAAGGATGCCTTTCATGATGCGGTGATCGAAGGAAAAGCCGACGCGGTCAACCCGGAGCAATTCGGCACGAAGACCGCCGGCCGTTATAACCTCACGATTCCGGCAGGAGATTCTGTGGTGCTGAGGATGCGTTTAACGGCGAAGGGAGCCGCTCAGGGTGAGCCGCTGGACGACAGTTTTGAGGATATTTTTGCGGCAAGAACTGAGGATGCGGAAGAGTTCTACAACCGCAAGATCTCCCCCTCTCTGAGTGCCGAGCAGAAGAATGTTACCCGTCAGGCTTATGCGGGACTTCTTTGGTCGAAGCAATTTTACAATCTGGTTCAGAGCGAGTGGGCGAAAGGGGATTCCACGGAGCCTCCTCCACCCCCCGGACATTCGGTGCGCAATGTGGATTGGGAGAATATCTTCAACCGGGATGTCATCTCGATGCCCGACACATGGGAATATCCCTACTACTGCTCCTGGGATCTCGCTTTCCACACAGCAGCGCTTGGAAGGGTCGATCCCGTCTACTGCAAGGATCAGCTGATCCTACTTCTCCGAGAGTGGTACACACATCCAAACGGCCAGATGCCCGCTTACGAGTGGAACTTCTCCGATGTCAATCCACCGGTCCATGCCTGGGCAGCGCTCCGACTTTATTATCAGGGAGTTCTGGCCGGGGTGCCCGACAATGACTTTCTCGAGAAGGTTTTCCAGAAACTCCTGATCAATTTCACCTGGTGGGTGAACCGGAAAGACAGCAATGGGAACAATCTTTTCGAGGGGGGATTTCTGGGCTTCGATAACATCTCGGTGTTCGACCGCTCCAGGCCATTACCCACTGGTGGAGTGCTCAAGCAGGCGGACGGCTCCTCGTGGATGGCCTTCTACTGCCTGACGATGCTGCGAATGTCGCTGGAACTCGCCGTGCACAATCCCGTCTATGCCGACATGGGTACGAAATTCATCACCCATTTTGCCCGTATCGTCGAGGCGATGAATGAGTTCGGAGGGACAGGTCTCTGGGATGATGAGGACGGTTTTTACTACGACCATCTTCAGCTCGGGGAGCAAAGCATCCCCATCAAGGTCCGCTCGATCGTCGGATTCATTCCGATGTTTGCCACCAGTTATGTGACACCAGAGCAACGGAACATGAATCCGGGATACAAGAATCGTCTTCAATGGTTCATCAAAAACAGGCCTAGGCTTGCTGCTACGCTTTTGGAAATCAACGGGCCCGCCAGCCAAGATCCCGATGGACTTCATCTGCTTACGGTCACTCCTAGAAAGCGACTGGAAAAAATCCTTGGTTATATGTTCGACGAGGAGGAGTTTCTCTCACCCCACGGCATCCGCTCGGTCTCCAAGTACCACGAGAAGCACCCATACACCTACACGGTGAACGGCCAAGTCTACTCGGTTGATTATGAGCCGGGTGAGGGGAAGACCGGCATGTTTGGGGGTAACTCAAACTGGCGCGGCCCCATCTGGATGCCGATCAACTTCATGATCATCAAGTCCCTTGAGACCTATCACCACTTCTATGGCGATAGCTTCAAGGTGGAATTTCCCACCCGCTCCGGCAACTGGATCACTCTCGGGGAAGCCGCTCGACTTCTTGCAGAGAGGGTCTCTTCCATCTTTATGCCGGATGAGTCGGGTAACCGTCCCTGCCATGGGGGTGATGCCCGCTATGCCAATGACCCCCACTGGAAGAACCTTGTTCTCTTCAACGAGTATTTTCACGGTGAGACGGGCAAAGGCCTCGGAGCCTCCCATCAGACAGGCTGGACGGCCTTGGTGGCCGAACTGCTGGCCAATGACATCTGATATTTCTTCGATGAGGTCTCTGTTGTGACAGTTTCGTCATACTCCTTGAATCCTTTCGCGAGTTCGCACTTCCTCCTATTACTTTACTTTAATAACCAACCATCCAACCACCGATGAAACTCCAAGGAAAAACAGCACTCGTCACAGGTAGCGCTCAAGGAATCGGGCAGGCCATTGCCATTCGTCTAGCCCAGGAAGGAGCTGACATCATTGTGGATGATCGTACCTTGGGCCAGAGCGCTCAAGAGACCGCCGATGCCATCACGGCGCTGGGCCGGAGGGTACACATGATTCAAGGGGATCTTGCCAATACTGAGGATGATCGCCGTGTTATTGCCGAGGGAGTCGAGAAGATGGGAAAGATCGATATCCTAGTCAACAACGCTGGCGTCGAGAAACATGCCGACTTCTGGGATGTCACGGAGAAGGATTTTGATTTCGTCCTGCAGATCAATCTGCGGGGAACGTTCTTTATTACTCAGGATTTCGTGAATCACCTGCGTGCCACGAACCGCCCGGGCCGTGTCATCAATATCAGCTCCGTGCACGAAGAGTTGCCATTCCCTCACTTCTCCACCTATTGCGCCAGCAAGGGAGCCTTGAAAATGCTTTGCCGCGACCTCGCTGTGGAGCTCGGTCCCCTAGGAATCACGGTGAATAACATCGCTCCCGGCGCCATCGCGACCCCTATCAATACAGCCCTGCTAAACAATCCCCAGCTTCTCGCCCTGCTCGAGTCAAAGATCCCGCTCGGACGTCTCGGCAAGCCGGAGGATGTTTCGGGACTTGCCGCTTTCCTAGCATCCGATGACGCCTCTTATGTCACCGGTGCCACCTTCGTGGTGGATGGTGGATTATTGCACAATTATCACGAGCAGTAGAACTCCACTACCACTACGACGTTAAATGACTGATCTCGGTCGGCCGTAATCCTTGACTATCGACGGATCAATTCTAAAGCCGTCTGGAAGGGCTGGCTTGGAACCTTAATCGAACCGTCCAGCGGCATACTCATCTCGCAGATCAGGAAGATCGCCCCCGCAATGCTAACCGAGCAGAACAGGAGCACGATGGTGACGGTTCCATTGCGCGGGGAGAAAATCCCGTAGACGAATGTCAGAAAGGTGATCCAAAAGACCGGGATCACCACCAAAGGCATGGGAAGCTTGGAGGTCGATTCCACCGTGATCTGCCAGCGCTCCCTGTTCAGATCCTTCGCAATGGCTATGGCATTGCTTTTCATCTCAAGTTGCGCTGGGGTTTTTGCTTCTAAGTCGGAGATCCAGCTGATGAGCACGAGGATGGTTGATTCCTCCTTGAAGGCTACGGAACTCTTCTTGCTCGCCTTTGCATCCTCGGGCCAGATGTCATTCTTGATTCTGGTGACGCGGTCAAGTAGGGCCTGACGGAGAGGTTCTGCTCCCGGCCCGTAGGTACGTAGCGTCCGATCCAGATTAATCGTGTTGGCCGCGGCCTCGTTCACCAGGGCATTGACTCGATCGTAGGATCCCTTGGAGGAAGAGACTAGGAGCCCCAGGATCAAGGCCGCCATAGTGGCGATGAGGCCCGCGCCGAGCTTCACGCTATCCTGAGATTCCTTACTGAGGTGATGAGCGGGAATGAAGCGCTGGATCAGCATGCCGATCAACGCCCCTCCGAAAATGCAGAGAAAGGCCATCGAGGCGATCAGGTAGGAATTCATCCTGCGACTCTATGCTGATTGAGGTAAGAAATTAAACGGAAAGCGAGCCAGCGGATACGGGCTGGGTTCCAGAGCTCAGATATCGGATGGCCCCTCGCGCTGCCCGAGTCCCTGTTGCAAAGCAACCTTGCAGGAGATAACCCCCCGTGGGGGCCTCCCAGTCTATCATCTCTCCAGCGACAAAGAGGCCAGGGTGATTTCTGATCATCAGGTCATCATTCAATTCTGAGTGCCGGACTCCACCTGCTGAGGAGATGGCTTCGCCGATCGGACGTGGCCCGGTGAGTGGGATCGGGACTGCCTTGGCAAAACGCGCCAAAGCGAGCGGATTGTTTCTAGATTCCTCAGGTGCCAAGATGTCGATAAGAACATGAGCAGCATTTCCAAGACGCCAGGCTTTCTTGGCAGCGCCAACAAAATTACCGGAATATGAGGACAGTTTCTGCTCTAATTCTTGAACTGAAAAGCTGGGTTTCAGATCTATAGAGATGAGCGGTTGGCTCATCGATCTCAAGGCATGGCCCATTTGGTAGATGGCTCCCCCTTCCAGCCCGTATGCTGTGATCATTAGTTCACCCTGGATGGTTTTGTTTCCCACAGAGGCTGCGATATTTTTCAAGGGTTGTCCCCCTGACAATCGGATGATGTCCGGATGCCAGTTTGTTTCCCATCCGCAATTGGCTGCTTGGAAGGGAGCGATGGAAGTCCCTAGATCCTGTAAAAGGGGTATCCATTGGGCATCAGAGCCGGTTTTAGGCCATGAGGCTCCCCCAAGAGCTAGTATAACCGCATCGAAAATCGAGGTGCTAACACCTTCTGTATTCGAGAACTCTAGCTGTATCCGGCCATCCTGAGAATTGATATTCTTTAAATAATGGCGCACCTCGAATTTGACTCCGTTAGTACGCAATCTTTGGATCCAACTCCTTAGGAGGGGAGCAGCCTTGAACTCCTTGGGGAATACCCTTCCACTCGTTCCGATAAAGGTTTCAATACCAAGTCCGGCAGCCCAGTCGCGAGTATCCTGATTGCTGAATTCCTTTAGGAGTGATGTCCAATGACCAGATTCAAAGCTTCCTTTGTACTGCTTGGAAAAACGATCTAGATCCTCAGAATGAGTTAAGTTTAGTCCACCATGGCCCGCTACCAAGAATTTCCGCCCTACGGAGGGTTTACCTTCAAAGAGCGTGACTTTCAGGTCACCTCTGCTCCCTTTCTTATCTGAGACTATGGAGGCCAATTCGGCCGCCATGAGTCCCGCCGGGCCGCCGCCAACTATGGCGAGATTCATCGATTGGGGAGGTATTTATTATAAATACTAATACGTAAAAACAACTTCTATCCAGTTGTTCTCAAGCCACTTGCAATTGCGTTAATAGAAAGGAGAACGCGGGGAAGGAGGGCGTCAGCCTTAGCTGGATTTTCTGTACGGGCTGCCCGCCATTCCTTGATAGTTGCGATCTGCTGCTCATGGAGAAGGGCTAGGGCTCGGGCGCGAAGCTGGAGGGTTTTTCCCATGCGTGGACGCCGTTCCACAAGACTCCCTCCAAAAACCTTACGGAGCTGTTCCTGGGTGCGCTGAAATTCCTCGGAGATGATGTTGAAGATTCTCTCGCGGATTTCCTTATCGGTTACCAAGGCCGCATAATCCTGCATGATCGGGAGATCGGCACTCGCCATGTTAGTTTCTACATTCGAGAGAACATAATATAGGAATGAGTAGTTCCTCAGTTCGGCCTGAAGTGTTTTGAAGAGCTCCGGTTGCTCCTTCTCCAAGGCTTCTAGTGCGCTGCCGACACCGAACCAGCCGGGTAGGTAGTAGCGGCACTGATTCCAGCTGAAGACCCAAGGGATGGCTCTCAGGTCGGCTAGACTACGCTGGCCGGAGCGGCGCTTGGGGCGTGAACCGATACGACTCGACTCTAGTGCATCGATCGGAGTCGCCTGGTCGTAGAAGGTGATGAACCCCGGCGCGTCGATCAGGGCCCGATAGGCCTTGCGGCTTGCCTTGGCCAGATCCTCGGCAATACGCGAGCACGTTCCGGTTTCACGCCCCGGGCGCTTACCCGCGAGTGAGATACCTGTGACGCCGGCTAATAGAAGTTCCAGGTGATAGGTTGCCGTCGAGATGTCCGCGTATTTCTGAGCGATCGTCTCTCCCTGCTCTGTCATCCGATGGTCACCCTGCAATGCGCCCGGAGGAAGGGCGTCCAAGAAGAGATGTGTGGGGCCTGCCCCGCGACTGATGGTACCCCCTCGACCATGGAAGAAGCGAAGAGCGATATCGGACTCGGCAGCGACCCTGGTCATTGCCTGCTGTGCTTCATGGAGTCCCCACTGGCTCGCCAGAATTCCACAATCCTTGTTGCTGTCGCTGTAGCCTATCATCACCTGCTGGACCGGCAGGCGTCCCTCGCGGTGGATGAGGGAGGCCTTAGCAACAGGTTCGGCCAGAAACTCCCTGATCAGTGAGGGGCTGCGCTCCAGATCGTCGAGAGTTTCAAAGAGCGGAACAATAGGCAGGGGAGAGGAGAGGATACCGTCTTTCCAGCCGGTCAGTCCGGCCTCGCGGGCCAGAATGGGAATGACCAGCAGATCGGAAAGCTGGCGGGTCATGCTGATGATGAGGGCTCCGACTCCTTCGCGTCCGTGTTCGCAGATATGTTCGCGCAGGGTATCGTAGCAGCTCAGAACCGCATCAGCCTCGGCCCCGAGTCCCAGATAATGGTTCGCTCCTAGAAAGGGTCGTGGTGAGCGAAGTTCCTCATGGAGGAAAGAAAGACGCTTTTCTTCACTCCATGTGGGGAAGTTCTCCCCGTCGGGAATGTTGGCCGCTTTCAGAAGCTGAGCCATCGCAAGATCGTGGGTGTTGCTATTCTGCCTGATATCGAGTTCGGCGAGATGAAAGCCAAAGACGTCTAGGATACGCAGTACCGGCCAGACTGTTTCGCGGATGAGACGCTGGCCTCCGACTTCCGCGAGACTTTCCCGCAGGATGGTGAGGTCGGCGGCTACCTCTTCCGGGCGACGATAGCGTGCGCCGGACTCGGCGATCCAGGCACGGTCTGCGGCACCGATTTGCAGGGGCAGACGTCCCTGGATGAGCAGTACCAATTGGCGCCATGGCTCACCGGGATAGCGTGCTGTGATCTCCTCGCCCAACGGACCAAGCTCCTTGCGGAGCACTATGACCCTGTCGAGCAATTGCTGAGAGGCCTTTTGGAAGTGACTGGAGAGAGGGAGCGCCTCTGCGAGGGTATCGAGTTGGCGGTGCAGGACGATCAGGGCATTAAGACGTAACTCCTTCAGTGTTTCCTGCGTTACTTTAGCAGTGACAAAGGGGTGACCATCCCGATCGCCTCCGACCCATGTCCCAAAACTGAGATGGGGACGACTCTCTGGAGGTCCCATCAGTTCCAGTGGAAATCCTAGCTCATTCCATGCCCAGCGCAGACGCATATCGAGACGCGTGACCACTCCGGGAAGAATATCCCGGAGATAAAACATGACGGCACGCCTCTCGTCTGCCACATCAGGCTGATCCAGGAAGATCTCTCCGCTACGCCAAAGTCGCTCCAGGCAGATCTTGATCTTGCGCCTTATCTCCAGACGCTCGCTGGGAGTGAGGTCGACGCGGTCGAGTTCGGCAAGGAGTTGATGGATGAGACGATGCTGGTCGAGAACCGCTCCGCGTTTTGCTTCCGTTGGGTGAGCTGTGAAGACCGCTTCCACGCGGACGCCTGGCAGATAGGCAGCAATCTCCTCAGGGGTCCATCCCTTCTGCTGAAGGCGTGAGAGCTGATCGCCCCACAGACCACGGCCGGAGACAAGTCCCTCGTGGATTTCGCGCTGGCGGCGTGTCCGTTCCGCAGCATTTGCCTCGACGATATTGAGAAGCTGGAATGCAATCGAGTAAGCTTGCTCGAGCCCCCTCGAGCCACCTGATCCATTTTCCTCACCGTTGAGCCAGGGCAGACGCTTTCTAGTCTCTTCCTCTCCGAGTTCCTCAAGCACCTCGTTGAGGCAGGTCATCAGTTCACGCAGATCATGGTCGATCTTGGCAAATCCGTCGGAGAGATAGTTGGTTTCCATGGAAAGTTCGGTGCGAATCATTGCCTCTGTGGTTAAAAAATCCAACCTCACAGAATAAAAAGAGCAAAAACTTCGCCAATCCTAGGCCTCTGAGCGGTTAAAAAGTTTAAAAGTTACAATTTGCTAAAAACAATTCTGTGAAAAGAGGTCAACCCGTAGAAATTGGGAATCACAAAAAGAAGACTTCGTTGTAACCCCTCAATGGTTTTTAACTTATTTGTCCGGGCCTGCGCTTGTGCCACTCGGTCGACTGCTCGTAGGCGTGGCCGATGCGAAGGAGGCGGCTCTCACCGAAGGGGCGTCCGAGGAGTTGGAGTCCGACGGGGAGATCCACACCGTCGCGGTTGGAGAATCCGCAGGGGAGGCTCAGTCCGCAGATGCCGGCGAGGTTTGTTGCGATCGTGAAGATGTCGGCCAGGTACATCTTGAGCGGATCGTCGGTCTTTTCTCCAAGGCGAAACGCGGTCTCCGGAGAGGTGGGGGAGACGATGGCGTCGACCTTGGTGAAGGCTTGGTCAAAGTCACGGCGGATGAGGGTCCTAACCTTTTGGGCGCGCAGGTAGTAGGCGTCGTAGTAACCGCTGCTCAGCACGTAGGTGCCGAGGATGATGCGGCGCTTTACCTCACGCCCAAATCCCTCGGCGCGTGTCTTCTCATAGAGCGAGAGCAGGTCCTTGGCCTCGGGTGAGCGGCGTCCATAACGTACTCCGTCGAGTCGGGCAAGATTGGCCGAGGCCTCCGCCGTGGCGATGATGTAGTAGACTGCCACGGCGTACTCGGTGTGAGGCAGGGAGATCTCCACCGGCTCGGCACCTAGGGAGACGAGTTGTTGGATTGCGGCATCGACAGAGGAGCGGACTCCGGGCTCTATGCCGTCGACGAAGTATTCCTTGGGCACACCAATACGCAGGCCCTTGAGATCCCGACCAATCTCCGCGGTGAAGTCCTCATCGGGAAGTTCCAGCGAGGTCGAATCATGGGGATCCTTGCCCGCCATGGCATTGAGCAAGATGCCGCTATCCTCGACAGTCGAGGTGAGGGGGCCGATCTGATCGAGAGAGGAGGCGAAGGCAATGAGTCCGTAACGCGAGATACGCCCATAGGTTGGCTTCAGTCCCACACAGCCGCAGAGCGCTGCAGGCTGGCGGATCGATCCACCGGTATCGGATCCGAGTGTGGCGAGGGCCGTTCCTGAAGCCACTGCTGCTGCGGAGCCGCCGCTCGATCCACCGGGAATGCGATTCAGATCCCAAGGGTTGCGCGTCGGATGGAATGCGGAGTTCTCGGTGGAGGATCCCATGGCGAATTCGTCCATGTTCATCCGTCCGAAAGGAATGGCTCCCGCACTGCGCAGACGGGCGATAGCGGTCGCATCGTAGGGGGCTGTGTACCCATCAAGAATCCGGGAAGCTGACTGGAGAGGTTGTCCAGCGACACTGATGGCATCCTTGATCCCTATCGGAATGCCTCCGAGCGGCTTGGAGAGATCTACTGTAGCTGCCTCCTTCTTGGCTGTCTCCAGATCCCGTGCGATGTAAGCACCGATCGAAGAATCCAGGGAGGCGATGCGCTGCTCGAGACCCTCGAGTAACTCGACGGGGGAGATTTCCTTAGAACGGAGAAGCCTGCGTGTCGCCGCGATGCTTTGAAAAGGGGTGAAGGAGGACATGCTAATAGAAGATGGAAGCTAGGAGATGGAAGCTAGGAGATGGGGAAGGCGAGAGAGGGATGAGACCTGAAACCTGAAACCTGAATATGGGAAAAGAAAAAGCGGAAATCCTGAAAAGCTAAAAAGCGGAAAATGGTGAGGGAGTTTTGATTAGTCGAGAACCTTGGGGACAACAAAGAGTCCGTTTGCGTTGTGCGGGGCGTTTTCCAGAATCGTCTTCTTGGGAAGACTCTCCGTAACTGCATCTTCACGGATCACGTCAAAGACCGTGATCGCATGGGCGGTCGGCTCGATGCCTGAGATATCGAGTTTGTTCATCTGCTCCACGTGATCGAGAATACGACCAAGCTGAGGGCCGAAAATCTCGATCTCCTCGGGCGTGACTTCAAGACGTGCAAGACGCGCGAGATAAGGAACGTCGATTGTGTGATGGGGTGATTCTGTGGACATGGCGTGACGGATAATGGGGAAGCTCAGAGTTTAATTTGGGAATGTGGAAGGTTCAAGGGATTAGCCGCTGAGAGAGAGGTAGCGACCGCGCAAGTACGAATCGGTCATTCCGGCCACGTAATCCGCTGTCACTCGGGCGAGTCCGTCACGGTCACGCCTGCTGAGAGTGCGTTCGCCGAGCTTGTCGGGGTGGTTCATCAGGTCAGCAAAGACCGCTTCCATCTGGCGGCAGGCATTTTCATTGGCGTCATACACTTCGGGATGACGATAGAACTTCTTGTAGAGATGCCTTCGGAGAGCAGCGTTGCGGGATTTGAGATCTGCAGAGTAGCCGATGAGACGCGCGGGGTGATGGCGTACGTCGTGAACGGTGGAGACACCCGATGCAAGAATGGTGGCCCGACTGGTGGAGACGAGATCCTCGACCTCCCGGTTGATGAGGCAGCGGAGTATGAATTTGCGATGGGTACGGGGCCCTGATGAGGCGAGCATTCCCCCGGATTCCTGCAACGCCTTGGCGGCGGCTTCACGCCAGAGGTCAAGGGTCAGGAGGTCTTCCTCGGAGAGAAGCCCTGAGGCGAGTCCATCCTCAAGATCGTGACTGTAGTAGGCGATCTCGTCGGCGATATTGGCCACCTGGGCTTCCAAGGAAGGGCTCGGGTAGCGCGAGCCCTCAGGTGCCACGAGTTCGCGGTGATGTTTCTTCAATCCCTCCAGAACCTCGTGGGTGAGATTGAGTCCGTGGTGTTGGGGGTAGCTCTCCTCAAGGGTTTCGACAACACGCAGGCTCTGCTCGTTATGATCGAAGCCTCCGTGATCCTTCATGAGGCGGTCGAGGGTCTCCTCTCCGGCATGGCCGAATGGGGGGTGTCCCAGGTCATGGGCAAGAGCGATCGCTTCGGCCAGATCTTCATTGAGTCCAAGCGCCCGGGCGACGGTCCTGCTGACCGAGGCGACCTCGATCGTATGGGTTAGGCGCGTACGGTAATGGTCACCCTTGCCGTTAAGGAACACCTGCGTCTTGCCATCTAGCCTGCGGAAGGAGGTGCCGTGAACGACTCGGTCCCGGTCGCGTTGGAATGGAGACCTGAAAGGGTGTTCTGTTTCGGGGAAAGGACGACCGACACTTTCCGAAGCCTTTTGCGCGTAGGGAGCAAGTAGGGCTTCGCGGGGATCGGAAGGACGTTTCATGGAAACAAATTATGGATTATCGCGCAGAGGCGCAGGGGCGCAGAGGACGGAGAGGAAGATTCGCTGATTAATCGATGAAATGGAGAAAGGGGTGCAAGTCCGTAGCTCTATCTGTTTTCTGTTTTCTGTTTTTATACAAATATCTCCGCGCCTCTGCGCCTCTGCGGGAGATTTCCTCAGCTACACGTTGAAGCGGAACTCCATGACGTCGCCGTCCTTGACCTCGTATTCTTTGCCCTCGATGCGGAGTTTGCCGGCTTCGCGGCACTTTGGAGCAGAACCGAGAGAGTCCAGGTCTACAAAGGCCATCGTCTCTGCGGCGATGAAGCCGCGCTCAAAGTCGCTATGGATGACGCCGGCAGCCGCAGGGGCCTTGTCACCAGCGCGGATGGTCCAGGCACGAGTTTCCTTGGGGCCGTAGGTGAAGTAGGTGCGCAGTCCGAGCAGGGCATAGGCTCCGCGGATGAGTTTGCCTACACCGCTGTCAGAGACACCCAGTCCCTCCAGATACTCCTTCGCCTCTTCGGGCGGAAGTTCGGAAAGTTCGCTCTCGATCTGCGCGCTGACAACGACCGTGCCGGTGCCGTGATGGGTCGCGGCGTACTCGACGACGGCCTTCACATGGGGATTGGTGGAATAGTCACCCAGCTCAAGCGGCGCGAGATCCTCCTCGCGAACATTCGTGGCAAACAGTACAGGCTTGGCGCTCAGTAGGAAAAAGCCGGCCATCAGCTTCTTCTCGTCATCAGTCAGCTGAGCCGTGTTGGCGGGTTTACCCTCGTTGAGGTGAGGGAGGAGCTTTTCACCGAGTTCGATCTCGGCCTTGGCCACCTTGTCACCGGTGCGTGCGGCCTTGGTCTGGCGCTCGATCCGTTTCTGGACGGTGGCCATGTCAGCGAGGACAAGCTCCGTTGTGATGATCTCAATGTCGCGGACGGGATCGATCGATCCGGCCACGTGATGGATGTCCTCGTTCTCGAAGCAGCGGACCACCTGGACAATGGCATCAACCTCGCGGATGTGGGCTAGGAATTTATTTCCCAATCCCTCTCCCTCGCTGGCACCCTTCACGAGACCGGCGATATCGACCACTTCGATGGCGGCCGGGATGACCTTCTCGGAGGAGGCAAGCTCCCGCAGACGCTCGAGCCGCGCATCGGGAACATTCACCACGCCGACGTTCGGCTCAATGGTGCAGAAGGGGAAGTTTGCCGCCTCGGCCTTACGGCTCCGGGTGAGGGCGTTGAAGAGAGTTGATTTACCCACGTTGGGGAGTCCGACGATTCCTGTTCTTAACATCTAACCTTGCTACCTGAGGCCGGGCCGGGGAAAAACTTCTTTCACACAATAATGTAAAAAAACTTTTCTATGAAAAAACCCCTCAAATCACTTTCTTCGCTTGTTTCGACGATGGACAGCCTCCTGCGAACAAGTGAAATCAACGATTATCCAGGAGCTGTGAATGGTCTCCAGATCGAAAACTCTGGTGCAGTCACAAGGATCGTTGCCGCTGTGGATGCCTGTGAGGAGGTCATTCGCGAGTCATCCAGAGTCCCCGGCACGCTCTTGCTAGTCCATCATGGACTCTTCTGGAACGGAGTGCAGAACCTGACCGGTGCCTATTACCGCAAGATCAAGGCCGCCCTGGATGGAGACCTTGCCCTCTATAGCTCGCATCTCCCCCTAGATCTCCATCCAAGGCTCGGGAACAATATCCTCCTAGCCAAGGCTCTGGGTCTGACCGCTATCAAGCCTGCTCTGGAGATGAAGGGACAAGCTGTCGGCGTGCTCGGAAAGGTGAGAGAAATGAAACGCGAGGCCTTTGCCAAATTGCTCTCCGATGCTGTAGGAGGTAACGTGAACCTAGCTCCCGGCGGTCCTAAGACCATCAAGACTGTTCTGGTTGTAACCGGTGGGGCGGGCAGCGAGGTGGCGCGTGCCGCTGAACTTGGCGTCGATGCCTTCGATGCCTTTGTAACAGGGGAGGGGCCTCACTGGAGCTACACGGCTGCCGAGGAACTAGGCGTGAATCTTTTCTATGCTGGTCACTACGCCACGGAGACCTTCGGGGTGAAGGCGCTGGCTTCACTCGTTGCGAATCAGGCATGTCTTCCCTGGAGCTTCCTTGATCATCCCACGGGGCTCTGAAAGACCATGGGGTGGTAAATTTAGTGCCTAAGCCTCTGTTCGTGGAGATTCCTGATAATCAAAAAGACCGGATCGCCTGAAGCGACCCGGTCTCTGAAAAAAAGGAACCCATTGGGTCCCCACTAGCCGAAAGAGAATTACTTGGTCTTCGATGGGCAGGGCATCTGGCAGCACTGCTTGTGGCAGCAGGCGCCGAGGCTAAGGGTGGTCGCTGCAAGTGCAACGATCGCCGCGATCTTGGTGATAGTCATGATAAAATTCGCCTCCTTTGTGAGCTGGTTGCCTCTTCACTCAAGGTAGTTGCTCCCGTGTTTTTTCCAAGTGGTGGATATGCTTAGATATTTTAATTCATTAAAAATAAGGTTTTTAGGAATATTGGCCTAAAAGTTGCTTGCTTAAACAGTAGAAGGTTTGATCAATAAGGCATGGTCGGAATGGATCTCATCGCTGGGGTTGCCCAGCAACAGGTGCTTTCCCCTCAAATGCAGCAGAGTCTCCAACTGCTTCAGACTCCTGTTGCAGAGCTTCGGCAGATGATCGCCGCTGAGTTGGCGAGTAATCCTGTTCTGGAAGAGGAAGACCTTCTGGGGAGTTCCTCTGATTCAGATGAGGATCCCCATCCACATTCTCAGGCCCTTACCAAAGAAGAGAATGATCGAGGCGCGCGAGATAATGAGTTTTCGTTACAGGATGAGTGGCGTGATTACCTGCCTCAGGCGTCAATTCGATCCCCCTTTTCTGCAGAGGATGAGGAACGGCGGAGGTTTCTTTTTGAATCGCAAGTCTCAAGACCGACGCTCAGGAATCTTGTGATGGATCAGGCGGTGGGTTTTCCTCCTGAAGAACGACGCCTTGTTGAACTCATTGCCGGAAGCCTGGACGACGATGGCTATCTGAGAATGACAATTGCAGAACTGGCTTCAGCGGCCGGAGTTCCCGAGGTGCCCATGGAGGCTGTGTTGAGGAAAGTCCGTGAATTCGAACCTCCGGGAGTTGCGGCCTCGGATCTGGCGGATTGCCTTCTTCTCCAGTTATCGAGACGGAGCGAGGGGAATGGACTTGCCGCTCGGATTCTCTGTCACCATCTCCCACAGTTGGCCCGTCACCGCTATGACGAGATCGCCCGAGATCTCCGTGTCCCCGTTGATGATGTCAGCGCAGCCGCCCGACACATCGCAATGCTGGAGCCTAAGCCCGGACGCCCCTTTGCATCGGCCGATGAGCAGGGTGTCATTCCAGACCTGATCGTTATTCCGCAAATGAATGCTGAGACTGAGGGAGGGGGTGATAAAGAAGGATTTTCGGTGCGTCTGAATGAGGATGAACTTCCCCGCCTCAAGATCAGCAATGATTACAAGGAGCTGCTTGCAGATCGCGGGCAGAACGAGGAACTGCTGCTGTACCTTCGCGAAAAGATCAAGGGAGCGCGTTTTTTTATGCGCAGTCTTCAGCAGCGCCAGCAGACCCTACTTGCCATCGGGAACCAGATTGTTTCCCGGCAGGAGGATTTCTTTCGCAGGGGTGCCTCTGCCCTCAAGCCCCTGATCATGGCTCAGATCGCGGAGGCCGTAGGCCTGCATGTCACCACGGTCAGCCGCGCCGTCTCCGGGAAATTCATGGATACGCCTCAAGGACTATTCGAGATGAGATATTTCTTCACTCCGGGATTTCAGAACTCGGATGGAAGCTCTGTCAGCAATGAGATGGTGAAGGGGGCAATCCGCGACATGGTGGACAACGAATCGCCTCGAGCCACGCTGAGCGATCAGGAAATCGTTACAGAATTAGAAGCGAGAGGGCTGAAGGTTGCCCGAAGAACTATTGCCAAGTATCGGGAACAGCTTGGGATTTTACCGAGCCATCTAAGAAAAAACTGATAAGTCTGTTAGATATGAAGCAATCTTCCATCACGGAACAGGAGGTCAGGACCATCCTTTCCACTATTCCCTATCCGGGCTTTACCCGTGATATCGTTTCCTTCGGCGTGGTGAGGGGGATCACGGTGGGGGATGAGCTGATTATCCAGATGGTTCTCTCCACGAATGATACTGGCGTGGCTTTGGAGTTGAGAAACCGAGTGACTCAAGCTCTCGGCGCATCGTTTTCAGGGATTTCCTCGAAGGTTCTGCTTGATGTCCAAGCGCCGGTTCAATCACCAGGGCAGGGGCCGGTCTCGATACCCATTCCCGGGGTGCGCCACGTAATTGCGGTAGCTAGTGGAAAAGGAGGTGTGGGGAAATCAACTCTCTCCGTAAATCTTGCCGCTGCCTTGGCTTCCACAGGCCTCAATGTTGGGCTCTGCGACTGCGATCTCTATGGTCCGAGTGTCGCACTCATGTGCGGTGCCAGTGAGCGTCCTTCTGCCGATGAGCAGGGAATGATTATTCCTCCGGAACATCACGGAATGAAGATCATGTCGATGGGACTTCTGCTTGAGTCCGATTCTCCTGCAGTTCTGAGAGGTCCCATGGTGACGCGGTACACCCAGCAGTTCCTGAGGAATGTCGCTTGGGGAGAACTCGATGTTCTTATCCTCGATCTCCCCCCGGGAACGGGTGACATCCAGTTGACTATTGTCCAGACGATCCCCCTGACCGGTGCTTTGATCGTCACAACGCCTCAGGAAGTCGCGGTGATTGATGCGCGCAAGGCTGTCTCCATGTTTCAGAAAACAAATGTCCCTATCTTGGGTATTCTTGAAAACATGGCCTATTTCGTAGTGCCGGGTGACACAGCACGGCACGAGATCTTCGGCAGCGGCGGGGGGATCGGAGAGGCAACCCGACTGGGGGTTCCATTTCTTGGTTCGCTACCTCTTGACCCCGAACTGAGGATCGCCTCTGACAGCGGTGTCCCGTTGGTGCTATCGCATCCCGAACTCCCTGTTTCCAGCCTGATTCAGAAAGCTGCGGAATCCCTCTTGCCCATGCTCCGTTGAACTTGGGAGTTGGCTTAAGTCTATTGTTCCAGCATCCGTAGTGCGTTCCTTGCGGAGCCCAGAAGTGCGGTCTCGTCATTCAGGACGACATTAATCGGCATCGTTTCCAGAAGTGGCCTGAGTCGCCCTTTGTTCAGGAAGCTTTCTAGGAAGAGCGGACGTCGTAGGAGAGGCAGGATCTTGGGTGGGATGCCCCCTCCGAGGAAGACTCCGCCCGTGGCCATCGTCTTGAGTGCCAGATTAGAAGCCTCGGCACCGAGTGTCCTCACAAAGAGATCCATCGTTGAGGTGCAGATTGGGCATGATCCGTCCGATGCATGCTTGTGGATGACGGCTGCGGCATCTTGCTCCATGATCTCGCGGGCGACAGAGGTGTTTTCGACACCGCGCCCTGTGTCACGGAGAAAGCGGTAGATGTTGGCGACTCCCATACCCGAGACAACCCGCTCGAAGCTAACGCTGCCGTATTCGCGCCGAAGGAAGTTGAGTAGGTCGTGTTGGAGTTCATCGGTGGGTGCGAAGTCCGCATGGCCCCCTTCGCTAGCCCAGGGTGTATGGCGTGTACCGTCCCAGAAGAGACCTGCCTCACCAAGTCCTGTTCCGGGAGCGATGACGCACTGGTTCCCGGCATGAGAGCCGGAACCCGCCTGGAGTGGAGCAAGGTCTGTTTGACGCAGCGCCGCCAGCCCATAGGCCGTCGATTCGAGGTCGTTCAGCACCTCGACGCGTGGGATGCCGAGGATCTTCGGAAGGGCATTGATCTCGATTTTCCAGCCAAGATTACTAGCCGTAACGACGCCAGCAATGTTGGGGCCCGGTACACCAAAGCAGGCTGTCCTGAGTGGGGATTCCAGTTTGAGATCTCTCAGAAAAAGGCCAACCATTTCCTGGAGGGAGGAGTGGTCTGCGCTATGGAATTTCGCGAAATGCAAGCGGGTCATCTCCGCGTCGTTGCGGAAGACGGCCACGCGGAAATTGGTCCCGCCCAGATCTCCTGCAAGAATCAGGGCGGGAAAATCTGACATATACTCCAGAGATTTAGAGACGGATGACCTTGGCGTTTGAGATATCAGCGTCAGATGTCACTTTGGCAAGCAGTGCCTCATCCGGTGCCGAGTCGAGGTTGAGTAGGGTCAGTGCCTGTCCGCCAACTTCATTTCGGCTCAGCGACATGCTAGCAATATTGACGCTGTTTTGGCCGAGGAGGGTACCAAGATGGCCAACGATTCCTGGACGATCCCGATTCTCAAGAAGGAGGATGATACCTGAGGGGACTCCCTCGACATAGCGACCGTTAATAGTGACGATGCGTGGTTTGGAGCCGTAAAGCGTGCCGCCGACGGATGCCGTGACGCCATCCTGGGTGATGGAGGCCTCGATAAGATCGGTGAACTCCCCAGCCTCGCTTTGGCGTGTTTCGATGACTTCAAGTCCCAAGTTTGCGAGAATGGCGGGAGCATTGACGGGATTGACATCGTTGCCATGGGTGTATCGAAGGAATCCGGTGATAAGTGCACGGGTGACGGCTGTCAGATCTTGCTCAACGAAGCGACCACTGAAGCGGATGGAAAGCTTCTCGGCGCGCTTGGGGGCGATCTGCGCCAAGAAGAGCCCGAGTTTGTCGCCCAATTCGATCCAGGGACCGAGGATGGAAATGGTCTTGGCGTCGATGTTCGGCATGTTGACGGAGTTGCGGATCTCACCCTGGAGGAGGGTAGCGCGTACAGCTTCGGCAATCTCGATGCCGACGAGTTCCTGAGCCTCTGCCGTGGAGGCACCGAGGTGAGGGGTGAGAACGAGATTCGGAACATCGCGGTGAGGCCATTCCGCAGGAATGGGCTCAACCTCGAAGACATCCAGGGCCGCGCCGCCGATCTGGCCGCTCTTGAGGCCCTCGGCGAGGACATCCTCGTCAATCAGTCCACCGCGGGCGCAATTGACAATGCGGACACCTTTCTTGAGTAGGGGAAGCTGCTTGCGGCCGATCATGTGTTTGGTTTCTTCGGTCAGGGGCATGTGGACGGTAATGAAATCTGCTTGAGGCAGGATGTCGTCCACCTTGTCTACCACCTCGACTTGCAGGGACTTTGCCTTGCTGGCAGAGATGTAAGGGTCGTAGGCAAGTACCTTCATGCCGAAGGCGATCGCCCGGCGGGCTACTTCGGTGCCGATACGGCCCATGCCGAGAATAGCGAGGGTCTTGCCGTGAAGTTCGACACCCTCGAACTTTTTGCGGTCCCACTTGCCTGCCTTCATGCTGGCATCAGCCTGGGGAATGAAACGGGCGGTCGCCAGCATGAGTGAGAAGGCGTGTTCGGCCGTGGAGATGGTGTTGCCACCGGGGGCATTCATGACAATGACGCCGTGCTTAGTCGCGGCTTCCACGTCCACATTGTCGATGCCGACACCGGCGCGCCCGACAACCTTGAGGTTTTTTGCGGCCGCGAAAACGGCAGGAGTGACCTTGGTCTGGCTCCGGACCACCAATCCATGGAACTCGGGGATGATTGCGATAAGTTCCTCTTCTTTGAGGCCTGTTTTCACCACGACCTCGATGACACCTCCCTCGGCAAGGGCTTCCACTCCACGTTGGGAAACTGGGTCTGCGACGAAAACTTTTGGGATACTGCTCATGATGAGATGGTGATGAATTGTTGTTGGTTTGATCCGTTCGGCCTCTCCTTGGACAAGCTGTTCAGGAGGATCTATTCACTACTAGGACTTGTCATTGTCCGCAAACCGGAAACAAAAAAATCGCACTCGGTGAAGCTTTTGTCTTTAAATCCCTCGGTCGGTTTCACAAAACCAAAATCTCTCTATTACTTTCCATGAACACCCTTGAACCGTCTGAAGAATCCAGTGGTGAGTTGAGAACGGATGGAACACATGGTGAAGAAATCACTTCGGAGTTATCCCAAGTGGATCTTAAGCCTAGTCGCCGACGACGCTCAAATAGCAATTCCCGAAAAGGTCGCTCTGTGAAGACAGCTCCCCGTGACAGGGGTCGGTCTAGGGGTAAGGGAAGATCTTCGAAGCGATTTGATGCCGAGCGCTTCATGGTGATTAGCTGCTTTATCCTAATTATCGGATTAGCTTCTTTCGTCGGTTATTGGTTCGGCAAGAAATCATCAACTTCGGCCAAGACCGATGTGTCGGCCACGAAATACGAAGAGGTTATCCCTTCTGCAGAATCAGATGCCTTGGTGGATTCAGGTTTTGCTGAACTGAGTGGCGGAGATTCCCATAAAGCTTTCCTGCATTTTCAAAAAGTTCAGGAGGCCCAGGGTACGCTCCCGGGTATCGATTTTCTGGTAGGTAATTCCGCGCTACAAGCCGGAGAGGTGATTCTCGCCAAGGAATCCTTGGGGCATGCTATATCTAAGAATGAAATGGATGATGAGGCTCGAGTCTTGATGGCTCTCATCACTCTCGAAGAATCGGATAAAAATAAAGATCAGAGGGGACTTATGGCGGATCCTCTCGTGACGGCCGAATCTGAGCTGCGTCGGTATTCATCGACTCATCCGATGAATTCTTCCATCTACCGCAAGTGGGCTGAGATTCATCGACAGAGGGGAAATTATCGGACCGCCTCTGACCTCCTGCACAAGGCGGTGATCCGTGCAGACCTTGACAGCAATATCTCTCTTCTTTCCGCGAAGGAGATTCTGACGAAACTCCAGGATCAACCAGCAAAAGAGGTTCCTTCGCTTGCGATTATCACCTCGATGTCCGGAGAGCAGGCGATGGGGGCCGCCCTCAGTTCCCTGCAAAACAAATCGGGATCGGATGCCGTTTTTTTCCTCGAACGCGCAAGGGAGTATTACCCCCCGCGCGTATTCCATGAGCTTATGAAGGATGCCGCTTTTGACGAGTACAGGGCGGATCCGAAATTGGAAAAGTTTCTGAAATCCGGATCGCCTCACTCCTAGGGTTTTCTGACTTGCTTGTGAAAAATTTCACAAGCTCCCAAAAAGCACTTGCCAGACGGGACTCGCTAGATTGTTATTCGAGTCTCTTTTTTTCTTACGCGAACTTCGATACATGGTCTTTTCACCTCTCCCGATTGCCAGCGCGGAACTTTCCGCGGAGACGCCTGAGTTCCTGACTCATTCTTTCTTGGCCTGGTTCACCAATTCGATCCTCGTCACGGCGATCGTGCTCGGCGTGATCATGTGGATCGTTCGCTCCTGCACCCGCAAGATCGAAGTCATCCCGGGCGCGGGCCAAAATTTTCTCGAGGCGGTCGTTGAGGGTTTTTACGGCGCCGTAGAGGGGATTCTTGGAGACAAGATGACACGGAAGTCTTTCGGCCTTCTTGGAACGCTCTTCATTTTCATCCTGATCTCGAACTGGTTCGGCTTGCTGCCTGGCGTTGGTTCGATCGGTTGGCATGAGGGAGATAAATTTATTCCTCTCCTTCGCCCGGGGACTGCAGACATGAACATGACCATTGCCATGGCGACGGTGTCGATGGTTCTCTGGTTTTACTGGACGATGCAGGTCACTGGACCGGTTGCCTTTATTAAAGAGCTCTTCGGTGTGAAGGGTGGTATGTCTGGCCCGATCCTTTTTCTCCTAGTACCTCTCTTTCTCTTTGTGGGAGTCCTGGAGGTTGTTTCCATTCTGGTTCGCCCCGTCTCTCTCTCGCTCCGACTCTATGGGAATATTTTTGCCGGTGAGAACATGCTCGCGACAATGATAAACATCGGCCAGATCTTCCATTTCCCAAATTGGCTCTCCTCGGTCCTCAGTTGCATCGTTCCCATTCCTTTCTACTTCCTTGAATTGCTGATCGGATTTCTCCAGGCAATGGTCTTTACTCTCCTGATTCTTGTGTACCTCCAACTCTCGACAGCGCACGAGGAACACTAAGCTTATCTTTCTAAGACTTTTGGTAGCCGGGACCATGCGAGACGTGGACGGTTGCCGGAAACAACACAACCACAAACCAACACATCACATGCTTATCAACATTCTTGCAGAGGCCCTGACTTCGGCCAATACGATCACAGGTAGTTTCACCCTCGGCGTTGCCGGAGCTGGATCCGCCATCGGCATCGGTCTGATCGGAGCTCGCATGGTCGAGGCGATCGGTCGTAATCCCGCCACCCTTCCCAAGGTGCTCATGATCGGCATTCTGACCATCGCTCTGGCCGAGGCCATCGCGATCTTCGGTCTGATCTTCGCGTTCCAGGGCAAGTAATCCTTCTTGGGTGGTGCCCCGTGACCGGGGCGCCGCTCAACCCTTTTTAACAAACAAAAAAACATTATCGGGAGAATCTAACGGAAGATGGAAATTTTAAAACAATTCGGAGTTGATTGGCCGCACTTCATTGCCCAGTTGATTCTTTTCCTTATCGTTTACTTTGTCCTGAACCGCTTTGCCTTCGCTCCGTTGCTGAAGGTTCTTGAAGAACGTCGCAAGCGTATCGAAGAGGGGCAGCTCAATGCTGAGAAGATCAAGAAGCAGTTGGCCGAAGCGGAACTCCGGTATCAGGAGATTCTCCGGAAAGCCAATGATGATGCTCAGGTGATGATTGAGGAGTTACGCAAGACCAATGAGGCATTTTCCCAACGGGAGATGGAAAAGGCAGTCAAGGAATCAGCCGCTATTGTGGAGCGGGCTCGTCATGAAATTTCTTCCGAGCGCAACCGCATGGTCGACGAAGTAAGGCGCGAGATGGTTTCTCTTGTCGTCAAGACCACGGCCCAGGTGGCAGGCAAGGTTCTCTCACCCGAAGATCAGAAGCGCCTCAGCGAGGAAGCCTCCAAGGAACTCGCTTCCTAAGGGAATCTTGATCTGCTTTACCAGAAACTCTCAACATACCAACCACGATGCAGATACCCAAGGATGCCAAACTTAAGGCCAGGGAACTCTTCGAGTCGTCACTCGATGACTCTGGTCGCCCTGATAGTGCCAAGGCACTTTCCATTGCTGATCTCGTGGTGAAGGCCGCTCCGCGTCACTCCATTCAGATCCTCAGGGAGTTTGCGCGCCTGATCCGACTCGAGACAGCCAAGCATCATGTAGTGATCGAAAGCGCCACTATGCTCGAACAAGGAACCCAAGGCTCGATTCTCAAGACCCTGCAAGATCGGGATGGGGGAGCCGTCACAGTCGAAGTGAAAGTCGATCCAGCACTCATAGGTGGCGCTCGCATTCGTCTCGGAAGTGAAGTCTGGGACGCCTCGGTGCTTTCCCGTCTCTTAGCCCTGAACTCCTAATCATCACTATTGCCTGTTAACCTTTCCTCTTTCTAAAACTCACCTTTCAACACCCACAAACCATGAGCAACCTCCTGCAAGAACTTGAAGCAAAGATCAGCGGTCTTTCCAACGCAACCGCCGCCAAATCCAATGTCGGAATCGTCCGCGAGATCGGAGACGGTGTCGCCCGCATCGAGGGTCTCGGCGGCGTCATGCTCAACGAGATGCTCGAGTTCCCCGGCGGTATCTTTGGCATTGCGCTGAACCTTGAGGAGACTGAGGTCGGAGCCATTATTCTCGGTGATTACACGTCGATCTCTGAGGGAGACGAGGTGAAGTCTACCGGGCGCCTACTTGAGGTGCCAGTTGGCAAAGATCTTCTCGGTCGCGTGGTCGATTCACTCGGACAGCCGATCGATGGAAAGGGACCTATCCAGTCGAAGACCTTCTACCCCGTCGAAAAGACTGCTCCCGGTATCATCAAGCGTCAGAGCGTTAGTCAGCCTCTCTGCACCGGTATCATGTCCATCGACGCGATGATTCCGATCGGTCGCGGTCAACGTGAGCTTATCATCGGCGATCGAGCCACTGGTAAGACCACGATTGCTATCGATACGATCATCAACCAGGCAAACATCAACCGCTCGGGTGAAGCCTCTGGAGATCCTTCCTTCCGTCCTATCTACAGCATCTACGTTGGTGTTGGTCAGAAGAATGCGAACATTGCACGTGTGGTGGACACGCTCTCCTCCCACAATGCCCTCCAGTACACGATCATTGTTTCTGCTCCCGCATCGGACAGTGCTTCAAACCAGTACCTTGCCCCCTTTGCCGGCGCAGCGATGGGAGAGTGGTTCATGGATAATGGCATGGATGCCCTGATTGTTTTTGACGATCTCTCGAAGCATGCCGTGGCTTATCGTCAGATTTCTCTCCTTCTCAAGCGCCCGTCGGGACGTGAGGCCTATCCCGGAGATGTCTTCTACCTCCACAGCCGTTTGCTCGAGCGTTCAGCCCGTCTTAGTGAGAAGGCCGGCAACGGATCCCTCACAGCTCTTCCGATCATCGAGACCCAAGCTGGTGATGTGTCGGCCTACATCCCGACAAACGTCATCTCGATTACGGACGGTCAGATCTACTTGGAGACCGATCTCTTCTATCAGGGTATCCGACCAGCCATTTCGGTCGGCCTCTCGGTTTCTCGTGTCGGCTCCGCAGCACAGATCAAGGCGATGAAGCAGGTGGCTGGTAAGCTTAAGGGCGATCTTGCCCAGTTCCGCGAGCTAGCAGCGTTTTCCCAGTTCGGCAGTGATTTGGATGCCCGTACCAAATCTCAACTCGATCGCGGAGGTCGGATCGTGGAGCTCTTCAAACAGCACCAGTATCACCCTCTTGCCGTGGAGCTTCAGGTTGCCATCCTCTGGACTATGCAGAAGGGATACTTTGATGCGGTCGCGGTCGATCGGGTCAAGGACTTCCAAGATCAGCTTTCCCAATTCCTAAACTCCCGCAAGGAGGCCCTCCTTGCTCTCATCCTCAAGAAGGGTGCCGTTGATGCTGAAATTGAGAAGGAACTGACTGCGGCATTGGAAGAGTTTAAAGTCATTTTCCGCTAAAATAACCATATAACGCACACTGGTAGCTTATGGCTAATACCCGCGACATCCGCCGACGCATCAAGTCGGTCAAGAACACTGCCCAGATTACGAAGGCAATGCAGATGGTCGCCGCGTCCAAGATGCGCAAGGCTCAGCAGGCTGCCATGGCTGGACATCCCTACTCACTGGTTCTCAACAGGGTCCTTGTTTCCCTGCGGGACATGGTGAGTGCGGACTTCCATCCTCTTCTGGAGATCCGTCCTGTGAAGAAGACGCTGGTCCTATTAGTCACCTCGGACAAAGGGCTCTGCGGTGCTCTTAATACCAACGTGCTCAGAGAGGCGATGCTTCTCGATAAGGAAAAGACTCTCTTCGTTGCCTCCGGAAAAAAAGGAGCCTCTTTTTTGGCAAGAACAGGGCGCAACATGATTGCTGATTTCGCACTGCCCGACAATCCAACCTTCCTCCAGACCAAAGCGATTTCTAAATTCTGCTTGGAGAAGTTTCTCTCTGGTGATGTTGACCGCGTCGAGGTGCTCTACCCGAAGTTCGTTAACACGCTGGTACAGAAGCCGCTCCTGGTTACTTTGCTGCCCATTACGGATGATAAAGCCGCAGGAGTATCCCAATCGGTTAGTGATCAGGTAGCCAGTGAGGCAACGGTAACAACGGGTGCCCAGTTTCTGTTCGAACCGGGTGCGGATGAAGTCCTCAATTCCGTTCTTCCCTATTACTTTCACTTCGAGGTTTTCCAGATGATCCTCGATGCCCGAGCCTCGGAACAGAGCGCACGCATGGTTGCGATGAAGAGCGCAACTGACAATGCGAAGAGCCTCGTGAAGGATCTCACTCTTGAATACAACAAAGCCCGTCAGGCCAGCATCACTACCGAACTTCTCGAAATCACAACCGCCCAGATGGCTCTTGCGTAAAGGCTAAAAAATAAGCCCTCGAGATTCCAAAACCAACCTTTCCAAATTCATTAACCCCAACAAAAAAGCTCATGAGCAACACAGGCACCATCGTTCAAATCATCGGCCCGGTCATCGATGCCGAGTTCAACACCAAGGAAGGCAAACTTCCTAAGATCTATGACGCCATTGAGGTCGACTACACGGTCGACGGAAAGCCTGCAAAAGTAACCCTAGAGGTTCAGCAGCACCTTGGAGAAAACTGGGTGCGTGCTATCGCCATGTCCTCGACTGAGGGTCTCAAGCGTGGAATGGCTGTCCGTTCTCTTGGTAAGCCGATTTCGGTTCCTGTTGGTGAAGGTGTTCTCGGCCGTATCTTTAACGTTCTTGGAGAGCCTTGCGACGAGCGTGGCCCTGTCAAGGCGGACAAGTATCTTCCCATTCACCGCAGTGCTCCCCCCCTTGTCGATCAGGACACCAAGGCACAGGTTCTGGAAACGGGCATCAAGGTCATTGATCTGATCTGTCCCTTCACCAAGGGTGGTAAGGTCGGTGCCTTCGGCGGTGCCGGCGTCGGAAAGACCGTCGTCATCATGGAGCTCATCAACAACATCGCCAAGGGTCACGGTGGATATTCTATCTTTGCCGGTGTCGGTGAGCGTACCCGTGAGGGAAACGATCTCTACGGTGAAATGATCGAGTCCGGAGTCATTGCCGTCCAGAAGGACGAAAAAGGTCATCCAGTCAAAGATGCCGATGGTAACTTTATCTTCCTAGAAGAGGGTTCCAAAGTCGGTCTAGTCTATGGTCAGATGAGTGAGCCTCCCGGAGCGCGTCTCCGTGTCGCCCTCACGGCCCTGGCGATGGCCGAGTACTTCCGTGATGAGAAACACCAGGATGTGTTGCTCTTCGTCGATAATGTTTTCCGCTTTTCGCAGGCCGGTTCCGAGGTCTCCGCGCTGCTTGGCCGTACGCCGAGTGCTGTCGGTTATCAGCCGACGCTCGCTTCTGAAATGGGCATTCTCCAGGAGCGCATCACCTCGACCAAGGATGGTTCCATTACCTCCTTCCAGGCTGTCTATGTACCTGCGGACGATCTGACCGATCCAGCCCCCGCTAACACCTTTGCCCACTTGGATTCGACGATCGTTCTCGAGCGTTCCATCGCGGAGCTTGGTATCTATCCAGCCGTCGATCCGCTCGCTTCGACCTCCAAGGCGCTTGCTCCCGAGATCGTTGGAGAGGAGCATTATGGAGTAGCTCGCGGCGTCCAGAAAGTGCTCCAGCGCTACAAGGATCTCCAAGACATCATTGCTATTCTCGGCATGGACGAGCTTTCCCCCGAGGATAAGCTGACCGTCTATCGCGCGCGAAAGATCCAGCGCTTCCTTAGCCAGCCTTTCCACGTTGCTGAAATCTTCACTGGATCCAAAGGTCAGTATGTGGCGATTGCCGATACGATCCGTGGATTCAAGGAGATCCTTGAGGGAAAGATGGATGAGATTCCCGAGGGTGATTTCTATATGAAGGGCGGAATCGACCAGGTAATTGCAGCGTCCAAGAATTCCTAAATGAGCTCTCTCCAACTCGAGATCGTCACTCCGGAGGCCCGTATTTTCACGGGAAGCGCGCAGATGGTGATTGCTCCCGGGGTGGAGGGTGGACTCGGTATTCTTCCGGATCACATGCCGCTGATGACGGAAATCCTACCTGGGGAGGTCATTGTGACTACAGAGGACGACGAACTTTCCTTCGCCGTCGGCGGAGGATTCCTGGAGGTGTTACCGGATCGTGTTTCCATTCTAACAGACATGGCGATTGTCGAGGGGGAGATCGACGAGAAGGCCGCCGAAGAAGCGGTTGCCCGTGCCGAACAGGAAATGCGCGATAAGGTTCTCTCCGGTGAGGAACTTGCCACGGTGCAAGCCTCCCTGCTTAGGTCCTTGGCGCAGCTTCGCGTCAAACGTCGTTCTCACCGGTAAGGGATTCTTATCCCTTTTCCCTTATTTCTTTTTAAGGGCAGATGCCAGTGGCCCCCTCAACCTGCCGTGAGTTGCTGGTTCAGTGTCTGGAATCGAATCGCTTCCTGATCGGCCAGATTCTTCTGAGCTCCGACTACACGTTGCGTCACGTCGAGGATGCTGATCGTGACGACCTTGATTTATTTAACTCCGCCACAGATGCCAGGCTTATTGCGCGTTATGATGCCCAAGAAGAGTTCCGTCCCCTGAAGACCGCCCCGAATTTGAGGCGTGGCTGGCTACTCAAGCTTGGCACACTCGAGGAGATGGAACGTGCGATCGAATATTTTTATCCTGCAGCCCTTGGACTCTGGCTTTCTTATCTTAATGGGTCCCTTAAGCCCACGAGCCTTCGTCAGACCTTGGACCGTCAGACGGGAATGTACCGGATCACGCAATTATTGAAGCCCGATCAAGCTCAGGAGCTTGTTGCGAAGAGCTGCACCTCCGACGGAGGATGCCTCCGAACCATTCTCTGGGATCTGACGCCCGGTGAACCCCTCTCAGGGCTTCCTGCCGAGAAGCTCTCTCTGGACACGCTTCCCACTGGCAGAATTCCGCTGATCTGCCGCGAACTCTGTAATCTGGTGATCGCGGCGGCACGTCCGATTGCCAAGGGAAACCTTCCTAAGAAGGACTGAGGAGAGAGGTTTCAGGACGAAGGAACCTAGGACGACAGGACTAGTCGCTCTCATGACATGCCAGCCTCCGAAGCAATAAGGCTCTACAGAGGAACAAGCGTGCTTCCGATGAGTTCGCCTGACATCTCGGATGGAGGGCTTGCCGTGAGGCGAGGGGAGATCCTTGCCGTGGGAACATGGAAGGAGCTGGTTCGGGAGTATCCTAGCGCCTCGAGGGAAGATCTCGGTGAGGTGATCTTAATGCCCGGGCTGATTAATGCGCATTGCCATTTAGACTACACGATGATGAGGGGCGCTCTCTTTGGAGGCGGCTCGTTTGCCGAGTGGATCCAGCGCCTCAATGCCATGCGTCGTTCCCTGGATCAGAGGGATTACGTCGATGCAATAGCAGTTGGATTGAAGGAGCTTCATCATTGGGGCTGTACTACGGTCCTGAATATCGAGTCCTTTCCAGAGTTACTGCCCTTTCTTCTGGAATCCCCGATCAGGGTTTGGTGGTTCCTCGAAGTCATGGATGTGAGGAGTCGCCTCCAATCAGCAGAGGCCTTGGCGGGGGCAATCTATTTTCTCGAGAAAGCTTCCGAGGGGTTAGGAGGGTTCGGAATCTCACCACACGCCCCCTATACCGTCTCCCGCGACCTCTACGAACTTTCCTCGACCTATGCTCTTAAATATCAGCTTCCTCTCTGCACACACTTGGCCGAGTCCGAGGAAGAAATGAGCATGTTTGCCAAGGGTGAGGGGGTTCTCTACGAATTTTTACGCTCCATTGGGCGTCCGATGGAGGATTGTAAGGGGGTGACTCCGATTCAGGCTGTACTAGGGAGAGAACTTGTTCCCGAGGGATCGATCCTTGTTCACATGAATCAACTCGATAGTAACGACCGAGAGTTGCTGAAACGCACTGCAGGACGCTATCCCGTGGTCCATTGTCCCAGGACTCATGCATTTTTCGAACGAACTCCCTTTGATCTGAATTTCTTCCGCGATAGCGGGATTCCTCTTCTCTTGGGAACTGACAGTCTGGCAAGTAATCAGGATCTCAATATGTTTGCTGAGATGAGGGCGTTAGCAGAGGCCTTCCCTTTTCTGGATCCCTACGAAATTCTCCGTATGGTTACGACAGCGCCGGCTGCCGCGATCGGTCGTGCCGGAAGACTGGGGCAGTTTTCACCGGGAGCTCTTGCGGATTTCATTGCCATTCCCGATCTAGCACCGAATGGAGGGTTAAAAGGAGTTTCGGAACGGGTGCTCGCCAACCGGATTCCTCCTGCTGTATGCATCTCTGCTCAATCATGAGTGGACTGCGATCATTTCTTATTTGGATCTCTTCCAGGCCTTGGTTTTCAAGTCTTCTCCTTGGGCTTGTGCTCCTCACGGTGGCTTCCACCTACGCTCAAGTCCTGAGCTTCCATTTTCTGCCGTTCTGGGATGACGACACCAACATCCATCGGAATCCCCTCTATGCGCCGCTTTCGTGGGGAAGCGTGACCACTTTTTGGAAGGCTCCCTTCCAGCAACTCTACATTCCCGTCACCTATTCCGTTTGGGCGGGACTTGTAGCCCTCTCACGTATCGTAGCCGGGACAAGTATCAGTTTCGGACCGATCAATGCCGCGCTTTTCCACGGCATGAATCTTAGTATCCACCTCCTCTCTACAGGTATGGTTTTTATCATTGTTCGTAGAATGCTGGGGGCGCGGCTCTCTATTTTTTCTACGGATTCGATCACTTCACCACGCGTTCTGCTTGCATCCGCGGCTGGAGCTCTTGCTTTCGGTCTTCATCCGATCCAGGTCGAGGCGGTCGCCTGGGTCTCGGGATTGCGAGATCTTCTGGGCGGTGCATTTTCTCTTGCTGCCTTAGCTCTTTTCCTTTCATGGCTTGATCACTCCGGAAGAAATACCCGGCAGGCCTTCCGATACATTACCGCCACCCTTCTCCTGCTCTTGGCCTTCGGTTCCAAGCCGGGGAGCGTCGTTACCCCAGCACTGGCACTCCTTTGCGGCTTCTGGCTTTTATGGGTCAGGGGACGTTCGCCTAAGCCCCTTCTCTGGCTGATTCCATGGTTCATGATAGCTGTTCTGGAGGTGATGATGACGTCCAAGGCACAGCCGGCTGCGGAACTTGCACGTTCCTTGGTGCCATTGTGGGCGAGGCCTCTGGTGGCCTGTGACGCGATCTCCTTTTACCTCTGGAAACTTCTCTGGCCTGCGGATCCCTGGGGGCTGTGTGCTGATTATGGGCGTTCCCCCAACTCTCTTCTGTCGGCTGGTATTCTGTTCTGGAGTTCGCTGATTCCAATGCTCCTCGCGGTCCTGCTGGCATTCTTTAAAAAACTCCGCCCGTACCTGCTTCCTGCCACTCTCATGGTCATCGGAGTTCTTCCGACGCTGGGTCTTATCCCTTTCAACTTCCAGGTAGTATCAACGGTTAGCGACCGATATCTCTATCTCGCCATGCTGGGCCCGGCACTGGCCTTTGCCATGCTGATCAGCGATGCACGTCCCCGGATTGCCATCATTCTGGCAGCTCTTTTTCTACCCTTCTGGACTGTCTTGACGCTACTTCAGATCCCGCAATGGGAGGCTGGAGAGTTTTTCTTTCCAGCGACGTTGGCCCGCAATCCCACTAGCTGGAAGTCGCGCCATAATTATGCATGCACACTGGATGCCCAAGGAAAACTTCCCGAGGCTCTCAAGGAGTTTGTGGAGGCGATTCATCTGCGTCCCTCGAATGCCGAGGCTTACAATGACATGGCCCTCACTCTCTTAAAGATGGGACGCCGTCAGGAGGCGATCCAGGAGTTCCAGCAGTCCCTCCAGGTGAGGGCGACAACTGGGGCAGCACGCAACCTAGCAGCGGCGTTGCTGATGAATGGCGAACCTGCAAAGGCAGCTCAGGTTTTCCGACTTGCGATGCAGATTGACCCGGGTGACCTGCAGGACCAGCGCTCGTTGGCCTGGTTACTTGCAACACACCCCGATGGCACGGTCCGCAACGGCCAGGAAGCCGTTTCCCTTTCCAAACAGATCGTAGAAGCAACGAACGCGCAGGTTCCACTCTTTCTTCTCACGTATTCCGCAGCCTTAGCCGAATGTGGCATTTTTGATGAAGCATCTCGGGTGGCCACAATGGCGGCATCCGCCTATGACCATTCCGGGGATCCCGCGATGGCACAGATGATTCAGACAAGGGTGCTTCCTGCACTTGGAGCACATCAACCGATCAGGGATAATCCTCTTCTGAAGTGACTTGATCCCGAGAGGATCTTCTTGCACTCCGAAGCGGTAGCAGTAACCCTGCGCCTCCATGACTGCACGCTCACGCTCCAACAACAGAGCTTCCGACAAACTCAGGGAAGTCACCTTTCAGACCGGTATTGCGCCCCAAGCTTCCGGTTCCGTGCTGATTTCTTTCGGGCGCACTCAGGTTCTGTGCGCCGCCAGCATTGAGGAAGGTGTGCCCCGTTGGATGAAAGAGCAGGGTGTCACAGGTGGTTGGCTGACCGCTGAATACTCGATGCTTCCTTATTCCACCGCGCCTAGAAAGCAGCGCGACAGTTCCCGCGGCAAGATCGACGGAAGGTCCACGGAGATCCAGAGACTCATAGGCAGATCCCTTCGCGCTGGAATCGACCTTGAAGGCCTAGGTTCCAGAACTCTCTGGGTCGATTGCGATGTCCTTCAGGCCGATGGAGGGACACGTACGGCATCCATCACCGGTGCCAGCGTCGCCATTGCTCTTGCCTGCAACAAGTTGGTGAAGGAAGGGAAACTCGCCAAGAGTCCCGTGTCGCGCCAGATCGCTGCCGTAAGCGTGGGAGTTGTTGGTTCCGAGGTTCTTCTCGATCTGGACTATCCCGAGGATAGGGATGCCGAAGTTGATCTCAACCTCGTAATGACAGGAGATCTAGAGTTTATTGAGTTACAGGCCTCGGGTGAGGAGAATGTTTTCGGAGATTCCCAGTTGGCCACGATGCTGGATTATGGACGCCGAGGGATCTCCGAGTTGGTCGTCCGGCAGGAAGAAATACTCGCGGCGTCGCTTTGCTAAAGCAAAAATCGCCTTAAAAATCCTTGACCCCGAGGGTGACAACTGACCATATCAACAACTCAACTATTTTCATTATGTCCAGAAAGTGCTCCATTACCGGTTCGCGTCCCGTGCGCGGCTCTAAAATTCATCGCAGAGGTCTCGCCAAGAAAAAAGGTGGTATCGGTATGCATGTCACTGCCGTCACTGCTCGTTATTTCACCCCGAACCTTCGCAATAAGCGGATCTGGGTTCCCGAACTGAAGAAGTTTGTGTCGGTCAAGGTCACGGCCCGTGCCCTGAAAACCATTTCGAAGAATGGAGCCCACGCCACTCTATCCAAGGCCGGGCTTATCTAACTAATCACCATCAAACAACCCCCAACCAACGAAAGGACCCAATACCATGTCATTCAGCGCAGTTAGCAAGAAAAGCGGCAAAACCTATTTCCTTCATCAACGCCTCCAGGAGCTTCGTGGCGGTCAGAAAGTAACCCTTTACTATTTCGGTGGTGAGGCCAAGGAAGGTGCTATCGATGCACTTCCCGCTGGTTATGAAATCTCCGAGAACGAGCGTACTGGCCTTCCTCTCCTGAAGAAGAAGAAATAAGCTTTTTCATTAATTTCCTCCCCGAGGATACGGGCGCCGAAGAAATTCGGCGCCCGTTTTTGTTTCTTGCGGATGGAGGAGGGGGTTTGACCCCATCCTCGTAAGCGTTTAAAAAGATAAGATGAGTATAGATAGCAATTACGCGCACCCCGATGCACTCGTCACAACGTCATGGATGGCCGATCATCTGAAGGACCCCGGTATCCGGATTATTGAGAGCAACGAGGATATCCTGCTTTATGATATGGGGCATGTTCCGGGAGCTGTTCATATCGATTGGCAACGCGATCTGCAGGATCATACGATTCGTGATTACATCCAGCCCGAAGCCTTTGCGGCTCTCTGCTCGAAGAATGGGATTACCCCTGAAACAACCTGCATATTCTACGGAGATAAATCCAACTGGTGGTCCTGCTACGCGCTCTGGGTTTTTCGCCTTTTCGGTCATGAGAAGGTCAAGATCATGGACGGAGGACGCGACAAGTGGATTGAAGAGGGCAGACCTCTGACCCGTGAAGTTCCCCACTATGAGAAGACCGCCTATCCAGTTCCCTCAAAGCGACGTGATGCCGAAATTCGTGCCTTCTATGACGACGCCCTTGCCCAGAGCCGTGGCAACCTTCCTCTGATCGATGTCCGCTCCCCGGGCGAGTTTAAGGGACTGGTGACCCACATGCCAGAATACCCTCAGGAGGGGGTGCTGCGAGGAGGTCATATTCCTGGAGCGCATGGCATTCCCTGGAAGCAAGCTGTGAATAACGATGCGACTTTCAAGACTGCCGAGGAGCTTCGCAAGATTTACCAGACCGATCTTGGTCTCAAGCCCGATGACCAGATTATCGCGTATTGCAGGATTGGAGAGAGATCCAGTCACACGTGGTTCGTACTGAACTATCTCTTGGGTTTTGATAAAGTGCGAAACTATGACGGCTCCTGGACGGAGTGGGGAAACCGTGTCGGCGCGCCAATCGAAAAGTCTCTCTAGGGATCCTTGCGATGTCTTATCCCGCGAAGCTGTCCGCGATCATTGAGCTTTTCTCGGGTCTTCCCGACGCGGAGAAACGCGAGACCTTGATAGCCTATGCCGATCAGGCAAAGTCCCAGGAACCGAGGGAGGGTGAGTCGTTTGATCTTGAGGATGTGCGCAAGGACGAGGAGTGCACCGACACCGTGGCGATCTATCTCCGGCTCGACGAGCAGGGAGGTGCCCACTTCAGGATATCTCTTGGTCCCCAAGTCCAGACGCTGACACGGGCCATGAGTTCGATCCTCTGCAAGGGGCTTGAGGGAATATCCCCGGCGGACATCCTGGAAATTCCTGCGGATTTTGTTCCGAAGATCGTCGGCGCTGAGCTTGTCCGCCTGAGAAGTCAGACCGTTTATTATCTGCTCACGCGCATTAAAAGCGTCTCCAAGGTCTGGTTGCAGCGCCAACGCAACGAGACTCAAGACAACAACGGTTAATCGCCTTTCGCTGAAGGTGCCTCGCTGTTTTATCTTCAAGCCTGACGGGATCGGAGACTTCTTTCTGGCCTCGGGAGTGGTGCGTCTCATGGCGCGGGAGTTTGGTGAGGAGAATCTGACCATAGCTGTCCTCCCGCTCCTGGAGCCGGTTGTGAGAGGTCAATTTCCCAAGGCAGAGATCGTCATTCTTCCCATCCGGAAGCAACGGGTCATTCTGAATGTTTTTGTTGCCAACTGCCTTCGCTGTTTCCCCGCGTGGCTTCAGCTCCTCCGGACACGAGTGGATACAGCGATCTCCCTGCGTCATATGCGTGACTATCTTCAGAGCTTTCTCTTCTACAGCGTGTGGGCTGGAAGGAGGCTCATGGCCTCGAATTTGCTTTTAGGTAATGGACGCAGGGTCCGGCGCTGGACGGAGCAATCAATGAATGCCATTTTTTCCACGGAGATCGCAGACTATCCCGAGGCAAGACCCGGGATTCCGAGTGAGTTAGAAGCACATCGTCTGCTTGTTTCGGCGGTACTTGGCCGAAACGTTGATCCCAGTGAGATCTGGCCTGAACTGAAAGCGGTGAATCCTTCCAGGATCGACTCTCTTTACTCCCCCTACTTTGTCTGTGCTCCGTACTCCAGTGACATCTGGAAAAACTTTCCAGAGCATCGCTGGATCGAGCTCTTTGTACTGCTCAATACTCAAGAAAGGGGCTCCAGACTTAGGAATCTCGTGCTGACAGGCTCGTCGGATCAGCGGCAATCCTTGGAAGCCTTTGGAGCCATGATCCGAAAGGCCCTTCCTGAGACGAGGATCAAGACCACTGTTCTGATTCCCGAGGATCTGCAGGGATTCATCGATCTCTTGGCCGGAGCTGATTGTGTATTCACCGTCGATACTGCTGCAGCCCATGGTGCGACAGCGCTTGATTGCCGAACCTTGATTCTGTTTTCAGGCCTCCATCAGGGGATGTTCGCTCCATGGACCAAGAGCAATCGTCAGCACTGGATCCTTCCCAAGGAATCATCAAGCAATATGCAATGGCATGAGGCCCATGCGACATCCGAAATCATGGAATGTCTTGAAAACATACTGTCAGCTCCCTGACGAGGCTCCGTTTTTTACTCTCTACGGGATGTTTTTTGATTGCAGTAGGGGATGTGTCGGTGTTTGATTTTTTGTTCCATTGATCCAGCGTAGCTCAGTGGTAGAGCGGTCGGCTGTTAACCGATTGGTCGTAGGTTCAAATCCTACCGCTGGAGCCATTTCTCACACTTTCCATGAACACCCACTACATCGAAGAGGCCTCCAAGGTCATTACAAACAAGCAGCAACTCGTCAATATGGTGAGCAAGCGTCTGCGCGAGCTATCCGCTGGAAGCCGCCCAATGATCGAAGTGGACCTTCAGATGGGACTTGCAGACATCGCCCTGGCCGAAATTGCAGCAGGTAAGCTCTCCACAGAGTTTACTCCGGATACGGAAACCTTACAGGCAGCCTAAAGCATCACACACTGGCATTCGGTGTTATCGAATGCCACATGATGGGCTGTGAAACAGATGTTTGCACACTCCACGCATGGGTTCTGACATCGTCACTAACCGCAAGGCTCTCAGGGATTACCAGATCCTTGAGAGATTTGAAGCTGGCATTTCTCTTGTCGGGACAGAAGTCAAATCGCTTCGAGCGGGTAGGGCTGATCTTTTGGGATGCTATGCAAAAGTTGAGAAAGGTGGGGTATTTCTCTATGAGGCCACGATCCAAGTTTATGAGAAGGCCAGTCACTCAACCCATGATCCCAAGCGCCCCAGGCAGCTTTTACTTAATAAGGTCGAGATTCTCAGAATGCTTGAGCAGACTGCTCGCAAAGGGCTGGCTCTGCCCGTGCTGCGTCTCTATTGGAAGAAGGGACGGGTGAAGGTCGAAATTGGTCTGGCTAAGGGAAAACATGCCGCTGATCAGCGCCAGGATCTCAAAAAGAAAGCCGAGCAGCGAGAGACAGACCGTGAGGTAGCTCAATTCAAGCGGGGTAAATAGCAGTATTTCCTCATTGCACGCCCACTCCGTCGACAGCACCCTTTTTTCAAATGAAGACAGACCGGAAGAATGTTGTTCCAGCCCTTAAGGGAGTGTTTCCGTCCGCTGAGGAGTTTGCCACGGAGGCTTCGACTCATTCGGTTGTCCCTGTGTGGATCGAACTGATTGCCGATTGTGAAACCCCTCTTTCCATTCTCTCAAAGCTTGCCTCCGAGGAATCATCCTTTCTTCTGGAATCTGCTGAGAAGAGCGATTTGGTGGGACGCTATTCCTTTGTAGGTTCCGGTGCCCGTGCGGTGATCTCCTCTCGTGGAGAGACAATCACCCTGACCGATCACAAGGGGACGCGGTCTTGGAAGGCTCCTGATCCTCTCAAGGAACTCGAGACCTTAATGTCGGCATACAGATGCGCTGTTCACCCGCAGCTTCCGGGATTCACCGGTGGAGCCGTCGGCTATCTGGGATACGAGGCCGTACGGAGATTCGAACCCTCCGTTCCTACTGCACCGCAGGATGATCTTGGGGTTCCCGAGATGCTTTTTATGATTGCCGACACCGTGGTGGCTTTTGACCACAAAGCGAGGAGGATCAAGGTGGTTGCGTGTGCCTTTCCGGGTGAACTTGGGGTCGAAGAATCTCGTCGCGAAGCTCTGGAGCGGATTTCCGCTCTCCTTGCAAAACTTGCTTTGCCGCTCGCGATGTCACCCTTTCCCGCCGGGGGGGATGCGGAATGTCTGCCCGTTTCCAGCAATATGAGCAGGGAGACTTTTGAAAAGGCGGTCGAGGAAGCCAAGGAGTTCATCCGCGCGGGAGATATCTTTCAGATTGTCCTCTCTCAGCGCTTTGCGATCGCTTATGAGGGTGACCCTCTTCATCTCTACAGGGCACTCCGATTCATCAATCCTTCGCCTTACATGTTTTGCCTACGACTGCCCGGCGGATTTTCACTCGTGGGAAGTTCTCCAGAAGTTCATGTCAAGGTCACCGACGGAAGTGTCCAGATCCGACCGATTGCAGGGACACGCAAGCGCGGCGCCACGCCGGAAGCCGATGAAGCACTCTGTCTCGATCTACTTGAGGACCCCAAGGAGCGGGCCGAGCATCTCATGCTTGTCGATCTTGCCCGAAACGATGTCGGACGTATTTCGGATTTTGGCAGCGTGTCGCTTACCGATTTCATGACAGTCGAGCGTTATAGTCATGTGATGCATATCGTCTCCAATGTAGTCGGCAAGCTCTCCGGAAACCATTCCCCATTGGATGTTTTGCGGGCTACTTTTCCTGCCGGCACAGTCAGTGGATCTCCGAAGGTGCGCGCCATGCAGATCATTGCGACGATGGAGCCGACTGCGCGCGGTAGTTATGCCGGAGCAGTGGGATACCTTGGATTCAATGGGGAGCTGGATTCCTGTATTGCCCTAAGAACTGTTCTGCTGAAAGAAGGCATTGCCTATGTCCAGGCTGGGGCTGGTATTGTGGCAGACTCGAAGGCACCGGCCGAGTTCGATGAAACCGTCAATAAGGCAATGGGAGTCATTCGGGCTATAGATTTGGCAACATCGACTCTTCCCAACCACTCATAGTCATGATCCTTGTCATCGATAACTACGATTCCTTCACCTACAACCTTGTCCAGTACTTCGGGGAACTCGGCGCGGAGCCCGTGGTTCGCCGCAACGATCAGATCACGATTTCGGAAATTGAAACACTCGCCCCCGACCGGATCTGCATCTCCCCTGGTCCCTGCACACCGAAGGAAGCCGGTATCAGTACCGAGGTGATCAGGACTCTAGCGGGTCGGTATCCCATTCTCGGAGTTTGCCTAGGGCACCAGTGCATGGGTGATGTCTATGGGGGTGAAGTGGTGAGGGCAGAACGCCTGATGCATGGTAAGACCTCTCCGATCCTACACAACGGACAGGATCTCTTCGCCGGGCTTCCGAATCCCTTCGAGGCGACGCGCTACCACAGCCTGCTAGTGAAGAGGGAGACATTCCCGGATTGTCTCGAGATCACGGCTGAAACCGCCGAAGGCGAGATCATGGGACTACGTCACAAGGAGCTTCCCGTCTGGGGTGTTCAGTTCCATCCGGAGTCCATCCTGACAACCCACGGCAAGGAACTTCTCGGTAATTTCCTCAAGCTGAAGGCCTGAGAAACCAGGAGATGGATCTCCCGCAGAGGCGCGGAGGCGCGGAGAAGTAATTAATGAAACAATCAGTGTGCAAATCTATGGTGATCCGCAGCTATGTATTTGAAACAGAGGGTGAGTGATGATGGATATCCACCTGTGGCAAAAGTGTTGAGCAGACTTCCTTGAATTTATCCTTGATCCCCTCTGCGCCTCTGCGCCTCTGCGCGAAACTCTCCCTTTTGCAGTAAATCATTGAAGATTTCGACGACTTCACGGGCGCAGGATTCTACTGTCACGCCGGTTGCTCCTTCCTCTTTTAATGATGTCATCATGACCCCGGGAAGACCGCACGGGGTGATGTGACTGAAGGCGCTTAGATCGCCGCAGATGTTGATCGCAAATCCATGCATCGAGACCCATCGCCGAACACCCACTCCAAGCGATGCGATCTTGCGATCACTCACCCAGACCCCGGTTTTTCCCTCAAGTCGTCCAGCAGTTATGCCGTGGAGTGAAAGGAGAGTGATGAGAACCTCTTCGAGAAATCTCAGGTAGGCATGCAGGTCCCGGTCAAAGAGACCCAGATCAAGCACGGGATAGCCTACCAACTGGCCTGGACCGTGATAGGTGGCCTGGCCACCCCGGTTTGTACGATGGATCGGGTAGGGGAGAGTGATTTCCTCTCTGAGGCTCGATTCATCACGTGTGCGCCCCATGGTGTAGACGGGCTCATGTTCCAAGAGAAGCAGGTGGTCCGTGACACTTCCCTCTATCTTTTCCTGAACCAACGATTCCTGAAGAGAGAGTCCTTCCTCATAGGAGAGCCTTCCAAGCCAGCGCGGTTCGATCCTCAAGCCCATTTCCTATTTTCGCTTAGGTGATGTGGTCAGTCCTGCTAGGGCAGCCAGATTGCCCTTCGATACAGGTGAAGCAGCTGTCCGGAGGTGAGTCAGTCCGATGGCGATTGCGTCCGCAGCATCACTGGGGGGCGTTTCCGTGAGTCCAAGCAGTGCCCGGATCATAAAGGCCACCTGTTCTTTCGCAGCAGCTCCCTTACCCACGACCGCTTGTTTTACGCGCTTGGGAGGATATTCATGGACCGAGAGGCCTCGCTGAGCGGCAGCTAGAACAGCCACTCCACGAGCAGCACCTAGAATAATCGCCGTGGCGTAACTCTGGACAAAGATGACTTTCTCGATCGCAAGCGCTGTGGGAGAGTGGCGCTCAATAACGCTCCCAAGTTTCTCATAAATAGAAACAAGACATCCTTCCTGTGAAAGGGAGGGATGATTTTTGATCACGGAATACTCAAGGCAACGGGTTTTACTCCCGGACTCCTCTAGGATAGCAAAGCCGGTGCCGCGAAGAGATGGATCGACTGCTAAAATACGCATGGTTCGTGATCTGCGATGAGCCCAGTCTGAACTGTCCGCTTCAACTATTAAAAGAAGTACCCTGCTTGCAGAAAAAGGGCAGTGGAGTCTGTAGGGTTAAATCAACGACCGCCCTGAGGCATAAAGCCACCTAAGGCGCCCGACCCTTCCCAGCTTGCCGGCTTGTTCCAAGGGATAGAGCTCACTGCTAAACTTTCGGGCGTCGTGATATCAGTACTCGGGGTGGTCGCACATCCAGCAAAAAGCAATGTGAAAAGAATCAGGAAAGCCCCAAGTTGTTTCATAGATTTGACTTATTGTCAGAGGAATCGTCACTCGGGCCAGAGTAGATAACAGTATCACCGGGTTGAACGCTCAATCCGGCACGGACGCTGTTAACGACGATGTCGGCGATTGAGGTGGAGGGCTCTACGGAGGTAATTCGCACCTTGCCTATCAACTGTGATCCGCGCTTGATGAGCATCTCGGCATTGTTCACCACACCATTGCGGTCCCCGAGGCTCAGCACCACAAAATTCCAGGAGGGATTCACAGCCAGAATGCGTCCTTCCAGACCACTACGCATCGACTTACTGCGGCGCTGGGCTTCCCTCTCCTTGAGAGCAGCTAGTTGGCTCTCCTGATCCTTAAGTCTTGTCTGAAGGCTGGTAGTTAGAATGTCCTTCTCTTGAAGCTGCCTCTTGAGATCATCGGAAGGATCAGCGGGCGGTTTTGCCGTGGAATTCGCTTTCGCCTCGAGTTCTGCAATATGGGTATCTTTGGCCCCCATGTCCGATTTCATCTGAGCTAGGGAAGCATCTCTGTCGGCTACCTGCTTTTGGACATCAGCCATCAAGGAAGAGGATTTTGCAACCTGCGACTTGAGGTCGGTGTTTTCTGTCGCAAGTTTTTCTTGGTCGCTGCTGACTAGGGCAAGTTTTTCAGTTTTGCTTTTGGCATCAGCTGTCGCCGCAGCCTCTCTCTTGTTAACGGTGGCGACCTCTAAAGACGCAGCAGTGAGAGCAGACTTTGTCGTAACGTGATTAGCTCGGTTGAGGTAACCTAAAGCTGCTGCAGCCAAAGAAAGAACCGCAGCCAGAATAAGTAGGATTTTTTGCATTTCGGGGGACAAAGATGAGCGAATACCATTAAGGGGTTTGAATTCATATCTCAAGGAGCAAAAAGATGTTTCCATGATTGTTTTACCTTCTTCCTTAGAGTAGTTTGCATGCGTCAGGGGCTATGGATGAAAGACCGGCAAACCCCGCCAGGGCAGGAATGCAGCAACGGCAGCCAGCTCTCTCTTGCCGTAGTTCCCTGACACTTTTTTGTACCTTTTAGCGTTACTGGGATTCTTGCTTTCGATCTCATCAAAAACAGTTAGAAAGAGGAGATGCGCCACGGTCGTTTCGAAGAATCCATGTCCAACCTCCTCAGGGATTACGGTGAATCTGTCTCTTTTGACTGGAGGCTTTATGCCCACGATATTTTGGGAAGCATTGCCCATGCGCGGGCCCTGGTGAAGGCGGGATATCTTACTGAAGATGAGTTTACATCTATTGAGAAGGGATTGAAAACAATCGGGGAGGAGATCTCGGCGGGCAAGTTCGCCTTTTCCGTTGATCTCGAGGATATTCATATGAATATCGAGAAGGAGTTGACGAACCGCATCGGGGATGCTGGCGCTAAGCTCCACACGGCCCGCAGCCGCAATGACCAGGTCGCCACTGACATCCGTCTCTACCTCAAGGACGAGATTGCCGCTCTACAAAAAGGAGTCCGTGGTTTACAGAAAGCCCTGGTCGGCCTTGCCTCGGCGAATGAGTCGGTACTCATTCCTGGCTATACCCATCTCCAGCGCGCCCAGCCGATACCTCTGGCTCATCATCTTCTTGCCTATGTTGAGATGCTTGACCGCGATCATGGCCGTCTCACGGATACGGCCGCTCGCATGGATGAACTGCCGCTCGGTTCCGGGGCCCTTGCCGCCTCCACACTCCACCTTGACCGTGAAGCCATCGCGCAAGAGCTCGGGTTCTCGGGGGTTACTCAGAACAGCCTCGACGGCGTGAGCGATCGGGACTTCGCTCTCGAGTTGCTCTCGGCTCTCGCGATTCTTGGTATGCATCTTTCGAGGCTTTCGGAAGATGTCGTCCTCTGGACCACGACGGAGTTTGGATTTGCCAAACTCAGCGATCGTCATTCCACAGGCTCGAGCCTGATGCCTCAAAAGAAGAATCCCGATATTGCCGAGTTGACCCGAGGTAAGACAGGTCGCCTGTACGGCAACCTTTTCACCCTTCTAACCGTTCTGAAAGGGCTTCCGATGGCCTACAATCGCGACCTCCAGGAGGACAAGGAAGCGATCTTTGATTCCGTGGACACAGCCAAGATGGCCCTGGCCGTCACAGCTGAGATGATGGGCGCTCTGATCATCAACAAGGAGACTGCGACTACTGCTGCCAGTGATCCGGCATTGCTTGCCACAGATCTGGCTGATGAGCTGGTGCGCAAGAACATGCCATTTCGCAAGGCTCACGATCTTGTTGGTCAACTTGCTGCTGAGTCCGCCAAGACCGGTATTCCTCTCGATAGGCTTCCTAAGGAATTCATCAGGGAAATCTGTCCCGAGCTCATCGGTGAATGGGAGGGGTTATTTGACCCGATTAGGTCTTTGAAGGCTCGTTCTGCAACGGGTGGCCCCTCTCCGAATAATGTTTCCATACGCCTTGCCTACTGGAAAAACATTCTCGTTTAGGCTCGGTCGAGATAAGCGAGAGAAATTGTATTTATGGAACTGAAGAACCTCTTCTCTTTCCGGGAGCAGAGTGACGAGGCGCTTCCGTTCATGGACCATCTCGGTGATCTGCGCGTTATGATCATCCGGATTGCCGTGACGCTTGTACTGGCCATGGTAGGCGCATTTTTCTTCAGGGGTATCCTTGCCACCGTTGTTCAGCGACCGTTAATTGCCGTTGATCCAATAAGGGCCAGTTCCCTGCAGTCCCTCGGAGTAGCCGACTCCATGACCATCTCGCTGGAACTCTCCTTCTACGCAGGACTCATTATTTCTTTTCCAATTATCCTAATCTTTATTGCACAGTTTCTTTTTCCCGCACTCAAGCCCACTGAACGGAAGATCCTACTTCCTGTGGCAGCCTTTGGTATGGCTCTTTTTGTTACTGGAATTCTCTTTGCCTACGTTGTGGTGTTGCCGGGCACGCTCGATTTCTTCTTTAAGGATGCCAAGTCCATGCACTGGACACCGACCTGGACCGTGCGCGAGTACTATTCTTTCACCACCCAGTTCATGATTGCCTTCGGGGTAGCCTTTGAGATGCCGATGGTAGTTCTGGCCTTGGTAAAGATAGGTATTCTGAATACTGAGAAGCTACGCAAGGCCCGATCAGTTGCGATTATTACCATCTTTACCGTGGCGGCCTTCATCACACCCTCACCCGATTTCGTGACCTATCTTCTGATGGGTGGACCAATGGTGGTACTGTACGAGTTTTGTATTGTGCTCGCCAAGTGGGTTGAGCCAAAGACTACGATTGCAGTCGAATAAAAAGGTTTTCGCGTAAGCTTTCGCTTGGCCCCACAGGACGGCTCAACCGCTATGTCACCAAACCGGAATCTCTTTTTCGGAGAAGTCCGGAAATTATAAGAAACAGTGTCGTGACGGCGGGAGTAAGCCAGGGAAAGAGGATTCCATGACTCAGTGAGCTTGCAATGGCCGCAAGCGTTCCAAGCATCAGAAATAGGGCAATGATCAGTGAAGTAATCCCTTTGCAATATTGTCCGGTGACAAGCAGACCGATACACGCCGTGCAGAGGAGGAGTTGAGTGGACCAAGGTAAGTGTTTCCAAGCGAGTTTTGATGCAAGTTTCTGAAGTATTGAGAGGAAAGGCTGATCCGATTTCTTTCCGAGGATCACGAGTGCATCGTTCCACGCTGTATCATAGGAAGAAGTGGGCTCACCACGCTCCTTCTGCTCCGCGTGAAGGAGGAAGTCCTCTAACGAAGAGGAATTGATAGGACTCGAAGTCTTCGTTCTGAGAGACCCATCGGCGGTCAGAACAAGGGGGGAGCGATTCGGAATGAGCAGAAGCCTCCCGCCAAGCAGCCACAAGATCTCTTGTTTTTTCCTGGAGGGACTTTCAATCCCAACCCCAGTTTCTTTCCCCGCCACTTCCTCCTCGATGACATGCCACCAGGTGGATCCCACTACCTCGCCTTGTGCTGTTTTAGCAAAGAGCTGCAGACTCTCTGACGTGAACTGAGACGTTCCTGACGAATGAAGGTCGAAGGGTAGAAAGCATCCCTGCTCCTTATTTGAAATGCTGCCCGGCAAGGTCACCCAATGAGTGCCAAGATGAAAAAAGTTTGGGGGATCGTAACGGCAAAGCGGTATACAATGATAACGTGCAGCCTCTGTGGGGGCCTGAGACTTAATGACGTTGATTCCTTCTGCCCTGAGGGTTGATAAGACTCCTAGGAGGAGTTGCTCCGATTCCTTATCCGAGGTCACTTTCCCCGCGATCATGATCCGTGCTGGGTGGAGCTTACCAAGACCACGCAGAGCCATGGCGACATCCATTGCGGGAAAGGCTTCCTCACCAGACGACATCTCCAGAAGTGCAATCTTAGGTCCGAAATTCTCTACACCATGAACTTTCGTGATCCAGGTGGCTGGGAGGACTTTCAAGAGTCGCTCTTCCAGCGGCCACGTCAGCCCGAGTAGCTGAACGAAGGTGGCGAGCAGAATGATCGTGCCAAAGGCGATGCTCAGAATAGGGGAGCTGACGTTCTTGGGTTTGACTAATGCAGTGGGAGCCGCAGGCGTCCCTCCATCATCTGATTCCTTGAGATAATAAAGTGCCATGACCAATACGGTGCTTAGTGCTATCCGCTGAAATGCATGTTAGCCACGGGATACTTTGATCAGAGCCTCCGCATGGGCCTTTGCGGATTCGCTTACCCCTCCCAGCATTCTGGCAATTTCAGAAATACGTTCTGATCCATCGACTGAAGAAAGAGTTGTTTCTGTACGTCCTTCCTGAACGCTTTTCATCACCATGAACTGTGATGATGCGGCCGCTGCTACTTGAGGCAGGTGAGTGATACAGAGGACCTGGTGTCCGGAACCGAGCTCTCTCATCTTGGCCGCGACCTTTGTCGCGATCTCGCCTCCGACATTGGCATCGATCTCGTCAAAGACCAGAAGCGGAATCTTGTCCTGTGCGGCAAGCGCCGACTTGAGCGCCAGCATCACACGGGAGATTTCTCCGCTGGAGGCGATGGATCGGAGGTTCTGTACGGGCTCACCCGGATTCGGAGCAAAAAGGAACTCAGCAACCTCACCTCCATCAAGGCCGTACTCTGCCTGCTTCTCAAGAGTGATTTCAAATCCAGCCTGCTTGAACCCTAGGTCGGCCAGTTCCCTAGCCACGAGCTTTGCAAGCTTGCCTGCTCCCTGTGCGCGTTTCGCTCCAAGCTTTTCGGCTGCTGATTGGAGTTTGCTCTGCGCTTCGGAGAGATGCTGTTCGGCGGCGGATTTCAGTTCCGCGTACCCCGAGAGTTTATCGAGTAGAGCGGCTGAGGCCTCACCTCTCACAATCACATCGGAAAGCGCCGGGCCGTACTTTCGGCGCAACGTGGAGATTAGGTTTAGACGCTCCTCGAGCTGATGGAGTTCACCGGCATCGACCTCGATGGTCTCCGCATAATCACGAAGATCCGAGATCAGGGAATCGAGATCGCCCGTGATCCTCTCCAGTATCTCCAGATGCGGGGCGGAGCGGTCATCCAACCGACCGAGTTCCCTGAGAAGTCGGGCTGACTCCGAGAGTGCCAGACTCGCTCCCCGTTCCTCGTCATCGAGACGCGCAATCGAGGAGGCTGAGAGTTCGATCAGGCGGCGACTATTCGAGGCGGCTTTGTATCGGGCGTTCAGCGTCTCTTCTTCCTCTTCGACCAGACTAGCGGAGTTGATTTCCTCGATTTCGAGCCGCAGTTGTTCGATGCGATCCCCACCACCGGCCGAGGCCTCGAGTTCATCCAGATGACGTTTGGTTGAGGCCACATCAGCGCGCCGTTCGAGATAGACTTCTCTCAGCGGCAGTGCCTCGCAGTAACGGTCCAGCAGCAGGGTTTGCTCACGTCGTGAGAACAGGGATTGGTGATCATGGGGCCCGTGCAGATCGACGAGACGTGTTCCGAGTTCCTTGAGGACTGAGAGATTGCAGGGACTGCCGTTGATGAACTGCCTACCCGTGGTGTTGCTCCCCTCAGCGGCGATGGTTCTTTTCAGAATAAGTTCTCCCTCCTGACAGGGATCGATGCCGGATTCTTCTAGTAGTGAATCGATCTCACGAGTCTCCTCCAGTGAGAAAAGCGCCTCGATCCCAGCAGACGATGCACCGGCTCTGACTACCCCTCGGTCCGCCCTCTCGCCTAGAAGGAATTTGAGTGCTCCAAGGATAATCGATTTTCCAGCGCCGGTCTCGCCGGTCACGGCTGTGAAACCTGCAGGAAGATCCCATTCCAGCACCTCAACAAGGGCTAGATTACGGATTCGGAGAGATCGGAGCATGGCCGACATGGCGGTTACTATGCCACTGGGGGGAAGGAAGTTGAAGCGCTCAATTGGTGCCCCGAAAGAAAACAGACTCGCGCAGAGGCGCAGAGGCGCAGAGAATAAATAAATGAAACGGAATGTGTTTCGCATTCAATTGTTTGAATCTGTTATCACTCAGTTCACGAAAACAGAGTGCGTCTCAAAAACCGAATTGCCGTCTGCATCCACGGAATTGAAGGATTATACTCAGTGTCTCTGCGCCTCTGCGGGATAAAGTCCCATGGCTTCATTGGAAATCACCTTTCTTGGCACAGGTACCTCCCAGGGTGTTCCCATCATTGGCTGCGACTGCCCCGTCTGTTGTTCTACTGATCCTAGGGATCAACGCAGTCGCACTTCTCTCTTGGTGAAGGCTCCTGACTTGCATTTCGTGATCGATACCGCCCCTGAGTTCCGGATGCAGTGCCTTCGGGAGGGGGTCACCAGTCTGGATGCGGCCCTGATCACTCATGCCCATACGGATCACATCATGGGATTCGACGACATGAGACGCTTCTGCGAAATGGATGATAAGGAAATGCCAATTTATGCCTCCGCAGAGACGATGGAGGGGCTCAGAAATACTTTCCGTTATGCCTTTGATGAACCTCAACCTTGGAAAAATTATCTCCGCCTTGCCCCGACTCTTATCCGGGGTCCTTTTCAACTGGGCGAGACGACCGTGGTCCCCGTCGACCTACCCCACGGGAAATTCACCACCACAGGCTATGTTTTTCATAGGAATGGTCAGAAGTTGCTAGCCTACTTCACCGACTGTTCAGAACTGCCGACTACGGCTGTCGAGGCCGCCCGGGGCGCCGAGCTACTCGTACTGGACGCCCTAAGAGATCGACCTCATCCTACACACATGAATTTCGATCAGGCCATTGCCGCCAGTCGGTTAGTTAGGCCTGCAAGCACCCGATTTATTCATCTGTGTCATGAGGTTTTCCATAAGGAGAAGGAGTTGGAACTGCCGCCGGGATTCCATCTGGCTTATGATGGTCTGAAGTTGAGTTTGGGGGAGCCAATACAGCTATGAGTCAGAGACGGATTTTTCTACTAGTCTCCTGCCTCTTCGTTCTTGCAGCCTTGCTGAACGCAGCCCGCCTCTCTGCTGCAACTCCTCAGGAGGATGCGGCCGCCACTGTGGTGATCTATAATGCGAATGATCCCAACTCCAAGGGGTTGGCCGACTTCTACTGTTCAGCACGAGCGATTGATCCTTCGCATGAGATCGCTCTTTCAACAACAAATGTTGAGGAGATCTCTCGGAACGATTACGACATCTCCATCGCCACTCCGCTCCGACGGGAGTTAGTGAATCGTGGATATTGGAGCGTCACCCAGGACATGATGAACCGTCCCATCCTGATAGCCTCGAGCATTCGTTACGCTGCAGTGATCCGAGGTATCCCGTTGAAGATCAAGGAATGCGGCGACTATCCCGGCGATTCACAGTGCCAGCCTGCTCCAGTAGGCACCGTGAATGCTGCATCCGTCGACTCGGAGCTTTCCACCTTGGGACTCTTTTCGCCTCAGATCTCGGGGGTACTCAAGAACCCCGTTTGCAACAACGCTTCCTACTCGGTCTTCAACCCACAGGTTCCTCCCGCCCTGCTTTTCGTGGCACGGCTCGACGCTCCAAGTGTGGAAGCTGTCAGATCCATGGTCATGAACGGACTCCGTGCAGAGAAAGAGGGCCTTTGGGGGTGGGGATACATTGATCTGCGCTCCATTACCTCTGCCGGATATGTGCAGGGGGACAACTGGATCAGGGCCGCCGGCGCGGCCATGAGGCGTTACGGCATCCCGGTGATCACGGATGACCTGCCCGATACTTACCAATCAGGATTTCCAGTCACTGATGCCTCCGCCTACTATGGCTGGTATTCCGAGAACATCGATGGCCCGTTCGCGGATACTTTCTTCCAGTTTGTACCAGGAGCCGTCTCCGCGCATCTGCATTCCTTCAGCGCTACCACACTGCATGATCCGATTAAGGGATGGACTGGACCTCTCATTCAACACGGAGCCAGCGCCTCCGTAGGGAATGTCTACGAGCCCTACCTGGCTTTCACTACCGACTTCGGTATTCTATGTTCCAGCCTGCTTGCCGGATCTAATCTGGCCGACAGCTACTATGCTGCCCAGCCCGTACTCTCCTGGATGAGTATCCTGGTGGGTGATCCCCTCTACCGTCCTTATGCTTGCTTTGCTCAGGCCGACAGTACCTCTGCCTCCAAGAGTGTCTGGACAGATTATCGCAGGATCATTCTTTCCCATGATGGAGATGTCCTCAAGTCGGCACAGGATCTAGTCGCACGCGCCAAGCAGGGGGGTGAGAGTCTTTATCTTGAGGCGCTGGGGGCTGCCCAGATGGATGCGGGAGCTCTTCCGGCGGCGGAGGCAAGCTTTGCCATGGCATTTAAGATGGCAAAAGAAAACACGGTGCAGTTTCGCTTACTGCTTGAGAATGCTCGATGCTTTGAGAAGAAGGGAAATCCCGCCCAGGGAGCATCACTTCTGCGCTGGGGATTGCTTCATTATACAACAGCCTCCCAGCGGGGGATTCTTCTGGAATGGATCGCTAGGATGGATCCGATCAAGCCAGCTCCAGCGTCATCTGCGTCACCATCCATCAGATAAGAAAAATGGAACTCAGATGCAACGGATGCGAAGCAACGGCCAAGCAAGCAGGCTCAGGAAAGGTTTCAAGAATTACTTCCTTAAGATCGAGCGGCATTCACTGCCTCCTCTGGCTTTTAGTATCCACTGCTTCATGCCTCACGCCGGAAGATGGCGGTTCAAATGCAGGCAAGGAACTGAAAGCGTTTCCTCCAGCAGGTGAGGGGATGTGTCGTTATGTGATTTTCCTGCCGGCAGAGAAGGATGAGGAACTTCTGAAAATCCAACTGATGGTCGGTAGGAGTATGGAACTCGATTCGAAGAACCGATACTTCTTCGGAGGACGACTCGAGACGGTTCCCATTTCAGGGTGGGGATATAATCGGTACGTCCTGAATTCCCTTGGTCCCATGGCGGGAACACTTATGGCAGTCGATCCCAATGCGCAAAAGATCGAACGCTTCATCACCCTCGGAGGGGAACCCGATCTCCTCCGTTACAACAGCCGTCTGCCGCTGGTGGTTTATCTCCCAGAGGGCGTCGAGGTCCGTTACCGCATCTGGAGAGCGGATAAGAGGGTGGAGAATGCTCTCAATCAGTAGGCTGCATTCATCCTGCCGGAGGCCAAATCCTAAAAAATGTCCCTTCTCTCTCGAAAGCGAACCCGGGGGCTTTTTTTGAATATCTGAGCAGTATTTATTTTAATGTAGCAATATTTATATATATTTGAGGTATGAAAACGACCATCGATCTTCCGGAGGAGATGCTGCACCGGGCAAAGGTGTTAGCGGCACGGCAGCATTCCACACTCAAGGAACTTGTGATTGCAGGGCTTGATCATGTTCTGGGAACGAGTGCAAGCACATCACTCGACGCCCCTCTAGGCAGGTTGAGACAGGGACTTCACCTCGGTAACAAAGCGATGTCCCGCGACGAGATCCATGCATGCCGTTAGATTCCTCGACACCAACATCCTGCTCTACGCCTACGATCTAGATGCCGTCGGCAAGAGGGATCGTGCACTAGAACTGGTGGAGGAGGGGTGGAACCGGCTCGGCGAGACCGCCATCAGCGTGCAGGTTCTTCAGGAACTTCATGTCAATTTGGAACGCCGGAGTGTCACTAGGGAGAAAATCCACCAGATCGTGCGCGACTATTCCAGTTGGCCGGTTGTGGAGAACACCCTCTCCCTGATGCAGGCGGGTCTTGCCGAGCAGGCCCGTTGGCAACTTTCGCTCTGGGATTCGATGATCCTGGCCGCCGCCCGCGTATCCGGAGCATCCGAGCTGATTACAGAGGATTTTAGCCACGGACAGGACTACGGGGGAATCAAGGCAATCAATCCCTTTGTATGATCACGATCATGCTCAAGGGCTGATGTCCCGGAGTATCAGTCGTGCTTTTTGCGCCTGAGCCAGATATTGAGCTTGATGATCAATGAAATGGCCACGATCGACTCGGCCCAGAACAATCCGAGATAGTCGCTCAGCACACCCATGGGGGGTGCAAAGGGTTGGGCATTGCGGATGGCGGGGAATGCAAAGAGCAGGACCGCGCAGAAAGCCATCTCTCCCATCTCGGGAGCCTCCAGGGTGGGGGAGTTGTCCGGCATCGGGATCATGGTGACGCCATATCCCTCGAAGGTCGGTATGTTAAAATCAAAGGTGAAGGGTTGGCGTTTCAGTTCGGGTCTGCTTCCGGAACCTATTCCTTCCTCGCGATCGACAAAGAGCCTGATCCTGGCGCGGTGTGTGTCGAAGGGATAGAAGAACTGGGATCCTGTATCTTCGACCTGATAGATACTCGTCAGGAAGTTGTCATAAACGGAGTAGGGGGCCTGTCGTCGATGTCCTGATCCTTGGCGGAAAGCGCAAATACAGGGAGACAAAGAAGAACAACTGCAAGGGGGATACTGGATTTCAGACGGCGTGAGCTATGCACGACACTCTGCAAATAAACGAGGTATCGTGAAACCCGAAACTTGCGGCAAATCACCCCCAGATCTTGATGATTCCGTTTTCGGATTTCGATTGGAAAAACCTCGGGAAAAGGCAAGTTACAAGCTTCCAGCATGACCAGTCTTCTTGCTCTACTTGATGATATTGCCACCCAGTTGGACGACGTGGCGTTTTTGAGCAAAGTGGCTGCTCAAAAGACCGTAGGTGTTCTCGGGGACGATCTGGCGCTCAATGCCCAGCAAGTCAGCGGGGTTTCGGCGGACAGGGAACTTCCCGTGGTCTTTGCTGTCTTCAAAGGATCGCTGGTGAACAAGGCCATCCTTGTTCCCTCGGCACTGATTGTCAGCGCGGTGACTCCCTGGCTGATTACTCCGTTGCTGATGGCGGGTGGGTCCTATCTCTGCTTCGAGGGAGTTGAGAAGCTGGCCCACAAGTTTCTTCACCGTGGGCATATCGCCCGGGAGCCTGAGGCCGAGATGCTCCGAGCCGTGAAGGATCCCGCTCTTGACCTCCCGGCGCTGGAAAGGGAAAAGGTCAAGGGGGCCATCCGGACCGACTTCATCCTTTCTGCTGAAATCGTCACCATCGCGCTTGGCATGGCACAGGGGAGTCCCTTGCTCAGCCAGATTCTGGTGCTGGCTGGAGTGTCGCTGCTGATGACATTCGGGGTCTACGGTCTGGTGGCTGGCATTGTCAAAATCGACGATCTTGGCCTCTACCTTTCCCGATTCCCGTCCACGAATGGGCTAGGCTGTGGATTGCAGGCGGTCGGCCGCAGCCTGCTGCAGTTGACTCCCTGGCTGATGAAGGCCCTTTCGGCGGCGGGCACGGCGGCGATGTTCTTGGTGGGAGGGGGCATCCTGGTGCATGGCGCACCCTTCCTCCACAAGCTCACGGCCCAC